>ERZ1034669.2-NODE-2-length-328973-cov-382.724627_pt1 | contig 328973 bp, 278 predicted proteins | sample MGYA00520705_ERZ1034669 | MGnify/ENA primary metagenome ERZ1034669 (study PRJEB33766, sample SAMN09781766) | gut metagenome | biome: gut microbiome | host: Homo sapiens | place: Madagascar | study: EMG produced TPA metagenomics assembly of the PRJNA485056 data... | reverse complement strand
ATTTGAAAACAAGAACCTCGCTTAGGCCTGTGTCCATATTACGTGGGTAGGATCATTTATCGTTTTTTTATGCTCTGGATTAATATAATCAATACATCTATTTGAGCAATCTTGTGTTAATGGACATGTCAACCCATGTTCATTTACAGCCAAGTCTTTTTTATTATCTTCAATCATCTCAGAATGGGATAACTTTACTTTTCTGCCGTACATACCGAACATATTTAACCCGTAATCTCTAATCTCTTTTTCATAACCCAGCCCTTTCGCTGATCGGCTAACACCAGCGTCATTTAATTTAGACACTCGACAAAATGCCATACAATGGAAAAATTGATCAGTCCCACCTAAATTTAATCTCTTCATATCATCATAAGTATCAGATAATATATCCCATGCTCTTTGATGGTTTAGTTGTTCTTTTTTTCGCATTAACGCTACATCTGCAGGACTTAACCCTAATGGATCAATACCATTCACCGGATTCAGCGGATACGCATACAGACTCCATCCCCCCTCCAGCCCTATCGGGTCCTGAGTGATATACCGCCCCTGCAACGGATCGTAGTACCGGTTCCGGTTGTAGTACAGCCCCGACTCCTTATCATACTGCTGCCCCGGCAGCCGGTACGGCTGGTGCAGGTGATGCGGGTTCTCTTCATTCAGCTGGTTGCCCCACTCATCATACTCCCCGCTCCACGCAATGTTTCCATCCGCATCCATCAGCGCCAGCATTATTTACTATGTAGGAAATTCAAAACACATCCATTTTTCTTATTAATTTCTATAATAAATACACCACCCGCAACTTCATAAGGTAACTTTGCTCCCTCAACAACCCAACTATCTGGTAGTTCCGTAATTAAATATGGTTTTTCTTCTTCTGCAATCCGTTCGCCATAGCGATACCTAACATATATTTCAGCTAATTGTATCGCCATTGTTTCAGTTTTTACCGTATTTTTAACAGAGTATTTATCTAAATGTAATTTTTCCACATACCTCATAAAAATAATGTTTTCATCAGAACCGTAAACAGCTGTCTCATTACAGGCAAATAGTATAAAAAATGAAAGCATCGAAAATATTGAACTATATTTCATTGAATCTCCTTATAGGCCCCACTAATAAAAGCACTAAAATTAATCATGATACGGTATGCATACTGAACTCAATCCCGGGACACTATTTCTGATAAAAATATATTCTCCTTTATTATTAAGCGCCTCAAATCGTCCATCAGGTGTTGCGAGATAAAATGCTTCAAGATTATTATCTTTACTTCTTACAAGATTTTTATCGCTACTTGAAAAAAATTCATCAACATAATCGCCATGACTATCTGCACCGTGAGTATGATAAGCAGCAACTCTATCTGTACCTGTGGGACATTTTCTTTTCAGAGGATATGACTCCTTTCTTAAATTATCAGTTTCTGCCTTAGATGCAAAATATTTTCCATTAGTATCTTTACAGACAATACCAGAGTATTCCATATCATTACATAGAGATCTATTCTGCGTTTCTTTCAAAGCATCTAACGCAGCATCTGCAGTACTATCAAATTTACTTGGTCCTATTATACGTGAAAGAACACCACAAACTCCCCCCGTACATGCTCCAGATCTGGCATCATCCCAAGTCTGCAATAATCCCATAGGGTCAATTTGTTGTAGTGGATTTAAAGGATACTGATATAAATTCCATCCCCCTTTCAACCCCATCGGGTCCTGAGTAATATACCGCCCCTGCAACGGATCGTAGTACCGGTGACGGTTATAGTACAGCCCTGATTCCTCATCATGCTGCTGCCCTGGCAGACGGTACGGCTGATACACATGATGCGGGTTCTCCTCATTAAGCTGGTTGCCCCATTCATCATATTCCGCGCTCCACGCCGTATTGCCGTCTTCGCTGATAAGCGCCAGCGGCAGTCCCCGGTGGTCGCAGTGATAAAGATGAGCTTTTCGCGCCGGTGTGTATTCCGGCTCCACCTGTCTGGCCAGTTGCTCCACCGTCAGCCCGCACTGCGCAAGCCACGCCCGGCTTTCACTGCTCACGCGGTCTGCCCGGATTTCTTCCTCCAGTCTGTCCAGCAGCCGCACCAGTTCAGCCGGAAATACCACGCCGTGCCCGTCCTCGCTCCCTTCCTGCTGCAGCTTCTCCGCCAGGCTGCGGCGCTGCGCTTTCTCCCGCTCGCCGTTGTCTGTTTCGATGCGGATGAGCGGCGCGAAGCTCCCCGGCTGATATACCGTCTGGATACGCGTGGTGTCGGTCTGTACCGTCGTCAGCCGGTCGCCGTCCCACCCGTACCACGTCACCTCCGGTTTCCGCGACAGCGACATCCATCCCGTCAGGTCACGCTCGCGACGCCACACCCGTTTCCCTGTCCGGCGACCCAGCGGGTCGTAAAGGTATCGGCTCTCGACCAGCGGCTCCTCATATTGGATACGGATGTAATGGACCAGGCGGTGCAGGCTGTCGTAATGGTAGTGATGGGTGCGCTCGTCGTCCGTCCGTATCACACCCGCCGGGATGCGGTCCGTCTTCTCCGTCAGTCTGCCGTATTCATCGTAGTGGTAAACATAGTGCGCATCCTTCGCGATGCGGTTATCCGGCCACACTGTGAGGGTACTGTCCGGGTGCAGCTCCGGGTCCGGCAGCCGGTTGCCCGCCGGGTCCGTGGCATACGGGATGCGGATGTCCAGGTCCGGTGCGAGGGTGCGCACGCTCTCCAGCCTGCCCGTGGCACTGTAGCCGTATTCCCGCGTCTGTCGCGGGCCGCTGATGCGCACCAGGTCGCCGTTGTCATTCCACCCGTAGTCACGGTCATACACCAGGCTGTTCAGGTGCTGGCTCTGTAACTGGCCTGCGGGGGTGTATGTGCTGGTCAGTTCATATGCGGCATTACTGCCTGCCCTGCTGCCGAAGCTGCGCACCGTCTCCCGGTGCAGCCTGTCCCGCGTATACTCGACCAGCGGCGTCCCGCCCAGCTTCATGCCCGCCAGGTAACCGCTGCCGTAGGTCAGCCACTCCACCGGCGGCAGGCTGTCCGGCGTGACGCGGTTTGCCAGCCCCTGTTCGTTGTATGCGTGTTTCGTCTCATGCTGCCACAGCAGTTCCCCCGTCTCCGGGTTCTCCACCGTCTGCCGTTCGCCCGTCAGGCGGCCCTTATCGTCGTAGCCGTAGTGGACAGCGACACGGTGGCCTTCGCTCAGGTGGCTGATGTCTCTCAGCCAGCCGTGGCCGTCATACTGCCACTGCTCTGCCGGGTCGCCGTTCACCGTCCGGTGCGTGATGCGGTCCGACGCATCGTAGTGCCAGAGGGTGACAAGCCCCTCATCTTCACTCTGCGTGAGTTTTCCGGTCAGGTCATAATGATAACGTTGCGTCCGCCCGTCAAAGCCGCCCTGCTGTACCAGCCGGTCCAGCGCATCGTAACTGAAGACGCTGTGGCTGCCGTTCTCGTTGGTCAGGCTGATGACACGTCCGGCAGCATCGTACTCCATACTGCGCGTCAGCCCGCCCTGCGTGGTGCTGACCGCCTTTCCCCACGCATCGTACTGTGTCTCGCTCCGGTTGCCGTCCGGGGTGATAACGGCAGTCAGGTCGCCTGCGGCGTTGTATTCATACCGCGTTTCACGGCCCTGTGCGTCTTTCACCGAGGTTAACCGGCCACGGTTGTCATAGCGGCGGTAAAGGCTGATGCCTTCCTCGCGGTGGACCGCCGTCATCTGGCCGAAGCGGTCGTATTCATAACGGGTCTGGTAGCCCGAGCAGTCGGTGAACGCCAGCAACTGCCCGTAGCGGCTCCAGGTCATCTGCCGGGTGCTGCCCGTCGCATCTGTTGTCGTCGCCGGTAACTCACTGTGCGCGTCATCGTAGCGGTAGCGTACTGTCTCCCCGCTGCGCGATGTCTCCGATACCAGCCTGCCCGGTTCATCATATTCCCGGCGGCTCTCCAGCCCGTCCGGGGACACCACCGCCGTCAGCTGGTTCCCGTCGTTATAGTAAAATTTCGTCTCCCGCCCGTCCGGTGTGGTGATGTCCGTGATATCGCCGGACACCACATTCAGACCGTACTCTGTCCGCCGTCCCGCCGCGTCCGTCTGCGCCGTGAGCCTTCCTGCCGCGTCATACCCGCTGCGCGTGACGCTGCCGTCCGCCAGTTCTTTTTTCACCACCCGTTTCAGCCCGGCCCCGCCCTCTGTATGCAGCACCTCACGCCGGTTCAGGCTGTCGGTGACGGTGATGCGGTCCTGCTCATAAAGATAGCGGTAGCTTAACCCTGCCGGGTTCAGTTGCTCCACCACCCGCCCCGTATCGTCGTAGCGGTAGCGCATCTCCGGCCTTCCCGCGTAACGGTGCGCCACCATCCGGCCCGGGTGCTGCGCGTCATACGTGAAAGCGCGCACCTGCGTATTGCTGCGGTCATATACCGCCAGCAGTTCACCGGCTTCCGTATACGTGTACCGCGCCAGTGGCGCACCGGGCAGGCTTTCCGGGTATGCCGGGTCGTGCATCAGCCACACCGCCGAAAGACGGATGCCCCTGTCGGGGCCGTATTCGGTACCGGGCAGTGTGTCGGGGAACGCTGAGGCTGAGAGAGGGCGGGGTGTGTCAGGGGAAGATAAGGAAGCGGTGCGCTGTTTACGGGCCTCTTCCGCACGCTGCGCCTGCGTGGTCAGCACCAGACGGAACTCCCGCCCGGCACCGTCCGTCACGCCGGTGATTTCCCCGGCCAGGTCACCGGCGGCCTCACGCCGGTACGTCAGCGTCCGCCCGAAGCGGTCTGCCAGCCCGGTAAGCACCCGGTACGGCGGCAGCGGCGCTGGCAGTACGTCCTCAGCACCCGGCACCAGCTCTGACCACCCCAGTATCCACCACGGCCCCTGTGCGCTGTTGGTCGCCAGGTAAAGATGCGGGCTTAACCGGATATCCGGCGGCAGCGCCCCCCACAGCCGCGCCAGCGTATGGCCGTCCGGCTGTGCTGCCTTACCACCGCGCACCAGCCACATTGACTCACTGCGGCTGTACACCGCCTCCCCCGGCAGCAGCGGCTCAAAGTGAATGCTCCGCCCGCCGTTGTCGTTGAGTATCAGTCCGTCATCACGTAGCTGTAAGCGGATATCAGAAGGCGCTTTCCAGCCGGGGCCGAAAACGCCCACCGGTGCAGGCGTCTTCGTCCGGTAGCTGCTGTAGGTGCGGGAGAGAATGAACGGCAGCGGGCCGGGCAGCGCAAGGTCCGTCTCGCCGGGCAGCACCTTCGCCCCCAGCAGCGGATTTACCGGGTTGCCCGAAGTCATCCCGCCCGGACACACCGAGCACGCCACGCCGGTGGGCGCGCCAATTCTTACACCTGCCGAACCCTGGACAATGGGACCGCCATACTGAGTCATATCTCCCTGACGCGCCGCTGGTTTTCCGCTCATATAAAGTGCCCTTTTAGTTATTGTTCATATCCCTGTGTTAGCAACAAAAAAAATAAAATGACACACAAGACCAGCTAATGTATTTATATATTTTTCACATAAACTTATTTGTTCTCAATCAACAACAACTGTTATTACAGGTCACTTTCAATATTTTATTAAACTAAAGTTTTTAGCACAGATGAATTCATCATCAACAAATTCACTATATGGATAATATCCATTCAACGCATATGATTTATGATTTTATTAGTCTGAGTTATTTTTGTAGGGCTATATTTAAAATTATTAAACCCCACCGATTCAGATTAATATCGCAATAGAAAGATAGGAAATCACCAATTCAATAACATCATCAATGAAACATATTGTAGAATTAATTTAAACAAGGCGTTCCATTCAACCAGAACGCCCCTTATTTACTCTCATCACCCCGCAAACTGCCTGAACAGCGCCTTACCCTTAACCAGTCGCGCACCCAGCCAGCCGCCGAAAAGCGACAGCAGCAGCGCACCGCTGCACGGCAGAACAATCCACAATCGCCAGTCTGGCTCCCACGGAAAATCAAACACTTTCGCCTGCAACACTGCCAGTGCCGTTTCCGCACCAATTGCGGCCACCAGGCCGGAAACAAACCCAAGCATGGCGAACTCACACCACAATGTCGTGCGCAGCAGTTTTTTCCCCGCACCGAGTGTGCGCCATACCACCAGCTCCTGATGACGCTGGCGCATTCCCACCTGCACCTGTGCCAGCAACAGCAACATACCGCAGGCGGTGACCAGCACCACCATCACCTCCAGCGCCCGACTTACCTGCTCCAGCACCTGACCGACCTGTTTTAAAATCGCGCCAATATCTAACAGGCTAATGGTCGGGAACTGGCGGTTGAGTTGCGTCAACATGCCGTTGCCATTCTCCCAGCGGAAACTGGTAAGCCAGCTCTGCGGTTGCCCGTCTAATGCCCCTTCCGGGAAAATAAAATAGAAATTAGGCCGCAGACTTTCCCAGTCCACTTTGCGCAGGCTGGTCACTTTAGCGCGGAACTCCTGGGTATCGCCCATAAAAGTCACGGTATCACCGAGGGCAACGTTTAAGCGTTTCGCCAGCCCCTCTTCCATCGACACTTCATCGGCTTTTGGCGGCCAGTTACCGGCGACAATCGGATTATGATCGGGCCGCGTATTTTGCCAGGTAAGATTGAGTTCGCGATTAAGCGCCTCATCTTCATTACCTTCTGTCGGCTTATCGTTAATCGCCGTCAGCCGCGCCCGCACTACCGGATAAAATGATTCCGGGACTATATGATGTTCCGCGAGGAACGCTTTTAGCGGTGCTACCTGTTCTGTGGCGATGTTAATTAAAAAGTAGTTCGGGCTTTCTGGCGGTAGCTGCTGCTGCCAGCGGTCGAGCAGATCGCCACGCAATACCAGCAACAGCGCCAGCAGCATAAAGGAGAGCGAAAATGCCGAAAGCTGACTTAACGTTGACCACGGCTGACGTAACAGGCGGCTAACCGCCAGGCGCAGAGGCAGCGATTTCAGCGTCATGCGGCGAAGTACATTCAGCAGCATCCAGCCCAGCACACCGCACAGCAAAGCCAGTACTACCGCGCCCGCCAGCACCGCCCAAAGCAGCATGCTGCCACCCATTAATCCGGCGAGCAGCAGCACAACCACCACACTGACAATCGGCAGATAAAACTTCAGCGGCCAGACGTTCGCTACCACATCATTACGTAATACGCGTAAAGGCTGCGTTGCCAGCAACAAGCGGTATGGTCGTAGCCCCACCAGCAGCGAGATGACCGTCATGGTGCCAAGCGCCCACAGCCACGGCCAGAGGCTGGCTGGCGGTAGTGCAGCAGGCAGAACGGGCTTGAGCAGCACCATCAACACGTTTTCGAACAACAGACCTATGGCCCCACCGGTAACGGCTGAAAGCGTCAGCACCATCAACCACTGACCGACGATTAGCTTACGCAGTTGCGCTCGCCCTGCCCCCAGCGTTTTGAGGATCGCCACCAGATCGTAGCGACTGCGACAGTAATGATTCATCGCTACCGCCACCGCTGCCACTGCCAGCAGCAAGGTCAGAAGCGCCGAAAGCAGCAGGAACTGTTGCGAGCGTTCCATCGATCGCCCCAGCGCGCCTTCGTCCTGTTCCAGACCGTACCAGCGTTGTTCGGGTTTAAGCTGAGGTAACAACCATTTCTCATAGCCGTCGAGCTGGTTCTCGTTGCCGCCGAATTTATAACGCCAGGTGACCCGACTCCCCGGCTGCACGGCTCCGGTTTTATCGACATCCGCCAGATTCATCATCAGACGCGGAGCCATCTGGAAGGGGTTAAAACCGGAATCCGGTTCCTGAATCACTTCTCCGGCAATCCGCAAGGTGGCATCGCCCACGTCAATGGTGTCGCCCGTTTTCAGGTTAAGCAGTGCCATCAGGCGTGGGGCCAGCAATACGCTGCCCGCCTGCGGTTTCAGGCCAGGGGGATTAGTTTGCAGATCTCCATACATCGGGTAGATATCATCCACCGCTTTGACGTTCGCCAGCTGCGGTGTGTCGCCTGCAAAGGTCATTGTGGCGAAAGTCAGCTGCTTGCCGACTTTCAGGCCGCGCTTTTGCGCTTCCTCCAGCCACGCTTGCGGCACTTCGCGTGAACTGCGCAACGCCCGATCGCCCGCCATAAACTCACGGCTTTGCTGGCTTAAGCCCTTCTCCATGCGATCGCTGATATTGCCCAGCGCCAGCACGCAGGCCACCGCCAGGCTTAGCGCCAGCCAGACAATTAATAGCGACGGCGAACGCCATTCGCGCCAGAACCAACGTGCAATCATGCTTCCTCCTGCAACTGCCCGTTCACCAGCCGTAAGCAGCGGTCGCAGCGTGCCGCCAGTTGCAGGTCGTGGGTCACCATAATCAACGTGGTGCCATGTTCACGGTTGAGGGAAAACAGCAGGTCGGCAATTTTATCGCCCGTCTGGCGGTCAAGGTTGCCGGTGGGTTCGTCGGCAAACAGCACATCAGGTCGACCATTAAAGGCTCGTGCCAGCGCCACTCGTTGCTGTTCACCGCCGGAAAGCTGTGCCGGAAGATGATCCAGACGTTTACCCAGCCCTAACTGTTCGAGCAACGCTTTCGCCCCGTTACGACTTTCCGCGCTACTCTCACCGCGCAGCAGAGCCGGAAGCTCGACGTTTTCCAGCGCGTTAAGGGTAGGAATTAACATAAATGACTGAAAAACAAAGCCGACGTGCTTCGCGCGCAACTTTGCCCGCGCTTCTTCGTCCATATTATGTAGCGGTTGTCCCACCAGACTCACTTCGCCACTGCTGCCGTCATCAAGCCCGGCGAGGATCGCCAGCAAGGTTGACTTACCCGATCCCGACTCGCCCACCAGTGCGATGGTCTCGCCACGTTTGACAACCAGCTCAACTCCGGTGAGGATGGAGAGTTCATGCTCCCCCTGACCGACGGACTTCTTAAGATGATGAACTTCAACAATGTTTTCCGCTGGCATTTGCCCTTCCTGTTCCTGGTCCTGTTAACCTTCCGTGCCGCCGCAGCGGACACGTTATTGATTCTGGGTGATAGCCTGAGCGCCGGGTATCGAATGTCTGCCAGCGCGGCCTGGCCTGCCTTGTTGAATGATAAGTGGCAGAGTAAAACGTCGGTAGTTAATGCCAGCATCAGCGGCGACACCTCGCAACAAGGACTGGCGCGCCTTCCGGCTCTGCTGAAACAGCATCAGCCGCGTTGGGTGCTGGTTGAACTGGGCGGCAATGACGGTTTGCGTGGTTTTCAGCCACAGCAAACCGAGCAAACGCTGCGCCAGATTTTGCAGGATGTCAAAGCCGCCAACGCTGAACCATTGTTAATGCAAATACGTCTGCCTGCAAACTATGGTCGCCGTTATAATGAAGCCTTTAGCGCCATTTACCCCAAACTCGCCAAAGAGTTTGATGTTCCGCTGCTGCCCTTTTTTATGGAAGAGGTCTACCTCAAGCCACAATGGATGCAGGATGACGGTATTCATCCCAACCGCGACGCCCAGCCGTTTATTGCCGACTGGATGGCGAAGCAGTTGCAGCCTTTAGTAAATCATGACTCATAAAGCAACGGAGATCCTGACAGGTAAAGTTATGCAAAAATCGGTCTTAATTACCGGATGTTCCAGTGGAATTGGCCTGGAAAGCGCGCTCGAATTAAAACGCCAGGGTTTTCATGTGCTGGCAGGTTGCCGGAAACCGGATGATGTTGAGCGTATGAACAGCATGGGATTTACCGGCGTGTTGATCGATCTGGATTCGCCAGAAAGTGTTGATCGCGCAGCCGACGAAGTGATCGCCCTGACCGATAATTGTCTGTATGGGATCTTTAACAATGCCGGATTCGGCATGTATGGCCCCCTTTCCACCATCAGCCGTGCGCAGATGGAACAGCAGTTTTCCGCCAACTTTTTCGGCGCACACCAGCTCACCATGCGCCTGTTACCCGCGATGTTACCGCACGGTGAAGGGCGTATTGTGATGACATCATCGGTGATGGGATTAATCTCCACGCCGGGTCGTGGCGCTTACGCGGCCAGTAAATATGCGCTGGAGGCGTGGTCAGACGCGCTGCGCATGGAGCTACGCCACAGCGGAATTAAAGTCAGCCTGATCGAACCCGGTCCCATTCGTACTCGCTTCACCGACAACGTCAACCAGACGCAAAGTGATAAACCAGTCGAAAATCCCGGCATCGCCGCCCGCTTTACGTTGGGACCGGAAGCGGTGGTGGACAAAGTACGCCATGCTTTTATTAGCGAGAAGCCGAAGATGCGCTATCCGGTAACGCTGGTGACCTGGGCAGTAATGGTGCTTAAGCGCCTGCTGCCGGGGCGCGTGATGGACAAAATATTGCAGGGGTGAGTTGAAGCGCGCGCTTAAGCCCCCATGTCAAAGAAAATATCGACAACAGAGAGCGACTCCATGTCCGTAGAAAATATTGTCAACATTAACGAATCTAACCTGCAACAGGTTCTTGAACAGTCGATGACCACTCCGGTGCTGTTCTATTTTTGGTCTGAACGTAGCCAGCACTGTTTGCAGTTAACCCCGATCCTGGAAAGCCTCGCGGCGCAGTACAACGGGCAATTTATTCTGGCGAAGCTGGACTGCGACGCAGAGCAGATGATTGCCGCCCAGTTTGGTCTGCGCGCGATTCCGACCGTGTATCTGTTCCAGAACGGGCAACCGGTAGATGGCTTCCAGGGGCCGCAACCGGAAGAGGCGATCCGCGCCCTGCTGGATAAAGTGCTGCCGCGCGAAGAAGAGCTGAAAGCGCAGCAGGCGATGCAACTGATGCAGGAAGGCAATTACACCGATGCCCTGCCATTGCTGAAAGACGCCTGGCAGTTGTCGAATCAGAACGGGGAGATCGGCCTGCTGCTGGCAGAAACGCTGATTGCGCTGAACCGTTCTGAAGATGCGGAAGCGGTGCTGAAAACCATTCCGTTGCAGGATCAGGACACCCGCTACCAGGGGCTGGTGGCGCAAATCGAACTGCTGAAGCAGGCGGCTGATACGCCGGAAATTCAACAGTTGCAACAGCAGGTGGCGGAGAATCCAGAAGATGCCGCACTGGCGACGCAACTGGCTCTGCAACTGCACCAGGTTGGGCGCAATGAAGAGGCGCTGGAGTTGCTGTTCGGGCATCTGCGTAAAGATCTCACCGCCGCAGACGGTCAGACGCGTAAAACGTTCCAGGAGATCCTCGCTGCACTGGGTACGGGTGATGCACTGGCGTCGAAGTATCGCCGCCAGCTGTATGCATTGTTGTATTGATATTCCGTTGATCGGCACATGAACCACAACGCCGGATGCGATGCTGCGCATCCGGCATCGTATTATTTCTTCTTCAATTGCGTCACCACCAACTGGTGGCGCGAATTATAAAACTTACGATAGGTTAAATAGCAGGCAATAATGGTCGACAAGCTGGCGGTTGAGAGCAGCATAAAGGTCACCATAATCTGATATTTAATCGCCTTCACCGGATCAATCCCGGCAAATATCAGCCCGGACATCATTCCTGGTAAACTCACTAAGCCAACCGTTTTTGCTGAATCGACCGTCGGAATTAAAGCCGCGCGAATACTGTCGCGAATCAATATCGCTGAAGCCTGCTTCGGCGTCGCACCAAGACTCAGTTTCTCCTGAATCTGTTGCTGTTCGCTAATGACCCGTTGCCCTAAATTGTTGTAACACAACCCCACCGCTACCATGGCGTTACCGGCAATCATCCCGGCGATAGGGATCACCTGCATCGGGATAAATTCAATCGACCCTGAGAGAATCAGCACCGCCAGGGTAATTCCCGCCCCGACCGTAATGGCAACAAACGATGAGATAAAAGCTTTAGCAATATATTTACTGCGTTTTTGCGCGTTCCACGCCGCATTAAAGCAGATAAATAACACCATCAATAATGTCAGGCTGGCATCATCCACGCTGAAAATATACTTCAGCACATAGCCGACAATAATCAGCTGAATTATCGCTCGCCCGACGCTCCAGAGAATATCTTTCTCCAGCGCCAGTTTTTCTTTATGGCTAATTAAGATTGCCACCACCACCAGCATTAATGCCAGTGCTAATGATTCGTTAGTAATATTATGCGAGTTCATAGCGTGCTTCCTGCATTTCTCCGGCATGCGGTTGCAGTGTAATCACTTTATCCGCATGATTAATTTCGTCTTTATCGTGTGTCACCCACAGCACGGCAATATTTTGCTCGCGCACATAACGATGGATCATCTCATTGACGTTATGTTTATTACTTTCATCCAGCGCACTGGTTATTTCATCCAGCAATAAAACCTTCGGCATAAATTGCAGGTTACGAATCAATGAGATGCGTTGTTTTTCACCACCAGATAGCTCGGCGATATCCTTCGTCAAAATGCTGTCCGGCAAAGCGAAGCGTTCGAGAAAATCGAGAAAAATGGCCGGGTCAGGCTGCTGGTTACGGATCTGCCAGGGAAAGATCAGATTATCGTATACCGTATCGCCAAACAGCGTCGGTGTCTGGGCGCAGTAAGAGACTTGCTGGCGGTAGATTTCTGGCTTTAGTGTGCTGACATCCTCCCCTTCAAACAGTAACGTTCCGCTGGTTGGGCTGATCAATGAAGCAACTATTTTTAGCAGCGTACTTTTGCCACAACCAGAAGGACCGGTAATTAACTTAAATTCGCCAGCACGCAGCGAAAAATTGATGTTATTAAGAATCTTCGTATCACCCGCCAGATATCCTACGTTTTGTAGCTGAAGCAAAGGACTATTTTCCTGCATCGCTGTTCCCTTTTTCTGATTTTTACTAAAAACAGTTTATCCTTCGCAGGAATAAGGGGGAACTCTCTTTCAGTAATCAGGTATAATTTGTTTAATCAAGCAGCAATTTTGCTGATTATGGACGGTACAACAGGAGGTTTTTCCGATGCTTATCTTTATCCCGATTCTCATTTTTGTCGCGCTGGTCATTGTCGGCGCGGGCGTCAAAATCGTGCCGCAGGGCTATCAATGGACGGTAGAACGTTTTGGTCGCTATACCAAAACGTTACAGCCGGGGCTCAGTCTGGTGGTGCCGTTTATGGATCGCATTGGTCGCAAGATCAATATGATGGAGCAAGTGCTCGATATCCCTTCCCAGGAAGTTATCTCGAAAGATAACGCCAACGTTACCATCGACGCAGTCTGTTTTATTCAGGTGATTGACGCGCCGCGCGCGGCTTATGAAGTCAGCAATCTGGAGCTGGCGATCATCAACCTGACCATGACTAACATCCGTACCGTGTTGGGTTCAATGGAACTTGACGAAATGCTCTCTCAGCGCGACAGCATCAACTCACGCCTGCTGCGTATTGTCGATGAAGCCACCAACCCGTGGGGGATTAAAGTCACCCGTATTGAAATTCGCGACGTGCGCCCACCGGCAGAGCTTATCTCTTCAATGAACGCGCAGATGAAAGCGGAACGTACCAAACGCGCTTACATTCTTGAAGCGGAAGGGATCCGTCAGGCGGAAATCCTCAAAGCCGAAGGTGAAAAACAGTCGCAAATCCTGAAAGCGGAAGGCGAACGTCAGTCGGCGTTTTTACAGGCTGAAGCGCGTGAACGTTCCGCTGAAGCAGAAGCCCGCGCCACCAAAATGGTGTCTGAAGCCATCGCCTCCGGTGATATTCAGGCGGTGAACTACTTCGTAGCGCAGAAATACACCGAAGCGTTACAGCAGATCGGTTCCTCCAGTAACAGCAAAGTAGTGATGATGCCATTAGAGGCCAGCAGCCTGATGGGGTCGATTGCCGGGATTGCCGAGCTGGTGAAAGACAGCGCCAACAAACGGACTCAGCCATGATGGAGTTAATGGTCGTTCATCCACATATTTTCTGGCTCAGTCTCGGCGGTTTGCTGCTGGCAGCCGAGATGCTGGGCGGAAATGGTTATTTGTTGTGGAGCGGCGTGGCAGCGGTGATTACCGGCCTGGTGGTCTGGCTGGTGCCGCTGGGTTGGGAGTGGCAAGGGGTAATGTTTGCCATCCTGACGCTGCTCGCCGCCTGGCTGTGGTGGAAATGGTTGTCGCGGCGGGTGCGCGAACAAAAGCACAGCGATAGTCATTTAAACCAGCGCGGGCAGCAGCTGATTGGCCGACGTTTTGTGCTGGAATCTCCGCTGGTCAACGGGCGCGGTCATATGCGCGTCGGTGACAGTTCATGGCCTGTCAGCGCCAGCGAGGATCTCGGTGCAGGTACGCATGTTGAAGTCATTGCGATAGAAGGGATAACCCTACATATCCGAGCCGTCTCGTCTTAATCACCCTGCCCGATGATGACAGCAGCCGGAGAGATTTTCGATAATCGGGCAGTCGGCGCTGTCATCGCCAGGGCAGGCATTCGCCAGTGCCAGCAGCTGGTCGCGCATGGATTGCAGCTCCTCAATGTGTCGTTCGATCTCCGCCACCTTCTCCAGCGTGCGCCGTTTGACGTCGGCGCTGTGCCGCTGCGGGTCGTTAAACAGATTCACCAGCTCGCCGCTCTCTTCCAGGTTAAAGCCCACCTGCCGTGCCTGACGCAGTAAGGTCAGTTCGTTGAGATGCTGCTGCGTGTAGGTGCGATAACCGTTTTCGCTGCGCATCGGCGGCGTCACCAGCCCCTTCTCTTCATAGAAGCGAATGGCTTTGCTGGTCAGGCCGGTAATTTTTGCTACATCGCTGATGTTCATCGTTCGCGCAACGCCTCCTGTGCTTTGTTAAAGGGTTTCAACAGATATTCAAGCACGTTTTTTTGCCAGTGCGAATATCGACCGCCACCACAATAATACAGGAAGTACTGCGCACAGAGAGATGTTATACGGTTTTATTGCGCTTCATGACCATTGCCACAATAAGGCTGAGTAAGAGTGAGCCAATAATCCATATCAACGCACGGCTACCCTGGGACCACAGACTGTAGATAAAGCCAACGATCACCAACAACATCACCAACGTACCAACGATAAGAATCGGCAACGAGGCGTGAATATCATGACGCAGGCGGATCGCCACCACAAACACCGCCAGGTAGCAAATCAAAAAGGTGGCGCTGGCAACACTGGCGAGTGAGCCTAAATTTAGCGCCGCCGTCATCAGCATAATCAACACCACGACAATGATGTTGCCCCAGGTACTCTGCCGCCACAGGGATTTATTCATTAGCTTCGGCAGTTCGCGTTCGCTGCCCATGTTGTCCATGATGTTAAACACGGCGAACAGGTTCGCGTTAATGGCTGAAGCCGTCGCCAGTAAAGCGCCGATGACGACGATCACATAACCCACATGTCCGAGCAGCGGAGAAGCAGCCTGCGCTACGGCGGTATCGGCATATTTTTCTAACTCTAATGCCGATACATCGCTAAGCAAAACCAGTGCCAGCGAGATATAAAGCAACGTGGTAACGCCAATCGCCACCAGAAACGCCCGCGGCATAATGACCTGCGGATCTTTCACTTTATCCGCCGCGTTCGCCATCATGCCAAAGCCCGCATAGGCAAGGAAGGTTATCCCGATACAGGAGAAGAACGCACCGGAGCTGGGGGGCGCAGAGACGGAAATATGCGCCGGTTGCAGCGACCAGACACCGGCAATAATCAGCAATAACAGGATCATCATTTTAATGCCGACGAGGATCACTTCCAGCCGCCCTACCGCATGGTTGCTTAAGGAGTTGAAAAGCGTCATCACCGCAATGATCCCCAACGCGTAGAGCAAAATAAGGTGCTCCTCCTGGCTGCCTTCATGCAAAAACTGCACGGCATAAGCGCCAAAAGCACGGGCGACCATGGCGATGCTCACCGCCAGCGTCAACAGGTACAGTAACGAGAGCGCCAGCGAAAAGACGCCGTTGCCTAATCCGCGACGAAAGAAGTCGATAATGCCGCCATTGCTGGGATAGCTCGCCCCCAGACGCGCATAGGCATAACCGGAAAACATCGCCACAATACCGCCAAAAGCAAAGGCGACCCAGGTCGAGGCTTCCATCAGCAACGCAGCCTGCCCCAGCAGCGCGAAGATCCCCGCCCCCACCATTGCCCCAATGCCGATGGAAACGACGTTCCATAGACCGAGGGGTTTGTTACCGTTATTACCTTCCGTGTTCATCATGATCAGCCCTTAAACACGTTATAGCCGAGTTGCTTAGCGACCGATGCCACCATTTTTTGACCGCGAACACTGTTGCCTTCTTCGTCCAGCGGTGGTGAGAACGCGGCAATTCCCATCACACCAGGGACGACCGCCAGAATACCGCCACCTACACCGCTTTTGCCCGGTAAACCAACGCGATATGCCCAGTCACCGGAGCGACCATACAGCCCTTCCATCATCATTTCGGCCAGAATGTACGGCACGTTATCGGCCTGAAGAACGCGTTTATGCGTCAGCGGATTCACTCCCCCCGCCGCCAGCGTCGCGCCAAGTGTTGCCAGTTCAACAGTATTGAGGAGCGTGGAGCACTGACGGGTGTACACGTCACAGGCTTCCATTGCATCACAATAGAGATATCCGGCGGAGTACAGCAGCCAGGCAATGGCCCGGTTATGGAAGTTGGTTGTTTGTTCCGACTGGTTGACTTCGTCAGAGAGCGCTACCTGCTCACCAGCCAGTTGCTGTTGGATATGTAAAATTCGCTGCCAGCGTTGTTCAACATTTTCAGCGTTAATCAGGCTGGTGGTGGCAATGGCGCCAGCATTTACCAGTGGCGAAAGCGGTTTGCCGCCATGCAACTCTAAGGCGATAACTGAGTTAAAGGGCAATCCGGTCGGGTCAGCGCCAATTTTGTCCTGTACCGCCTGCGGGCCGACATCCTCTAACGCAAGGGCTAACGTACAGACTTTCGAGATGGATTCCAGCGCAAAGCGATAATCACTGTCACCCGCACTATAGACCTTGCCATCGCAGGTCACGATAGCCACTGCCGCCAGTTGACCAGGCACATTCGCCAGAAAGGGAATGTAGTCGGCATTTTGACCGCCGTTAAGCGAGTGAAATTGGGTGTAAGCCTGATCCACTGCCTGCTGTAATTTGTTTGCATCTAACATCTTTTGTTAACTCCTTTTTATAGATGCGGGAGGTAATTCCTCACCCCGGTGCCGATTTTCAGGCATCCTGATTTAACTTAGCACCCGCAACTTAACTACAGGAAAACAAAGAGATAAATGTCTAATCCTGATGCAAATTGAGCCAATTTTTTAATCTTTACGGACTTTTACTCGCCAGGTTTATTAATTTCTTGACCTTCCCCTTGCTGGAAGGTTTAACCTTTATCACAGCCAGTCAAAACTGTCTTAAAGGAGTGTTTTATGTCACAAACTATCGACCTGACCCTGGACGGCCTGTCCTGCGGTCACTGCGTTAAACGCGTGAAAGAAAGTCTCGAACAGCGCCCGGATGTGGAACAAGCGGATGTGTCTATCACTGAAGCGCACGTTACCGGGACTGCCAGTGCAGAACAGCTGATCGAAACCATCAAACAAGCGGGTTATGACGCATCTGTAAGCCACCCAAAGGCTAAACCGCTGGCGGAGTCATCAATCCCGTCGGAAGCACTGACAGCGGTTTCTGAGGCGCTTCCGGCAGCGACCGCCGATGACGATGACAGCCAGCAGTTGCTGCTGAGCGGCATGAGCTGCGCCAGCTGTGTCACCCGCGTACAAAATGCGCTGCAAAGCGTACCGGGCGTCACTCAGGCACGGGTAAACCTGGCGGAGCGTACTGCGCTGGTGATGGGCAGTGCCTCCCCACAAGATTTAGTGCAGGCGGTGGAAAAAGCGGGCTACGGCGCGGAAGCGATTGAAGATGACGCGAAACGCCGTGAGCGCCAGCAGGAAACCGCCGTTGCTACGATGAAGCGCTTCCGCTGGCAGGCAATTGTCGCACTGGCGGTGGGTATCCCGGTGATGGTCTGGGGGATGATTGGCGATAACATGATGGTCACCGCTGACAACCGCAGCCTGTGGTTGGTTATCGGCCTGATAACCCTGGCGGTGATGGTTTTCGCCGGCGGCCATTTTTACCGCAGTGCATGGAAAAGCCTGCTGAACGGTGCAGCGACGATGGATACGCTGGTGGCGCTGGGTACTGGCGTGGCGTGGCTCTATTCGATGAGCGTCAACCTGTGGCCGCAGTGGTTCCCGATGGAAGCGCGACATCTTTATTACGAAGCCAGCGCGATGATTATCGGTCTGATCAATCTCGGCCATATGCTGGAAGCACGCGCACGTCAGCGTTCTTCTAAGGCGCTGGAGAAATTACTCGATTTAACCCCACCGACGGCGCGCCTGGTTACTGACGAAGGTGAAAAAAGCGTGCCTCTGGCGGAAGTGCAGCCAGGTATGTTGCTGCGCCTGACGACCGGCGATCGCGTGCCGGTAGATGGCGAGATTACCCAGGGCGAAGCATGGCTGGATGAAGCGATGCTGACGGGCGAACCAATCCCGCAGCAAAAAGGCGAAGGCAAAAGCGTCCATGCCGGGACAGTGGTACAGGACGGTAGCGTGCTATTTCGCGCCAGTGCGGTTGGCAGCCATACCACGCTGTCACGGATCATTCGCATGGTGCGCCAGGCCCAGAGCAGCAAGCCAGAAATCGGTCAGCTGGCGGATAAAATCTCAGCCGTATTTGTACCTGTGGTGGTGGTGATTGCGCTGATCAGTGCAGCAATCTGGTATTTCTTTGGTCCGGCACCGCAGATTGTCTATACCCTGGTGATAGCCACCACGGTGCTGATTATCGCCTGTCCGTGTGCGCTGGGGCTGGCGACGCCGATGTCGATTATTTCCGGCGTCGGGCGGGCGGCTGAGTTTGGCGTGCTGGTGCGGGACGCCGACGCGCTGCAACGCGCCAGTACACTCGATACCGTCGTGTTCGATAAAACCGGGACGCTGACCGAAGGGAAGCCGCAGGTTGTCGCAGTGAAAACGTTTGCTGATGTTGATGAAGCGCAGGCATTGCGTCTGGCGGCGGCACTGGAGCAAGGTTCCAGCCATCCGCTGGCACGGGCGATCCTCGATAAAGCAGGTGATATGCAGCTGCCGCAGGTCAACGGTTTCCGCACATTGCGCGGGCTGGGCGTGAGCGGTGAAGCTGAAGGTCATGCGTTATTGCTGGGCAATCAGGCGCTGTTAAATGAGCAACAGGTTGGTACCAAAGCTATCGAAGCGGAGATTACTGCTCAGGCATCGCAAGGAGCAACGCCTGTGCTGCTGGCGATTGACGGGAAAGCAGTAGCCCTGCTGGCAGTACGCGATCCATTGCGTAGTGATAGCGTGGCGGCGCTGCAACGCCTGCATAAAGCGGGATATCGTCTGGTGATGTTGACCGGGGATAACCCAACCACCGCCAATGCGATCGCCAAAGAAGCCGGGATTGATGAAGTGATCGCCGGGGTGCTGCCGGACGGTAAAGCCGAAGCGATTAAACGCCTGCAAAGTGAAGGACGTCAGGTGGCAATGGTGGGCGACGGCATTAACGATGCGCCAGCGCTGGCCCAGGCGGATGTCGGCATTGCGATGGGTGGCGGCAGTGATGTTGCCATTGAAACCGCGGCGATTACCCTGATGCGCCATAGCCTGATGGGCGTTGCGGATGCGCTCGCGATTTCCCGCGCAACGCTGCGCAACATGAAGCAGAACCTGCTCGGTGCCTTTATCTACAACAGCATCGGTATTCCGGTCGCCGCCGGTATTTTGTGGCCGTTTACTGGAACACTGCTTAACCCGGTAGTTGCCGGAGCGGCAATGGCGCTCTCGTCGATTACCGTAGTGAGTAACGCCAACCGGTTGCTGCGGTTTAAACCGAAGGAATAAGTACGTCATTGCGGATGCGCTGCTTTAGGGCGGCGCATTTGGCATCGACGCATGACTGCCGGATGCGGCGTAAACGCCTTATCCGGCCTACGAGATGAAGCGATGTTTTGGCCTTACGCGACCTTTTTTGCACGCTCTTCACGGCGTGCCAAATATTCAGCCACTGTTTCAATCCGTCCCAATTCTTCCTGGGTGCGCATGTTGTTTTCAACTTCCCAAAGATCAACTGCCGCCTGGAGGTTTAGCCTAAAATCGACTGTGGTATCAAAAACTTTCGCCAGACGGAATGCCATCTCAGTGGTGAGTTTACGATTGTTATTGATCAGTGCACTGACGCTATTACGATGAACATGCAGCAACTCTGCTAACTCATTGATTTTCAAATCGAGCGGTTCCAGATATTCATAGAGAAGAATATCTCCGGGTGTCGTCGGTTTTCTTGTTGCCTGTTTCATGGTTTTTAACTGTTGCTTCCCTGTGAATAGCGATGCAAGAACATACTGAATCATACAAACACATTAAACAAGTCCCCAACTCCATTTGCGCCATCCCTCACCGCGCGCTAGCATGATATTTCACAAAGGGAGGTCGTATGGATCTGTTGTACCGGGTAAAAACGCTTTGGGCCGCGCTGCGCGGTAATCATTACTCCTGGCCTGCCATCGATATCACCCTCCCCGGCAATCGCCATTTTCATCTGATTGGCAGTATTCATATGGGTAGCCACGATATGGCTCCCCTGCCCACCCGTTTGCTCAAAAAGCTCAAAAACGCCGATGCGCTGATCGTCGAGGCGGATGTTTCCACCAGCGATACGCCTTTTGCTAATTTGCCTGCCTGCGAGGCGCTGGAAGAGCGCATTAGCGAGGAGCAACTCCAAAACCTGCAGCACATTAGCCAGGAGATGGGCATTTCTCCCTCACTCTTTTCTACCCAACCGCTGTGGCAAATCGCGATGGTTCTTCAGGCGACGCAGGCACAAAAACTGGGGCTGCGGGCAGAATACGGTATCGATTACCAGCTATTGCAGGCGGCGAAGCAACAACATAAACCCGTGATTGAACTGGAAGGGGCTGAAAACCAGATTGCCATGTTGCTCCAGCTCCCTGACAAAGGACTGGCGCTGCTGGACGATACGCTGACCCACTGGCATACCAACGCACGGTTGCTGCAACAAATGATGAGCTGGTGGCTGAATGCACCTCCGCAAAATAATGATATAACGCTGCCCAATACGTTCAGTCAGTCGCTGTACGATGTGCTGATGCATCAGCGAAATCTCGCCTGGCGGGATAAATTACGCGCCATGCCGCCGGGGCGATATGTGGTCGCGGTCGGTGCACTACACCTGTATGGAGAAGGGAATTTGCCGCAAATGTTGCGCTAAAAAAATGGCCAATATCGCTATTGGCCCGTCAAAGAGGAATTTCATTTTTTTATTATTATGCCGTCACTTTAAGCGACGGTGTAACTCGATTGTCGCTCAATCTCACCATCCTGCCAATACTCTTAGGCAAGATGACTCTTTTTTTTGGACCGCCATCAGGCGTATGCTTGCTTCGTTTTTTTGTTTAAGGCAGGAAAATTACCATGACACCCGCAGTTAAATTACTCGAAAAAAACAAGATTTCGTTTCAAATCCATACCTACGAGCACGATCCGGCTGAAACCAATTTTGGCGATGAAGTCGTCAAAAAATTAGGTTTGAATCCGGATCAGGTCTACAAAACGCTGCTGGTGGCAGTGAACGGTGATATGAAACACCTTGCCGTGGCCGTTACGCCGGTCGCAGGTCAACTGGATCTTAAAAAAGTAGCAAAAGCGCTGGGTGCCAAGAAAGTTGAGATGGCCGATCCGATGGCCGCGCAGCGTTCGACGGGATACCTGGTTGGGGGGATTAGCCCACTGGGGCAGAAAAAACGTCTGCCAACGATTATCGACGCCCCCGCACAAGAATTTGCCACTATTTATGTTTCCGGCGGCAAGCGCGGACTGGATATCGAACTGGCGGCAGGCGATCTGGCAAAGATCCTCGATGCCAAATTTGCTGATATCGCCCGCCGCGATTAAGCATTGTGCCGGATGCAAACATCCGGCACTTTCGGATTACTGCCAGCTCACCTCACCTTTCGGTTCATAAACACTCACATCCAGCGGCGAGCTTTTCTGGATATACGCTTTCAGCACTTCGGCATCAATAAAGCCGGTATTCACATAGCCCGGTTTGTTATCAAGGCGCGGATATCCATCACCGCCGGTGGCATTGAAGTTTAATGTCGCCATACGGTAAGTTTTCGCCGGATCGACCGGTTCGCCTTTGATTTTAAGGTCGTTCAGTTTGCCGTCTTTCGCCACAAAGCTAACGTTGGCAAATTGCGGGTAGGCACCTGAATCTGGCTTCATCTGCGCGACGGCGGTCAGGTAATCAATCACCTCTTTACCGGTCATGTCGGCATACACCACCACATTGCCGAATGGCTGCACTTTCAGCACGTTTTTATAGCTGATATCGCCTGCTTCGATAGAATCACGAATTCCGCCTCCGCTCATCACCGCAAAGTCGGCACCAGTGCGATCCATTTGGGCTGCCAGAATCAACCGCCCCATATTGGTCTGTACAAAACGCACTTTGTCACGATCGCCTTCCAGACGACCATTGGTTTCGCCTATTTTCACTTCCAGCTGCGCTTTGCCTTTGTTCTGGAACGGTGATAACAGCGAGATCATTTGCTGGTTTTCAGCGATTTCAGGAGTGTAAAGCACGCGCTCGCTTTTCCCGTCTTCCCAGGTCACTTTCTTCTTCAGGTTCACCGGAATCAGCTGGTAGTTAACCATTTTCATTTCGCCATTACGAAACTCAAAATCAGCCCGTCCCACGTATTTGCCCCACTCATGCGCCTGCACAATCCAGATGCCGTTTTGTTGATCTGGTTTGCATGGCGTACCCGGCACGTAATCGACCTGTTTTTTGTTTTCTGCCGCCATGCAGACCGGATCTTGCGAGTGACCACCGACGATCATCGCCAGCGATCCGGCAGGCAGCGCGCGTGCCATCTCCACATCGCCCGGTGCGTTAGAGCCGTGCTCACCATTATCGTAATGCCCCATATGGGTCGCCGCGATAATAATGTCTGGCTTTTCTGTCTGTTGCAGCTCCTGAATCACCAGCTTCGCTTCATCGGCGGGCTTACGAAATTCGATATCAGTGAAGTATTCCGGGTTACCAATTTTTGCTGTGTCATCGGTTGTCAGCCCAATAACGGCAATTTTCAGATCCTGACGCTTAAACAGCGCCCACGGTTTAAACAGGCGCTCGCCAGTACTTTTCTGGTAGATATTCGCGGAAAGCAACGGGAACTTGGCCCACTTTTCCTGCTGGCGTAATACGGTGAGCGGATTATCAAATTCATGATTACCGATCGCCATCGCGTCATAGCCCACCAGATTCATACCGCGAAAATCAGGTTCGGCATCCTGTAAGTCAGACTCGGGCACGCCAGTGTTAATGTCGCCACCGGAAAGTAGCAGCACGCTACCGCCTTCAGCCGCAACCTCTTTGCGGATACCATCCACCAGCGTTTTTTGCGCCGCCAGACCATATTCGCCATATTCATTGCGCCAAAAATGCCCATGATGATCATTGGTATGCAGAACTGTAATTTTGTAGGTTTTATCCTGCTCATACGCCAGAGCAGTTTCACTCGCCAGTGTAAATGTGGTTAACAGCGCTAACGCCACGCCCCGCTGCAATAATTTCATACTTCTCTCCCTGACCTGATTTCAACGTGTTGAAAAATAGTATGACGCGACATCATAGACAAGTCTGCGTCCGGTGAAGATAAATCTGCATCCAGATTAGAAATTCTGTATTCGGCGTTGAGACTTCCTTCAGGCGACGCATACAGGTATGTTAGTCGGGTAATAATCACAAATAAGATCATTCTTTACATCGCAACCCTGAAAAAGTGACTTTCCTATGGCAATGAGTGAACAACCCCAGCCTGTGGCGGGCGCGGCTGCGTCAACGACCAAGGCCCGAACATCGTTTGGTATTTTAGGTGCTATCAGCCTCTCACATCTGCTGAACGACATGATCCAATCGCTGATTCTGGCGATTTATCCGCTGCTTCAGTCAGAATTTTCTCTGACATTTATGCAGATTGGCATGATAACCCTCACCTTCCAGCTCGCCTCTTCGCTACTGCAACCAGTGGTCGGCTACTGGACCGATAAATATCCGATGCCGTGGTCGTTGCCAATTGGCATGTGCTTTACCTTAAGTGGTCTGGTGCTGCTTGCGCTGGCGGGCAGTTTTGGCGCAGTTCTGCTGGCGGCGGCGCTGGTCGGTACCGGTTCATCGGTCTTTCATCCGGAATCTTCTCGCGTAGCCCGTATGGCTTCCGGCGGGCGGCATGGCCTGGCGCAATCTATCTTTCAGGTCGGCGGCAACTTTGGCAGTTCCCTGGGACCCTTGCTGGCGGCGGTGATTATCGCGCCTTATGGCAAAGGCAACGTTGCCTGGTTTGTGCTTGCGGCACTGCTGGCGATCGTGGTGTTGGCGCAAATCAGCCGTTGGTACTCGGCACAGCACCGAATGAATAAAGGAAAACCCAAAGCGACGATTATCAATCCACTGCCGCGCAACAAAGTGGTACTGGCGGTCAGCATTCTGTTAATCCTCATTTTCTCGAAATATTTCTATATGGCGAGCATCAGCAGCTATTACACCTTTTATCTGATGCAAAAATTCGGATTATCTATCCAGAATGCTCAGCTTCATCTGTTTGCCTTCCTGTTTGCCGTTGCGGCAGGTACGGTGATCGGCGGGCCTGTAGGGGATAAAATTGGGCGGAAATATGTGATTTGGGGCTCTATCCTCGGCGTTGCGCCGTTTACGCTGATTTTACCCTACGCCAGCCTGCACTGGACGGGGGTTTTAACGGTGATTATTGGATTTATCCTCGCTTCGGCATTCTCTGCCATTCTGGTTTACGCTCAGGAGCTGCTTCCGGGACGTATCGGTATGGTTTCTGGACTCTTTTTCGGTTTTGCTTTTGGTATGGGAGGTCTGGGAGCGGCAGTTCTGGGGCTTATCGCCGATCACACCAGTATCGAGTTAGTCTATAAAATCTGTGCTTTCCTGCCACTATTGGGGATGTTGACCATATTCCTGCCTGATAACCGGCATAAAGACTGATTTCATTGCAGCCAAAGGCAAACTTTGGCTGCATCGTTTTACAGTCGCCATAAGCCTTTCCTCTGTTAAACCGCCTTCTGTTTTCCGATCCGTGCTTTTTTTGCAGCTAATTCCATTTTTCTGCAAAATTCAATAATTATTCATGAACATCATCAATGAAATTGTCATAAACTATTACCTGTAATTTTGGTTTCCCCGGCCAAAAATGGACAATAACCACCAGGAAAAGGAGACGGAATGCATCACGCCACCCCGCTTATCACCACCATTGTTGGCGGCCTTGTGCTCGCCTTTATCCTCGGCATGCTGGCCAATAAACTACGTATTTCTCCTCTGGTGGGATATCTGTTAGCGGGTGTGCTGGCAGGACCATTCACTCCGGGCTTTGTTGCCGATACCAAGCTTGCGCCGGAACTGGCTGAACTGGGCGTTATTTTGCTGATGTTCGGCGTCGGTTTGCATTTTTCGCTGAAGGATTTGATGGCGGTAAAGGCCATCGCCATTCCCGGTGCGATCGCCCAGATAGCCGTGGCGACGCTGCTGGGTATGGCGCTCTCTGCCGTGCTGGGCTGGTCGTTAATGACCGGTATCGTGTTCGGTTTATGTCTTTCCACCGCCAGTACCGTGGTGTTACTGCGCGCACTTGAAGAACGGCAATTAATTGACAGTCAGCGTGGGCAAATCGCCATCGGTTGGTTGATTGTGGAAGACCTGGTAATGGTTCTGACGCTGGTGTTGCTGCCCGCAGTGGCAGGAATGATGGAACAGGGCGATGTGGGCTTTGCCACTCTTGCAGTCGATATGGGGATCACCATCGGCAAAGTGATCGCATTTATCGCCATTATGATGCTGGTAGGTCGCCGTCTGGTGCCGTGGATTATGGCACGCAGCGCGGCAACCGGTTCTCGCGAGCTGTTTACCCTGTCGGTGCTGGCGCTGGCGTTAGGGATTGCCTTTGGTGCGGTAGAGCTGTTTGATGTCTCCTTTGCACTCGGTGCGTTCTTTGCCGGGATGGTACTGAACGAGTCTGAACTGAGTCACCGTGCCGCCCACGATACGCTGCCATTGCGCGACGCGTTTGCGGTGCTGTTTTTTGTCTCCGTCGGGATGTTGTTTGATCCGTTAATTCTGATTCAGCAACCGCTGGCAGTGCTGGCGACGCTGGCGATTATTCTGTTTGGTAAGTCGTTAGCCGCATTTTTCCTGGTGCGACTGTTTGGTCACTCCCAACGTACGGCATTAACCATCGCCGCCAGCCTGGCGCAGATTGGTGAGTTCGCGTTTATCCTGGCGGGACTGGGAATGGCATTGAATTTACTGCCGCAGGCCGGACAAAACCTGGTACTGGCAGGGGCGATCCTGTCGATTATGCTCAACCCGGTACTGTTCGCACTACTGGAGAAATATCTGGCGAAGACCGAAACGCTGGAAGAGCAGACGCTGGAAGAGGCAATCGAAGAAGAGAAGCAGATCCCAGTGGATATTTGCAACCATGCGCTTCTGGTGGGTTACGGTCGTGTAGGCAGCCTGCTGGGGGAGAAATTGCTCGCCTCTGATATTCCGCTGGTGGTGATTGAGACGTCACGAACCCGTGTTGATGAGCTGCGAGAGCGCGGGGTCCGCGCAGTATTGGGCAATGCGGCGAACGAAGAAATTATGCAACTGGCGCATCTGGAATGTGCAAAATGGCTGATCCTGACGATTCCCAACGGTTATGAAGCAGGCGAGATTGTGGCATCTGCCCGCGCGAAAAACCCGGATATTGAGATTATCGCCCGCGCCCATTATGACGATGAAGTGACGTATATCACCGAACGTGGCGCGAATCAGGTAGTGATGGGTGAACGTGAAATTGCCCGTACTATGCTGGAACTGCTGGAAACGCCACCGGCGGGTGAAGTGGTGACGGGGTAAACGGTGGTTGCCGGATGTAAAATATGAAAAATATGTAGGCATGATAAGACGCGCCAGCGTCGCATCGGGCATCGAGAGCCAAATGCCAGATGCGGCGTGAACGCCTTATCTGGCCTACGAACCGACGATAACTTAACGATCCCAGTAAGACTCTTCCAGGCTGTCTTCACGCTCCGGCAAGCCGCGCGTTAAACGAGGTGAATGCTGGTTCAGTACCTGATAGCTCACACGGTTAGCATATTTACACACCTGCGCTAACGATGAATAAGTTAACCAGGTGAATTTATGTTTGCTGGAGTTTGGTACGTTGCTACGATGGTAGCTGTTGGCGGTAATGTCATGCAGCAACGCTGCCAATGCGCCATCCCCCGCTCCATTAGTGTTCATGATTTTTTCCGGCCCGCCCATGTACGGCGCAATGTGCGAATATACACGCAGCGGATTCTGGCAATCCTTGTGGCGCATGGCGCGGCTAAACTCATACTGGTTGAATTCCGCTATAGCGCCCGGCAGCAGCGGATGCTGGGTTTTACGTTTCGCTTCGTCTTCGGTAAAGCCCGCCATATACAAGCCGATTGGCCCGGCGGTGCACAGCACCAGATCTACCCAGTCCAGCGCCTTGTCAGATGCCAACAACGGATCGCTTTCTCCGGTCAACGCTTCGGCTTCATCTTCGTTCATCGCAAGGATAGAGACGTGATCTTTGAGGAATTGCTGCCACCACTGCGGATTCTCGGCAATGACAAACTTGGTGCCCAGCGTCAGCACCACCGGTACGTTATATTTCTTCGCGTACTCAATGGCTTTCATGGTTGCTTCCGGCATGGGTTCACCCGGCTTGCAACGCACCAGATATGAGGTGAGAACCAGTGCCGAGGCTCCGGCAATCACATCTTCCGGAATGCTTTCAGCCCGCAGCTGGTTCATGTGGCCTGGACTGATAGCAAAGGTACGTTCCCCGGACTCGCCAATCAGCGTAAAGCAACGACCAATCGGGCCATCCACGCCTTGTAGATAGTTAAGATCGGTACGGCTGGAAGTGTTACACAGGTAACGATAGGCATAACTGCCAATTTCAATATTGCTGCACATGACGCCCAGCAGCACCGAACGGTCGTCCGCGAGCACCGAGTAGTTGTGCATGGTGTTACCAATGGTGCCACCCGCAAACTGATGGGTAATCAGGTTTTTCTGTTTTAGCTCCTGATAAAGCGCTTCGGCTACGTCATCCTCAATCACCAGTGAATGCCCGGCGCTTAATCCATAACGCTCAATGAATTCATCATCCACTTTCGCTTCAATATCGACCAGCGTCTGGTCAATACCTACGACCCAGGCGGCGCTGGTTTCGTTTTCTGGCTGGAATTGCTGAAGCAGCGGATCGCGTGCATTTACGGGGAAGTAATGTTTGGATTTACGTTTACCGGGAAATTTCATGGTTGTTTTTACGGGTGGTTAACTGAGCGGCGAATGTTAACACAATCTGACGGGAGCGCGCGAGACGCAGCCAGTTTCAATATCAGCAGGCGGGATCGCATTTTCATGGCAGTGGTTCCTTACAATGACGTAATTTGAAAGGAGTTTTTGTATGAAGCCGGAAAACAAACTACCTGTTCTGGACCTTATTTCTGCTGAAATGAAGACCGTTGTGAATACTCTTCAGTCGGATTTACCGTCCTGGCCCGCAACGGGAACGATTGCTGAGCAACGACAGTATTACACGCTTGAGCGCCGATTCTGGAATGCGGGCGCTCCAGAAATGGCAACCAGAGCTTACATGGTTCCAACAAAATATGGGCAGGTGGAAACACGTCTCTTTTGTCCGCAGCCAGATAGCCCGGCGACGCTATTTTATTTGCATGGAGGCGGTTTTATTCTCGGCAATCTCGATACCCACGATCGCATCATGCGCCTGCTGGCAAGCTACAGCCAATGTACGGTGATTGGTATTGATTACCCCCTTTCACCTGAAGCGCGTTTTCCGCAAGCGATAGAGGAAATTGTGGCTGCTTGTTGTTATTTCCACCAGCAGGCGGAGGATTATCAAATCAATATGTCCCGCATTGGCTTTGCCGGTGATTCCGCAGGTGCCATGCTGGCGCTCGCCAGTGCGTTGTGGTTGCGTGATAAACAGATCGATTGCGGTAAAATTGCGGGTGTTTTGCTGTGGTATGGGCTTTACGGATTACGGGATTCCGTGACTCGTCGTCTGTTGGGCGGTGTCTGGGATGGCTTAACGCAACAGGATTTGCAGATGTATGAAGAGGCGTATTTAAGCAACGACGCGGACCGCGAGTCACCGTATTACTGTCTGTTTAATAATGATCTCACTCGCGAAGTTCCGCCCTGTTTTATTGCCGGGGCGGAGTTCGATCCGCTGCTGGATGACAGCCGTCTGCTTTACCAGACGTTAGCGGCGCATCAGCAGCCCTGTGAGTTCAAACTCTACCCAGGTACGCTGCATGCCTTTTTGCATTATTCACGAATGATGAAAACCGCCGACGAGGCTCTTCGCGACGGCGCTCAGTTCTTTACCGCTCAGCTTTAGCGATACGCGGCAACAAGATTAGCCATCATTTCGATATGTTCCGGCGTGGCATTAAGCGCTGGAATATATTCATATTTTTTCCCGCCGGCACCGAGGAAGACCTCACGGTTTTGCTCGGCAATCTCTTCCAGCGTCTCCAGACAATCCGCAGCAAAGCCCGGGCACATCACCTGTATATGACCTACGCCTTTTTCTCCGAGCATTTTCAGCGTTTCGTCGGTATAAGGCATCAGCCAGGGTTCCCGGCCAAAGCGCGACTGAAAGGTCATCATCACTTTTTCCGGTGCCATCCCCAGTGCGGAAGCCAGTTCGCGAGTCGTTGTGCGGCAACGTTGCGGGTAATCATCGCCTTCATCTGCATAACGCTGGGGAATGCCATGATAAGAGAGCAGCAGCAGATCCGGTTCGCCATGTTTGGCAAAAGAAGCGCGTACGCTGTTCGCCAGTGCATTAATGTAATCGTGGTTATCGGCGTAATCACGAATAAACGATATCCCCGGAATGCTACGTTTGCGCGCCAGAATGCGTGCCAGTTCATCCCATACCGCACCGACCGTAGAACAGGAGAATTGCGGATAAAGCGGCAGCACCACAATATGATCTACATGCTCTGCCAGGAGTTCATCGACGGCGCTTTCCAGTGATGGCGAGCCGTAGCTCATGCCCAGCGCCACTGGCGTATCCGGTAAACGTTGTGCCAACGCCTGCTGTTGCTGGCGGCTGTAAACCATCAGCGGCGAGCCGTCTTCCATCCAGACCGAGGCGTACAGCTTCGCCACACGCGGCGAGCGCAGCGGCAAAATCACGCCGCGCAGCAACGGCCACCATAACAACCGTGAGGTATCAACCACGCGTCTGTCGCTTAAAAATTGTTTCAGATAGCGTTTTACCGCTTCAGGTGTGGGGGCATCGGGCGTACCCAGGTTTGCCAGCAGGATACCGGTTTTAGTCTGACGCATTACCGCCTCTTATCGATTCAACTTGTTGATAATTGTAGCGGAAAAGTGAGGAAGAAGAACTAATTGCTGTGAGAGGTCAAATCAGAAAAAGGAATAGCGCAGATTGAGGTTTTTGTAAAAGGCCGAATGAATATCCGGCCTGAGATTGCTGATAAGTTTGCTTGTGCGGGCCTGTTCCCCTCACCCTAACCCTCTCCCCGAGGGGGCGAGGGGACTGTCCGTGCGCGCTTTCGAATTAGCCGAGGATTTTTTCCAGATCAGCGCGAACTTCAGCAACCGGCTTGGTGCCGTCAACTTTCGCGTATTTGGTGTTACCCGCTTCCGCTTCTTTGGAGTAGTAGCCGATCAGCGGTGCAGTCATCTGATGGTATTCAACCAGACGTTTACGCACGGTTTCTTCCTGATCGTCTTTACGGGTAGTCAGTTCTTCACCGGTAACGTCGTCTTTGCCTTCTACTTTCGGCGGATTGAATTTAACGTGATAAACACGACCAGACGGCGCATGAACGCGGCGGCCTACGATACGGTCAACGATCAGTTCGTCCGGTACGTCGAATTCCAGAACGTAATCAACATTGATGCCCGCTTCTTTCATCGCGTCTGCCTGCGGAATGGTACGCGGGAAGCCGTCCAACAGGAAACCATTACGGCAGTCTTCCTGAGCAATGCGCTCTTTAACCAGCGCGATCACCAGTTCGTCGGTGACCAGTTTGCCAACATCCATAATGTCTTTTGCTTGTTTACCCAGCTCGGAGCCAGATTTGACCGCAGCACGCAGCATATCGCCAGTGGAGATTTGCGGAATACCATATTTCTCCATGATGAACTGAGCCTGAGTCCCTTTCCCCGCGCCCGGAGCGCCAAGCAGAATGATACGCATTGCGAAAATCCCCTTAAAATGTGTCGAATTTTTTGAAAAAGCGATAAACGATACCACCAACAGGCGATTGCCTCAAGAAAGGCACCTGAGGCTGAAACGGTTAATGGCGAGATAATTTGCGGAAAGTGCAGATGATGAAAAGAAAAATGCCGGATGACACGAAGGTCATCCGGCATGACATCAGGAAACCAGCAGCTGGTTCATACGACGAATAAACAGATTCGGATCTTCCAGCGTGCCGCGTTCTGCCAGCAGCGCCTGATCCAGCAGCAGTTCTACCCACTCGCTGAACTTCGCTTCATCTTCAGTATCTGCCGCACGTTTCACCAGTACGTGATCCGGGTTCAGTTCGAAGATGTATTTCACTTCTGGCACTTTCTGGCCCGCCGCAGCGAACAGTTTCGCCATCTGGGTGCTCATTTCATCCGCGTCGGTCGAAACGATCGCTGGCGTATCGGTCAGACGGTGAGTCAGACGGACATCTTTCACGCGCTCGCCGAGCAGGGCTTTCACACGGTCGATGAACGGAGTCAGTGCTTTCTCCGCTTCTTTCGCGCTCTCATCAACTTCGTCAGCCAGTTTTTCCAGCGACTCGTCAACTTTAGACACAGACTGGAACGGTTTACCGTCAAACTCAGTCAGATAGTTCATCATCCACTCATCAATGCGGTCGGAAAGCAGCAGAACTTCGATGCCTTTCTTACGCAGCAGTTCCAGGTGCGGACTGCTCTTCGCTGCCGCATAGCTGTCTGCAGTGATGTAGTAGATTTTCTCCTGCCCTTCTTTCATGCGGGAAACGTAGTCTTCCAGAGACACGGTCTGCGCAGAAGAATCGGTATGGGTAGAAGCAAAACGCAACAGTTTGGCGATCGCTTCCTGGTTAGCGAAATCTTCCGCCGGACCTTCTTTCAGTACCAGGCCAAACTGTTGCCAGAAGGTCTGGTATTTTTCCGCGTCGTCTTTCGCCAGTTTTTCCAGCATTTGCAGCACACGCTTGGTCAGCGCATTGCGCAGGTTACGCGTTACCGTGCTGTCCTGGAGGATTTCACGGGAAACGTTCAGCGGCAGATCGCTGGAGTCAATCAGACCACGCACGAAGCGCAGATAGTTCGGCATGAACTGTTCTGCGTCGTCCATGATGAACACTCGCTGGACGTACAGTTTCAGGCCGTGTTTATGATCGCGGTTCCACATATCCCACGGAGCCTGGGACGGAATGTACAGCAGGCTGGTGTACTCCTGCTTACCTTCAACGCGGTTGTGGCTCCAGGTCAGCGGATCGTTAAAGTCGTGGGCGATGTGTTTGTAGAACTCTTTGTACTCTTCATCGGTGATTTCCGACTTGTTACGAGTCCACAGCGCCTGCGCTTTGTTGATTTTCTCCCAGGAGATAACGGTTTCGCCGTCTTTCTCTTCGCGTTTTTCGATCTCTACCGGCAGCGCGATATGGTCGGAGTATTTGCTGATGATGGAACGCACGCGCCAGTCATCGAGGAACTCGTCTTCGCCTTCACGCAGATGCAGGGTGATTTCAGTACCACGATCTTCTTTGGTGATGTCGGCAACGGTGTATTCACCTTCACCAGCCGATTCCCAGAACACGCCATTTTCTGGTTTTTCGCCTGCCGCGCGAGTACGCACGGTCACTTTGTCGGCCACGATAAACGCAGAGTAGAAACCAACACCGAACTGACCGATCAGCTGGCTGTCTTTCGCCTGGTCAGAACCCAGGGATTCGAGGAATGATTTGGTGCCGGATTTAGCGATAGTCCCCAGATGGTCGATCACTTCATCGCGGGTCATCCCCACGCCGTTATCTGAGATGGTCAGCGTGCGCTTGTCTTTATCGAAAGAGACACGAACGCGCAGTTCGCCATCACCTTCGTACAGGTCCGGGTTAGAGAGCGCGCGGAAACGCAGCTTGTCCGCCGCATCGGAGGCGTTAGAGATAAGCTCACGCAGGAAGATTTCTTTATTGGAATAGAGAGAATGGATCATCAGGTGCAGAAGCTGTTTCACTTCTGACTGAAAACCACGAGTTTCTTGTCCTTTCATGTAGGTCTACCTCAATAATGCCATTTTAAGGTTAAAAACAGGATGTGGGAGAGATGGGGACAAGGGAGAATAATTTCAAGCGAGAGCAGGTGATCCTGCTCTCGTTTGCTTAAAAACGAATCTTATGACGCCCGGCAAGGGAGTGTGACAGAGTGGTGCCATCGACCATTTCCAGTTCGCCGCCAACCGGTACGCCATGAGCGATTCGGCTGGCTTCCACGTCATATTGCGCGCAAAGCTCGGCAATGTAGTTAGCGGTAGCTTCACCTTCAACCGTGGGATTGGTGGCGAGGATCACTTCAGTGATTTTTTCCTCTGCCAGACGCTGTTCCAGACGATCAAGCCCGATATCATCCGGACCGATGCCGTCCAGCGGTGACAGATGCCCCATCAACACAAAATAACGACCAGAAAACTGCCCCGTCTGCTCAATGGCGTAGATGTCCGCCGGACTCTCCACCACACAGATTTGACCGTTTTCCTGACGACGCGGATTCGAACAGATGTTACAGACTTCCTGTTCGGTGAAAGTGCGGCAATCGGCGCAGTGGCCGATTTCCGACATCGCCCGGGTGAGCGCCTGCGCCAGACGCATCCCGCCGCTACGATCGCGCTGAAGCAGCGTGAACGCCATACGCTGCGCCGACTTCGGGCCAACGCCCGGCAGACAGCGCAGTGCTTCCATAAGCTGTGTTAACAGCGGGCTGGTTTGCATCAGAACGGCATCTTAAAGCCAGGCGGCAGCTGCATTCCGGAGGATACAGAAGCCATTTTTTCTTTCTGCGTTTCTTCGATACGACGTGCTGCGTCGTTGAATGCTGCAGCCACCAGGTCTTCCAGCATCTCTTTGTCGTCTTCCAGCAGGCTCGGGTCGATCTCTACGCGACGGCAGTTATGTGCACCGTTGATGGTCACTTTTACCAGACCTGCGCCAGATTCGCCGGTAACTTCCAGCTGCGCGATCTCTTCCTGCATTTTCTGCATTTTTTCTTGCATCTGCTGGGCTTGCTTCATCAGGTTACCCAGACCGCCTTTACCAAACATAGGTTTCTCTCTCAATCACGTTAAGGATGACGAACGTAAGCTGTGCTTACGATCAAATGGGGCGGATACTTTCTTCATCCAGCTCCGCATCGAAGAATCGACGCAGGGTCTGAATATTATTATCCGCAATAATGGACTCGCGCGCCTGCGCAAGTTTTTCTTCGTATATCGCCTGACGCCACTCCAGCGGCGTACGCACCGCGGGATTATCATCTTCAACGATAGTCAGTTCAACCGTTGAACCTTTTAACATGCTCAACGCTTCAGCCAGTTTTTGCTGTGCACCGCGGTTGTTCAAATGCCGCTGAGAGGAGCGCAAATGCAGACATACTGCGTTATCACTCTCCTCTTTCCAGGCATTTAAGGCCACCTGTTCGACCAGTTTTGGTAGCGAAAGTTGACTCACCTGAGCCGCCCACGGGTCGCGCTCAATGGCTTCTGCCGCCAGCTTCGCCGCCAGTTCCGGCGTTTTTTCATGTTCCAGCGCTTTTTTCAGCGCCTTCGGCGTGGCGACCACTTCTTTTTGCTGCATCACTGGAGTGGTCGCCTTCCAGCGATACGCTTCTTTTTTAGCTGGCGCTTTTTCCAGCGCCGATGGCACCGGACGCGCCTGAACGCGATCTGTGACCGAAGCCAGTCTTTCCAGCGCAGCGTTATTCACCGGCCGCGCGCGGGTAGCGGCTGCCGGTTCACTCTTTTTTGCTTTGGTTGCTCCCTGCACGCGCTGCAACTGCTGGCGCGCCGCCAGCACCTGGCTGGTGGTTTCCGGGAGCGGTACAGTCGGAGCCTGCTGCGGCGCTGATTGCGGTTGCGGCGGCACCTGGGTTGGCGTCATTACTGCCGTTGGCGCGACGGGTGCAAAGGACTGGCGTGGCACTTCAGGCTCAGGCAGCGGCATACGCGGATGGAACGCCAGCGCGCGCAGCAGCGTCATCTCAACGCCCATGCGGCGGTCCGGCGCATACGGTAATTCTTTGCGACCAATCAACAACGTCTGATAGTAAAGCTGGATATCCGTCGGCGGTATGGTGCGCGCCAGTTCACGCATCCGCAGCTCGATGGCGGCCATATCGTTGCCAAGTGCAGCAGGCGAAAGTTGTACCATCGCAATACGATGCAACAGGCCAAGCATTTCCACCAGCAACGCTTCCCACTCGATACCACGGGCAGCGGCTTCATTAATTAGCGCCATTACACGCTCGCCGTTGGCCTCGACCATCGCTTCAACCAGCGACAGCGCCTGATCGTCGTCAAGCGTACCCAGCATCGCACTGACCGCCTGGGTTGAAACCTGGCCGTCACCGCTGGCAATCGCCTGGTCGGTCAGACTTAAGGCATCTCGCAGGCTGCCTTCAGCGGCGCGCGCCAGCAATTGCAGCGCCCGCGGCTCGTGGGCGATATGTTCTTCGTTGAGGATGTGCTCAAGCTGATGGCGAATTTGCTCGACATCCAGCGCCTTGAGATGAAATTGCAAACAGCGCGACAAAATCGTCACCGGCAATTTCTGTGGATCGGTCGTCGCCAGCAGAAACTTAACGTGCTCCGGCGGCTCTTCAAGGGTTTTTAACAGTGCGTTAAAGCTGTGGCGCGACAGCATATGCACTTCGTCGATCAGATAAACTTTGAAACGACCACGCGCCGGAGCGTACTGGACGTTATCCAGCAGGTCGCGGGTATCTTCAACTTTGGTGCGCGAGGCGGCGTCGATTTCAATCAGATCGACAAAGCGCCCCTGCTCGATTTCACGACAGTTATCGCACACGCCGCACGGCGTCGCGGTAATGCCGGTTTCGCAGTTTAGCCCCTTCGCCAGCAGTCGGGCGATAGAGGTTTTTCCGACGCCACGGGTACCGGAAAAAAGATAAGCATGATGAATACGCCCTAACGACAAGCCGTTCGCCAGTGCGGTCAGCACATGTTCCTGGCCGACGACGTCAGCAAAGGTTTGTGGGCGCCATTTTCGGGCTAAGACCTGATAACTCATTGGCAGGCTCTGAAACGCTGGAAGGTGGATTCACGAAGGGGTAATGCTAACACAGCCCCGTCAGAACGGCGAGGCTGAATGCACATCTTGTGCTGTCCGTAGCGTGGGCAGCACAAGACTGGCGATAATTAATGGCCCGGGAACGGGACAAGGCTGTAGCTGGTAATGCCCTGTTTTTCGAGACGCTGTTCGCCGCCGAGATCGAACAGGTTGATAATGAACGCAGCGTCAGCCACTTCACCACCCAGACGACGGATCAGTTTAACGGTCGCTTCGATAGTGCCGCCGGTTGCCAGCAGATCGTCCACCACCAGAACTTTGTCGCCCGGTTTGATGGCATCAACGTGGATCTCCAGCTGATCGGTGCCGTATTCCAGGTCGTAAGTTTCACTGATGGTTTCACGCGGCAGTTTGCCCGGTTTACGGACCGGTACAAAGCCAACGCCCAGACCCAGAGCTACCGGAGCGCCAAACAAGAAGCCACGCGCTTCGGTGCCGACAACTTTGGTAATGCCCGCATTTTTGTAACGCTCAACCAGCAAGTCGATGCTGAGAGCGTAAGCTTTCGGGTCTTCCAGTAAGCTGGTGACATCGCGGAAAAGAATGCCGGGTTTTGGGTAGTCCTGAATGCTTTTGATGCTATTTTTGAGATACTCAAGCTGCTGTGCAGTCGCGGTCATAAGTGTATGCCTGCTTGTTACGGTGGTACTCACGGCGCGTTTTAAACGTATCAAAAGTAACAGTTGTTTAACCTTTGACCGCCTGCGCCTGTGCTCGAAAACGCCAGAATGTACTGGCTGTACGCAATAATTGCAACTGCGATTGTTGTGCTTCAGTGCTTTTCTTGCTTTTCATCAATCACCGGAATTCGCCACATATAGAAAAGCAAACAGGCGAGAATTACCAGCAACATGATGCGCACCCGTGGCATCTGGACGAACCACAGAGAAATGGCAAACGTGAGCAAAATAAGCAAAATCGCCCGCGGTTTGACGCCGCGCGGCATCGCATGATGTTTCTGCCAGAAACGTAGATAGCTGCCAAACCATGAGCGGTACAGCAACCAGGCGTGAAAGCGCGGGGAAGAACGGGCAAAGCACCAGGCCGCCAGCAGGATAAACGGCGTCGTCGGTAATACCGGTAATACCACGCCCAGCGTACCCAGCACTACCGCCAGCCAGCCAATGATGATTAAAATGATTCGTTGCATATTGAGTGTTGTCAGCTTACAGAGTGGCTACTTTAGCATAACAATTATCATTTTCATTGAGGTCTTATCGTGAAAACCGCCCTGCTGCTGGAAAAACTGGAAGGACAGCTCGCTACGCTGCGTCAGCGTTGTGCCCCGGTAGCGCAATTTGCCACGCTAAGTGCCCGTTTTGACAGACACCTTTTTCAAACCCGTGCGACAACACTGCAGGCTTGTCTCGATGAGGCGGGCGATAATCTGGTTGCGCTTCGTCATGCAGTTGAGCAGCAACAGCTGCCGCAAGTGGCCTGGCTGGCGGAACATCTGGCGGCACAACTGGAAGCCATCGCGCGTGAAGCCTCCGCCTGGTCATTGCGCGAGTGGGACAGTGCACCACCGAAAATTGCCCGCTGGCAGCGTAAACGTATTCAGCATCAGGATTTTGAGCGGCGGCTACGTGAGATGGTTGCCGAACGCAGAGCCCGTCTGGCGCGGGTGACCGATCTCGTGGAACAGCAAACGCTGCATCGTGAAGTGGAAGCCTATGAAGCGCGCCTGGCACGCTGCCGCCATGCGCTGGAAAAAATCGAAAACAGGTTAGCGCGTTTAACCCGCTAGCAATGGAGAGAATATGTCACTGGAAAATGCCCCTGACGATGTCAAACTGGCTGTCGATTTGATTGTGCTGCTGGAGGAAAATCAGATCCCTGCCAGTACCGTGCTGCGCGCGCTGGATATTGTAAAGCGTGATTATGAAAAGAAATTAACGCGCGATGATGAGGCGGAAAAGTGAGAAATAAATGGGGTCGCTAAATGTCCCCTAAGGTTGCGGGCAAACGCAAAACTGCCTGATGCGCTACGCTTATCAGGCCTACACCGCTCCTGCAATATATTGAATTCTTGCGGTTTCGTAGGCCGGATAAGGCGGTCACGCCGCATCCGGCATGAACAACGCGCACTTTGTTAGCAATCTCGGGGCAACTAAATGTTGCCCCCTTTCGTTTTTACCCTACCGCTGGCGTCGGGTCATCGCCTTTGTAGTCGCGTTTTACTTCCGTCACCTCATCGCCCTTCTCGTTGTGCAGATGCACTTCAAGCTGGTTAAAGGCAATGTTGATGTCGTTTTCACGGCACAGCTGATCGATAGTACGGTTCAGCTCATCGACAGTACGACTACGGTCACGCAGTTCACGCACATACAGACGCAGCTCATGATCCAACGTGCTGGCACCAAATGCCGTAAAGAAGACTTCCGGCATTGGTTCGTGCATCACCCTTGGGTGCTCAGTCGCCGCCTTCAGTAACACTTTACGCACTTTTTCCAGATCGGAGCCATAGGCCACGCCGAGACGGATCACCAGACGCGTAGTAGTGTCAGTCAACGACCAGTTGATCAGACGCTCGGTAACAAACGCTTTGTTCGGGATGATCACTTCTTTGCGATCGAAATCGGTAATCGTTGTCGCACGAATACGGATCTTACTTACCGTCCCCGAGAAGCTACCAATGGTTACCGTATCGCCAATACGCACCGGACGTTCGAATAGAATGATCAAACCGGAGACGAAGTTACCGAAAATTTCTTGTAAACCAAAACCAAGACCTACGGATAATGCTGCGGCCAGCCACTGGAGTTTATCCCAAGAGACGCCCAGCGATCCGAACACCGTCATCGCACCAACGGCAATAATGATGTAGTTAAGGATGGTAGTAATGGCATACGACGCGCCCTGACGCATATTCAGTCGCGAGAGCACCAGCACTTCCAGTAAACCAGGCAGGTTGCGAATCAACGCCCAGGCCACCATTGAGGCGATAATCGCAAACAACAGACTGCCCATGGTGACGTTTTTCACCACCGCAGCGCCAGCTTCAGTGCCGTTGTAATGCCAGAGCGTGATGCTGTCGAGATAGCTGAACACGGTGATCAAATCGGACCAAATTGCCCAGAACATGACACCGAACAGCGCAAACATCAGCAACATGGTAATACGCAGCGTCTGCTGGTTAACCTGTTCCAGTGCAATGGTGGGTTCTTCCGGCGGTTCGGCACCTTCTGCGCCCTCTTTCACCAGATTCTGCCGACGCGCCAGCGCACGACGCCAGGCGATACGCCGCGCCGCTACGCTTAAGCCGCGCAATACCGTCTGGTAGAGCAAGTTCCAGATGATCACCAGATAAACGGTTTCAATCCAACGCCCGGAGAGGCGCAGCGTGGTGTAGAAATAACCCGTGGCAGTCAGCACCATCAATGCAATCGGGATAATCGACAGCACGGTAATGGTGACCAGTCGCATGGTGTGCGACTCTTTATCACGCCAGCTTTCGCGGCACATTGGCCATACCAGGAAGGCAATCAGCAGCAGGTTGAAGAAAATCATCGCCTGCCCCAGCACATCATCCATCAGATGCAGCGGGGAAAGTTCTGCCACCACAGACCAGAAATGGATAGGCAGCAACGCGAGACTGATGCGGACAATTTGCCGACGCCAGTGGCTGGTCTGCTGCTCCGGCATGCCGAAGTGACGCACGGCAACGCCATTTTTCTCCAGTACCTTCCAGCACAGGCCAAACACCAGCCAGAAAATCGCCAGTTTTTTACTGAACGACCATAGCAGTTCGCTGATGTTGAGCTGCATGGTCAACAGAATCAGGCCAACCGCGAGAATAATCAGGCACACCGGCAGCGCGCGGATCAGGTCGATAAGGATCGCTTTTGGTGTGTTGAGCTGGCTATCGTTACGCAGGGAACCCACAGCGGAAGCCAGTTTCTGTTGATACGCTTTCAGCCAGCCCAGACGCCAGTGGATCAGCCCGGCAATCAACAGCAGCGGCAAACCGGCGAGGAAAGCGATAAAAACGGCAGGCCAGGCTTTTTCCCAGTTCACCGTGATTTTCATCGACTTAAATTCATCTTTCAGGCTTTGCGGGAACGCTTTGATCCAGTCCCAGTCCATTGGACGGTTACTGTTCACCCAAAAGATTTGCTGAGTCAGGATGGATTTCAGGTTTTTCGATACGCTCATTAACTGCTGCTGGTTGATTTGCAGGTTAATGGCCATCATCAGCTGGTTACCCAACTGTTTGTTGAGTTGATCCAGCAATTCGCGACGCATATCAACCACTTGCAATAACGCATCGTGAACTTCGCTGTTGACTTCGTTGGTGTGACCTTCTTCCAGTTTGTTGACGAACGCATCGCTCTGGAAGAGTGCATCACGCTGCTGGTTAACTTCAAACTGTTCGAGACGCAAATCCGCGATGCGGTTGGTCATGTTTTCCAGTTCATCCGCCGAGGGCAGCGTTTGTTGTTGCTGGTAAAGGATACGAGACAACAGCAGGCTACCCTTCAGGACGGCAATCTGCTCTTTAATATTGCGTTCCGATTGCAGCGCCCGCTCCAGCCAGTTTTTGACTTTAATGTTTTGCTGCATCAACTGATTACCGTTTTCAGTCGCGGTAATCAGACGCTGACTTAACTGCTGGTTAATTTCCAGTTCCTGCTTCACCAGCGGATTAGCCTGAATACGCGCGGCTTCATCCGGGGAGACGGCTTCCTGCGCCGTTTTTTCGGTTAAAGTCAGGCGCTTGCTGTTTACCGCTTCTTGCAACAGTTGTAACTGGTGCTCCAGACGAGCGCTGTTCGCCGTCACGTAATCACGTTGCTTTTGCAAGGTATCCTGCAAGACGGTGTTCCCTTCCAGGCTTTTACGCTGCTGGTCAATCTCCGCATTCAGCAACGCCTGCTGGGCCTGCATTAACACTTTCTGGCTGGGACGTAAGGCTGTCTCGCCGACATCAGTCCCATCCAGACGACTGCGAATTTGTTGCAGCTGCTGCGAAGCGTTATACATCGCATTTTGCACGCGTTCGGGCTGCGTCTGTAACGAAACCAGCTGGCTGTTATAAGACGCCAGATCGTTTTGTGCGTTTTGCAAATCGTCCAGCGCCTGGGCAACGCGAGTTTCCAGCTGGCGCAACGAAAGCGTGCTCAGAATTTTGCGCGTTTCTTCGTCGTTATCGACATCGCTAAGTGCTGTTAACGCCGCGGTCGCCTGGCGCATTTTTTCCGGCGCTTCAGCGACTTTTTGCCGTAGCTGAACTGTCTCTTCTTTTATGCGATCGATTTTATCGAGGGTGGCTAATGTATCTGTCAGATCCTGCTGCACCAGTTTGTCCTGAGCAGAAAGATCTTTTTGTTTATTTAGTGAGTCAAGTTGCGCCTGCAGGTCCGCTTTTGTCGGCAGATCACCATTCGATGACGCCCGCGCAAACGCCGTGTTCTGGCATAACAAGACAAAAACAAAAGCAATAAATGCTGAAAAAACAAAATGCCGTGATCGTTTGTAATACTGGAACATAGTCATGATGAATGAAGGTTTCTGAACCTGAAGAACGACCTGAAAAAGTCAAACCGCAAGAATATCACGACGCAGTGAACCAGAATAGCAACGACGAAAATGTCCAGGAAAAATCCTGGAGTCAGATTCAGGGTTATTCGTTAGTGGCAGGATTACGAAGCGTGGGGCACAGGAGATACATCTCCAGTAAGATGGCGACGTAATCGCGGGCTTCTTTTTTAAGATCAAAAGATTGCGGGGCAAAGAGCCAGTTTTCCATCAGGCCGGAAATATAGCCGCGCATAATAATTGCTGCCCGACGCGTCATTAAATCCGCAGGCAACATTTTCGCTTCAATACAATGTTTTAACGTTTGTTCTATACGGTCATAACTTTCCAGACAGAGATTACGTTGTGCCTGTTGCACAACAGCCATTTCTCCGACAAATTCGCATTTGTGGAATATAATCTCCATCAATAATCGACGTCGTTCTTCTGTCACCGTGGATTCAAGAACATGAATTAATATCTCTCTTAATACTGAGAGTGGATCGCCAGGGAATTTTGCCTGATACTCAAGCTCTAGTTCACCAATATTGGATTCTGACAGTTCCCAGATCTCACTGAACAAATCCGACTTGTCTTTAAAATGCCAGTAGATTGCACCGCGCGTAACGCCAGCTGCTTTTGCAATCTCGCCCAGCGAGGTGGATGATACCCCCTGCTGTGAGAAAAGACGTAGAGCCACATCGAGGATGTGTTGGCGCGTTTCTTGCGCTTCTTGTTTGGTTTTTCGTGCCATATGTTCGTGAATTTACAGGCGTTAGATTTACATACATTTGTGAATGTATGTACCATAGCACGACGATAATATAAACGCAGCAATGGGTTTATTAACTTTTGACCATTGACCAATTTGAAATCGGACACTCGAGGTTTACATATGAACAAAAACAGAGGGTTTACGCCTCTGGCGGTCGTTCTGATGCTCTCAGGCAGCTTAGCCCTAACAGGATGTGACGACAAACAGGCCCAACAAGGTGGCCAGCAGATGCCCGCCGTTGGCGTAGTAACAGTCAAAACTGAACCTCTGCAGATCACAACCGAGCTTCCGGGTCGCACCAGTGCCTACCGGATCGCAGAAGTTCGTCCTCAAGTTAGCGGGATTATCCTGAAGCGTAATTTCAAAGAAGGTAGCGACATCGAAGCAGGTGTCTCTCTCTATCAGATTGATCCTGCGACCTATCAGGCGACATACGACAGTGCGAAAGGTGATCTGGCGAAAGCCCAGGCTGCAGCCAATATCGCGCAATTGACGGTGAATCGTTATCAGAAACTGCTCGGTACTCAGTACATCAGTAAGCAAGAGTACGATCAGGCTCTGGCTGATGCGCAACAGGCGAATGCTGCGGTAACTGCGGCGAAAGCTGCCGTTGAAACTGCGCGGATCAATCTGGCTTACACCAAAGTCACCTCTCCGATTAGCGGTCGCATTGGTAAGTCGAACGTGACGGAAGGCGCATTGGTACAGAACGGTCAGGCGACTGCGCTGGCAACCGTGCAGCAACTTGATCCGATCTACGTTGATGTGACCCAGTCCAGCAACGACTTCCTGCGCCTGAAACAGGAACTGGCGAATGGCACGCTGAAACAAGAGAACGGCAAAGCCAAAGTGTCGCTGATCACCAGTGACGGCATTAAGTTCCCGCAGGACGGTACGCTGGAATTCTCTGACGTTACCGTTGATCAGACCACTGGGTCTATCACCCTACGCGCTATCTTCCCGAACCCGGATCACACTCTGCTGCCGGGTATGTTCGTGCGCGCACGTCTGGAAGAAGGGCTTAATCCAAACGCTATTTTAGTCCCGCAACAGGGCGTAACCCGTACGCCGCGTGGTGATGCCACCGTACTGGTAGTTGGCGCGGATGACAAAGTGGAAACCCGTCCGATCGTTGCAAGCCAGGCTATTGGCGATAAGTGGCTGGTGACAGAAGGTCTGAAAGCAGGCGATCGCGTAGTAATAAGTGGGCTGCAGAAAGTGCGTCCTGGTGTCCAGGTAAAAGCACAAGAAGTTACCGCTGATAATAACCAGCAAGCCGCAAGCGGTGCTCAGCCTGAACAGTCCAAGTCTTAACTTAAACAGGAGCCGTTAAGACATGCCTAATTTCTTTATCGATCGCCCGATTTTTGCGTGGGTGATCGCCATTATCATCATGTTGGCAGGGGGGCTGGCGATCCTCAAACTGCCGGTGGCGCAATATCCTACGATTGCACCGCCGGCAGTAACGATCTCCGCCTCCTACCCCGGCGCTGATGCGAAAACAGTGCAGGACACGGTGACACAGGTTATCGAACAGAATATGAACGGTATCGATAACCTGATGTACATGTCCTCTAACAGTGACTCCACGGGTACCGTGCAGATCACCCTGACCTTTGAGTCTGGTACTGATGCGGATATCGCGCAGGTTCAGGTGCAGAACAAACTGCAGCTGGCGATGCCGTTGCTGCCGCAAGAAGTTCAGCAGCAAGGGGTGAGCGTTGAGAAATCATCCAGCAGCTTCCTGATGGTTGTCGGCGTTATCAACACCGATGGCACCATGACGCAGGAGGATATCTCTGACTACGTAGCGGCGAATATGAAAGATGCCATCAGCCGTACGTCGGGCGTGGGTGATGTTCAGTTGTTCGGTTCACAGTACGCGATGCGTATCTGGATGAACCCGAATGAGCTGAACAAATTCCAGCTAACGCCGGTTGATGTCATTACCGCCATCAAAGCGCAGAACGCCCAGGTTGCGGCGGGTCAGCTCGGTGGTACGCCGCCGGTGAAAGGCCAACAGCTTAACGCCTCTATTATTGCTCAGACGCGTCTGACCTCTACTGAAGAGTTCGGCAAAATCCTGCTGAAAGTGAATCAAGATGGTTCCCGCGTACTGCTGCGTGATGTGGCGAAGATTGAGCTGGGTGGTGAGAACTACGACATCATCGCAGAGTTTAACGGCCAACCGGCTTCCGGTCTGGGGATCAAGCTGGCGACCGGTGCAAACGCGCTGGATACCGCTGCGGCAATCCGTGCTGAACTGGCGAAGATGGAACCGTTCTTCCCGTCGGGTCTGAAAATTGTTTACCCGTACGACACCACGCCGTTCGTGAAAATCTCTATTCACGAAGTGGTTAAAACGCTGGTCGAAGCGATCATCCTCGTGTTCCTGGTTATGTATCTGTTCCTGCAGAACTTCCGCGCGACGTTGATTCCGACCATTGCCGTACCGGTGGTATTGCTCGGGACCTTTGCCGTCCTTGCCGCCTTTGGCTTCTCGATAAACACGCTAACAATGTTCGGGATGGTGCTCGCTATCGGCTTGTTGGTGGATGACGCTATCGTTGTGGTAGAAAACGTGGAGCGTGTTATGGCGGAAGAAGGTTTGCCGCCAAAAGAAGCTACCCGTAAGTCGATGGGGCAGATTCAGGGCGCTCTGGTCGGTATCGCGATGGTACTGTCGGCGGTATTCGTACCGATGGCCTTCTTTGGCGGTTCTACTGGTGCTATCTATCGTCAGTTCTCTATTACCATTGTTTCAGCAATGGCGCTGTCGGTACTGGTAGCGTTGATCCTGACTCCGGCTCTTTGTGCCACCATGCTGAAACCGATTGCCAAAGGTGATCACGGGGAAGGTAAAAAAGGCTTCTTCGGCTGGTTTAACCGCATGTTCGAGAAGAGCACGCACCACTACACCGACAGCGTAGGCGGTATTCTGCGCAGTACGGGGCGTTACCTGGTGCTGTATCTGATCATCGTGGTCGGCATGGCCTATCTGTTCGTGCGTCTGCCAAGCTCCTTCTTGCCAGATGAGGACCAGGGCGTATTTATGACCATGGTTCAGCTGCCAGCAGGTGCAACGCAGGAACGTACGCAGAAAGTGCTCAATGAGGTAACGCATTACTATCTGACCAAAGAAAAGAACAACGTTGAGTCGGTGTTCGCCGTTAACGGCTTCGGCTTTGCGGGACGTGGTCAGAATACCGGTATTGCGTTCGTTTCCTTGAAGGACTGGGCCGATCGTCCGGGCGAAGAAAACAAAGTTGAAGCGATTACCATGCGTGCAACACGCGCTTTCTCGCAAATCAAAGATGCGATGGTTTTCGCCTTTAACCTGCCCGCAATCGTGGAACTGGGTACTGCAACCGGCTTTGACTTTGAGCTGATTGACCAGGCTGGCCTTGGTCACGAAAAACTGACTCAGGCGCGTAACCAGCTGCTTGCAGAAGCAGCGAAGCACCCTGATATGCTGACCAGCGTACGTCCAAACGGTCTGGAAGATACCCCGCAGTTTAAGATTGATATCGACCAGGAAAAAGCGCAGGCGCTGGGTGTTTCTATCAACGACATTAACACCACTCTGGGCGCTGCATGGGGCGGTAGCTATGTGAACGACTTTATCGACCGCGGTCGTGTGAAGAAAGTTTACGTCATGTCAGAAGCGAAATACCGTATGCTGCCGGATGATATCGGCGACTGGTATGTTCGTGCTGCTGATGGTCAGATGGTGCCGTTCTCGGCATTCTCCTCTTCTCGTTGGGAGTACGGTTCGCCGCGTCTGGAACGTTACAATGGCCTGCCATCCATGGAAATCTTAGGCCAGGCGGCACCGGGTAAAAGTACCGGTGAAGCAATGGAGCTAATGGAACAACTGGCGAGCAAACTGCCTACCGGTGTTGGCTATGACTGGACGGGGATGTCCTATCAGGAACGCCTCTCCGGCAACCAGGCACCTTCACTGTACGCGATTTCGTTGATTGTCGTATTCCTGTGTCTGGCGGCGCTGTACGAGAGCTGGTCGATTCCGTTCTCCGTTATGCTGGTCGTTCCGCTGGGGGTTATCGGTGCGTTGCTGGCTGCCACCTTCCGTGGCCTGACCAATGACGTTTACTTCCAGGTAGGCCTGCTCACAACCATTGGGTTGTCGGCGAAGAACGCGATACTTATCGTCGAATTCGCCAAAGACTTGATGGATAAAGAAGGTAAAGGTCTGATTGAAGCGACGCTTGATGCAGTGCGGATGCGTTTACGTCCGATCCTGATGACCTCGCTGGCGTTTATCCTCGGCGTTATGCCGCTGGTTATCAGTACTGGTGCTGGTTCCGGCGCGCAGAACGCAGTAGGTACCGGTGTAATGGGCGGGATGGTGACCGCAACGGTACTGGCAATCTTCTTCGTTCCGGTATTCTTTGTTGTGGTTCGCCGCCGCTTTAGCCGCAAGAATGAAGATATCGAGCACAGCCATACTGTCGATCATCATTGATACAACGTGTAATCACTAAGGCCGCGCAAGCGGCCTTTTTTATGCATAACCTACGAACATTAAGGAGTAATTGAACCACCAACTCAGGATCTCATACGAAAACCAGTATTAACCACGGATAAAATTCATAAAAAATACTGATTGTTAGTTAATTTATATTAAGTAGCGCTAATAGATTTAATAATCCATAATCATTTAGAGGCTATTCTTAATTATTTGCGGTAATTCTTTATTCATTCCTCGGTTATTACGTCATATTCAGAGCAATCCTGGTATTAGTGTCACCAATTTCATCTGGCGATAATCCTGAAATGTTATGAACAGTTCGAGCAGACTGCTTTTACCTGCTGCGGGTTAGTGCTAGTATGAAAAAGTGAGTCCTGTCCCGATTCCTTCCTAATTGTAATTTTTCGTAATAATGCGATGAAAACCTGCAAAGAGTGGCTTATAGTTAAGCTAACAAACGAGAGGGCAAGTCCAGGTCAGTAAGTTTTTTCCATCCCGAAAGGTGTCCGTTAGTTCAACCGCTAAGAAGGGGACGCGTTATGGATGAATACTCACCCAAAAGACATGATATCGCACAGCTTAAGTTTCTCTGTGAAACCCTGTATCATGACTGCCTTGCAAACCTTGAAGAAAGCAATCATGGCTGGGTTAACGACCCAACCTCGGCGATCAACCTCCAGTTGAATGAACTGATTGAGCATATTGCGACCTTCGCACTTAATTACAAAATTAAGTATAATGAAGACAATAAGCTCATTGAGCAGATCGACGAATATCTGGATGACACCTTTATGTTGTTCAGTAGTTATGGTATTAATATGCAGGATCTTCAGAAATGGCGGAAGTCAGGTAATCGACTATTCCGTTGTTTTGTCAATGCGACGAAAGAGAATCCTGCGAGTTTATCTTGTTAGAATTATTACAACCATGGGTAGAAGTATGTCCGAAAAACCTTTAACGAAAACCGATTATTTAATGCGTTTACGTCGTTGCCAGACAATTGACACGCTGGAGCGTGTTATCGAGAAAAATAAATACGAATTATCAGATAATGAACTGGCGGTATTTTACTCAGCCGCAGATCACCGCCTCGCCGAATTGACCATGAATAAACTATACGACAAGATCCCTTCCTCAGTATGGAAATTTATTCGCTAATAAATAATTCGCTTTCGGAGCTATAACCGGCTGTTTATTAAGAATTTTATACTTTTCACCATGAAGACATACCCTATGTGATCTTTATCACACAGATGTAATGGGAACGTTCTCTTCACTGACTTTTCGTCTTACTGTGTTGCCGCATTTTCAGCAACCGGAGGTCAGTAATGAGCACAGAAAAAGAAAAGATGATTGCTGGTGAGTTGTATCGCTCGGCAGATGAGACGTTATCTCGCGATCGCCTGCGCGCTCGTCAGCTTATTCACCGATACAATCATTCCCTGGCGGAAGAGCACACATTACGCCAGCAAATTCTCGCTGATCTATTCGGTCAGGTGACAGAGGCTTATATTGAGCCAACGTTTCGCTGTGACTATGGCTATAACATTTTTCTCGGTAATAATTTTTTCGCCAACTTCGATTGCGTGATGCTTGATGTCTGCCCTATTCGCATCGGTGATAACTGTATGTTGGCACCAGGCGTTCATATCTACACGGCAACACATCCCATCGACCCTGTAGCACGTAATAGCGGTGCTGAACTGGGGAAACCCGTCACCATCGGTAATAACGTCTGGATTGGCGGACGCGCGGTCATTAACCCTGGTGTGACCATTGGTGATAACGTCGTGGTAGCCTCAGGTGCAGTTGTCACAAAAGATGTCCCGGACAACGTTGTCGTGGGCGGTAATCCAGCCAGAATAATTAAAAAATTGTAATCGGTTTTTCGCAACTGTTATGCAAAATTGTGGTAAATCTGTTACTTCCTCTCTACTATTCCCACGTTAAAATAGGGTGTTCCCTGGAAAGTTGCAGATACCACGAAGGCAAACGATGACCGAAATACAACGCCTGCTGACCGAAACGATTGAGTCTCTGAATACCCGCGAAAAACGCGACAACAAACCCCGCTTTAGTATCAGTTTTATCCGTAAACATCCGGGGCTGTTTATCGGTATGTACGTTGCTTTTTTTGCCACCCTGGCGGTGATGTTGCAGTCCGAAACGCTGTCAGGCTCTGTCTGGCTACTGGTTGTATTATTTATCCTGCTTAATGGTTTCTTCTTTTTCGATGTCTACCCACGCTACCGCTATGAAGATATCGACGTGCTGGATTTCCGCGTTTGCTATAACGGCGAATGGTACAACACGCGCTTTGTACCTGCCGCGCTGGTTGAAGCCATCTTGAACTCTCCGCGTGTCGCGGATGTTCATAAGGAACAACTGCAAAAAATGATCGTCCGTAAAGGTGAACTGTCTTTTTACGATATTTTTACCCTCGCTCGCGCCGAATCAACATCTTAAGTTAGGGTTACATACCAGGCGTAAAGCTCTGCGCCTGGTCAAATGACAATGATCGTTTCCACCCATCACTTCATGAAATACCAGCTCTACCTCCTTATCTCCTGCCAGCCTTTTTCCACAATCAGATATACTTTCCCTACACTGTGTTAATAAGGATATGCTGGTGAGAACACGACATCTGGTCGGCCTTATTTCGGGAGTACTGATTCTTTCAGTATTGCTGCCTGTCGGCTTAAGCATCTGGCTGGCCCATCAGCAGGTAGAAACATCGTTTATTGAAGAGCTGGATACCTATTCCTCCCGCGTCGCTATTCGGGCCAATAAGGTGGCGACACAAGGGAAAGATGCGCTGCAAGAGCTGGAAAGATGGCAAGGCGCTGCCTGTAGCGAAGCCCATCTCATGGAAATGCGTCGGGTATCTTACAGTTATCGCTATATTCAGGAAGTGGTTTATATCGATAACAACGTTCCCCAGTGTTCGTCTCTGGAGCATGAAAGTCCGCCCGATACCTTCCCCGAGCCAGGTAAAATTTCGAAAGATGGTTATCGTGTCTGGTTAACATCGCATAACGATTTAGGCATTATCCGTTACATGGTCGCCATGGGAACGGCACATTATGTCGTCATGATCGACCCCGCTTCCTTTATTGATGTCATTCCCTATAGCTCATGGCAAATTGATGCCGCCATTATTGGCAATGCCCATAACGTTGTCATAACCAGCAGCGATGAAATTGCTCAGGGAATTATTACCAGGCTACAAAAAACACCCGGTGAGCATATCGAAAATAATGGAATCATTTACGATATCCTGCCCTTCCCGGAGATGAATATTTCGATCATCACCTGGGCTTCAACGAAAATGTTGCAGAAAGGCTGGCATCGGCAAGTCTTTATTTGGTTACCGCTCGGGTTGGTGATTGGCCTGCTGGCAGCGATGTTTGTGCTGCGTATTTTGCGCCGTATCCAGTCACCGCATCATCGGCTGCAGGATGCTATCGAAAATCGTGATATTTGCGTGCACTATCAGCCGATTGTCTCCTTAGCCAATGGCAAAATTGTCGGTGCTGAGGCACTGGCGCGCTGGCCGCAGACAGACGGTAGTTGGTTGTCACCAGATAGTTTTATTCCGCTGGCACAGCAAACGGGCCTTTCTGAGCCATTGACGCTACTGATTATAAGAAGCGTCTTTGAAGATATGGGCGACTGGCTGCGTCAGCATCCACAGCAGCATATTTCGATCAATCTTGAATCCACCGTGCTCACCTCGGAAAAAATCCCGCAATTGCTGCGTGAAATGATCAATCACTATCAGGTTAATCCCAGACAGATCGCGCTTGAACTCACTGAACGCGAGTTTGCCGATCCGAAAACCAGCGCCCCGATAATTTCTCGCTACCGGGAGGCGGGCCATGAAATTTATCTTGATGATTTTGGTACGGGATATTCAAGTTTAAGTTATTTACAGGATCTGGATGTCGACATTCTGAAGATCGATAAATCTTTCGTTGATGCGCTGGAATATAAAAATGTCACGCCGCATATCATCGAAATGGCAAAAACACTGAAACTGAAAATGGTAGCGGAGGGAATCGAAACCAGTAAACAAGAAGAGTGGCTACGCCAGCATGGCGTGCACTACGGTCAGGGCTGGCTCTACAGCAAGGCATTACCGAAAGAAGATTTCTTACGCTGGGCCGAGCAACATTTGTGAATTTTTGGGCTGACGGCACGCCGCACAGCCCGTCACGCTACCTATTCGTCGATGATTGACTCGAATCCGCCATAGATCATTCGCTTGCCGTCAAACGGCATGGACTCGCCGAACTCTTTCATCCGTGGGTCCGACATCATCTTTTGAGTAGCAGCGTCGCGGACCTCTTTTGAAGGGTATTCAATCCAGCTAAAGACAACCTCTTCATTCTCTTCCGCTTTCACCGCCATACGAAAATCGGTCACTTTGCCATCCGGTACATCGCTGGCCCAGCATTCGACAATACGAAGCGCGCCAAACTCTTTAAACAATGGCGCAGCCTTAGCGGCCATTTCCCGATAGGCATCCTTTTTATCGGCAGGAACGGCAACCACAAAACCATCAACATACTTCATCAGACATACCTCCGAAGCGTACTGCGCAGCCAGACAATTCTTGCGACGTCAGTTGTGGTTAAAGTTTAGCCATGTTGGGGTTTTTTGACGAAACGGTGGGAGGCAGAAATGGGTGGGGGCCCTGCCAGCTACATCCCGGCACACGCGTCATCTGCCTTGGCTGCTTCCTTCCGGACCTGACCTGGTAAACAGAGTAGCGTTGCGGGAGAACCAACAGAGCCCCCATTGAGAGCGTTGAGAACCAACGCGCAGGCGCATTATCACTGCTGCCCCGGCTAATTGCAACCCATCGCGTGCCAGATGCTGGTTTCTTGCGCAATGCGACTTCACTCGGGCGTTTTTCCAGATTATGCTGAAAAATTACCTCAGGAAGAAAAGATGGAAAAAGAAGATTCATTTCCCCAACGCGTCTGGCAAATCGTCGCCGCTATTCCCGAAGGCTATGTCACCACTTACGGTGATGTGGCGAAACTGGCGGGATCGCCCCGCGCCGCGCGCCAGGTGGGCGGTGTGTTAAAGCGTCTCCCTGAAGGCAGCACCTTACCCTGGCACCGGGTGGTTAATCGCCACGGCACAATTTCGCTAACCGGACCGGATTTACAGCGTCAGCGACAGGCATTACTGGCAGAAGGTGTGATGGTATCGGGAAGCGGGCAAATCGACTTGCAGCGTTATCGCTGGAACTACTAACCCTCTCCGGGCGGAGAGGGTTAACGTCGCTTAATATTGCGTAGGAGCTGGAACTGCCGAAGACGGATTCACCTGAGTTGGTGAAGTCGAAGGTACGGTAGTCGTTGCACCACCGCTGGCCTGAACCGGCACGGCGGTTTGCTGCACCGGCACCAATGTCAGGTCGGCTTTAGTTCCGCCCTTGTTGATCACCGGCTGAACGGTATCGGTAATAAATACCAGTTTGTCATTCACGGTAATCGCCGCACTCAACAGAATACGCGCGTTCGGCTGAACATCTGCCGGGTTAAATGGCAGAACAAAGCTGAATGGTGACTGTTTACCTTCAGTACGCACCGCTTTCTGCGCCAGCACTTTTGACGGTGCATCGGCTAACGACGCGTCAGAAAGTGTCACGGTCAGCACAGCATCAGGCGGCAGTGCGACTTTCTGACGGATCCAGACGGTACCGGAGACATTCGGTTGCTGGATAGCAGGTTGTTGTGTTGCTGAAATAGACGTATTTGCAGCCGGGGCTGGCGTCTGAATATCCGCGCTTTTATCTGCGCAAGCCGCCAACGCAATCGCAACCGCTAAACCACTGGCCATGTGCACGAGTTTCATTCATTTCTCCTTATTATCAATGCACCAGCGGGCTAACTTTCCTCGCCGGAAGAGTGGTTAACAAAATAGTAACGTCAACAAGTGTGGCACACATCACGCATTTCTGCCTGTAATTAGCCCGTAATTCAGACCATTGCACCCATCGGACCAGTAGCAAATTTGCGTTATACTCAACTCACTTTGGCTTGCTGCGGCAGCTTTGTTACTGGAGAGTTATATGAGTCAGGCGCTAAAAAATTTACTGACATTGTTAAATCTGGAAAAAATTGAGGAAGGACTCTTTCGCGGCCAGAGTGAAGATTTAGGTTTACGCCAGGTGTTTGGCGGCCAGGTCGTGGGTCAGGCCTTGTATGCTGCAAAAGAGACCGTCCCTGAAGAGCGGCTGGTACATTCGTTTCACAGCTACTTTCTTCGCCCTGGCGATAGTAAGAAGCCGATTATTTATGATGTCGAAACGCTGCGTGACGGTAACAGCTTCAGCGCCCGCCGGGTTGCTGCTATTCAAAACGGCAAACCGATTTTTTATATGACGGCCTCTTTCCAGGCACCAGAAGCGGGTTTCGAACATCAAAAAACAATGCCGTCCGCGCCAGCGCCTGATGGCCTGCCTTCGGAAACGCAAATCGCCCAATCGCTGGCGCACCTGCTGCCGCCAGTGCTTAAAGATAAATTCATCTGCGATCGTCCGCTGGAAGTCCGTCCGGTGGAGTTTCATAACCCACTGAAAGGTCACGTCGCAGAACCACATCGTCAGGTGTGGATCCGCGCAAATGGTAGCGTGCCGGATGACCTGCGCGTTCATCAGTATCTGCTCGGTTACGCTTCTGATCTTAACTTCCTGCCGGTAGCTCTACAGCCGCACGGCATCGGTTTTCTCGAACCGGGGATTCAGATTGCCACCATTGACCATTCCATGTGGTTCCATCGCCCGTTTAATTTGAATGAATGGCTGCTGTATAGCGTGGAGAGCACCTCGGCGTCCAGCGCACGCGGCTTTGTGCGCGGTGAGTTTTATACCCAGGACGGCGTGCTGGTTGCCTCGACCGTTCAGGAAGGGGTGATGCGTAATCACAATTAAAAAAATAGCCGGAGGTAAAACCGTCCGGCTATTTTTTGCAGTGCTTGTTACGCGTTATAGGCATTCTCGCCGTGACTGTTGACATCCAGCCCTTCTCGCTCCTGCTCTTCCGGTACACGCAGACCAACCGTCAGATCCGCCAGTTTGTAGCCAATAAATGCCACCACACCGGACCAGACGATCGTAATGGCGATGCTTTCCAGCTGTACCAGCAACTGATGGCCCATCGTCACACCTTCAGCGAAGCCCACGCCACCCAGCGAACTGGCGGCAAAAATCCCAGTCATGATACAGCCGACAATGCCACAAACGCCGTGCACACCGAAGACATCGCAGGGATCATCCACCCGCAGCAAGCGTTTGAGCATAGTAACGCCCCACAAGCCCGCCAGACCAGCTACCACGCCGATAATCAACGCGCCGCCAACCCCAATGTAGCCACACGCTGGCGTCACGCCGACCAGACCGGCAATCGCGCCAGAACACGCTCCCAGCAGAGAAGGCTTACCACGCAGCGCCCATTCACCGAAGATCCAGCCAAGAATTGCCGCCGCCGTTGCGACCACAGTATTCACAAATGCCAGTGCCGCGATTTCATTCGCCGTGCCCGCTGACCCGGCGTTAAAGCCAAACCAACCGATATAGAGAATGGCAGTCCCGGTGAAGACCATCGGCAGGTTGTGTGGTTTAAACGCCTCTTTACCGAAGCCCACGCGTTTTCCTATCAGATACGCGCCCACCAGACCGGCGATTGCGGCGTTAATGTGCACCACCGTGCCACCCGCGAAATCCAGCGCACCGTGAGAAGCCAGCAAACCACCGCCCCAGACCATATGCGCAATTGGAATGTAAGAGAGCGTCAGCCATACCACCACGAAAATCAACACAGCTGAGAAGCGGATTCGTTCCGCCAGCGCCCCAACGATCAAGCCTACGGTAATGCAGGCAAACGATCCCTGAAACGCTACGTGGATATACTGATAAATGCTGCCCATCACCGCCGTCAGTTCGATGTTTTTCAGCATCAGCCAGTTAATGTTGCCGAAGAAGTTGTTGCCCTCACCAAACGCCAGCGAGTAACCGTAAACCACCCAGAGAATACAGACCAGTGCGAATGTCACCGTCACCTGCGTCAGCATCGACAGAACGTTTTTGCCGCGAATCAACCCACCGTAAAACAGGGCAATCCCCGGAATAGTCATAAACAGCACCAGAGCAGTACAAATCATCATAAACGCATTGTCGGCTTTATCGGCCACCGCAGGTGCAGCCATTACCAGTCCCGGCAGCATCGCCAGTGAAGCAAGCCCAGTTTTTATCGTCGCTATCTTCATTTTTCGTTCCTGTTGCTGTGTGCCAGAGATTACAGCGCCGCTTCGTCGGCTTCGCCGGTACGAATACGAATGACGCGTTGCAATTCAGCGACGAAGATTTTGCCGTCGCCAATTTTTCCGGTGTAAGCCGCCTTACTGACGATATCGATCACTTCATCGAGTTGGTCATCAGCAATTGCCACATCAATTTTTACTTTTGGCAGGAAGTTGACGCTGTATTCCGCCCCCCGGTACAGCTCGGCATGCCCTTTCTGACGCCCGAAACCTTTCACTTCGGTGACGGTCAGGCCCTGAATACCAATGGAAGATAACGCTTCACGAACGTCTTCCAGCTTGAATGGTTTGATTATCACGGTCACCAGCTTCATAGATCCCCTCCGGTCAGAATTCGGTAATGGTTCTGCTACACGAAGAAGGTATTGCAAGCGGTGTGCCAGAAATGAAAAACGAGAAAGAGAGCAGGAAGTTAAGAAGATTGAAAATGAAAACGCACTATGACAGTGCACAGTGCGTTACATTTTTGCACCAACGATGAAATATTGCGCTATTCAGGCGCTCAATGATTCTTCTTCACGCACGCTGGCTGCCAGCTCTTCGCCCGCAAGTTGCAGTTGATACATCTGCCAGTAGCGTCCCTGGGCCGCCAGCAGTTGCTGGTGAGTGCCCTGCTCCACGGCTTGCCCACGATGAAGCACCAGAATGGTGTCGGCATCAACAATGGTCGATAAGCGGTGAGCAATCACCACCAGCGTGGTATGTTCACGCACAGCCGCCAGAGCATGTTGAATCGCCTGTTCAGTACCGGAGTCAATGCTGGCGGTTGCCTCATCAAGGATCAGGATTTGCGGCGTCTCCACCAACACGCGTGCCAGTGCCAGCAGTTGCTTTTGCCCGACGGAGAGATTATTCCCCTGCTCGCCCAGCGGCGTATAAATACCATCACTCATGCTGCGCGCCAGCTCCGCCAGTTGCACGGTTTCCAGCGCCTGCCAGACGCGTTCTTCGGAGATATCACGCCCCAGCGTCACGTTGGCGAGGAAGGTATCCGCCAGCACCACCGGATCTTGCTGCACCATTGCCACGCCCTGGCGCAGCGCGCTGTGACTTAGCGAACTTAATGGACGACCATCAAGGCGAATCTCACCTTCCGTTAGCGGGTAATAGCCCATCAATAAACTGGCGAGGGTGCTTTTGCCACTGCCGGTATGCCCGACCAGTGCCACAAAGTTACGCGAAGGCACAGAGAGATTAATGTTCTTTAGCACCAGATTGTCATCGCGATAAGCAAATGACACGTTATCGACTTCGATGGTGCCACTCTGTAACGGGCGCTCATCATTGCCATATTGCTGGCGCGGTCCGTCCATCAGTTCAAACACGCGCTCACCAGCAACAACAGCCTGTTGCAGCATCGCCTGTTGCGTGGTCAGTTCGATTAATGGTTCGTTAAGTCGCCCAAGATAGCTGATAAACGCATACAGCACGCCCACTTCAATGGTGCCGCTAGCGGAGAAGCCAAACAGCATCAACAAGCCACAAAGAATGAGCGATGAAAACAGACTCAGCAGCGGACGCAGCAGAAAACCGTCGAGGCGCAGGGTTTGCATCCTGGCCATATAGTGTGAACGACTGGCCTCCCCCATACGTTCGCCAAATCGCGCCTGCTGACGGAACTGCTGGATAACGCTCATGCCATTGATGATTTCGTTAAAGCCGTCGTTGATATCCGCTAGATAGGCGCGCACACGGCGGACAATCGGCGTGCTGTAACGCTGGTATATCACCATTACCACCAGCACCACCGGGAAAATCATTATCGCCACCAGCGCCATTCGCCAGTCGAGGCTGAACATCGCCACCAGCATCGCGCCCACCAGTGCGGCGCTACGCAGGACAGTTGCCACTACGGTAACGTAGAGATCGCGGATCACTTCAGTGTCATTAGTGACGCGGGAAATCACCTGCCCGACGGGTTGGGTATCAAACTCGCTTAATGGCTGGCGCAATGCGGCATCCATCACGTCGGTACGCAACTGTTGCACTACGCCTACTGCCGCCCGATTAAACAGCAGCGACTGCGCGTAATGTAGCCCGGCGGCAAACAGTTGTAGCCCAACATACGCCGCAGCCAGCCCTGCAACCATTTTCAACGGCAGGTTATTTTTCGCTACCATATTGTCGATAAAATAGCTGATAAGCAGCGGCCCACTGACTTCTGCCGCTGCCGCAACCCACATCATCAGGACCGCAATCCCCAGCGGTTTACGCCACGGCGAACCGTACGCTAACAGACGCTTGAGAGTCGGCCACAGTTGGCTAAAACTACGCATCGACGGCCTCCTCGCGAATTTCCGGAGCGTCGTCGAGCGCCGCCTCCAGTTGTTGATAGCGATACATATCGCGATACCAGCCGCTTTGTTGCGCCAGCTCATCATGATTGCCACGCTGGGCGATATGTCCGTGCTGCATCACAATAATTTCACTGGCTTCCGTCAGTGCCGAAAGGCGATGGGCACTGATGATTACCGTTCTACCCTGTCCCCACTGACGCAGGTTATGCAGGATCTGGTGCTCTGTGCGTCCGTCCACCGCCGAAAGCGCATCATCAAGGATGAGGATTTCCGCGTTGACTAATAACGCACGAGCAATAGAGATACGCTGTTTTTGCCCGCCGGAAAGCATCACGCCGCGCTCGCCCACCTCTGTATCGTAACCTTGCGGTAAACGCAAAATATCGTCATGTACGCTGGCTAACCGCGCGACATGCTCAATCTCTTGCTGGGTGGCATTCGGGCAACCCAACGCGATGTTGTTCGCTACGGTGTCGGAAAAAAGGAACGGTGTCTGGCTAACTACCGCCAGGCGGCTACGCCAGCTATCGAGTTGTAACTTCGTCAGAGGAATATCATGAAAGCGAATATCCCCCTCGCTGACGTCGAAATGACGCTGAATGAGCGACAACAGGGTACTTTTGCCGGAACCAGTCGGCCCGCAGATACCCAGCATCTGACCGGGTTTCAGGGCGAAATTGACGTTTTCCAGCGCAGGATGGTCAGTCTGCGGATACGTGAACTGGTGAATATTTACATCCAGTTCGCCACGCCCTTCCGGCACGGGTTCGCTACCATCGTTCACCACCGGCGCTTCCGCCAGCATCGCGCGAATACGGCTGTATGCAGCACTACCACGTTCCACAATGTTAAACATCCATGCCAGCGCCAGCATTGGCCAAATCATCAGACCTAAATACATCATAAAACTGGTGAGCTGGCCCAGCGTTAAACTGCCCTGCGCCACCATCCAACTACCGCCGCCAATCGCCAGCAAGTTCGCCATACCAATCGCGATATAGATGGTTGGGTCGAAACGAGCATCAATACGCGCCACCCGCATGTTTTTTTTGCCGGTATCTTCGGCATCCGCGGCAAATAACGCCGACTGGCGATCTTCCAGACCAAAGGCTTTGATCATGCGGATACTGGTGAGGCTTTCCTGGGTGCGGTCATTAAGACTAGAAAACGCCGCCTGTGCCAGCTTAAAGCGTTCATGCAAGGCATCGCCGTTGCGCTTGATCATGATCGCCATCACTGGCATCGGCAACAGGGCAAATAAGGTCAACTGCCAGCTAATTTGCGTAGACATCATAATCAACACAGCGCAGCCCATCACCAGTGAATCCACCAGCGTCAGCACCCCTTCTCCGGCGGCAAACACGACGCGATCGACGTCATTGGTCGCACGAGCCATGAGATCACCCGTGCGATGACGCAGGTAAAACTCAGGATGCTGCCGGCTTAGCTGACGGTAATAATCTTCACGCAGTTCAACAGCCAGTTGATAAGACGCACCAAACAGCAATACCCGCCAGACGTAACGCAGGAGATAAACCACAACGGCAATCAGCACCATGGTGGCGATCCACATCAGGATCTGCCCGGTAGTAAAGTGTTGTTCTGTCACGCCATCGACAACAATACCAACCACTTTTGGCGGAACCAGTTGCAGCATCGCGATAATGACAAGCAAGGCGACAGCCCCGAGATAGCGACGCCATTCCCGACGGAAATACCAGCTTAATTGAGCAAATAATCGCACGCGTTGTGTCCTGACCTGATTCTGGATATTTATTCGATGGGTAAAGAAGTGGTGTATTTAATCTGTTCCATCGCGAAGCTGGAAGTGACGTCCGACAGCCCCGGCACGCTGTTTACCAGACGCTTATAAAACTCGTCGTAGCGTTTCATGTCGGCAACCTGGACGCGCATCAGATAATCGTATTCACCAGCCATGCGCCAGAACCCCAGCACTTCTGGCATTTCGGTAACCACCGTGACAAAGCGGCAATACCATTCGCTGCTGTGATGTTGCGTTTTTATCAGCACAAAGGCGGTCAGGCCGAGGCCTATTTTTTCCGGATCCAGCAGGGCGACTTTGCCGATAAGGATACCGTCGTCCTCCAGCCGTTTCAGGCGCTTCCAGCAAGGGGTGGTTGTCAGATTAACGGCTTCAGCCAGTGCCTGCAAAGAGAGGGTGCAATCCTGCTGCAGTAAGGCCAGCAGCTTACGGTCAATTTTATCTAACATAGCCCTTCCACGGAGAATTTTTTTCTCTTTTAATTCTATTTTAAAGGTGAAATCGCGACAATTTATTCTGTGCGGTTTAAACACCACGGCACAAAATGACAAATTCAACGCAAAAAAAACCGGGCAATTGCCCGGTGCTGGAAGGGATCTCGTTATTCGGGGGAATAAGGTAGATGTGGATAGTCCAGCCAGTGCGTCAAATAGTGAGAGACAGCCTGATTTCGGCAATGTCCAATCACCGGTAAATGCGGGAGCTCCGCGCGCAGTTGCGGCATCGCATTGCCCATAATAAAGCCGCTACCGACGCTGCCTAACATTTCGCGATCGTTCATCGCATCACCAAAGGCCATGCAATCGCGCAACGATAAACCTAAATGTTGGGTCAGCACCGTCAATGCAGCGCCTTTATTGCAGCCCACCGGCAGCACTTCGAGGCAATCCGTGGCGGAAAAACACAAATGTGCACGCTCGCCTAATGCTTCGTATAGCTGGATCTGCAAGCGTGTAAGATCGTCGTGATCGCCACAGAAGCAGATCTTGGTGACGCTGCCGAGTGGCATTTTTTTGACATCGATTATCTGATAACGAAAACCGCTATAGACAAATGCCTGCAACAACGCAGGGATCTCTTTCCCGGTAAACCAACCGTCGTCATTGAAGATATGCATGCTGGCTCGGGTATCCCATTGCTGATACAGCACCAGCTCCGCGACATCCGCAGGTAAATCATCACAATGTAAAAGTTCACCTTCCAGAGAATGCACGCGCGTTCCGTTGCCGGTAATCAAATATGCATCCAGCGATAGCGCCCCGAGAATATGCTGCATCTCCAGCGCATGACGCCCCGTGGCAAAAGTGAGGGTAATGTCGCGTTCACGCAGTCGCGCCAAAGTAGAGAGGGTTTTCTCACCTAAATGATGGTCAGGCATCAATAAAGTGCCATCCATATCAAATGCTGCCAGACGAGCCATTTCTTTCTCCACTCTGTGACACGGTTAATGGTGATTGAGTATCACCTGATATATACGGAAGTAATAGTGAATAGTTAAATAATATTGTTCCGGGTTTATATGCGATTGCTCAACCGTCTTAACCAGTATCAACGTCTGTGGCAACCTTCCGCCGGAAAGCCGCAAGCTGTCACCGTCAATGAACTGGCCGAACGCTGTTTTTGCAGCGAACGCCATGTTCGTACGCTGTTGCGTCAGGCACAGGAGGCGGGATGGCTGGAGTGGCAGGCGCAGTCAGGACGCGGAAAGCGCGGACAATTACGCTTTCTGGTCACGCCGGAATCGCTACGCAATGCGATGATGGAACAGGCACTGGAAACCGGAAAGCAGCAAGATGTGCTGGAGCTGGCGCAACTGGCCCCAGGTGAGCTGCGCACTCTGTTACAGCCGTTTATGGGCGGACAATGGCAAAACGATACACCCACGTTGCGTATTCCCTACTATCGCCCGCTCGAACCGCTACAACCAGGCTTTTTGCCCGGCCGTGCCGAGCAGCATCTCGCCGGACAGATATTTTCCGGCCTGACCCGCTTCGATAATAATACCCAGCGCCCGATTGGCGATTTAGCGCATCACTGGGAAACCTCTACTGACGGGTTACGCTGGGACTTTTATCTTCGTTCAACCCTACACTGGCATAACGGCGATGCAGTAAAAGCCTCACACTTACACCAGCGATTATTGATGCTGTTACAACTGCCAGCACTGGATCAATTATTTATTAGCGCGAAGCGTATTGAAGTCACCCATCCGCAGTGTCTGACCTTCTTTTTACATCGCCCTGATTACTGGCTTGCGCACCGGCTGGCGAGCTATTGTAGCCATCTGGCGCATCCGCAATTCCCACTGATCGGCACGGGTCCTTTTCGCTTAACACAATTCACAGCGGAACTGGTGCGCCTGGAAAGCCATGATTATTACCATTTACGTCATCCACTGCTTAAAGCGGTTGAGTACTGGATAACTCCGCCGCTTTTCGAAAAAGATTTGGGAACCAGCTGTCGGCATCCCGTGCAAATCACCATCGGCAAACCGGAGGAGCTGCAACGGGTCAGCCAGGTCAGTAGTGGCATCAGTTTAGGTTTTTGCTATTTAACGTTGCGCAAAAGTCCCCGACTCTCCCTCTGGCAGGCGCGAAAAGTGATCTCCATTATTCATCAATCCGGTTTATTACAAACGTTAGAAGTAGGAGAAAACCTGATCACCGCCAGTCATGCATTACTGCCAGGCTGGACTATTCCGCAATGGCAAGTACCGGATGAAGTCAAACTACCGAAAACCTTGACGCTGGTTTATCACCTACCGATAGAACTTCATACCATGGCAGAACGCCTACAGGCGACACTGGCAGCGGAAGGCTGTGAACTTACAATTATTTTTCATAACGCAAAAAACTGGGACGACACGACCCTATTGGCACACGCAGACCTCATGATGGGCGACAGATTAATTGGCGAAGCACCGGAATATACTCTGGAGCAATGGCTACGTTGCGATCCACTATGGCCACATGTTTTCGACGCTCCAGCATATGCACATCTGCAATCGACGCTGGACGCGGTGCAAGTAATGCCTGATGAGGAAAACCGATTTAATGCCCTGAAAGCGGTTTTTAGCCAGTTAATGGCAGACGCGACGCTGACGCCGCTGTTCAACTATCACTATCGCATTAGTGCCCCTCCCGGCGTGAACGGTGTGCGACTGACACCGCGCGGCTGGTTTGAATTTACCGAAGCCTGGCTTCCCGCGCCGTCGCAATGAATAGCTGGTCCGGGTTAATCGCAGGCGTTACCATAACGCTTTTATTGTTCAAGCAGGATTATCTATGAAACGTGCTGTCGTTGTGTTCAGTGGAGGCCAGGATTCCACCACCTGTCTGGTGCAGGCATTACAACAATATGATGAAGTCCATTGCGTGACGTTCGATTACGGTCAGCGACATCGCGCAGAAATCGACGTGGCACGCGAACTGGCGCTGAAACTGGGAGCACGCGCGCATAAGGTTCTTGATGTAACGCTGCTCAACGAGCTGGCGGTCAGCAGCCTGACACGTGACAGCATTCCGGTGCCTGATTATGAACCTGAAGCCGATGGCATCCCGAATACGTTTGTCCCAGGGCGTAATATTTTGTTCCTGACGCTGGCGGCAATATATGCGTATCAGGTAAAAGCAGAAGCCGTAATTACCGGCGTCTGTGAAACGGATTTCTCCGGCTACCCGGATTGCCGCGATGAGTTTGTGAAAGCACTAAACCATGCCGTCAGTTTGGGCATGGCGAAAGATATTCGTTTTGAAACGCCGCTGATGTGGATTGATAAAGCGGAAACCTGGGCGCTGGCAGATTATTACGGCAAACTGGATTTAGTCCGTAACGAAACGTTGACCTGCTATAACGGCATTAAAGGCGACGGTTGCGGTCATTGTGCGGCATGTAATTTACGCGCCAACGGTTTGAATCATTATCTGGCCGATAAACCGACGGTGATGGCAGCGATGAAGCAGAAAACCGGGTTGAGGTAATTATTCCGGGTGTCGCCGGATGCGGCTTGAGCATCCGGCACCACAAAACGTTTACTTAACCATCTGCTCCAGCTTTTCGCGCAATTCCCCTTCCAGAGCTAATGCTTTCTGCGTTTTAAGATCAATACAAACAAACGTAATAAGCGCATCCGCTACCACCTGCCCTTCCGGCTCCAGTGTAATGACCTGGCTTAAGATGCCGCTTTTACCGTTTAATTGCTGCAACTGACTGGTAATAGTTAACAGGTCGCTTAATACCGCTGGGCGACGATAGTTAATATTGATATTGACCACGACGAAGGCGATGTTATGGGCCGTCATCCACTGAAAACTGTCGCTATTTTCCAACCCATCCCAGCGGGCTTCTTCGAGAAATTCAAGGTAGCGGGCGTTGTTGACGTGCTGGTAAACGTCGAGATGATATCCACGAACTTTGATTTGTGTTTGCATAGCGCAATAACCTTACGTTGTTGTTATAAGTACAGAGGTCATAACTGGTATGACCTCTTCAGTCTGGCAAAAAATTGCCACTATGCAAATTAATTACAGGGTTAATACCGCCAGATTACGTTCCAGCAGCGAATTGCCCATCCCCGGCACCTGCTTTAGATCCTCCACCGTTTTAAACGGACCGTACTCTTCGCGATAACTGACAATCGCCTGCGCTTTCTTCAGGCCAACGCCATTCATCGCGCGGGCTAGCTCTTCCGCGCTGGCATTATTAATGCTGACCCGGGTGCCTTCTTCGTCACTGGCTTTCGCCGGTACTGCTGCTTTACTTTGTGCTGCAGGAGCTTCCGCTTTGGTTTCTACCGCCGTCGGTTTCGCCACAGAAGCTGCCGCCAGCGCGCTATGAGACATTCCGGCACAGGCCAGGGACAGGGTAATGAGCAGTGCTTTAATTCCGTGTTTCATACTGTTTTCTCCTTGTTTGTTAACAGTGGAATCACCTTAACGGGATTGAAAACAGTAAACAAATGGCAATGTTCAGAAATGGAAAAGGCCGCGAAAGCGACCTTTTCTTGTTACAGCTGCAACGCATTTTTTTGCGAGGCGGCTTCAGGATTATTGCTGTTCCAGCGCATCGCCAATTTTGATTTTCGCCTCTTTACGCAGGTTACTCATCAGAGCTTCAAAGACGATTTGTGCGTTGTTCTGGGTGATACCCTGCACCATCGCTTTTTTCTGATCTTCCGGCATTGAACCTTGTTTCACTTCATCCAGCGCCAGCAGAACCACATTACCTTGCATATCGGTCGCCATACCGTAGCTCGGTTTGTCTTTCGCTGGCAGTGGCAGTGCAAACGCCGCCTGGCTAATCGGGTCACGACCGGAACGGCTTAAGATTTTCGGCTCGCCAAATTTCAGACCGGCAGCCTGCATAGCTTCCGCACCTTTGCCGGCTTTCAAATCAACCAGCAGTTTCTCAGCATCCACTTTCGCCTGTTGTTCAGCTTTGTTGTGCTGAACCAGTGCCTTAACTTGTTCCTGAACATCTGCCAACGGTTTCACCGCTTCCGGTTTGTGCTCGCTGATGCGCAGCACGAATGCGCGGTCGCCGTCTACGGTGATGATGTCAGAGTTGATGCCCGGCGCGCCGTTTTCACCTACCAGACCGCCGTTAAAGATAGCGTCGGCAACCGGCTTGAAGTTCAACTCTTCCGGCAGGTTATCTTTGCTAAACCAACCCGTCTGAGTGGCTTTAACGCCGGCAGCTTGCTCTGCACCGGCCAGAGACTCGGTGTCGTTGCTTGCCGCATCGCTCACTTTCTGCTGCAGCGCATAGTACGCATCGAGGGCTTTTTCGTGTTTCACTTTCGCCGCAATGTCGTCACGTACTTCGTCTAACGATTTCACTTTCGCTGGCTGAATGTCGTCCAGACGTACAATCAGGAAACCGACCGAAGATTTGATGACACCAGACAGTTGCCCTTTTTCTTTCAGACCAGCATTTTTCAGTTCGTCGGGGATAGTGGCATCTTCTAACCAACCCATATCGCCGCCGTTACGGGCAGAGATAATATCGGCAGATTTTTCTTTGGCTAATGCAGCAAAATCACCGCCTTTATTCAGCTCATCAAGTACCGCTTTCGCTTCATCTTCAGTTTTGGTCTGGATGATGCTGTAGCGGGTACGCTGCGGCTGGGTGAATTGATCCTGATGCTGATCGTAGTAGCTCTGGATATCCGCATCGCTAACCGGTTGCTGCATCGTTGCGGCATCCAGCTTGATGTAACTCACGCGGAATTGTTCCGGCGTCATGAAATTGTTTTTGTTTTGTTCGTAGTAGCTGGCAATCTCCTGTTCGGTCACAGGCTGCTTCGCCGCCAGCGCGTTAACATCGATAGTCGCCTCACGCACCACGCGTTGTTGCGCGACCAGTGCCGCCAGCTCGTCGGTTTCACCTTTCAGCATAAAATCGGTACCGGCAACACCGTTAATCAGCTGTTGGGTAGTGAGCTGGTTACGCAGCGCCTGGGCGTACTGATCGGCGGTCATCCCCATCTGGTTGAGGATACCGTTATAGCGGCTGTTATCAAATTTGCCGTCAACCTGGAAGGCTGGGGTCGCGAAAATCGCCTGTTTAACCTGCTCATCACTGATACCCAGTTTCAGCTCACGAGCGTACTGATCCAACAGCGCCTCGTCGATCAGACGATTCAGCACCTGTTGACGCAGGGTTTTCATATAGCCTTCATTCGCTGCCAGCTCGGAGTATTGATCGCCCAGCTGTTGCTGCATGCGATTACGCTCGCTGTTAAAGGCGTTCTCGAACTGCCCACGGCTGATTTCCTGGTCATTCACTTTTGCGGCGTAGTTATTGCCTCCGCCAATCAGGTAACCACTCACGCCGGTCAATATGAACGACACGATAATGATACCGAAAATAATCTTGAGCACGAGACTGTTTGCAGCCGTGCGTAAGCTGTCCATCATGGTGTAACAACACTCCGCTGTAGATGACTGTGTACCTCACGCAACGTATCGATGCGCGCAAAGGCCTATTGTGACAAGAAACGGGGGCAATTGTCAGCCCACAAGACGCAGAAAGTCACCGAATACAAATAAAAAAGGCACATCAGTAGATGCGCCCTTGAACTTCGTCACATCCCCACCGGGGACAACGCTTAGTTTACCGCGTCTTTCAGTGCTTTACCTGCACGGAAGCTCGGTACTTTAGCAGCAGCGATGGTGATCTCTTTACCGGTCTGCGGGTTGCGGCCAGTACGGGCAGCACGCTCTTTAACGGCAAAAGTACCAAAACCTACCAGTGCTACATCATCCCCTTCTTTCAGAGATTCAGTTACGGAAGCAATAATAGCATCTAACGCACGGCCAGCCGCAGCTTTAGAGATATCAGCCCCTGCAGCAATCTTGTCGATCAATTGAGATTTATTCACTCTTCTCTTCCTCTTTATAATTTATATCGCACTTGAATCCTTCAAGGTACGAACGCGCAGCAGTTATATCAGGCCAGCCATCCCCTTACAACACCCCTTAATAAGGGCAAGCCCGATCCGCCATCTAACTTAGCGAGACAAAAAAAGGCTGGCAAGCCCGAATTAGCCTGCCAGCCCTGTTTTTATTAGTGCATTTTGCGCGAGGTCACTATTTTGCAGTCACAACCTGCATGCCAGACGGTTCATTTTGCAGCGCCAGAGTCAGAACTTCCTCAATGCGCTTCACAGGATGAATGTCCAGATCGGCAATTACGTTGTCAGGAATCTCTTCCAGATCGCGTTTATTTTCGAACGGAATTAGCACTGTTTTAATCCCGCCGCGATGCGCTGCCAGGAGTTTTTCTTTCAAACCACCGATCGGCAGTACCTGACCACGCAGAGTGATCTCACCGGTCATTGCCACATCGGCACGAACCGGGTTACCGGTCAGGCAAGAAACCAGCGCGGTGCACATAGCAATACCGGCACTCGGACCATCTTTCGGCGTCGCACCTTCCGGTACGTGGACGTGGATGTCACGTTTTTCGTAAAAATCAGGGTTGATCCCCAGTTTTTCCGCACGCGCACGAACCACCGTTAACGCCGCCTGAATAGACTCCTGCATCACTTCGCCGAGCGAACCGGTATAGGTCAGTTTGCCTTTACCCGGAACACATGCGGTTTCAATGGTCAGCAAGTCACCGCCCACTTCCGTCCACGCCAGACCGGTTACCTGACCGACACGGTTTTCGTTATCAGCGCGACCATAGTCGAAACGCTGAACACCGAGGTAGTCATGCAGGTTATCGCCGTTAATTTCGATATGTTTTAATGACTTATCGAGCAGTAACTGCTTAACCGCTTTGCGGCACAGTTTGGAGATTTCACGCTCCAGACCACGCACGCCCGCCTCACGGGTGTAGTAACGAATAATGCCGATAATGGCGCTATCGTCGACGGTCAGCTCACCTTTTTTCAGTGCATTACGTTCAATCTGCTTCGGCAGCAGGTGACGTTTGGCGATGTTCAGTTTTTCATCTTCGGTATAACCGGAGAGGCGAATCACTTCCATACGATCCAGCAGCGGTGCCGGAATGTTCATGGAGTTCGACGTCGCGACAAACATCACGTCGCTGAGATCGTAATCCACTTCCAGGTAGTGGTCGCTGAACGCTACGTTCTGCTCTGGATCCAGCACTTCAAGCAGTGCAGAGGCCGGATCGCCTCGCATGTCAGAAGACATTTTGTCGATCTCATCGAGCAGGAACAGCGGGTTTTTCACGCCCACTTTCGCCATTTTCTGGATCAGTTTACCCGGCATAGAACCGATGTAAGTACGGCGGTGACCACGGATTTCCGCTTCATCACGCACGCCGCCCAGCGCCATACGGACATATTTACGCCCGGTGGCTTTGGCAATGGACTGACCAAGAGAGGTTTTACCTACCCCCGGCGGCCCTACCAGGCAGAGGATCGGTCCCTTGATTTTGTTGACACGGCTTTGAACCGCAAGGTACTCAAGGATGCGATCTTTCACGCGCTCCAGACCATAATGGTCGGTATCAAGGATTTCCTGCGCCTGACGCAGGTCTTTTTTGACCTTGCTGCGCGCATTCCACGGTACCTGTACCATCCAGTCGATATAACCACGCACTACGGTCGCTTCTGCCGACATCGGAGACATCATTTTCAGCTTCTGCAACTCTGCTTCCGCTTTCTCTTTTGCCTCTTTCGGCATCTTCGCCGCGTCGATTTTGCGCTTCAGGGCTTCGTTTTCGTCCGGCGCGTCGTCCATTTCACCGAGTTCTTTCTGAATAGCTTTCATTTGCTCGTTCAGATAGTACTCACGCTGGGATTTCTCCATCTGCTTTTTAACGCGGTTGCGAATGCGTTTCTCAACCTGCAGCAGATCGATTTCCGATTCCATCATTGCCATCAGATATTCCAGACGTTCGTTAACGTCGGACATCTCCAGAACGGACTGTTTGTCAGCCAGTTTCAGCGGCATATGTGCAGCAATGGTATCCGCCAGACGCGCCGGATCGTCGATGCTATTCAGCGACGTCAGCACTTCTGGTGGGATTTTTTTGTTCAGCTTGATGTAGCCTTCGAACTGGCTGATTGCAGTACGCACCAGCACTTCCTGTTCCCGCTCATCAATGGTCGGCGACTCCAGATACTCCGCCTTCGCAGAAAAGTGTTCGCCATTGTCAGAGAGCGCAGAAATACGCGCGCGCTGTAACCCCTCGACCAGCACTTTGACGGTGCCGTCAGGCAGTTTCAGCATCTGCAATATAGAGGCCACGGTCCCGACGGTGAAAAGATCGTTTACACCCGGCTCATCCGTTGAAGCTTCTTTCTGCGCGACCAGCATAATTTTTTTATCATGGTCCATCGCCGCTTCCAGACAACGGATAGATTTTTCCCGCCCGACAAATAAGGGGATGACCATGTGCGGATAAACCACCACATCGCGCAGCGGCAATACGGGGATTTCAATGCGTTCAGAACGCTCAGGATTCATAGAGCTCTCTCTTAGTTTAATTTCCGCCAGGTAATCAGATGACACGACTGTGCTTCACGCCATCTATTAACATGTACGTCAGTATATGGGGATGTTTCCCCCACATTCAACGCCGAGAATAGAGGAAAAATTAAAGGGGAGATAAAATCCCCCCTTTTTGGTTAACTAATTGTATGGGAATGGTTAATTATTCACCAGATGCCTGTTGCGCTTCCGGCTTACCATAAATCAGCAACGGTTTGCTTTGACCATCAATTACCGACTCGTCGATAACCACTTTTTCGACATCTTCCATGGACGGCAGATCGTACATGGTATCGAGCAGTGCGGCTTCTACGATGGAACGCAGGCCACGGGCACCGGTTTTACGCGCCATCGCTTTCTTAGCGATAGCATCCAGCGCCTCGTCACGGAATTCCAGATCCACGCCTTCCAGATTAAACAGCGCCTGATACTGCTTGGTCAGGGCGTTTTTCGGCTCTTTGAGGATCTGAATCAGAGCTTCTTCGCTCAGTTCATTCAACGTTGCGACAACCGGCAGACGACCAATAAACTCAGGGATAAGACCAAACTTGATCAGATCTTCCGGTTCAACCTGCGCCAGCAGCTCGCCTTCGCTTGCTTTGTCGGACTTCGCTTTTACCGTCGCGCCAAAACCAATGCCGGAGCCGGTTTCTACACGGTGGGAAATCACTTTATCCAGACCGGCAAACGCACCGCCACAAATAAACAGGATCTTAGAGGTATCAACCTGCAAGAATTCCTGCTGCGGATGTTTACGCCCACCTTGCGGTGGAACAGCAGCTACCGTACCTTCGATCAGTTTCAACAGTGCCTGCTGTACGCCTTCACCGGAAACGTCTCGGGTAATGGACGGGTTGTCTGACTTACGAGAAATCTTGTCGATTTCATCGATGTAGACAATCCCGCGCTGCGCTTTCTGTACGTCGTAATCGCACTTCTGCAACAGCTTCTGAATGATGTTTTCAACGTCTTCGCCCACATAACCGGCTTCGGTCAGCGTGGTTGCGTCGGCCATGGTGAACGGGACGTCCAGCAGGCGCGCCAGCGTTTCAGCCAGCAGCGTTTTACCGGAACCGGTCGGACCGATCAGCAGAATGTTACTTTTGCCCAACTCGACACCATTGCTGGTATCGCCGTTGCGCAGACGTTTGTAATGGTTGTATACCGCGACCGCCAGCACTTTTTTCGCCTGTTCCTGGCCGATAACGTAATCGTCCAGGTGGTTGCGAATTTCATGCGGCGTCGGTAGCGCACTGCGTTCACGATGCGGTGCAACTTCTTTAATCTCTTCGCGAATGATGTCGTTACATAAATCAACACATTCGTCGCAGATATACACGGATGGACCGGCAATCAGCTTGCGCACTTCATGCTGGCTTTTGCCGCAAAAAGAGCAATACAGCAATTTGCCTGAGCCATCTTTGCGTTTATCTGTCATGGGTCAAAACCTCTTCTTTGTTCTTTGTGCCGCACACGACGACGCAAATGCCATTCTCAGGCGCAAGCCGCTTACAGCGTTGTGCCGCCCTGGATAAGTATAGCGGCACAGTTGCGCCTCTGGCATCAATTACGATGGGTCAGAATCGAATCGACCAGACCGTATTCCACCGCTTCAGGGGCGGAAAGGAAGCGATCGCGCTCGGTATCACGTTCAATCTGTTCTAATGATTGACCCGTATGAAGCGCCATAAGTTCATTCATGCGCCCTTTAACTTTCAGAATTTCACGGGCATGAATTTCGATATCGGTCGCCTGGCCCTGGTAGCCGCCCAACGGTTGGTGAATCATCACGCGCGAATTCGGCAGGCAAAAACGTTTACCTTTTGCCCCTGCGGTCAACAAGAAAGCGCCCATCGAGGCCGCCTGGCCCATACAGATGGTGCTGACATCAGGCTTGATAAACTGCATGGTGTCATAGATAGACATCCCGGCAGTGATCACCCCGCCTGGGGAGTTAATGTACAGATAGATATCTTTTTCTGGGTTTTCCGCTTCCAGGAACAGCATCTGCGCCACAATCAGGTTAGCCATGTGGTCTTCAACCTGGCCAGTCAGAAAAATGACGCGTTCCTTAAGTAGACGAGAATAGATATCAAAAGAGCGCTCACCGCGTGAGGTCTGTTCAATGACCATCGGCACCAGCGCCATATGGGGTGCAAAGTTATCTCGTTCGCCGCTGTATGACATTTCCGTCTCCTGGATAAAATTGAAAAAACCTGCTGTACCGATTGTAACCTTATGGACGGATTATCAGCTAGTCCCTGTGTTATGGGTACGGCATCACCATATTTCAAGCATAACAATCTTTTGTTGTTACGCTAACACCGAAAGAGGCTTTTCGCACGGTTCCATGCAAAATTCATGACAAAAAAAAGCCCACCACCTGGCGGTGACGGGCCTTTGTGCGAATTTAGCGCGTTATGCTGCGTAAATTACGCCTGCTGGTTCATCAGCTCGTTGAAAGTGGTTTCTTTTTCAGTCACTTTCGCTTTCGCCAGTACAGCTTCAACAGCCTGTTCTTCCAGAGCAACATTGCGCATGTTGTCCATCAGTTCTTTGTTTTTGCTGTAGAACTCGATAACTTCTTTCGGATCTTCGTACGCAGAAGCCATCTCTTCGATCAGGCCTTTCACGCGCTCTTCGTCAGCTTTCAGCTCGTTGGTGCGGATAACTTCGCCCAGCAGCAGGCCAACAACTACGCGGCGTTTAGCCTGTTCTTCGAACAGTTCGCGCGGCAGTTCCAGAGCTTGTTTTTCGTTGCCACCGAAACGCTGTGCAGCCTGACGACGCAGAACGTCGATTTCGCTGTCAATCAGCGCAGCCGGTACGTCGATGTCGTTAGCTTTTACCAGACCTTCGATCGCCTGAGACTTAACGCGGTTACGGATGGCGCTCTTCAGCTCGCGCTCCATGTTTTTACGCACTTCAGCGCGCAGACCTTCTACGGAACCATCTTCAACGCCGAAACGTTTGATGAATTCTGCAGTCAGTTCCGGCAGTTCACGCTCTTCAACTTTCTTCAGGTTGATAGCGAATTTCGCTGCTTTACCTTTCAGGTTTTCTGCGTGGTATTCTTCCGGGAAGGTCACGTCGATGGTGAACTCTTCGCCAGCTTTGTGGCCTTTGATACCGTCTTCAAAGCCCGGGATCATACGACCCTGGCCCATCGCCAGTACGAAATCAGACGCTTTACCGCCTTCGAACTCTTCGCCGTCTACAGAACCGGTGAAGTCGATGGTTACGCGGTCTTCTGCTTCAACAGCGCCGTCTTTTTCTTTCCAGGTCGCCTGCTGTTTACGCAGAGTATCCAGCATGCCGTCAACGTCAGCGTCGGTCACTTCAACGATCGGTTTTTCAACTTCGATCGCTTCCAGACCCTGCAGTTCAACTTCCGGATAAACTTCAAACTCTACAGAGTAAGTGAAGTCTTCACCCAGCTTGTATTCGCCCGGAACATAAGTCGGTGCGCCAGCCGGATTGATTTTTTCTTTAATGATGGCGTCAATGAAGTTACGGCTCATCAGGTCACCCAGAACGTCCTGGCGTACAGACGCGCCATAACGCTGAGCAACGATATTCATTGGCACTTTGCCTTTGCGGAAGCCGTCAATACGTACTTTTTTCGCAACGTTGACCAGCTCGCTTTTAACAGCGGTCTCGATGCTGTCAGCAGCGATAGTAATCGTTACACGGCGGCCAAGGCCTTGAGTGGTTTCAACTGAAACTTGCATCTTGTTACCTCAAAAAATCACAGTGCTCGGTCAACTCTTACCCCGCAAGCACAGGTTGTTGGCTTCGCGGAACCGGGATGTTCTTATAATCAATCACATTCCCTGTTACCAGAATCATCCCGAAAGCATTCAAATAGGACGCGGCATTATAGCGGCATCACTTTTATGAGTCGAGAACGGTTATTGCGCGCTGTCGCGTATTTTTTCACAATTCCCGGGCAATTTTCGTCTGAATGCTGGGCAAAAAGCGCAAAATCCAGACAAAACAAAACGGCCCGCAGGCCGTTTTTCATAAAATCTTTAGCAACATACTGGAAAAGCGCCGACAGTTGCAAATGCGTTTTTACGCGATGCTTCCTGCTCCACGACAGGGAGGAGAGGCAAAGACGGTGTCCTGCAACCCTTCCCACTCCTTAATAGTGTAAGTATGCAGAGCCAGCGCATGAACGGTAGTAGAGAGTTCCTCCGCTAAAGTACTGTAAATCATTCGATGACGATTCAGAAAACGTTCACCCGTAAAACGATCGCTGACCAGCACAACTTTAAAATGGCTTTCAGAGCCGGCTGGGACATTGTGACGATAGCTTTCATCCACTACTTCGAGGAATACGGGTTGGAACGCCGCCCTTAATTTTTCTTCTATCCGCTCACGTATCATCATGAAATATCTCCTCCGACAACGCTGAGATGTCATCCATCCCTTTAAATACTAGCCGCTTTTACCGTTTCCATTGCAGCTTAACAACAAATATTTAGGTTTCGTCCTGGTTTTTCCGTCAAGCGTATGAAGTTTACTGATTTAAAGATTGAAACACAGGCCTCGCATCAGTGTTTCTTTTGCCAGGGGCGATTATTTCGTCAACATGATGAATTTACATGCCTTACCCACTTCCCCTCGCCGTTGGCAATGTTATGATGGCGGGAATTTTTACCAAACACGCTTAAGAGTCTCTGAGAGCCCGAACATGTTCAAAAAAATCCTCTTCCCGTTAGTTGCTCTGTTTATGCTTGCAGGATGCGCAAAACCGCCAACAACTATTGAAGTTTCCCCGACGATTACACTGCCACAGCAGGATCCAAGCCTGATGGGCGTCACCGTAAGCATTAATGGTGCCGATCAGCGTACCGATCAGGCGCTGGCAAAAGTCACCCGCGATAATCAAATCGTTACCCTGACCGCCTCCCGCGATCTGCGTTTCCTGCTGCAAGAAGTGCTGGAAAAACAGATGACCGCGCGTGGTTACATGGTTGGTCCGAATGGCCCGGTTAATCTGCAAATCATCGTTAGCCAACTGTATGCTGACGTGTCCCAGGGCAACGTGCGCTACAACATCGCTACCAAAGCGGATATCGCCATCATCGCTACCGCGCAGAATGGCAACAAAATGACCAAAAACTATCGTGCCAGCTACAACGTTGAAGGTGCGTTCCAGGCCTCCAACAAAAATATCGCCGATGCGGTTAACAGTGTGCTGACCGATACCATCGCTGATATGTCTCAGGACACCAGCATTCACGAATTTATCAAGCAGAACGCGCGTTAATTTCTGCCCTCTGGCCCGGTGCAAACCGGGCCTGTAGACGCCCATGTCCAGTCAATATTTACGTATTTTTCAACAGCCGCGTTCAGCCATATTGCTGATCCTGGGTTTTGCTTCCGGGCTACCGCTCGCCCTGACATCCGGCACCTTACAGGCCTGGATGACGGTCGAGAATATTGATCTCAAAACCATTGGTTTCTTCTCTCTGGTAGGCCAGGCTTACGTTTTTAAATTCCTCTGGTCACCGCTGATGGACCGCTACACGCCCCCATTTTTTGGGCGGCGGCGCGGTTGGCTGCTCGCCACGCAAATCCTGTTATTAGTCGCCATTGCGGCGATGGGTTTTCTCGAACCTGGCACCCAACTCCGCTGGATGGCGGCACTGGCGGTGGTGATCGCTTTTTGCTCGGCCTCCCAGGATATTGTCTTCGATGCGTGGAAAACCGATGTGCTCCCGGCAGAAGAACGTGGTGCGGGCGCGGCAATCAGCGTGCTGGGTTACCGTTTAGGGATGCTGGTTTCCGGCGGCTTAGCCCTGTGGCTGGCAGATAAATGGCTGGGCTGGCAGGGCATGTACTGGTTGATGGCGGCGCTGTTGATCCCTTGTATTATCGCGACGTTGCTTGCACCAGAACCGACCGACACCATTCCTGTGCCAAAAACGCTGGAACAAGCGGTTGTTGCACCTCTGCGAGATTTCTTTGGTCGCAATAATGCCTGGCTTATTTTGCTTCTTATCGTGCTGTATAAGCTGGGCGACGCATTCGCCATGAGCCTGACAACCACGTTTTTGATTCGCGGCGTCGGGTTTGATGCGGGTGAAGTAGGCGTGGTTAACAAAACGCTTGGCTTACTGGCGACCATTGTGGGCGCATTGTACGGTGGGATTTTGATGCAGCGCCTGTCGCTGTTCCGGGCGCTGCTGATTTTCGGCATTTTACAAGGTGCGTCTAACGCTGGTTACTGGCTGCTGTCGATTACTGATAAGCATCTCTACAGCATGGGCGCAGCCGTCTTTTTCGAAAACCTCTGTGGCGGGATGGGCACATCAGCCTTTGTCGCGCTGTTAATGACGCTGTGTAATAAGTCATTTTCCGCAACTCAATTTGCCCTGCTCTCAGCGCTTGCCGCTGTAGGGCGAGTTTATGTCGGCCCCGTGGCGGGTTGGTTTGTTGAAGCACACGGCTGGTCGACATTCTATCTATTCTCCGTCGCCGCTGCCGTACCGGGGCTTATTTTGCTGCTGGTTTGCCGCCAGACGCTTGAATATACACGAGTAAATGACAACTTTATCTCCCGTACCGAATATCCGGCAGGTTATGCCTTTGCCATGTGGACACTGGCGGCGGGCGTCAGCCTGTTGGCCGTGTGGTTACTGCTGTTGACGATGGACGCGCTGGATTTGACGCACTTCTCTTTCCTGCCTGCTCTGCTGGAAGTCGGGGTTTTAGTCGCCCTTTCTGGCGTCGTGCTTGGTGGTTTGCTGGATTATCTGGCGCTACGAAAAACGCATCTGACGTAATCTGTAAATATTATTTAGCTGTAGTAATCACTCGCCGTAATTATTACGGCTAAATAAACATCAGTATCGCTTAATAATATTTGTTCTTTTGTGCGGCTTAGCGTTTGGAAATTATTGACGCAATTTATGAATTCTATTTTTTCTTACACGATTCAGCTAATGAGTCTTTATTTTCCCCCACCCAATTGTCACCATAATGATAATTATTTGTTAAACAATTGTTTTATTCCAGATTGGTTATACCAATTGCCCGTCCAAACTCCTTCTGCACTCCCCTTTCGTTATAACGCCCTTTTGCAACAGCTTCTTAAAATCAACTTGATATGTTTTGCAACATATGTGACCTGACAGCCAAATCAAAGTAACAGGAATTTAATCATGTTTACAGTAATGTAACCTTCCCGTAAAATGCCCACACACTTTAAACGCCACCAGATCCCGTGGAATTGAGGTCGTTAAATGAGACTCAGGAAATACAATAAAAGTTTGGGATGGTTGTCATTATTTGCAGGCACTGTATTGCTCAGTGGCTGTAATTCTGCGCTGTTAGATCCCAAAGGACAGATTGGTCTGGAGCAACGTTCACTGATACTGACGGCATTTGGCCTGATGTTGATTGTCGTTATTCCCGCAATCTTGATGGCTGTTGGTTTCGCCTGGAAGTATCGTGCGAGCAATAAAGATGCTAAGTACAGCCCGAACTGGTCACACTCCAATAAAGTGGAAGCTGTGGTCTGGACGGTACCTATCTTAATCATCATCTTCCTTGCGGTACTGACCTGGAAAACCACTCACGCTCTTGAGCCTAGCAAGCCGCTGGCACACGACGAGAAGCCCATTACCATCGAAGTGGTTTCCATGGACTGGAAATGGTTCTTCATCTACCCGGAACAGGGCATTGCTACCGTGAATGAAATCGCTTTCCCTGCGAACACTCCGGTGTACTTCAAAGTGACCTCCAACTCCGTGATGAACTCCTTCTTCATTCCGCGTCTGGGTAGCCAGATTTATGCCATGGCCGGTATGCAGACTCGCCTGCATCTGATCGCCAACGAACCCGGTACTTATGACGGTATCTCCGCCAGCTACAGCGGGCCGGGCTTCTCAGGCATGAAGTTCAAAGCTATTGCAACACCGGATCGCGCCGAATTCGACCAATGGGTCGCAAAAGCGAAACAGTCGCCGAACACCATGTCTGACATGGCTGCGTTCGAAAAACTGGCCGCGCCTAGCGAATACAACCAGGTGGAATATTTCTCCAACGTGAAACCAGACTTGTTTGCCGATGTGATTAACAAGTTTATGGCTCACGGTAAGAGCATGGACATGACCCAGCCAGAAGGTGAGCACAGTGCACACGAAGGTATGGAAGGCATGGACATGAGCCACGCGGAATCCGCCCATTAAAGGGGTTGAGGAAGAATAAAGATGTTCGGAAAATTATCACTTGATGCAGTCCCGTTCCATGAACCTATCGTCATGGTTACGATCGCTGGCATTATTTTGGGAGGTCTGGCGCTCGTTGGCCTGATCACTTACTTCGGTAAGTGGACCTACCTGTGGAAAGAGTGGCTGACCTCCGTCGACCATAAACGCCTCGGTATCATGTATATCATCGTGGCGATTGTGATGTTGCTGCGTGGTTTTGCTGACGCCATTATGATGCGTAGCCAGCAGGCTCTTGCCTCGGCGGGCGAAGCGGGCTTCCTGCCACCTCACCACTACGATCAGATCTTCACCGCGCACGGCGTGATTATGATCTTCTTCGTGGCGATGCCTTTCGTTATCGGTCTGATGAACCTGGTGGTTCCGCTGCAGATCGGCGCGCGTGACGTTGCGTTCCCGTTCCTCAACAACTTAAGCTTCTGGTTTACTGTTGTTGGTGTGATTCTGGTTAACGTTTCTCTCGGCGTGGGCGAATTTGCGCAGACCGGCTGGCTGGCCTATCCACCGCTATCGGGAATAGAGTACAGTCCGGGAGTCGGTGTCGATTACTGGATATGGAGTCTCCAGCTATCCGGTATAGGTACGACGCTTACCGGTATCAACTTCTTCGTTACCATTCTGAAGATGCGCGCACCGGGCATGACCATGTTCAAGATGCCAGTATTTACCTGGGCATCACTGTGCGCGAACGTACTGATTATTGCTTCCTTCCCAATTCTGACGGTTACCGTCGCGTTGTTGACCCTGGATCGCTATCTGGGCACCCATTTCTTTACCAACGATATGGGTGGCAACATGATGATGTACATCAACCTGATTTGGGCCTGGGGCCACCCGGAAGTTTACATCCTGATCCTGCCTGTTTTCGGTGTGTTCTCCGAAATTGCGGCAACCTTCTCGCGTAAACGTCTGTTTGGTTATACCTCGCTGGTATGGGCAACCGTCTGTATCACCGTGCTGTCGTTCATCGTTTGGCTGCACCACTTCTTTACGATGGGTGCGGGCGCGAACGTAAACGCCTTCTTTGGTATCACCACAATGATTATCGCCATCCCGACCGGGGTGAAGATCTTCAACTGGCTGTTCACCATGTATCAGGGCCGCATCGTGTTCCATTCTGCGATGCTGTGGACCATCGGTTTTATCGTCACTTTCTCGGTGGGCGGGATGACTGGCGTGCTGCTGGCAGTACCGGGCGCGGACTTCGTTCTGCATAACAGCCTGTTCCTGATTGCGCACTTCCATAACGTGATCATCGGCGGCGTGGTCTTCGGCTGCTTCGCAGGGATGACCTACTGGTGGCCTAAAGCCTTCGGTTTCAAACTGAATGAAACCTGGGGTAAACGCGCGTTCTGGTTCTGGATCATCGGCTTCTTCGTTGCCTTTATGCCGCTGTATGCGCTGGGCTTCATGGGCATGACCCGTCGTTTGAGCCAGCAGATTGACCCGCAGTTCCACACCATGCTGATGATTGCAGCTAGCGGTGCAGTACTGATTGCGCTGGGTATTCTCTGCCTCGTTATTCAGATGTACGTTTCTATTCGCGACCGCGACCAGAACCGTGACCTGACTGGCGACCCGTGGGGTGGCCGTACGCTGGAGTGGGCAACCTCTTCCCCGCCTCCGTTCTATAACTTTGCCGTTGTGCCGCACGTTCACGAGCGTGATGCATTCTGGGAAATGAAAGAGAAAGGCGAAGCGTATAAAAAGCCTGACCACTATGAAGAAATTCATATGCCGAAAAACAGCGGTGCAGGTATCGTCATTGCAGCTTTCTCCACCATCTTCGGTTTCGCCATGATCTGGCATATCTGGTGGCTGGCGATTGTTGGCTTCGCAGGCATGATCATCACCTGGATCGTGAAAAGCTTCGACGAGGACGTGGATTACTACGTGCCGGTGGCAGAAATCGAAAAACTGGAAAACCAGCATTTCGATGAGATTACTAAGGCAGGGCTGAAAAATGGCAACTGATACTTTGACGCACGCGACTGCCCACGCGCACGAACACGGGCACCACGATGCAGGCGGAACCAAAATCTTCGGATTTTGGATCTACCTGATGAGCGACTGCATTCTGTTCTCAATCTTGTTTGCTACCTATGCCGTTCTGGTGAACGGCACCGCAGGCGGCCCGACAGGTAAGGACATTTTCGAACTGCCGTTCGTTCTGGTTGAAACTTTCTTGCTGTTGTTCAGCTCCATCACCTACGGCATGGCGGCTATCGCCATGTACAAAAACAACAAAAGCCAGGTTATCTCCTGGCTGGCGTTGACCTGGTTGTTTGGTGCCGGATTTATCGGGATGGAAATCTACGAATTCCATCACCTGATTGTTAACGGCATGGGTCCGGATCGCAGCGGCTTCCTGTCAGCGTTCTTTGCGCTGGTCGGCACGCACGGTCTGCACGTCACTTCCGGTCTTATCTGGATGGCGGTGCTGATGGTACAAATCGCTCGTCGCGGCCTGACCAGCACTAACCGTACCCGCATCATGTGCCTGAGCCTGTTCTGGCACTTCCTGGATGTGGTTTGGATCTGTGTGTTCACTGTTGTTTATCTGATGGGGGCGATGTAATGAGTCATTCTACCGATCACAGCGGCGCGTCCCATGGCAGCGTAAAAACCTACATGACAGGCTTTATCCTGTCGATCATTCTGACGGTGATTCCGTTCTGGATGGTGATGACAGGGGCTGCCTCTCCGGCCGTAATTCTGGGAACAATCCTGGCAATGGCAGTGGTACAGGTTCTGGTGCATCTGGTGTGCTTCCTGCACATGAATACCAAATCAGATGAAGGCTGGAACATGACGGCGTTTGTCTTCACCGTGCTAATCATCGCTATCCTGGTTGTAGGCTCCATCTGGATTATGTGGAACCTCAACTACAACATGATGATGCACTAAGAGCGGCGGTTATGATGTTTAAGCAATACCTGCAAGTAACGAAACCAGGCATCATCTTTGGCAACCTGATCTCGGTGATTGGGGGATTCCTGCTGGCCTCAAAGGGCAGCATTGATTATCCCCTGTTTATCTACACGCTGGTTGGGGTGTCACTGGTTGTGGCGTCGGGTTGTGTGTTTAACAACTACATCGACAGGGATATCGACAGAAAGATGGAAAGGACGAAGAATCGGGTGCTGGTTAAAGGCCTGATCTCTCCTGCTGTCTCGCTGGTGTACGCCACCTTGCTGGGTATTGCTGGCTTTATGCTGCTGTGGTTTGGCGCGAATCCGCTGGCCTGCTGGCTGGGGGTGATGGGCTTTGTGGTTTATGTCGGCGTCTATAGCCTGTACATGAAACGCCACTCAGTCTACGGCACATTGATTGGTTCGCTCTCCGGCGCTGCGCCGCCGGTGATTGGCTACTGTGCAGTAACCGGCGAGTTCGATAGCGGCGCAGCGATCCTGCTGGCTATCTTCAGCCTGTGGCAGATGCCTCACTCCTATGCCATCGCCATTTTCCGCTTTAAGGATTACCAGGCGGCAAACATTCCGGTATTGCCAGTGGTAAAAGGCATTTCGGTGGCGAAGAATCACATCACGCTGTATATCATCGCCTTTGCCGTTGCCACGCTGATGCTCTCTCTTGGCGGTTACGCTGGATATAAATATCTGGTGGTCGCCGCGGCGGTTAGCGTCTGGTGGTTAGGTATGGCTCTGCGCGGTTATAAAGTTGCTGATGACAGAATCTGGGCGCGCAAGCTGTTCGGCTTCTCTATCATCGCCATCACTGCCCTCTCGGTGATGATGTCCGTTGATTTTATGGTACCGGACTCGCATACGCTGCTGGCTGCTGTGTGGTAACAAAACCTCTCTATTAAAAAGGTGCTACGGCACCTTTTTTATTGTCTGAGATCAGAGATACGGCTAATAACCGTATATCTTGACAGAGTGAGCAGATGAACATAAATTAATCATACGGTTGATAGCCGTATTATGTATGAGATCGACTCCCTACGATTTCATTCAGTTAATCAAAGAGGTCATAATGCCTGGAAAAACAGCCACTCTACCCGATGTCGATAAAACGCTGAAAAATGCGCGGGTCGAACTCAAAACTAGTCCCGACGCCAAAAACAAACTTCGTGAAGCTGCGCAAGCCGTTGGGGTAGATTTAAGCGCTTTTATTTTGAGCGCTGCTATGGAACGCGCCGAAAGTGTGCTTGATAACCAACGTCGCCGTGAGCTTTCGAATCAAAGCTGGGAACTGATGAACCAACTCATCGCTGAACCTGCTCAACCGACGCTCGCCCTCAAGGCGTTAATGAAAAGGAAAAACAGCGATGGTCGACAAGCATGAAGAGATTACTCTGCCCATAGTCCTCTCCTGTAATTATCAGTCTGATATTACTTATCCTGGGCAAAAACAGTTTGATTGCGGTAACCCTGTTATCGATAAATTTGTACGCGCATCGCTAAAGAAAAGTGTGCGTAATAGCGACTGTGCGGCTAAAGCACTTATTGACAGACAAAGTGGTGAACTGATCGGCATCTGTACTTTTACGGCATATTCGCTGGAAAAACAACGCGTTTCTGGCGTCCTTCAGGGTTCACAACCTTCAGAAATTGGTGTTGTCAGATTAGTCATGTTGGGGGTAGCACGGAAGTATCAAAAGCGGGGCTTTGGTCAGGACCTACTATGTGATTTTTTTGAACATGTAAAAATAATTCACCAGGCATTACCAATTAAAGGGGTTTATCTTGATGCTGACCCTGCCGCCATTAATTTTTATGCTCGTCTCGGCTTTGTTCAGCTTTCAGCGACACCAAATGCTTTTGGTGCTGTACCTATGTTTTTGGCGATTCAGCATATTCTCGCGGCTTAGATTATTATCGCCACCCGCCAGGGCAAGTTTTGCCTCAGCCGGGGGCTGAGCAGCGTTACCACTTTTGTTCAATTGCCCCCGCTTTCAGCAACTCCACATCCTTGCCGTTAATGGTTGCCGTTGCGGCAACGATTGTGGTCCTTACAGTTGCACAAGATTTTCGCTCAAATTCCGGTTTATAAAGAATAAGAGACGAATTACTGGTAAATGAACCAAATAGGTAATCAGTAAAGCTAATATTCAGCCGGTTTAAACCGAAAGGCGCGAAGCCAACCGTTTGGTTAATCTCCTTACCGGATGGGCGACGAATGCTGAATGTCACGCGAAGATTGGCCACTTCGCCTAATTTATTGGTGGTGGCGAAGAGGCTATCCATGCAGGAAAAACCTTTATCTAAAAAATTATCTCGCATCCCAGAACGGGTAACCGTAATCACGGGTAACGTATCGTCAACCGTTTTTCTGTCAATCATGTCTTTTCGACAAGTAGCCAGAAAGTCTTCTGGGCCACCATAAATGTGGACACCTTTATCAAGATATTCCTTCGCTTTCTTACAATCTACCTCAACATACTGACCATTGGCGTACATAATGCCCAACCTGGACCATGCTAAATTCCCACCGTGCTGCGCGGCCTGATTAAATAGTGCATACGCTTTGGCATAATCCACCCGCACCTGCTCACCGTCGTAGTAGATACCCCCCAGCGCTAACGGAGCTTCTCTGTCACCTTGTTTAGCCGCTAACTCGAACCATTTAATCGCTTCCTGAACATCAGGTTTGGTATCATAACGAGGCTGATAATATTCCCAGCCTAACAGGCTCTGCGCGTCGATATCTCCCGATTCAGCCATTTTATGCAGTGTATTTATAACATCGGGAGCAGGTTTACCACCGTATATGCTGTCATACAATTCATGCGCTTTCTCGCTGGCCACCACGCTTGGTGAAACTATCAGCATTACAGAAAATAATATTCTTTTAGTTAACATGTATACCTTTATGTCCTCACTGTCATATATTTCCATAATAATTAACCACCAAATATCCATTTAATGAATAAATACAGTGCCATAAAGGTCCAAGTAATAAGCACACATTTAGCCTGAAACATTATCATCCATGTCACCAAATCGTTTATTTAGTGAGATAAAACTAGCATATTCGTAAGATAAAAAATGCACATAGCAATCAAGAAATGATATTATTACTTTTTTGATGTAAAACTATTTAGTTTTAAAATTCATTTTTTCAACATATAGAGCATTCATTTTATGAATGCAAAAAAACATACCTGACACACAAATTACTCTCCTCTGTAATATTTTCTCATTAACACTCTGTTTACCCAACATGCGCTCCGCACTACACTATGTGGGCATTTTTTTAAGGGGTGGTAATGAACGATTATAAAATGACGCCAGGTGAGAGGCGCGCGACCTGGGGTTTAGGGACCGTATTCTCGTTGCGCATGCTGGGCATGTTTATGGTTCTGCCGGTTCTGACCACGTACGGCATGGCTCTGCAAGGTGCCAGCGAAGCATTAATCGGTATTGCCATTGGTATTTATGGTCTGACTCAGGCCGTTTTTCAGATTCCGTTTGGCCTGCTTTCCGACCGCATTGGTCGCAAACCATTAATTGTCGGTGGGCTGGCGGTGTTTGCCGCCGGTAGCGTTATCGCTGCGCTTTCCGACTCCATCTGGGGAATTATTCTGGGCCGGGCGCTACAAGGCTCTGGAGCAATTGCCGCCGCCGTTATGGCGCTGCTTTCCGATCTCACGCGCGAACAAAACCGCACCAAAGCGATGGCGTTTATCGGCGTGAGCTTTGGCATTACCTTTGCCATTGCGATGGTGCTTGGCCCGATCATCACTCACAAACTTGGGCTGCACGCGCTGTTCTGGATGATCGCTATTCTGGCAACAACCGGCATTGCGTTGACCATTTGGGTTGTGCCCAACAGTAGCACTCACGTACTTAATCGTGAGTCCGGAATGGTGAAAGGCAGTTTCAGTAAAGTGCTGGCGGAACCGCGGCTGCTAAAACTCAACTTTGGCATTATGTGTCTGCACATGCTTCTGATGTCTACGTTTGTTGCCCTGCCCGGACAGCTAGCTGATGCGGGGTTCCCGGCGGCTGAACACTGGAAGGTCTATCTGGCGACGATGTTAATCGCCTTTGGCTCGGTCGTGCCTTTCATTATCTACGCTGAAGTTAAGCGCAAAATGAAGCAAGTCTTTGTCTTCTGCGTCGGGTTGATCGTGGTTGCGGAAATTGTGTTGTGGAACGCACAAACGCAGTTCTGGCAACTGGTGGTCGGCGTGCAGCTTTTCTTTGTGGCGTTTAATTTGATGGAAGCCCTTCTGCCCTCACTTATCAGTAAAGAGTCGCCAGCAGGTTACAAAGGTACGGCGATGGGTGTCTACTCCACCAGCCAGTTTCTTGGCGTGGCGATTGGCGGTTCGCTGGGCGGCTGGATTGACGGCATGTTTGACGGTCAGGGGGTATTTCTCGCTGGCGCAATGCTGGCCGCAGTGTGGCTGGCAGTCGCCAGTACCATGAAAGAACCGCCGTATGTCAGCAGTTTGCGCATTGAAATCCCGGCGGACATTGCCGCAAACGAAGCGTTAAAAGTGCGTTTGCTGGAAACTGAAGGCATCAAAGAAGTGTTGATTGCAGAAGAAGAACATTCAGCTTATGTGAAAATCGACAGCAAAGTGACGAATCGCTTTGAGATAGAACAGGCAATTCGTCAGGCATAAAAAACGCGGCGAATTGCCTGCTGCGCTACGCTTATCAGGCCTACAAAGTTTCTGAATTACAAACCTTTGTAGGCCGAATCAGGCGTTCATGCCGCATCTGACATGAACAAAACGCACATAGTCGCGATTAATCGCGGAAGTTTTTGAACTGGAACGGCTGACCGAGATCGCCACCACGTACCATCGCCATGACAGCCTGCAAATCATCACGAGATTTGCCCGTTACGCGGATTTCATCGCCCTGAATTTGCGCCTGCACTTTCAGTTTGCTGTCTTTGATCATCTTGACGATTTTCTTCTGGGTCGCGCTCTCAATGCCCTGTTTCAGTTTCGCTTCCACAAACCAGGTTTTACCGCTATGAACGATATTCTCCGGTACATCCAGCGAACTGCCTTCAATGCCGCGCTTCAGCAGCTTGGCACGCAGAATATCCAGCAACTGATTGACCTGGAAATCGGACTCGCTCAACACTTTGATGGTTTTGCTGGCGTCGTTCAGCTCAAATGAGGCTTCAACGTTACGGAAGTCAAAACGGGACTCCACTTCGCGGCTCGCGTTATCGACCGCGTTACGTGCTTCCTGAAGATCAACTTCAGAGACAATATCGAAAGATGGCATCTTTTCCTCTCCCTTCATTTTTGATGCGAAGCATAATACCCGCAAAGTTAAATAACCGACAGTCCTGCACCAGGACGTATCCCTTAATTGTGCATAGTCGCAACAGCATGCACAATTAAGGGATAGCCTTATTGAACACCTGGAGTGGTTGCGGGTGAGGAGGAACAATGAAAATTACCGTATTGGGATGCGGTGCCTTAGGGCAATTATGGCTTACAGCACTTTGCAAACAGGGTCATGAAGTTCAGGGCTGGCTGCGCGTACCGCAACCTTATTGTAGCGTGAATCTGGTTGAGACAGATGGTTCGATATTTAACGAATCGCTGACCGCCAACGATCCCGATTTTCTTGCCACCAGCGATCTGCTCCTGGTGACGCTGAAAGCATGGCAGGTTTACGATGCCGTCAAAAGCCTCGCGTCCACACTGCCTGTAACCACGCCAATACTGTTAATTCACAACGGCATGGGCACCATCGAAGAGTTGCAAAACATTCAGCAGCCATTACTGATGGGCACCACCACCCATGCCGCCCGCCGCGACGGCAATGTCATTATTCATGTGGCAAACGGAATCACGCATATTGGTCCGGCACGGCAACAGGATGGCGATTACAGTTATCTGGCGGATATTTTGCAAACCGTGTTGCCTGACGTTGCCTGGCATAACAATATTCGCGCCGAGCTGTGGCGCAAGCTGGCCGTCAACTGTGTGATTAATCCACTGACCGCCATCTGGAATTGCCCGAATGGTGAATTACGTCATCATCCGCAAGAAATTATGCAGATATGCGAAGAAGTCGCGGCAGTGATCGAGCGCGAAGGGCATCATACTTCAGCAGAAGATTTGCGTGATTACGTGATGCAGGTGATTGATGCCACAGCGGAAAATATCTCGTCGATGTTGCAGGATATCCGCGCGCTGCGCCACACCGAAATCGACTATATCAATGGTTTTCTCTTACGCCGCGCCCGCGCGCATGGGATTGCCGTACCGGAAAACACCCGCCTGTTTGAAATGGTAAAAAGAAAGGAGAGTGAATATGAGCGCATCGGCACTGGTTTGCCTCGCCCCTGGTAGTGAAGAGACTGAAGCCGTCACCACTATCGATCTGCTGGTTCGCGGCGGTATCAAAGTCACCACTGCCAGCGTCGCCAGCGATGGCAACCTGGCCATTACCTGCTCGCGCGGCGTGAAGCTGCTGGCGGATGCGCCGCTGGTCGAGGTGGCTGATGGCGAATATGACGTGATCGTACTGCCTGGTGGCATTAAAGGCGCAGAGTGTTTTCGCGATAGTACCCTGCTGGTTGAAACCGTTAAACAGTTCCACCGTTCCGGGCGTATCGTCGCGGCTATTTGCGCCGCGCCAGCCACCGTGCTGGTGCCGCACGATATCTTCCCGATTGGTAATATGACCGGCTTCCCGACGCTGAAAGACAAAATTCCCGCTGAACAATGGCAGGACAAGCGCGTCGTCTGGGATGCACGGGTAAAATTGCTGACCAGCCAGGGGCCGGGGACAGCTATCGACTTTGGTCTGAAAATTATCGACCTGCTGGTTGGGCGCGAGAAAGCCCATGAAGTGGCATCACAACTGGTGATGGCGGCAGGGATTTATAATTATTACGAGTAGTGTCGGATGCGGTAAGCGTCGCATCTGACCAGATGCGACGTTACAACCACAAATTACGGGCGATATACCTTCACATTGTTAAAGCCCTGCTCGCGCAGATAGAGCGCCTGCAGACGGCTCATCACCCCGCGCTCACACCACAGTAGCCAGGTTCTGTTCTGGTCGAGATCGCCAAACTTGGTGCTCAGTTTATAGAACGGCAGAGAAACTACATCAATCCCTTCGACTTTCAGTGGCTTATCTTCCTGTTCATCGATAGAACGGATATCGAGGATCACGTCGTTCGGGCCGAAGCCATTGACGGTTTCCACTTCCACCACTTCCTGCTCGGTCTGCTGGGCGATTTCGCGGATATCAACGTTATTCGCTTCTTCAACCACTTTATCGAGAATGCTGAAGTCGAATTTCTCTTCTTCCGCTTCAATCTTCGACTTAACCGCTTTCACCGTCGGGCTTTTGGAGATAACACCGCAATATTCCGGCATCGTGCGAGCAAAGTCTTCGGTGCCAATCTGGCGAGCCAGGTTGATGATGTGCTCTTTGTCGTAAGAAATCAGCGGACGCAGGATCAGCGTATCGGAGACGTTATCAATCAGGCGCAGGTTGGTCAGCGTCTGACTGGACACCTGGCCGAGCGCTTCGCCGGTGACCAGCGCCTGTACGCCGTAACGTTCAGCCACTTTAGACGCGGCACGCACCATCATACGTTTGAGGATAACGCCCATCTGACCGTCGTCGATTTTCTCGAGAATTTCCCCGACGACCGGTTCGAAATTAATAGCGACAAAACGCACGCGGTGGGAGCTGCCAAAACGGTTCCACAGATAATGCGCCACCTGACGCACGCCAATTTCATGCGCCGCGCCGCCAAGGTTAAAGAAACAGTAATGCACGCGGCAGCCGCGACGCATCAACATATAACTGGAAACACCGGAGTCGAAACCACCGGAAATGAGCGACAGCACATCTTCCTGGGTGCCGATCGGGAAACCGCCAATACCTTCGTAGCGGCCTTTAATCAGCAGGAGACGATCGTCTTCCACTTCCAGATGGACAGTCACTTCCGGATTGGTCAGCTTCACGCGCGCGGACTCAATATGCTGATTTAAACCGCCGCCGACGTAACGTTCCACATCAATCGAGCTAAAATCATGTTTGCCACGGCGCTTCACGCGTACGCAGAAGGTTTTGCCTTCCAGCTGATCGCGATACTGAACCAACGCTTTCTCAAAAATATCGTGCATGTCGGTAAACGGCACGTCTTCGACTTCGAGAATATGGTGGATACCCGGAATACGGGTCAGGGCGTCGCGAATAGCCAGACGCTGGTTTTCATCTTTTGCGCGAACTTCGATGTTATCCCAGTGGCGGACGACAGCGAGCGTCTCATCATAGTGCTTTAAAACGTTACGAATGTTCCCGGTAAGGATTTTTATAAAGCGCAAGCGCACAGATTGGCTTTTGATGGTGATTTCCGGGAACAATTTAATGATAAACTTCATGGCGGCAATGGTTCGTTGGCAAGCCTTAAGCGACTTGTATAGGGAAAAATACAGCAGCCCACACCTGCGGCTGCATCCAGGCGCGGAAGTATACCACTAACATCGCTTTGCTGCGCACATCACCTTACCATTGCGCGTTATTTGCTATTTGCCCTGAGTCCGTTACCATGACGGGGCGAAAAATATTGAGAGTCAGACATTCATTATGCCGAAGAAAAATGAGGCTCCCGCCAGCTTTGAAAAGGCGCTGAGCGAGCTGGAACAGATTGTAACCCGTCTGGAAAGTGGCGACCTGCCGCTGGAAGAGGCGCTGAACGAGTTCGAACGCGGCGTGCAGCTGGCACGTCAGGGGCAGGCCAAATTACAACAAGCCGAACAGCGCGTACAAATTCTGCTGTCTGACAATGAAGACGCCTCTCTAACCCCTTTTACACCGGACAATGAGTAATGGACTTTCCGCAGCAACTCGAAGCCTGCGTTAAGCAGGCCAACCAGGCGCTGAGCCGTTTTATCGCCCCACTGCCCTTTCAGAACACTCCCGTGGTCGAAACCATGCAGTATGGCGCATTATTAGGTGGTAAGCGTCTGCGACCCTTCCTGGTTTATGCCACCGGTCATATGTTTGGCGTTAGCACAAACACGCTGGACGCACCCGCTGCCGCCGTAGAGTGTATCCACGCTTACTCATTAATTCATGATGATTTACCGGCGATGGATGATGACGATCTGCGTCGCGGTTTGCCGACCTGCCATGTGAAGTTTGGCGAAGCAAACGCGATTCTCGCTGGCGACGCTTTACAAACGCTGGCGTTCTCGATTCTAAGCGATGCCAATATGCCGGAAGTGTCGGATCGCGACAGAATTTCGATGATTTCTGAACTGGCGAGCGCCAGCGGTATTGCCGGAATGTGCGGTGGTCAGGCATTAGATTTAGACGCGGAAGGCAAACACGTACCTCTGGACGCGCTTGAGCGTATTCATCGTCATAAAACCGGCGCATTGATTCGCGCCGCCGTTCGCCTTGGTGCATTAAGCGCCGGAGATAAAGGGCGTCGTGCTCTGCCAGTACTCGACAAGTACGCAGAGAGCATCGGCCTTGCCTTCCAGGTTCAGGATGACATCCTGGATGTGGTAGGAGATACTGCAACGTTGGGAAAACGCCAGGGTGCCGACCAGCAACTTGGTAAAAGTACCTACCCTGCACTTCTGGGTCTTGAGCAAGCCCGGAAGAAAGCCCGGGATCTGATCGACGATGCCCGTCAGTCGCTGAAACAACTGGCTGAACAATCACTCGATACCTCGGCACTGGAAGCGCTAGCGGACTACATCATCCAGCGTAATAAATAAACAATAAGTATTAATAGGCCCCTGATGAGTTTTGATATTGCCAAATACCCGACCCTGGCACTGGTCGACTCCACCCAGGAGTTACGACTGTTGCCGAAAGAGAGTTTACCGAAACTCTGCGACGAACTGCGCCGCTATTTACTCGACAGCGTGAGCCGTTCCAGCGGGCACTTCGCCTCCGGGCTGGGCACGGTCGAACTGACCGTGGCGCTGCACTATGTCTACAACACCCCGTTTGACCAATTGATTTGGGATGTGGGGCATCAGGCTTATCCGCATAAAATTTTGACCGGACGCCGCGACAAAATCGGCACCATCCGTCAGAAAGGCGGCCTGCACCCGTTCCCGTGGCGCGGCGAAAGCGAATATGACGTATTAAGCGTCGGGCATTCATCAACCTCCATCAGTGCCGGAATTGGTATTGCGGTTGCTGCCGAGAAAGAAGGCAAAAATCGCCGTACCGTCTGTGTAATCGGCGATGGCGCGATTACCGCAGGCATGGCGTTTGAAGCGATGAATCACGCGGGCGATATCCGTCCTGATATGCTGGTGGTCCTCAACGACAACGAAATGTCGATTTCCGAAAATGTCGGCGCGCTCAACAACCATCTGGCGCAGCTGCTTTCCGGTAAGCTTTACTCTTCACTGCGCGAAGGCGGGAAAAAAGTTTTCTCTGGCGTTCCGCCAATTAAAGAGCTGCTCAAACGTACCGAAGAACATATTAAAGGCATGGTAGTGCCTGGCACGTTGTTTGAAGAGCTGGGCTTTAACTACATCGGCCCGGTTGACGGTCACGATGTGCTGGGGCTTATCACCACGCTGAAGAACATGCGCGACCTGAAAGGCCCGCAGTTCCTGCATATCATGACCAAAAAAGGTCGTGGTTATGAACCGGCAGAAAAAGACCCCATCACTTTCCACGCCGTGCCTAAATTTGATCCCTCCAGCGGTTGTTTGCCGAAAAGTAGCGGCGGTTTGCCGAGCTATTCAAAAATCTTTGGCGACTGGTTGTGCGAAACGGCAGCGAAAGACAACAAGCTGATGGCGATTACTCCGGCGATGCGTGAAGGTTCCGGCATGGTCGAGTTTTCACGTAAATTCCCGGATCGTTACTTCGACGTGGCAATCGCCGAGCAACACGCGGTGACCTTTGCCGCCGGTCTGGCGATTGGTGGGTACAAACCCATTGTCGCGATTTACTCCACTTTCCTGCAACGCGCCTATGATCAGGTGCTGCATGACGTGGCGATTCAAAAGCTCCCGGTCCTGTTCGCCATCGACCGCGCGGGCATTGTTGGTGCTGACGGTCAAACCCATCAGGGCGCTTTTGACCTCTCTTACCTGCGCTGCATACCGGAAATGGTCATTATGACCCCGAGCGATGAAAACGAATGTCGCCAGATGCTCTATACCGGCTATCACTATAACGACGGCCCGTCCGCGGTGCGCTACCCGCGCGGTAACGCGGTTGGCGTGGAACTGACGCCGCTGGAAAAACTGCCAATTGGCAAAGGCATTGTGAAGCGTCGTGGCGAGAAACTGGCGATCCTTAACTTTGGTACGCTGATGCCAGACGCGGCGAAAGTCGCTGAATCGCTGAACGCTACGCTGGTCGATATGCGTTTTGTGAAACCGCTTGATGAAGCGTTAATTCTGGAAATGGCCGCCAGCCATGAAGCGCTGGTCACCGTAGAAGAAAACGCCATTATGGGCGGCGCAGGCAGCGGCGTGAACGAAGTGCTAATGGCCCATCGTAAACCAGTACCCGTGCTGAACATTGGCCTGCCTGACTTCTTTATTCCACAAGGAACTCAGGAAGAAATGCGCGCCGAACTCGGCCTCGGTGCCGCCGGTATGGAAGCCAAAATCAAGGCCTGGCTGGCATAATCCCTACTCCACTCCTGCTATGCTTAAGAAATTATTCATGGCAGGAGTGGCAGCATGCAATACAACCCCTTAGGAAAAACCGACCTTCGCGTTTCCCGACTTTGCCTCGGCTGTATGACCTTTGGCGAGCCAGATCGCGGTAATCACGCATGGACACTGCCGGAAGAAAGCAGCCGTCCCATAATTAAACGTGCACTGGAAGGCGGCATAAATTTCTTTGATACCGCCAATAGCTATTCCGATGGCAGCAGCGAAGAGATCGTTGGTCGCGCACTGCGGGATTTCGCCCGTCGTGAAGACGTGGTCGTTGCGACGAAAGTGTTCCATCGCGTTGGTGATTTACCGGAAGGATTATCCCGTGCACAAATTTTGCGCTCTATCGACGACAGCCTGCGACGTCTCGGCATGGATTATGTCGATATCCTGCAAATTCATCGCTGGGATTACAACACGCCGATCGAAGAGACGCTGGAAGCTCTGAACGACGTGGTAAAAGCCGGGAAAGCGCGTTATATCGGCGCGTCATCAATGCACGCTTCGCAGTTTGCTCAGGCACTGGAACTCCAAAAACAGCACGGCTGGGCGCAGTTTGTCAGTATGCAGGATCACTACAATCTGATTTATCGCGAAGAAGAGCGCGAGATGCTGCCACTGTGTTATCAGGAGGGCGTGGCGGTGATTCCGTGGAGCCCGCTGGCGCGGGGGCGACTGACGCGTCCGTGGGGAGAAACTACCGCACGACTGGTGTCTGATGAGGTGGGGAAAAATCTCTATAAAGAAAGCGATGAAAATGACGCGCAGATCGCAGAGCGGTTAACGGGCGTCAGTGAAGAACTCGGTGCAACACGAGCACAAGTTGCGCTGGCCTGGTTGTTGAGTAAACCGGGCATTGCCGCACCGATTATCGGTACATCGCGGGAAGAACAGCTTGATGAGCTGCTGAACGCGGTGGATATCACTTTGAAGCCAGAACAGATTGCCGAACTGGAAACGCCGTATAAACCGCATGCGGTCGTAGGATTTAAATAAGAGTCCAGGCCTGATGAGACGTGACAAGCGTCACATAAGGCACTGGTGCACAACTACGACAGAATACCCAGCGGCCAGTGATGACCGATAAAGTACAGGATACCTGCGGAGATCACCCCGGCGACAATATCGTCGATCATGATCCCCATGCCGCCATGTACATTGCGATCAAACCAGCGGATCGGCCACGGCTTCCACATATCCAGAATACGGAAAATCACAAACCCGGCGGCAACCCACTGCCAGTCATTGGTCGGCAGCGCCATGAGCGTGATCCACATACCAATAAATTCGTCCCAGACAATGCTGCCGTGATCGTGCACGCCCATATCTTTTGCGGTCTGATGACAAAGATAGACGCCGATACAGATCCCCAGCATCACCACCAGCGAGTAGAGCTGCCAGGGCAAAAAGGTCATCAGATACCAGAACGGAATCGCTGCCAGCGAGCCCATCGTCCCAGGAACGATCGGGCTTAATCCACTTCCGAATCCGACAGCAAGCAGATGCCACGGATTACTCATCTTCAGGCGACTTTTCGCGACATCTTTATGGCGTGGCAAAATGGTCATATCCTTTCCAGTCAAACGTGACAGGTTCGCCGTCACGAATAAAACAAAGCCCTTCGATATCGGCGGTCATCTGCCCGATACAGGTAAACGGTACGCCCAGGTGTCCGAGAGCCACATCCAGCGCGCCACGGTTCAGTTCCGGCACAGTGAAACACAACTCGTAATCTTCACCGCCAGAGAGCGCCCAGCGCAGCGCCTGTTCAGGTTCAACATGGCGAGAAAGCGCATCAGAAAACGGCAGCAATGCCAGGTCAATACGTGCGCCGCAGTCGCTGGCTTTCACGATATGCCCGAGATCGGAAATCAGACCGTCAGAGAGATCGATAGCTGAATTTGCCAGATCGCGCAGTGCCTGTCCCTGTAAAATACGCGGCGATGGACGGAGATGACGTTTGATCAAGTAGTCCGCATCTTTAGCATCGGCAACCTGCAAACGGTTTTGCAAAATCGCCAGCCCGGCGGCGCTATCGCCCGGTGTACCGGTCACATAGATCCAGTCACCCGGTTTCGCTCCAGAGCGCGTTAAGGCTCGTCCCATCGGAACAAAGCCGTGGATACCCAACGTCATTGATAATGGCCCACGCGTGGTATCGCCGCCAATGAGTTGCATATCGTAATAATTGAGAAGATCAAACAAACTGTCGCTGAAGGACTCAAGCCACGCTTCGTCTACGTCCGGTAAGGTTAATGCCAGCGTCAGCCAGGCCGGATCGGCCCCCATCGCTGCCAGATCGCTTAGGTTCACCGCCAGTGCTTTATACGCCAGATCAGCAGGATCGATATCATGGAGGAAGTGGTTGCCCGCCACCAGCGTATCAGTGCTGATCGCCAGGGTCTGTTTCTCGGGGATATTGAGAAGAGCGCAATCGTCGCCGATGCCCAGTTCGACATCAAGACGAGAACTTCTTACACGGTCAAAATAACGGGCAATCAGGGAGAACTCGCCACATGCCATACGTTATGCCTCAGCAGGTAAAAAAGAAAAGGCCGGCGATCGCGGAACGGTCTTCCGTGAATCTACCGGCCTGGATATCACTTTTTGTTAGGGCGAATCACAGGTGCTGCTTTATCGAGTACGCCGTTGACGAACTTATGGCTGTCTTCTGCGCCGAACGATTTCGCCAGTTCGATCGCTTCGTTAATGGCCACTTTGTATGGCACATCGCTACGTTTAGACAGCTCGTACAGCGCAATGCGCAGTACTGCTTTTTCTACCTGTCCCAGTTCTTCCAGCAGGCGGGACAGGTATGGCTTCATCAGTCCGTCGAGGTATGCGGTGTTAGTCGCCACCCCGGCCAGCAGCTCACGGAAGTACAGGACGTCAACGTCTTTTACATCCTGTTCAGCCAGGAACTGGTATTCAACATCAGCGATGTCGTTCTGGGACAACTGCCAGGAGTAGAGCGCCTGGACGGCACACTCACGAGCGCGGCGACGAGCAGCAGGTTTCACGGATTTCCCCTTACTAATTTCAGGCCTTGATGGCTTTCAATACATTAATCATTTCAAGCGCGGTCAGTGCAGCTTCTGCACCTTTGTTGCCAGCTTTGGTGCCAGCACGTTCGATCGCTTGTTCAATGCTTTCAGTGGTCAGAACCCCAAAAGCAACCGGAATTTCGCTGTCCTGGGCAACATGCGCCAGGCCGTTGCTTGCACCACCAGCGACATATTCAAAGTGGGCAGTGCCACCACGAATAACCGTACCCAGCGCAATCACCGCGTCGTATTTACCGGTTTTAGCCAGTGCACCCGCCGCCAGCGGCAGCTCATAGGCACCAGGCACCCAAACAACGGTAATGTTTTCATCTTTTACCTGACCGATACGTTTCAGTGCGTCAATTGCACCTTCCAGCAGGCTGTCATTGATAAAGTTGTTGAAACGCGCGATGGTGATGGCGACGCGAGCGTCCGGGGTAGCAACGTTAGCTTCAATAATGTTCATTTTCTTCCTTCGGGTTCGAGTATGGCCCCGCAGGGGGGCGGATTTTAGCATAATATTTCGTGCGCTGCTTCCCTTTCGAGCCGGGAGATCATGCACCCACTAAATGCAGGCAAACATCCGGGCCTACATGACGTATCTCTTTGAATTTAAATTGGGGGGCGTCGGCTAATTTCTCAAGCCCTGGCAGCGTGCATAATCCGCGGGCGTCGCTGCCTAATAGTTTAGGTGCGATATAGACAATCAGCTCATCGACTAAACCCGCCTGCAGCAATGCGCCAGCGAGCGTTGGCCCCGCTTCCACCCAGATGCTGTTAATTTGCTGTTTACCCAGTTGCATCATCAGTACAACCAGATCCAGATGACCTTTATGCTCTGGAATCAGCAAGGTACGCACCGTTTCCGGCCACTCACGAGAATCTTCCTGCGTACGCGCGAACCAGGTTTCGCCGGGCTGCTGCACAATGTGATGTTCCGGCGTCACGCGATTTTGGCTATCAATCACAATACGTATCGGCTGGCGGAGATTTTGTTGCGGGTAGAGCGCCTGAGTTTGTTCATCCAGTTCGGACCAACGCACCGTTAAGGCAGGATCATCCGCCAGCACCGTGGCGCTGCTGGTTAAAATGGCATGACTTTGCGCGCGCAGTAGTTGTACATCACGCCGCGCCTGGGGCGAAGTGATCCACTGGCTTTCGCCGCTCGCCATCGCCGTGCGACCATCAAGCGATGCGCCAAGTTTTAACTGAATATAAGGAAAGCCGGTGCGCATCCGCTTGAGAAAGCCTTTATTCAATTGCTCGGCTTCACTCATCATCAGGCCGTGGCTGACGTCAATGCCAGCCTGTTGCAGACGGTAAAGTCCACGCCCAGCGACCTGCGGGTTAGGATCTTGCATCGAGGCAACCACGCGCGCTACGCCAGCGGCGATGAGTGCGTCACAGCACGGTGGCGTACGACCATGATGGCTACAGGGTTCGAGTGTCACATACGCCGTTGCGCCTTTGGCTTTTTCACCCGCCATACGCAACGCGTGTACTTCGGCATGTGGTTCACCCGCTCGTTGGTGGTAACCTTCACCGACAATTTCGCCATCTTTGACAATGACGCACCCGACATTCGGGTTGGGGTGGGTGGTAAAACGTCCTCGTTGCGCCAGCTTTAGCGCCCGCGCCATGTAATACTCGTCCTGCACGGCTTAGTCCTCCAGGCGCGCGATCTCTTCGCCAAATTCTTTGATATCTTCGAAACTGCGGTAGACAGAGGCAAAACGGATATAGGCGACTTTATCGAGCTTTTTCAATTGCTCCATCACCAGATTGCCAATCATCTTGCTCGGCACTTCGCGCTCACCGGTGGCGCGCAGCTGCGATTTAATATGATTGATTGCCATTTCGACGTCATCGGAACTCACCGGACGTTTTTCCAGCGCCCGCAGCATTCCGCTACGCAATTTCTCTTCATTAAACGGTTCACGCACGTCGTTGCTTTTTACAACACGCGGCATAACCAGCTCCGCCACTTCAAAGGTGGTGAAACGTTCATTACACACCAGACACTGCCGACGGCGGCGTACGGATGAACCCTCGCCCACGAGACGAGAGTCAATTACCTTAGTGTCCACGGCGAAACAGAATGGGCAATGCATACGGCGTCCTGACCAGGTGGTTAACAGAAATCTATTTTACCCTGAACTGACGATACAACAAAGGCGCAACGCTTTTGAGATAAAGGATCGATGCTTTCGCTGCTTTTACCCTCTACCATTAGGCTAATTGCGACGAGAAAGGGACGACCTATGAATACTAACGTTTTTCGACTGCTCCTGCTGGGAAGCCTGTTCAGCCTTAGCGCCTGTGTGCAGCAGAGCGAAGTGCGACAGATGAAACACAGCGTCAGCACGCTGAACCAGGAGATGACGCAACTCAATAAAGAAACGGTCAAAATCACTCAGCAAAACAGGCTGAATGCAAAATCCAGCAGTGGGGTTTACCTTCTGCCAGGAGCGAAAACACCGGCAAGACTGGAAAGCCAGATCGGTACTTTACGTATGTCGCTGGTGAATATTACGCCTGATGCAGATGGCACCACCCTGACGCTACGTATTCAGGGCGAGTCGAATGATCCCTTGCCCGCATTCAGCGGAACTGTTGAATATGGGCAAATTCAGGGAACAATAGACAACTTTCAGGAAATCAATGTGCAGAATCAATTGATTAATGCCCCTGCCAGCGTCCTCGCCCCCAGCGATGTTGATATTCCGTTACAGTTAAAGGGTATTTCTGTAGAACAGTTAGACTTCGTACGTATCCACGATATTCAACCTGTTATGCAGTAAACGTATTTCGGGGCGATTTTGTGCGTCTCGCAACATCTTTCCCCGTCATTTTGTTACTCCGCTTACATCACCCTGATTGATAGTAAAAGTTTGCAACAAGGGTGAAAGTCAGTACAATCCCTGCCCGAATGTGTGTAAACGTGAACGCAATCGATTACGTAAATGATAGAACTGTGAAACGAAACATATTTTTGTGAGCAATGATTTTTATAATAGGCTCCTCTGTATACGAAATATTTAGAAACGCAATTTGCGCCTTTTTCACTCCCGCAAGGGATTTTCAAACAGTGGCATACATATGAAAAAAACATTACTGGCAGCCGGTGCGGTACTGGCGCTCTCTTCGTCTTTTACTGTCAACGCAGCTGAAAACGACAAACCGCAGTATCTTTCCGACTGGTGGCACCAGAGCGTTAACGTTGTCGGAAGCTATCACACCCGTTTCGGACCGCAGATCCGCAACGATACCTACCTTGAGTACGAAGCATTCGCTAAAAAAGACTGGTTCGACTTCTATGGTTATGCGGATGCGCCGGTATTCTTCGGCGGTAACTCCGATGCTAAAGGTATCTGGAACCACGGTTCTCCGCTGTTTATGGAAATCGAACCACGTTTCTCCATCGACAAGCTGACCAATACTGACCTTAGCTTCGGTCCGTTCAAAGAGTGGTACTTCGCGAACAACTACATTTACGACATGGGTCGTAATAAAGATGGTCGCCAGAGCACCTGGTACATGGGTCTGGGTACCGACATCGATACTGGTCTGCCGATGAGCCTGTCCATGAACGTCTATGCGAAATACCAGTGGCAGAACTATGGCGCAGCGAACGAAAACGAGTGGGACGGTTACCGTTTCAAAATTAAATACTTTGTGCCGATTACCGATCTGTGGGGCGGTCAGCTGAGCTACATCGGCTTCACCAACTTCGACTGGGGTTCCGATTTAGGGGATGACAGCGGTAACGCAATCAACGGTATTAAGACCCGTACTAATAACTCTATCGCTTCCAGCCATATTCTGGCTCTGAACTACGATCACTGGCACTACTCTGTCGTAGCTCGTTACTGGCACGACGGTGGTCAGTGGAACGACGATGCAGAACTGAACTTCGGCAACGGCAACTTCAACGTTCGCTCTACCGGCTGGGGTGGTTACCTGGTAGTAGGTTACAACTTCTGATTATGAAAATGCCGGGATTTATTCCCGGCATTTCAGATTGTTAACAACGTGCGCTTTGTTCATGCCGGATGCGGCGTAAACGCTTTGTCCGACCCACAAAAGCACGTAAATTCAATATATTGCTGAAATAACGTAGTCCTGATAAGCGTAGCGCATCAGGCAATTTTACGTTTTAATCACTTCTTCTTGTTCATCATCGCTTTCAGGTCAGCGAATGGGTTGTACTTCGCTTCACCGACATCTTTCTGCGCATCTTCCCCTGCGATAACGGTCGTACCATACTGATCCGCTTCGGTATATTTCGAATGCTCATGATCGTGGCAATAGAGACAAAGCAATTCCCAGTTACTGCCATCTTCCGGGTTATTGGTATGGTCGTGATCAATGTGGTGAACAGTAAGTTCACGCAGGTTGGAATAAACAAACTCGCGGGAACAGCGACCGCAGACCCACGGATATATTTTTAATGCTTTTTCGCGATAGCCGCTTTCTAACCGCGCATAGTTTTTTGGGATGATAGCCATGAAGAGTTACCTGGATGAAATGTAGGGTTACGCGCAGTTTCCCAAGATGCGGGGATTTTAGCAATCTCCATACATCAAAAAAAATCCCGATCTTCTGACCGGGATTTTCAACATCAACGGGAACTTGATTACGGCAGAATTGACGGCTGATCCGCCCCTTCTTTTTCCACTTTCTGCTGCAACATGTGTTCGCGCTTCATACCCAGTTTCAGAGCCAACGCAGATGCCACATAGATGGAAGATGCAGTACCGATGGAAACACCGATAAGCATGGTCAGCGAGAAGCCTTCCAGTACCGGACCACCGAAGAGGTACAGCATCAGGATAACCATCAAGGTAGTACCGGATGTGATCAAGGTACGGTGCAGCGTCTGGGTCAAGGACACGTTAAAGATTTCGTAAGGCGTACCGCGACGGATCTTGCGGAAGTTTTCACGAATACGGTCCGATACCACGATACTGTCGTTAAGCGAGTAACCGATAACCGACATCAACGATGCCACAATGGTCAGGTCAATCTCGATATGGAATAACGACAAAATACCCAGCGTAATGATAACGTCGTGCGCCAGCGCAATAACGACCCCTGCCGCCAGTCGCCACTCAAAGCGAAAACCTACGTACACAAGGATAGACAGCAGCGCCGCCATCAACGCCATCGCACCGGTTTGCGCAAGGTCTGCCCCCACGCTCGGACCGACGAACTCAATACGCTTCACTGCTGCATTCTGATTGGTGGATTCGTTAATCACCTTCAGAACCTGGCTGCCCAGCACCTGACCGCCGGTTTCGCCTTCAGCAGGCGGCATACGGACCATGATGTCGTGGCTGCTACCAAAGTTTTGCAGCATTGGCTCTTCAAAACCGGCTTTTTGCAATGCATCACGCATTACGTCAATTTCAGCCGGTTTTTCGAGCGTAATTTCGATAACCGTACCACCGGTGAAATCCAGCCCCCAGTTAAAGCCGCGCACGCCCATAATAACGATAGCGGCGATTAACAGCAGACCAGAGATGCCGAAAGCCCAGTAGTCCCAGCGCATAAAGTCATAGACTTTACGGCCGTGGTTTAGTTGTTCAACAGTATATTCCTGTGCCACATCGCACTCCTCAGATTGACAGCTTCTTGACGCGCTTGCCGCCATATAGCAGGTTTACGATGGCACGCGTACCGACAATCGCGGTAAACATCGACGTCGCCACACCGATACCGGTAGTAATCGCGAACCCTTTAATTGCCCCGGTACCCACTGCGTACAGGATGATGACTTTAATCAGCGTGGTGATGTTCGCATCGAAGATAGAACTGAATGCGCCACGATAACCTTCATCAATTGCCTGTTGAACAGTACGTCCGTTGCTCAACTCTTCTTTAATACGTTCGTTGATCAGTACGTTCGCATCGACCGCCACCGCAAGGGTTAAGACGATACCCGCGATACCTGGCATACTCAGCGTTGCGCCTGGCAACAGCGACATAATGCCGACGATTAAGATCAAGTTGGCAATCAGAGCACTGGTCGCAATCAGACCAAACTTCTTATAGAAGATGATCATGAACAGAATAGAAACCAGCAGACCGGCAAGGCAAGCCTCCAGCCCCTGTTCAATGTTCTGCATACCCAGGGTTGGGCCAATGGTACGTTCTTCAACAATCTGAATCGGCGCGATCAACGCACCGGCACGCAGCAGCAGTGACAGCTGACGGGCTTCGTTCGGGTTGTTGATGCCGGTGATACGGAAGCTGTTACCCAGACGAGACTGGATGTTGGCGATGTTAATCACCTCTTCCTGTTTCACCAGAACCGCACGACCATTTGCATCTTTCTTACCGCTGTCTTTGTACTCCACAAACAGGGTTGCCATCGGTTTGCCGATGTTGTCCTTAGTGAAGTTAGACATGATGTTACCACCAGCGCTATCGAGCGAGATGTTAACCTGCGGTTGGTTGTATTCGTCCTGGCTGGAAGTGGAGTCGGTGATATGGTCACCGGTCAGAATTACGCGTTTGTACAGCACAACTGGCTGACCTTCGCGGGTCTGTTTCACTTCAGAGTCGCCCGGTACGCGACCGGATGCCGCAGCGGCCTGGTCAACGTTGGTGTTTACCAGACGGAATTCCAGCGTTGCCGTCGCACCCAGAATCTCTTTCGCACGCGCAGTGTCCTGAATACCTGGCAGTTCAACAACGATACGGTCAGCACCCTGACGCTGAACCACCGGCTCCGCCACGCCAAGTTGGTTTACACGGTTACGCAGGATATTGATGTTCTGCTGCACCGCATATTCACGCGCTTCACTCAGACGAGCATCGCTCATTACCGCACGCAGCTGGTTGCTGCCCTGGCTACTAATCACCAGGTCCGGATGGCGCTTGCTCAGATACGCAATGGCTTCATCACGAGCTTTAGCATCGCGGAAAGTAATGCTCAGGCCGTAGTTGTTTTCTTTACGAACGGTGGTATACGGGATGCCCTTTTCACGCAGATCGCTGCGCAGGCTATCGATATTTTGTTCCTGGAGTTTGCCAAGCGCGGTGTCCATATCCACTTCCATCAGGAAGTGAACGCCGCCACGCAGGTCAAGGCCGAGCTTCATCGGCTCAGCGTGAATAGCTGCCAGCCAGCGCGGCGTTGCCGGGGCAAGGTTAAGCGCCACGACGTATTTGTCACCCATAACGCCCATTAATGCTTCACGAGCGCGCAGCTGGGTGTCAGTGGAGTCGAAGCGCGCAAGAATAGCGCCCTCTTCCAGTGCCACAGACTTAGCAGTTATTTTTTCTTCTTGTAACGTTTTCTGGACCTGGATCAGCGTTTGCTCACTGGCGGCGACTCCGCGCGCACCAGTGATCTGAACAGCCGGATCCTCACCAAACAGGTTGGGAAGCGCATACAGCAGACCGATGACAATCACCACGATCAGCATGACGTACTTCCACAAAGGATAACGGTTTAACACGGCAATTCCCTTAGGGAAAAATTTTAATTACAGCGCCTTCATGGTGCCTTTCGGCAGGACGGCAGCTACGAAGTCACGTTTAATAACTACTTCAGTGGTGTCATTCAGCGCGATAGCAATGTAGCCGTTTTCCGCTACTTTGGTTACGCGACCAACCAGGCCACCGTTCGTCAGAACTTCATCACCTTTGGCAATGGAGTCCATCAGCTTTTTGTGTTCTTTGGTGCGCTTCTGCTGTGGACGCAGGATCATGAAATAGAAAATCAGACCGAATACCACCAGCATCAAAATCAAAGACATCGGGCTACCTTGCGCCGGTGCACCCGTTGCCGCTACCGCATCAGAAATAAAAAAGCTCATTAAATTTCCCTCATTATTAATATTAATCAACGTTCAAAGGTGGTACTTCTCGCCCCTGACGCTGGTAAAAATCAGTTACGAAGCTCTCTAATTTACCCTCTTCAATAGCCTTGCGTAAACCCGCCATCAAACGCTGGTAGTAACGAAGGTTATGAATGGTGTTGAGTCGCGCGCCTAATATTTCGTTGCAACGGTCAAGATGATGCAAGTAAGCGCGTGAATAATTGCGACAGGTGTAGCAATCACACTCAGGATCGAGTGGGCCAGTATCGCTCTTATACTTCGCATTGCGGATTTTCACCACGCCATCGGTCACGAACAAATGACCATTTCGGGCGTTGCGGGTTGGCATTACGCAGTCAAACATATCGATACCACGACGTACGCCTTCAACCAGGTCTTCTGGTTTACCAACGCCCATCAGGTAACGCGGTTTGTCTGCCGGAATTTGCGGGCATACATGCTCCAGAATGCGGTGCATATCTGCTTTCGGCTCACCCACAGCCAGACCGCCGACAGCGTAGCCATCAAAACCGATATCTACCAGACCTTTAACAGAAATATCACGTAAATCTTCGTAAACGCTGCCCTGAATGATACCAAACAGCGCATTTTTGTTTCCGAGACTGTCAAAACGCTCACGGCTACGCTTCGCCCAACGCAGAGACATCTCCATGGAGCGTTTTGCGTAATCCCAGTCAGCAGGATACGGCGTACACTCATCAAAGATCATGACGATATCCGAACCAAGATCGTACTGAATCTCCATTGATTTTTCAGGATCGAGGAAAATCGGATCGCCGTTGATCGGGTTACGGAAGTGCACGCCCTGTTCGGTGATTTTACGAATATCGCCAAGGCTGAAGACCTGGAAACCGCCGGAGTCGGTGAGGATCGGCCCCTTCCACTGCATAAAATCGTGCAGATCGCCGTGCAGTTTCATGATTTCCTGGCCCGGGCGCAGCCACAGGTGGAAGGTGTTGCCGAGGATAATTTGCGCGCCAGTGGCTTCAACTTCTTCCGGCGTCATCCCTTTTACGGTGCCGTAGGTGCCAACAGGCATAAAACAAGGCGTTTCCACTACGCCACGATCAAAGACCAGGCGGCCACGGCGTGCGCGACCGTCGGTGGTGTCCAGTTCAAATTTCATTTTTTCTCCACTACGTCAGAAAAACAGTCCAACGTTTTAAACCAGCGCCGCGGAATTACTCCCCGACGCGCTCATTAATTGCCTGCGGATTGTACGTGATAAACATCGCATCACCGTAACTAAAAAAGCGATATTTCTCTTCTACCGCTGCTTTATAGGCGTTCATGGTGTGTTGATAACCGGCAAAGGCCGAAACCAGCATAATCAGCGTCGACTCTGGCAAGTGGAAGTTCGTCACCAGCGCATCGACCACTTTGTACTGGAAGCCCGGATAGATAAAGATTTGTGTATCGTCGAAGAACGGTTCAATGAGATCGTTTTTCGCTGCCTGAGCCGCGCTTTCCAGCGAACGTACTGAAGTGGTGCCAACCGCAATCACCCGGTTACCGCGCGCTTTCGCCGCCAGTACCGCGTCTACCACATCCTGCGGTACTTCAGCGTATTCCGAGTGCATGATGTGATCTTCAATGGTGTCGACGCGCACCGGCTGGAAGGTGCCCGCACCAACGTGCAACGTCACAAACGCCATCTCCACGCCTTTGGCGCGCAATTTTTCCAGCAAAGGCTCGTCAAAATGCAGACCAGCGGTCGGGGCTGCAACCGCGCCCGGTTTTTCGCTATAAACGGTTTGATAAAGTTCGCGGTCAGCGTCTTCGTCCGGACGGTCGATATACGGCGGCAGCGGCATATGGCCGATACTGTTGAGGATATCCAGTACCGAACGATCATCATTGAATTCGACTTCAAACAGTGCGCCGTGGCGCGCGGTCATTGTTGCGTTAATACTTTCGTCATCGCCCAGCAGCAGTTCTGCGCCAGGTTTTGGCGCTTTCGAGGCGCGAATATGCGCAAGAATGCGTTTGTCGTCGAGCATCCGCTCAACCAGCACTTCAATCTTGCCGCCGCTGGCTTTACGCCCAAACAGGCGCGCCGGGATCACGCGGGTATTATTAAAAACCAGAAGATCGCCGGGGTTGAGCTTATCAAGTAAATCGGTGAAAGTACCGTGCGTCAGCGCGCCCGTCGGCCCGTCCAGCGACAGTAAACGACAGCTACTGCGTTCAGGCATGGGATAGTGGGCAATCAGGGATTCGGGCAATTCAAAGGAGAAATCGGTAACGCGCATGACACTGACTCAGACTAAAATAAGAGGCGGGTAGTCTAGTGCCGGGGCGCTCTCCCTGCAACCTTTACCCCCTTTTGGATAGAATATAATCGATGAATTTTTTAGCTCACCTGCATTTAGCCCATCTCGCGGAAAGCTCGCTTTCCGGCAATTTACTGGCTGATTTCGTACGCGGAAATCCTGAAGAAAGTTTTCCGCCCGACGTCGTGGCTGGCATTCATATGCATCGACGTATCGACGTATTAACCGACAATCTGCCGGAAGTCCGCGAAGCACGGGAATGGTTTCGTAGTGAAACTCGCCGCGTTGCGCCTATTACGCTGGATGTCATGTGGGATCACTTTCTTTCCCGCCACTGGTCGCAGCTGTCGCCGGACTTTCCGCTACAGGAATTTGTCTGTTATGCCCGCGAGCAAGTGATGACGATTTTGCCGGACTCACCGCCACGTTTTATCAATCTGAACAATTACTTGTGGTCAGAGCAGTGGCTGGTGCGCTATCGCGATATGGATTTCATCCAGAACGTGTTAAACGGCATGGCAAGCCGCCGCCCACGTCTGGATGCCCTGCGTGACTCCTGGTACGATTTAGACGCTCATTATGACGCCCTCGAAACCCGCTTCTGGCAGTTTTATCCGCGGATGATGGCGCAGGCGTCACACAAGGCGTTATAAAACGTTAGTTCATCCATACCGTAGCCGAAATGGCAGGCAAAGCCAGAATCCCGTCAGTCAGTTGCCCATGCCCTTCTTTGCATTGCCATTGCACGGCATTGAGCAACGGTGACGCGGGTAGCACGACTTCACAAGCTTCGCCACGGTTGATTGCCACCAGTACACGCTGCTGATTCAGCACGCGGACAAATACCACCACGTTATCTTCCGCATACAGCACCTGACAGCCGCCATGACGTAGCGCCTGACTTTTCTTACGCAGCGCAATCATTCGCTGGTACAGCGCGAATAACGCCGTATCCTGCTTTTCCACCTGCCAAGGGAACGGTTTACGGCAAAACGGATCGTTTTTGCCATCCAGTCCTACTTCATCACCGTAATAAATGCACGGTACACCAGGCCAGGTGAACAGCCAGACCACCGCCAGCGGCAGGCGCGCAATATCCCGACCGAGCAGCGTTTTAAATCGCGCAGTATCGTGGCTGTCGAGCTGATTAAACATACGTAATTGTTGTTGATGAGAAAGCCCTGCGCGGTAATTATCCATCCAGGCCATACAGGTTTGGGCATCAATTTGCTGCGGATCGTAAGAGATATCGGTATTGGCAAGAAATCCCCACAACGGGAATGTGAAGCCACGATAGTTCATGGCGGCATCTTCCACATCGGCCTGTAACCATTGCCGTGCATCGCCAAAATGTTCGCCGACAATATACGCTTCCGGCTGGGTTTCTTTCGCCGCTTCGGTGATCCCAGCAACGTGCTGCATATTATTGCGCGCCCCACCCGCCTCCCCCAGCATATGCACCACATCCAGCCGCCAGCCGTCCATACTCCACGGCGCTTTCAGCCAATGGCGGACAATACTGTCTTCCCCGCGATAAATTTCATTCACCAGACTTTCCGACTGATAATCCAGCTTCGGCAAGCTGGCATAGCCAAGCCAGTCGAGCGCCGTGCCATCATCACTAAACGAGTACCAGTCGCGCCAGGGCGATTCAGGGTTGTGACAAGCTCCCCCCGTGCCACGATTGTGCCTGTCAAACCAGGCATGGGAATCGCCACTGTGGTTAAACACGCCATCCAGCACCAGCCGCATTCCCAGCTGCTGCGTATTGTGGCGTAAGCGCAGCAACGCCCCATCACCGCCAAACTGCGGATCGACATGGCGATAATCCTCGGTATCGTATTTATGTACGCTGGGAGCTTTAAACACCGGATTGAGATACAGCGCCGTCACGCCAAGCTTTTTCAGATACGGCAGTTTTTCGCTTATCCCGTCCAGATCGCCGCCATAGAACGTTGATCCGCCCGCCTGCGCCGTGACCGGTTCATCCCAGTCACGCAAGATGATCTCTTGTCCGGCTGCATGATGGTAATAGACATGATCCTGTTCAGCTTCACGAGGAAGACTACGCGCAAAACGATCAGGGAAGATCTGATAAAAAATCTGATCCGCAGCCCATTGTGGGCCGATATCCGGTACATCGACGGCAAACTGCTCCAGTCGTGCCGGCGGCATTCGGCTGAAGCCCTGCGGTGTAAACCAACGCTGGCGATCGTGCCACAGCAGTTTGAAACTGTAACGCCGCCGGGGTTGTCCGCTGGAGAGATCAATCGCCGCACGCCATGCGGTGACGCCAGGCTGCTGCTGACTGCGCTGCTTATGCATCGATACTGACATTTCTTCGTTATCGTGTTCTGTACGCAGCATAATGCGCTGCGGTGGGTCTTCGCCCGTCAGCCACAGTGTAATGAGCAGTTGATCTTTGCTTTGTTTAACAAATGGGGGCACCGGCAGGTGCCATGCATTTAACATCATAATTCCCCTGTGATGAAAATCTGATCACCTTGCCATAGCCTAATGCAGGATCACTCATCATCTGAAGGATATTTGGGGGAGGAGGACGGGGGCGGATAACTTTCGGAATAGCCGGATCAGGATTTCCTCCTGAACCGGCTTACAGAACGCAAGTATTATTGGTTTTCAGCCAGCTGACGATCGTGGCGGCGTTTAAACATCCAGCCAATCAACAGCACAACAATCCACGCGAAACCGACATACAGCGAGATACGCGTATCCGGGTGATAACCAATCAACCCGATAATAAAGAGCAGGAAAATCAGCCCGCCGATGGTCGTTGCTACCCCACCCGGCACTTTAAATTTCAGCGCCTTAACTTCTTCTGGCGGCAAACGGCGACGGAAGGCAATTTGCGACAGCAGGATCATAATCCACACCCACACCGTGGCGAAGGTTGCCAGCGAAGCGATCACCAGGAAGACGTTTTCCGGCATGATGTAGTTCAGATACACCGCAAACAGCAGCGCGGTAGTCATCACCAGCACCGTAACCCACGGAATACCGCGACGCGACGTTTTGCTGAAAATTTTCGGCGCGCTGCCCTGCTCTGCCATACCGTGGAGCATACGGCCTACGCCAAATACGTCACTGTTAATTGCCGACAGCGAAGCAGTCAGCACAACAAAGTTAAGAATGCTGGCGGCAAAGGTAATGCCCATATGCTGGAACGTCAGCACGAACGGGCTACCGGCAGTGCCAACCTGATTCCACGGGTAGATAGACATAATGACGAACAGCGTACCGACGTAGAACACCAGAATACGCATCGGCACGGAGTTAATCGCACGCGGTATCGATTTCTCAGGATCTTTCGCTTCACCGGCGGTAATCCCGATAATTTCGATCCCACCGTAAGCAAACATCACCATTTGCAACGACATCACCATCCCAAGCCAGCCGTTACTGAAGAAGCCGCCGTTGCTCCACAGGTTATGAATACCGGTCGGTTGCCCGCCGTTGCCAATCCCCCAGATGATGATGCCGAAACCGGCGACAATCATGATGATGATGGTGGCGACTTTAAAGAACGAGAACCAGAATTCCAGCTCACCGAAGACCTTCACGCTCATCAGGTTTACGGCGCAAATGATCAGCACCACGCTCAGTACCCAAATCCAGTGCGGCACCGTCGGGAACCAGACACCCATATAGATACCAAAAGCGGTCACATCGGCGATGGCGACAATAAGGATTTCAAAGCAATAGGTCCAGCCGGTAATGTAACCTGCCAGCGGGCCGAGGTTTTCCTGCGCATAACGCGAGAAAGAGCTGGCTGCCGGGTTATGTACCGACATTTCCCCCAGCGCACGCATAATGATATACGCCGCGATACCACCGATAATATAGGCCAACAACACGCTCGGACCGGCCATTTTGATGGCGTCTGCCGAACCGTAAAACAGCCCGGTGCCAATTGCTGAACCCAGTGCCATAAAGCGTATGTGGCGGGTACTTAGCCCACGCTTTAGCTTGTTCTTACTTTCCATCAATTCCTAACCCATCAACACAATAAAAAACCACGGGGCATCGCAGCCCCGTGGTTAAAACAAATGTTCAGTGATTTAGTGAGCGCTGGAGGTCACCTGACGACCTGCCGCGCGATCCCAGATAATGGCCAGAACCACCATCACCACTGTTGGCATTAACCACGCCAGACCTTGTTCGGCCAGCGGTAAACGCTGCGCCCAGGACGGTAAGATATCGCTGAATGCAGATGCTTTGATCCCGTCGAGAATACCAAAAAGCAGGCTGATAAACATCGGCGGAGCAATCACGCGGGACGAATTATGCCACCATGAGCGTGTAAAACTTAATACAACCAGTGCGATACACGGCGGATAAATAGCGGTCAGCACCGGTACGGAGATCTGGATCAGCTGGCTTAAGCCGAGGTTAGAAACCACCATCGAGAAGCCGCCGAGGATAAACACCAGCGTACGATAAGAGAGCGGTACGTACTGGGCAAAGAATTCTGCACAAGCACAGGTCAGGCCAACTGCCGTTACCAGGCAGGCGATGAAGATTAACGCCGCCAGCAGGAAGCTACCGCCGCCGCCAAAGGTGTGCTGAACGTAAGCATGCAGAATAGCAGCGCCGTTTGCAGACTGATCGACCAGCGACGCGCTGTCTGAACCCAGACGGAACAGCGCCAGGTACAGCAGAGTCAGACCAACACCCGCCATCAGGCCAGCCCAGACGGTATAACGGGTCAGCAGACGCGCTTCGGTAACGCCACGAGAACGCGCCGCGTTAACAATAACGATACCAAACACCATTGCGCCCAGCGTATCCATGGTCAGATAGCCGTTAACGAAGCCGTTAGAAAACGCAGCGTTTTGATAAGCCTCAGTCGCCGTGCTGATAGAACCCGCCGGCCAGACAATCGCGGCAACAGACAGGATGACCAGCGCGATAATTTTCAGCGGCGCAAGGAAGTTGCCCACGGTATCCAGCAGCTTGCCCGGATAGAGCGAAACCAGAATAACGATAGCGAAATAGACCAGGCTGTAGATAAACAGCGGCAGCGCGGAATCACCAGTCAGCGGCGCAATCCCCACTTCAAAGGAAACGGTAGCTGTACGCGGCGTAGCGAAAAGCGGCCCCACCGCCAGGTAACAAACCGTTGCCAGCAGTACGCCAGCGACTTTACCGATTGGCGTGCTGAGGCTGTCAACACCGCCGCCAACTTTTGCCAGCGCCACTACCGTTAGTACCGGCAGACCAACGGCAGTAATGAGGAAGCCGAATGCCGCAGTCCAGACGTGTTCGCCTGCCTGCAAGCCGACCATTGGAGGGAAAATAATGTTACCTGCGCCGACGAACAACGCAAATGTCATAAAGCCCAGAGCGATGATATCGCGCGATCTTAATTGATGGGTCATAAATCATACTGCCTGTGGATGTGGTGTTGTAACGTTAAATTTTTGTGCCAATCCCTGGGGATGATACAGCGGTATATTTAAACAATTTTAGCGGGAAATACTCCCAACCAGGCGCGGCGAAGAATAGTTTTTCGATTTACCGCGTTAATGCAGTCAGTATGACAGCACCTGAAGCGCAATTTAAACGCTTATAACGTTTTAAAGCAAGGAGGGATCTAAAAACCAGAGGTATATAGCGATAAGAAATCACCAACCAGTATAAAACACTATTTCCGTGAAAAAGACATGGCTAATCATGCGAACAAAAAATCACCAACCGTTGTAAAATCTAACGCCCGTATTTTGACTGCAAAGAAAATAAGCCAGCATCGGCTGGCTTATGGCAATAAAAGATGACAAAGGCGGATTAATCGCTGTTTTTGGCAATTAAACGTTCCGGGATAACAAAACTGAAACGTGTTCCTTTTCCTACTGTACTCTCAATATTCAGGCGACTTTCGTGATGATTCACCGCATGTTTCACGATCGCTAACCCTAATCCGCTACCGCCGGTTTGCCGGGAACGCGCTTTATCAACGCGATAAAAACGCTCGGTCAGGCGCGGAATATGCTCCGGTGCAATGCCCGGTCCGTTATCTTCAACGCTAAATTCGGCACCGTGCGGCACTCGCTGCCAGCGTACGGTGATATGCGTGCCTTCTGGAGTATGATTCACGGCGTTATAGACCAGGTTCGAAATCGCACTGCGTAGCTGATCTTCGTTGCCAGACACTTTGAGGCCGTTATCTATCTCAAAGGTAAATGTCTGTTTTTTCTGACTCAGAGTCTGAGCCTCACGCTCAACAACGCGCAGCATCATCGGCACATCAACCTTTTCATTGAGCAAATGCGTCGGTGCGGCTTCTATTTTCGACAGCGTCAGCAACTGCTTCACCAGCCCTTCCATCCGCTGGGTCTGCTCGCGCATGGTGTGCAACGCTTTTTCGCGTACCGCGCCTTCCAGCGGCTGCTCATCCATCATCTCCAGGTAACCCTGTAACACGGTCAATGGCGTACGTAACTCATGGCTCACGTTGGCAAAAAAGTTACGCCGCGCCCCTTCCAGTTGATGCATTTGCGTGACATCACGCGCCACCATCAGCAACTGTTTGTGGGTATAAGGCATGACGCGAATTTCCAGATGCCGCCCGGTGTTGAGCACCAGATTGAGCGGGCGAGAAAAATCACGCGTTTTCAGATATTGCGTAAACTCCGGGTAACGCAGCAGGTTAAGGATGTTCTGCCCGTTATCTTCCGGCCAGCGCAAACCAAGAATTTGTTGCGCCAGACCGTTACACCAGAAAATACCGCCCTCTTCAGTGGTCAGCACCACTGCGTCGGGCAGCGACTCCGCGCCACTACGAAAGCGTTTAATCAGATTGCCCAGTTCACGGCGGCGTTTTTTATTTCGCAGCTGCATCTGGTGTAAGCCGTATAGTAGCGGTTCCCAGCTACCACGCCCCGGTGGCGGGGTCATACTACGATCCACCCACAGCCACCATGAAAGGCGCAATAAATTCCAGAAATGCCAGATAAGCAGTCCCGTTACCGATGCCAGCAAAAACCAGGGCAGGTAACCAAAAAATGCACCCAGGATGAAAGCCGGGAAGCAGCAAAGTAGCAGCTCCAGCACCAGCCTTTTCCACGACAGCCGTTCCAGCACGTAAGATACTCCAGTTAAGAAATCATAAGCCCTGCTCTGCGTCCGATGAGCAAGGCGTTAAAAGCGGGTTGAAAAACGATATCCTGTACCGCGCACGGTCTGCACCATGCGGTCATGCCCGCCTGGCTCCAGTGCTTTACGTAGGCGACGAATGTGGACATCGACCGTACGATCTTCCACATACACGTTAGTTCCCCAGACGTGGTTTAACAGCTGCTCGCGGCTGTACACGCGCTCAGGATGCGTCATAAAAAAGTGCAGCAGTTTAAATTCTGTCGGCCCCATCTCCAGCGGCTCTTCGCCCGCCATCACTCGGTGAGATGTCGGGTCGAGACTTAATCCCTGCATCTCAATCACCTCTTCCACCGCCATTGGCGAAATACGGCGCATTACCGCTTTGATTCGCGCCACCAGCTCCTTCGGCGAAAACGGCTTGGTGATATAGTCATCCGCGCCGGTTTCAAGGCCGCGCACGCGATCTTCTTCTTCCCCTCTGGCGGTCAACATCACCACTGGAATATCCCGGGTCATCGACTCGCGCTTGAGGTGTTTGATGAACTGGATACCGGAGCCGCCAGGTAACATCCAGTCAAGGAGAATTAAATCCGGCCAGGGTTCATTCAGTTGATTCACAGCACTGTCATAATCTTCCGCTTCGACCGGCTGAAAGCCATTTTGTTCGAGCACGAAGCAGACCATTTCGCGAATTGGAGCTTCATCTTCTACGACCAGAATACGTCTCGCCATGATTTGCCCTGTTGTAATAAATAGGTTGCGATCATTAATGCGACGTCATTATGCGTCAGATTTATGACAGATTTATGAAAAGCTCGTCGCACATATCTTCAGGTTATTGATTTCCGTGGCGCAGAAAAAAGCAAATGGCACATCTGTTTGGGTATAATCGCGCCCATGCTTTTTCGCCAGGGAATCGTTATGCGCATCCTTCACACCTCAGACTGGCATCTCGGCCAGAACTTCTACAGTAAAAGCCGCGAAGCTGAACATCAGGCTTTTCTTGACTGGCTGCTGGAAACAGCACAAACCCATCAGGTGGATGCGATTATTGTTGCTGGTGATGTTTTCGATACCGGCTCGCCGCCCAGTTACGCCCGCACGTTATACAACCGTTTTGTTGTCAATTTACAGCAAACTGGCTGTCATCTGGTGGTACTGGCAGGAAACCATGACTCGGTCGCCACGCTGAATGAATCGCGCGATATCATGGCGTTCCTCAATACGACCGTGGTCGCCAGCGCCGGACATGCGCCGCAAATCTTGCCTCGTCGCGACGGGACGCCAGGCGCAGTGCTGTGCCCCATTCCGTTTTTACGTCCGCGTGACATTATTACCAGCCAGGCGGGGCTTAACGGTATTGAAAAACAGCAGCATTTACTGGCAGCGATTACCGATTATTACCAACAACACTATGCCGATGCCTGCAAACTGCGCGGCGATCAGCCTCTGCCCATCATCGCCACGGGACACTTAACGACCGTGGGTGCCAGTAAAAGTGACGCCGTGCGTGACATTTATATTGGCACGCTGGACGCGTTTCCAGCACAAAACTTTCCACCAGCCGACTACATCGCGCTCGGGCATATTCACCGCGCACAGATTATTGGCGGCATGGAACATGTTCGCTATTGCGGCTCTCCCATTCCACTGAGTTTTGATGAATGCGGAAAGAGTAAATATGTCCATCTGGTGACATTTTCAAACGGCAAATTAGAGAGCGTGGAAAACCTGAACGTACCGGTAACGCAACCCATGGCGGTGCTGAAAGGCGATCTGGCGTCGATTACCGCACAGCTGGAACAGTGGCGCGATGTATCGCAGGAGCCACCTGTCTGGCTGGATATCGAAATCACTACTGATGAGTATCTGCATGATATTCAGCGCAAAATCCAGGCATTAACCGAATCATTGCCTGTCGAAGTATTGCTGGTACGTCGGAGTCGTGAACAGCGCGAGCGTGTGTTAGCCAGCCAACAGCGTGAAACCCTCAGCGAACTCAGCGTCGAAGAGGTGTTCAATCGCCGTCTGGCACTGGAAGAACTGGATGAATCGCAGCAGCAACGTCTGCAGCATCTTTTCACCACGACGTTGCATACCCTCGCCGGAGAACACGAAGCATGAAAATTCTCAGCCTGCGCCTGAAAAACCTGAACTCATTAAAAGGCGAATGGAAGATTGATTTCACCCGCGAGCCGTTCGCCAGCAACGGGCTGTTTGCTATTACCGGCCCAACAGGTGCGGGGAAAACCACCCTGCTGGACGCCATTTGTCTGGCGCTGTATCACGAAACTCCGCGTCTCTCTAACGTTTCACAATCGCAAAATGATCTCATGACCCGCGATACCGCCGAATGTCTGGCGGAGGTGGAGTTTGAAGTGAAAGGTGAAGCGTACCGTGCATTCTGGAGCCAGAATCGGGCGCGTAACCAACCCGACGGTAATTTGCAGGTGCCACGCGTAGAGCTGGCGCGCTGCGCCGACGGCAAAATTCTCGCCGACAAAGTGAAAGATAAGCTGGAACTGACAGCGACGTTAACCGGGCTGGATTACGGGCGCTTCACCCGTTCGATGCTGCTTTCGCAGGGGCAATTTGCTGCCTTCCTGAATGCCAAACCCAAAGAACGCGCGGAATTGCTCGAGGAGTTAACCGGCACTGAAATCTACGGGCAAATCTCGGCGATGGTTTTTGAGCAGCACAAATCGGCCCGCACAGAGCTGGAGAAGCTGCAAGCGCAGGCCAGCGGCGTCGCGTTGCTCACGCCGGAACAAGTGCAATCGCTGACAGCGAGTTTGCAGGTACTTACTGACGAAGAAAAACAGTTACTTACCGCGCAGCAGCAAGAACAACAATCACTAAACTGGTTAACGCGTCTGGACGAATTGCAGCAAGAAGCCAGCCGCCGTCAGCAGGCCTTGCAACAGGCGTTAGCCGAAGAAGAAAAAGCGCAACCTCAACTGGCGGCGCTTAGTCTGGCACAACCGGCACGAAATCTTCGTCCACACTGGGAACGCATCGCAGAACACAGCGCGGCGCTGGCGCATATTCGCCAGCAGATTGAAGAAGTAAATACTCGCTTACAGAGCACAATGGCGCTTCGCGCGAGCATTCGCCACCACGCGGCGAAGCAGTCAGCAGAATTACAGCAGCAGCAACAAAGCCTGAATACCTGGTTACAGGAACACGACCGCTTCCGTCAGTGGAACAACGAACTGGCGGGTTGGCGTGCGCAGTTCTCCCAACAAACCAGCGATCGCGAGCATCTGCGGCAATGGCAGCAACAGTTAACCCATGCTGAGCAAAAACTTAATGCGCTTGCGGCGATCACGTTGACGTTAACCGCCGATGAAGTTGCTACCGCCCTGGCGCAACATGCTGAGCAACGCCCACTGCGTCAGCGCCTGGTCGCGCTGCATGGGCAGATTGTTCCCCAACAAAAACGTCTGGCGCAGTTAATGGTCACTATCCAGAATGTCACTCTGGAACAGACGCAACGTAATGCCGCACTTAACGAAATGCGCCAGCGTTATAAAGAAAAGACGCAGCAACTTGCCGATGTGAAAACCATTTGCGAGCAGGAAGCGCGCATTAAAACGCTGGAAGCCCAGCGCGCGCAGTTACAGGCGGGTCAGCCTTGCCCACTTTGTGGTTCCACCAGCCACCCGGCGGTCGAGGCGTATCAGGCGCTGGAGCCTGGTGTTAATCAGTCTCGATTACTGGCGCTGGAAAACGAAGTTAAAAAGCTCGGTGAAGAAGGTGCGACGCTACGTGGGCAACTGGACGCCTTAACAAAGCAGCTTCAGCGTGATGAAAACGAAGCGCAAAGCCTCCGACAAGATGAGCAAGCACTTACTCAACAATGGCAAGCCGTCACGGCCAGCCTCAATATCACCTTGCAGCCACAGGACGATATTCAACCGTGGCTAGATGCACAAGATGAGCACGAACGCCAGCTGCGGTTACTCAGCCAACGACATGAATTACAAGGGCAGATTGCCGCGCATAATCAGCAAATTATCCAGTATCAACAGCAAATTGAACAACGCCAGCAGCAGCTCTTAACGGCATTGGCGGGTTATGCACTGACATTGCCACAGGAAGATGAAGAAGAGAGCTGGTTGGCGACACGTCAGCAAGAAGCGCAGAGCTGGCAGCAACGCCAGAACGAATTAACCGCGCTGCAAAACCGTATTCAGCAGCTGACGCCGATTCTGGAAACGTTGCCGCAAAGTGATGAGCTCCCGCACAGCGAAGAAACTGTGGCGCTGGAAAACTGGCGGCAGGTTCATGAACAATGTCTCGCATTACACAGCCAGCAGCAGACGTTACAGCAACAGGATGTTCTGGCGGCGCAAAGTCTGCAAAAAGCCCAGGCGCAGTTTGACACCGCGCTACAGGCCAGCGTCTTTGACGATCAGCAGGCGTTCCTTGCGGCGCTAATGGATGAACAAACACTAACGCAGCTGGAACAGCTCAAGCAGAATCTGGAAAACCAGCGCCGTCAGGCGCAAACGCTGGTCACTCAGACAGCAGAAACGCTGGCACAGCATCAACAACACCGACCTGACGGGTTGGCTCTCACTGTGACGGTGGAGCAGATTCAGCAAGAGTTAGCGCAAACTCACCAAAAGTTGCGTGAAAACACCACGAGTCAAGGCGAGATTCGCCAGCAGCTGAAGCAGGATGCAGATAACCGTCAGCAACAACAAACCTTAATGCAGCAAATTGCTCAAATGACGCAGCAGGTTGAGGACTGGGGATATCTGAATTCGCTAATAGGTTCCAAAGAGGGCGATAAATTCCGCAAGTTTGCCCAGGGGCTGACGCTGGATAATTTAGTCCATCTCGCTAATCAGCAACTTACCCGGCTGCACGGGCGCTATCTGTTACAGCGCAAAGCCAGCGAGGCGCTGGAAGTCGAGGTTGTTGATACCTGGCAGGCAGATGCGGTACGCGATACCCGTACCCTTTCCGGCGGCGAAAGTTTCCTCGTTAGTCTGGCGCTGGCGCTGGCGCTTTCGGATCTGGTCAGCCATAAAACACGTATTGACTCGCTGTTCCTTGATGAAGGTTTTGGCACGCTGGATAGCGAAACGCTGGATACCGCCCTTGATGCGCTGGATGCCCTGAACGCCAGTGGCAAAACCATCGGTGTGATTAGCCACGTAGAAGCGATGAAAGAGCGTATTCCGGTGCAGATCAAAGTGAAAAAGATCAACGGCCTGGGCTACAGCAAACTGGAAAGTACGTTTGCAGTGAAATAACTATTCAGCAGGATAATGAATACAGAGGGGCGAATTATCTCTTGGCCTTGCTGGTCGTTATCCTGCAAGCTATCACTTTATTGGCTACGGTGATTGGTAGCCGTTCTGGTGGTTGTGATGGTGGTATGAAAAAAGTCATTTTATCTTTGGCTCTGGGCACGTTTGGTTTGGGGATGGCCGAATTTGGCATTATGGGCGTGCTCACGGAGCTGGCGCATAACGTAGGAATTTCGATTCCTGCTGCCGGGCATATGATCTCGTATTATGCACTGGGGGTGGTGGTCGGTGCGCCAATCATCGCACTCTTTTCCAGCCGCTACTCACTCAAACATATCTTGTTGTTTCTGGTGGCGTTGTGCGTCATTGGCAACGCCATGTTCACGCTCTCTTCGTCTTACCTGATGCTCGCCATTGGTCGGCTGGTATCCGGCTTTCCGCATGGCGCATTTTTTGGCGTCGGAGCGATCGTGTTATCAAAAATTATCAAACCCGGAAAAGTCACCGCCGCCGTGGCGGGGATGGTTTCCGGGATGACAGTCGCCAATTTGCTGGGCATTCCGCTGGGAACGTATTTAAGTCAGGAATTTAGCTGGCGTTACACCTTTTTATTGATCGCTGTTTTTAATATTGCGGTGATGGCATCGGTCTATTTTTGGGTGCCGGATATTCGCGACGAGGCGAAAGGAAAGCTGCGCGAACAATTTCACTTTTTGCGCAGCCCGGCCCCGTGGTTAATTTTCGCCGCCACCATGTTTGGCAACGCAGGTGTGTTTGCCTGGTTCAGCTACGTAAAGCCATACATGATGTTTATTTCCGGTTTTTCGGAAACGGCGATGACCTTTATTATGATGTTAGTTGGGCTAGGGATGGTGCTGGGAAATATGCTAAGTGGCAGGATTTCAGGACGTTATTCACCACTGCGCATTGCAGCAGTGACTGACTTTATAATTGTACTGGCACTGCTGATGCTCTTTTTCTGCGGCGGCATGAAAACAACGTCGCTTATTTTTGCTTTTATTTGTTGCGCGGGATTATTTGCCCTTTCAGCACCGCTACAAATATTGTTACTACAAAACGCCAAAGGCGGAGAGTTATTAGGTGCCGCAGGTGGGCAAATAGCGTTTAACCTCGGTAGCGCCGTCGGCGCATATTGCGGTGGTATGATGCTGACGCTGGGGCTGGCATATAATTACGTGGCGCTGCCTGCCGCCCTGCTTTCGTTTGCTGCGATGTCGTCGTTGCTGCTGTATGGTCGCTATAAGCGCCAGCAAGCGGCGGATACTCCGGTGCTGGCGAAACCACTGGGGTAGGTTATAGTCTCGGTGCTCATTACTTATTGCCGGATGCGGCGTGAACGCCTTATCCGCCCTACGCGGTTCTGGCACATTTTGCAGGCCTGATAAGACGCGGCAAGCGTCGCATCAGGCATGATGCGCCAATTGCCTACGTTTTTTACTCTTGTGGCCATAACCACGCAGCGCCGCGTACGCCGCTGGAATCACCGTGCTTCGCCTTACGCACCGGCGTTTCACATTCGCCGCCGAAGACAAATTGTTTAATCAACTGCCCAACCGTTTGATATAAACGGTCTACATTGCTCATCCCGCCCCCCAGGACAATCACATCCGGATCGAGAATATTCACGACATGTGCCAGCGATTTTGCCAGCCGCAGCTCGTAGCGACGCAATGCCAATTCCGCTACCGGATCGCTTTCTTCAACCAGGCTGATAATTTCACTGCCTTTCAGCGCATGTCCGCTCAAACGACGATAATCTGTGGCAAATCCCGTGCCCGAAATAAAGGTTTCAATACAACCTTGTTTACCGCAATAACAAGGGACTTCCTCGCGATAACGCAGTTCGTCTTCGTCCATCCACGGTAGCGGATTGTGTCCCCACTCACCTGCCGTGCCATTGCCGCCGATATGCGCCCGCCCATTGAATGCCACGCCCGCGCCGCATCCCGTGCCGATAATCACGGCAAATACTGTCTGCGCTCCCGCTGCCGCGCCATCTACTGCTTCTGAAACCGCCAGACAGTTGGCGTCATTTGCCAGCCGCACTTCCCGCTGCAACCTCGCGCTTAAGTCTTTATCGAATGGCTGACCGTTGAGCCAGGTTGAATTGGCATTCTTAACCACACCGGTGTAAGGCGAAATTGAGCCAGGAATGCCCATACCTACCGTTCCGCGCTGCCCTGTCGCCTGCTCCGCCATATCAACCAACGTGGCGATCGTTTCAATAGTCTGCCGGTAATCATCACGCGGCGTGGGCAGACGATGGCGGTACAACTGCTCCCCTGCATCGCCCAGTGCAATCACTTCAGTTTTGGTGCCGCCTAAATCGATACCTATACGCACGGTACTCTCCTTATTTTTTTCAATATCAATAGCGTAGAGACGGACAACCGGATTGGCAATGCAAGGCCGCCGACAATTCGTTATCATGCCCGCTAAATTTAACGACAAGGCCGTGGAAATTATCATGCTGTGGTTCAAAAATTTAATGGTTTACCGTCTTAGCCGCGAGATTTCGCTGCGTGCAGAAGAGATGGAAAAACAGCTAGCCTCGATGGCATTTACCCCATGCGGCAGCCAGGACATGGCGAAGATGGGCTGGGTTCCTCCGATGGGATCGCACAGCGATGCGTTAACGCACGTTGCCAATGGTCAAATTGTTATCTGCGCACGCAAAGAAGAAAAAATCCTCCCGTCTCCGGTGATTAAACAGGCGCTGGAAGCGAAAATCGCCAAGCTGGAAGCGGAACAGGCGCGTAAGCTGAAGAAAACCGAAAAAGATTCGCTGAAAGACGAAGTGCTGCACTCTCTGCTGCCGCGAGCTTTCAGCCGTTTTAGCCAGACAATGATGTGGATCGACACGGTTAATGGTTTGATTATGGTGGACTGCGCCAGCGCCAAAAAAGCGGAAGATACGCTGGCATTACTGCGTAAAAGCCTGGGGTCGTTACCTGTTGTACCATTGAGCATGGAAAACCCGATTGAACTGACGCTAACCGAATGGGTTCGCTCCGGTAGCGCAGCACAGGGCTTCCAGTTGCTTGATGAAGCCGAGCTGAAATCGTTGCTGGAAGATGGCGGCGTGATCCGCGCGAAGAAACAAGATCTGACCAGCGAAGAGATCACCAATCACATCGAAGCCGGAAAAGTGGTGACTAAACTGGCGCTCGACTGGCAGCAGCGCATTCAGTTTGTGATGTGCGACGATGGTTCGCTCAAGCGTCTGAAGTTCTGCGACGAGCTGCGCGATCAAAACGAAGATATCGACCGTGAAGATTTCGCCCAGCGTTTTGATGCCGATTTCATCCTGATGACTGGTGAACTGGCAGCGTTAATTCAAAACCTGATTGAAGGATTAGGTGGCGAAGCACAACGTTAATTGCTGATTTTCCTTTAATGCCGGATGCGACGCCTGCCGCGTCTTATCCGGCGTACGAAGCCACACCAGGCATATAATTATTCGCTACGGCGGGCAATAATTTTTAGCGCAGCAATATTATGCGTTTTATGCTGTAACTTGCTCCATGGACGTTGTGTCATTGTTTTTCCTCAAGCCAGTGACGCGCTTCACTGCGAATTTTCCGCATTGCCCCGGTTTTCACTAAATCCCGTAACAGCGAAAGATCGGGTTGTTCGACAAATAAGAGTAATGATGGATCCTCTTTTAACCACGTCGTTTTCACATCGGCAGCGAGCTGTGGATTATTCATAGCTAGCGACCGATGCCGAGACTCGGTCAATGTCGTTAACAACGACGCCGGGGTATGTGCGTTGCGTAATGCCGTTTGGCGCAAATGATCATTGCGACTTTGCAGCAATGCACGCCACCATTCATCATCTGATTTATCTTTTATCGTAGCCAGTTCCGCAACAATATCTGGAGATCTTCACTGATATTTATATCAACCTTGATGAATTATGAATATATCGGAAATTGAAAAAATCGCAGCAAAGGAAATATTATTATGGGTTAAAGAGAGGATATTTCAGAAAAATGCCCTCCCGTTCAAGGGGAAGGCGAGGAATTACAGATAGCGGCACAGATAAGAGGTGGGTTCGGCAACTTGCAGATGAAACTCACTGTGACCGGGAACATTAAACACCGAACCGGCTTCATACACCTGCCAGTCGGTCGCGTCAGGCAGTAACACATTCAGCGCGCCACTGATTACCGTCATCTCTTCCGGCTCAGCGGTGCTGAAGGTGTATTCGCCTTCAACCATAACACCCACGCTGGCGCGACCAGTGCTGCTGCTGGAAAAGCCGATTGATTTCACTTTGCCGGAAAAGTACTCATTACTTTGAAGCATAAACTGGCCCTGTCTGGTAGTTGAACATCTACTTCACTATAGGGGCCAGAGGCGCTGGCTGTCACGCAAAATTACACCAGTAATTCCGCAGCCAGCCGTGCAATCAATACGTTAGACAGCAAGACAGGAACATCGAGCTGTTTTTGCAGTAAATCGCGATGACGTTGGTGAAATCCTAAACAATCCAGCATGATGACATCAGCCCCTTTTGCCAGTAATTCTTTCCCGGCATCAATGATTTTTTGTTCTGAATCATGAATGGGGTTACCCAATGAAAATACCGGCGATTTCTGCAAAATTTGCCATTTTTGCGCCTGAACGGTCAGCATCTCCTCAACCGGAACGATAACCCCCACCTGATGATCTTCAACAATAGAGGAAACCAGTGGAGGCAATATTCGCGACGGCTCAAGAAAGATCGTATTACGCGCAGTCATACTACTAATGTTTGCTGTACTCATTAATAAAATGACGTCATAACCCTGATTATCGAGCACTTCAACCACACCTTGCAGGTCTCGCTCCACTTTACGACGCGAAACATGGGCCAGCTGGTTGTCATTTAATAATGTGAGAATGGTGTCTTCGCCTGCTTCTGGCGCGTACTCCGCCATCACTTCTTCACGACTTAACTTCCCCAGCAGGCTATGATGGGAAATATTATCTTCGTCAATGTATTCCGTCAGGAGCGGCAAAACCTCCTGCATAGGTACAATGCCGATGGTCAGGATCGCCAACGACGCACTCATTGTTCATCCACCTTACTTTTCTTTCGTCGTTAATTACCGGGCAAGTGTGAAGCACCACTGCTGACACTTACTTGTGCTACAAATGACAAAAAGCGTAGCAGCAGACGTGCACGGCATAATGTAAAGATTCCAAATGATTCCAGTAATGGATTGTTATTGTTTAATATTCTAATTATTAGAAAAACATGAATTATGAAAAATGTGACGCAGATCCCTTGTAGTGGCACTCAGAATCCCTTCCGAGCAGTCTGATGCGGTCACTCTTTGTCAGGGTCCTCATAGCGTTTTTTCGCATCCATCGCTTCCTGAGCCGTCGGATGTTCACTGATCAACGAGTCTGGTTTAGGATGATCGGCTCTGAGTTGGTACCAGGTTACCGTCTGTCCTGGCTTTCCTTTTTCAATCGTCACTATATATGCTTCACGAGGATAAGGCGGTTTCGTTGGCATCGTTCTTCCTTATTTCACGGGATGAACGTTAAGTATAGGCGCTCTAAAATCAACAATTGATCGTCTGTGCCAGGGCGCTACGAATTTCAGAAATCACCTGGCTGGGTTCGTTTGTTGCGTCGATGATAATATGCGCAACTTCGCGATATAGCGCATCGCGTTCTTCCAGCACTTCCTGAACTTCTTCGCTCAGCGGTTTTCCCGTTAAGGTTGGCCGTAAATCTTCTTCCGGTGCAGCTTGCAGTCGGTTAACCAGGACTGATACTGGCGCACACAAATAAACCACGATCCCGTTATTTTGCATGAAGTGACGATTAAATTCCGTCAGAATAATGCCGCCGCCTGTAGCGATAACGGTGGATGGCGCAGTTACCGCTTCCAGCGCCGCCGTTTCTCTGGCGCGAAATCCCGCCCACTCTTCCCTTTCGACGATCTCCGCGACCGTCATATTGAGCTGTGATTGCAACCACTGATCGGTATCGACAAACCGACGGTTAAGCGAATCGGCAAGGGCCATTCCGACCGTTGTTTTACCACAGCCCCGAGGCCCGATCAGAAAAAGAGGTTGTGTCATCGTGGGTTTTCCCCAATAGGTCGCAATGCGGCGAAAGCCGGTGTCATGAGAATAGCGATCATACCATCAAACTAGTACAATTTCGATTGTAAAGAAAAAATTCCACTTAAAGTGAAAATCTCAATACATCCCTTACTATACCAATAAATATTCAAGAATGAAGTGTAAATAATAAATTACATTTAGCCACGACTACGTTGCACTTCCAGCCACCACTTCTCCAGCTCCGCGGCAAAGGCCTGGCGGTCACGTTGTGAAAGGCTATCTGGTCCGCCGGTCTGGATCCCACTGGCACGTAAGGTATCCATAAAATCGCGCATCGTCAGGCGCTCACGAATGGTCGCTGGCGTGTAACGTTCGCCGCGCGGATTAAGCGCCGCTGCGCCTTTCTCGATGGCTTCAGCAGCCAAAGGTATATCTGCGGTGATCACCAAATCGCCCGCTTCACACTGCCGGACAATTTCGTTATCGGCAACGTCGAAACCTGCCGCGACGCGCAGCGTACGAATAAATCGCGATGGCGGCACGCGTAAACTCTGGTTTGCTACCAGTACCAGCGGCATCTGCATACGTTCCGCCGCGCGATACAAAATCTCTTTAATTACATTGGGACACGCGTCGGCATCCACCCAAATTGTCATAAAGTCATCCTTTGTTGGGTAATCCTCTATTGTGTCGCGCTTTTGCCTTCCGGCATAGTTCTGTTTATGCTTCTGCCAGCGATTATCAAAACAATGAATTTCACGGCAGGAGTGAGGCAATGGAAAAGAAAATCGGTTTTATTGGCTGCGGCAATATGGGAAAAGCCATTCTCGGCGGTCTGATTGCCAGCGGTCAGGTGCTTCCAGGGCAAATCTGGGTATACACCCCCTCCCCGGATAAAGTCGCCGCCCTGCATGACCAGTTCGGCATCAACGCCGCAGAATCGGCGCAAGAAGTGGCGCAAATCGCCGACATCATTTTTGCTGCCGTTAAACCTGGCATCATGATTAAAGTGCTTAGCGAAATCACCTCCAGCCTGAATAAAGACTCTCTGGTCGTTTCTATTGCTGCAGGTGTCACGCTCGACCAGCTTGCCCGCGCGCTGGGCCATGACCGGAAAATTATCCGCGCCATGCCGAACACTCCCGCGCTGGTTAATGCCGGGATGACCTCCGTAACGCCAAACGCGCTGGTAACCCCAGAAGATACCGCTGATGTGCTGAATATTTTCCGCTGCTTTGGCGAAGCGGAAGTAATTGCTGAGCCGATGATCCACCCGGTGGTCGGTGTGAGCGGTTCTTCGCCAGCCTACGTATTTATGTTTATCGAAGCGATGGCCGACGCCGCCGTGCTGGGCGGGATGCCACGCGCCCAGGCGTATAAATTTGCCGCTCAGGCGGTAATGGGTTCCGCAAAAATGGTGCTGGAAACGGGAGAACATCCGGGGGCACTGAAAGATATGGTCTGCTCACCGGGAGGCACCACCATTGAAGCGGTACGCGTACTGGAAGAGAAAGGCTTCCGTGCCGCAGTGATCGAAGCGATGACGAAGTGTATGGAAAAATCAGAAAAACTCAGCAAATCCTGATGACTTTCGCCGGACGTCAGGCCGCCACTTCGGTGCGGTTACGTCCGGCTTTCTTTGCTTTGTAAAGCGCCAAATCTGCCGATTTCAACCACTCACGATAGTGACTCATTTGTGGGTTCAGCGGCGCAACCCCCACACTAATCCGTAAAGTTACCTGTGGCGTATTCGGCAAGCGTAACGTGTTTAGCCCTTCACGCACCCGTAACATGGCGGTAATGGCGCTCTCAGCTGGCGTACCGGACATGATTACTGCAAACTCATCGCCGCCAAACCGACCAATCACATCGCTACCGCGCAGGGTAATTTGTAACTGTCGGGTAAGCGCCACAATCGCTTCATCGCCCACATCATGACCCCAGGTATCGTTGATGCTCTTGAAATGGTCGATATCGATAATCAGTAACGTTGCATCGCGATTATGCCGCCGACAGTTATCAAATTCATTGCGTAACATAGTTTCCCAATGACGTCGGTTATACACGCCCGTCATGCCGTCGCGGGTACTCATGACCTGCAACCTGCGTTTATGTTCCGCCAGTTTGGTTGCCGTCTGGTAGCTGACCCAGCCAAACAGCAGAGGATAAACGACAATAATGGGAAGGGAGAGCCACCATTCCAGCGGCGCACTATTGAACGACACGGTAATGCCCGTAAGCTCGAGGGTGACAAGGCAGGAAACCACCATCAACACCAGACCCGCGACAAACAGACGGGGGCCGCCTGCCCCCATCAAATTCAGACACATAATCATCAACATAGCGGTGGAAGGCAGCACGTTTACGCCCATTACGCCTACCCACATTCCCGCTAATACTGCATCGGTTTTTAAGTTGTAAATTTCCCGGCTAAGCGGATCGACGGCCCTGCTCGCTATCTGCCAGGCTAAATGCGGCCAGACGAACGCCCAGCCGACCAACACCAGCCACCACCAGCCCGGCGGCGGGTGCGAAACCAGCGTTGAAGCAATCGGTAAGAACATGCCAGCCAGGCCAACCGCACGGGGTAGTCTGACGCGACGGGCGAAGCGCAGCCCGGACCGCTGATGTTCGTTTTGAGGAGTTAAAGGAAGTTCCTCCCCATGCGCCGCCGCTTTTTTGAAAAAGTTTTCATCATTCATTATTTTTGGGAACATTCAGAAACAATTTTCCCAAATTATAGAGACGGGGCTAAAGGCAGAAGTATGAAATTTCGGGTGAGCCACTTTCGTAGCTCACCCGTTAGCACTATCAGGTATCAGGCGGCTTTCTTGAGGCAGGCACTCATAAACTTATTACGATCATCACCTTTCAGAGATTGTTGCGTTGCTTGATTATTACATTCGCGCATCTTTTGCTGCTGTGGCGTCAAACTTTTTTCACCAGGCGCAGACTTGCTGTTCTTCAGGCAATCACTCATGTAGGTCTTACGAGCATCCCCTTTCAACGCCTGCGCCGTCGCCTGCTGATTACAGGATGTCATACGCTGTTGTTGTGGGGTTAAGGTTCTCTCGGCAGCGCCGACGGTGGTTAAAAAAACCAGACCAAAAAGCAAGGTAACCAGTAATGTTATTTTCATAGCACCATCCCTCTTCATGTTTTAACCATGAGCGTATGCGCCCGTGATCTGCCATTAAGTCTGGTTGCTAACAGCAAAAAAACCACCCGGCAGCGAAAATTCACTGCCGGGCGCGGTTTTATTTCAGCCCCAGGGCGGCTTTCATGGTGTAGAAGAGATCGGTCTGGTCGGTCAGTCCAACAACATTGGCGGCATGCGGGCCATACGCCGCAATACGCAACTGACTGCCGGTATGTTCTTGTGAATCCTCTTCGGAGTTCCCGTAGCTCATCACCATCACTGCGCCATCTTTGGTATTTAGCGCCTGGGTGAGGCCCGGAGCTTTGGTATCCGGCGCGACAATCTGGCTGGCGTGGGCGTGATCAGCGGTGACTATGACCAGCGTATTGCCATCCTTTTTAGCGAATTCCAGCGCCCGTTGTACGGCTTCATCGAGATCGACCGTCTCGCCAATTTGCCCACAAGGATTCGCAGCGTGATCCTGTTTATCGATTGACGCACCTTCAACTTGCAGGAAAAATCCTTTCTCATTTTTACTCAACAATTCAATGGCTTTGTCGGTCATCTGCGCCAGGGTTGGTACACTGTCATTACGTTGCGGATTAGGCGTACAGGTGACTGCGGGCTTATCGATATTGCCGTGGTACGTTGCTTTCGGTCCTAGCCAGCGCACTGGCATATTGCCGTCAGCAAACAGTCCAAGCAGAGGTTTTTGCTGATTCGCTTCCGTCACCGAATTCAGTGAGGCAGCATCGCTGACCAACTGATAACCACGCGCCTGTGCCTGTTCACGCAGCGTTTTTCCCTGCCATTCACCGGCGGTTGCCGTTTCAGCAAAGGTTTTTGCGCCACCGCCAAGCGTAACGTCGGCACGAGCGTTAAGCAGCTGTTCGGTAATCGATCCTTTTCCGCCTTTTTCCAGAGCGTTACCCGGACATTTTTCACTGGTCGCGCTCGGACCGTAGCATTTGCGCGAAGTCACATGTGCCACCAGCGCAGCGGGCGTGGCATCCTGCAACTCTGCGGTAGAAACGTTACCGGTCGCCAGACCTGCGGCTTTTGCCATTTCCAGAATCGTTGGGTGATCTTTTTCGTGAATATCGACGCCCAGCGCGCCGTTATAGGTTTTGACACCGGTTGACCAGGCGGTTGCTGATGCAGCCGAGTCGGTGACGTAGTCCGGTTTGCCGGTTTTTTTATTCAGCGCATAGTGAGTGTATTGCCCGGTAAGCGGTAAGGCATCGATACCTTTAAAAAAGCCGCCCGCACCTTCGGCATAATTACGTGCGGCAGTAATTTCCGAATCCCCCATCCCATCGCCAATCAGCAAAATAATATTTTTTGCAGGTTTATCGCTAAGAGAATCACGCAGAGCGGCGGTCTGATCACCCGTTAAGCGGCGAGCACCGCCGGGTGCAGTAATATCGCCCTGAGCAGCCCGGTTTTCCAGAACAGGCATTTCTGGTGTCCGGGCTTTTGTCACAGGGGTAAACAGTAACGGTAAGAGTGCCAGTGCAATAGTGCTTTGTTTCACTTTATTTTCTCCATGTACAAATACATTAAAAAATAAAAACAAAGCGACTATAAGTCTCGGCCGTGACAACTTTATGACAGCTGTTGAAAAGATTAACTTTTTACTGACGAGGATGCTTCAATAACTTCTTTACGTAATCGCGCAGCAGCTCCGTATCGTCGTCAGGAATGCTGGCATCGGGCTTTACCTCGTACAGCGCCCCCTCTACCTGATCAATCAACCGCTGTTGGTCATTTTGCGCCATATTGCGAAGCATTGCAGTGACGATAATCTCCAAAGCTTCTACCTGCGCACACAGTTCTTTCGACTCTTCTTCTTTTTGGGCAAGCTTAAATAACAACTCAGCAATGAGATTTTTCATGTCTGTATTTCCTTATCCAAAGTATGGAGAAGTTAACATTATGTTTCACAACTTCATAGTGTCTGGAAGTATTATTTTTATGACAAAGGAAATACTTTGCGCAAATATTTTTTGTTTGATTACCAGCGAAACGTTTCTCTTATTTAAATAACTACCCACACAAAATATAGGCTTTTAATTATCAACCTTTATTATAAATAAAAGTTATGAAATATATTCTCTTCGTTAACTTATAATTAAGAGAAAAAAACTCACCGCATGGCCATTTAAGCCAGGAATAAATTAGCTTCCCGTTCATCATTTTTGTGATCTTGCGCACATCTTTGAGATAACGCACTTTCTTCACCAGTACGTTGCACGCTTTGTCAGCAGAAGATTGCAACAATCTTTCAGAAGGCCGCGAATCCCCCGTTTTGTCGTGGTAATGTATGCACTTTGTGTTAGACGGGATAGGTTTTTAAGATGGAAAAACTGCGGGTAGGAATCGTTTTTGGTGGTAAATCAGCGGAACATGAAGTGTCTCTGCAATCGGCAAAAAACATTGTCGATGCCATTGATAAAAGTCGCTTCGACGTTGTGCTGCTGGGCATTGATAAACAAGGGCAATGGCACGTCAGCGATGCCAGCAATTATCTGCTAAATGCAGACGATCCTGCCCATATTGCGTTGCGCCCTTCGGCGACCAGCCTTGCGCAGGTGCCAGGTAAACATGAGCATCAGCTTATCGACGCGCAAAACGGTCAGCCGTTGCCGACGGTGGATGTCATTTTCCCGATTGTCCACGGTACGCTGGGCGAAGATGGTTCCTTGCAGGGAATGCTGCGGGTCGCCAATTTACCGTTTGTAGGTTCTGATGTTCTGGCTTCAGCAGCCTGTATGGATAAAGATGTCACCAAACGTCTGCTACGCGATGCCGGGCTGAACATTGCGCCATTTATTACCCTGACGCGCGCTAATCGTCACAACATCAGTTTTGCCGAAGTGGAGTCTAAACTGGGGTTACCACTGTTTGTAAAACCGGCTAATCAGGGCTCTTCTGTTGGTGTCAGCAAAGTAACCAGTGAAGAACAGTACGCAATTGCCGTCGATCTGGCGTTCGAGTTCGATCATAAAGTGATCGTTGAGCAAGGGATCAAAGGTCGTGAGATCGAATGCGCAGTTCTGGGCAACGACAATCCGCAAGCCAGCACCTGTGGCGAGATCGTACTCACCAGCGATTTCTATGCCTACGACACCAAGTACATTGACGAAGATGGCGCGAAAGTGGTAGTTCCGGCAGCCATTGCACCAGAGATCAACGATAAGATCCGGGCGATTGCCGTTCAGGCTTATCAGACGTTGGGATGCGCAGGCATGGCGCGTGTAGACGTGTTTTTAACCCCAGAGAACGAAGTGGTGATCAACGAGATCAACACACTGCCTGGCTTCACCAACATCAGTATGTATCCGAAGCTGTGGCAAGCCAGCGGTCTGGGTTACACCGATCTGATCACACGTTTGATTGAGCTGGCGCTGGAGCGTCACGCTGCGGATAACGCATTGAAAACCACAATGTAATATTTTAACGCCCGATAATATTCTTATTGGGCGTTTTCAGTTTCTTCATCGCGACGACGAATAATCAACCCCGCCAGCCAGAAACTAATCACCCACGTCACCAGACCGACGGCATAGGTCTGCCAACCTTTTGCTTCAAATCCCAGTAGCCCCACCACGCCATTAAGAATGAATATAAGGCCAATGGCGAACGCATAGTAGTGCCAGTCACGGCGGATTTTTACAGGCAGATTCATGGCAGCTCCGTTAACGAAAAACAACATCCTTGCATATTCTGTAACAACCGTCTGTGGTGTAGACAACATTTTTGTAATTGTTAATAAATTTAACTTAAGGTTGCCATTTTGTGACTCACAACGAAGATTCACGCTTCGGGAATATTCCCAACATCAATTTACCATGATTCTGATATTGACAATCTAAATGACCTGTCAGACTTGCCATAAGCCGCTGGTATCACACCAGAAGAGAAGCAGATGACTTCCGGAGGTTTTTATGGCTGATTTCACCCTGTCAAAATCGCTGTTTAGCGGAAAATATCGCAATGCCTCTTCAACGCCTGGCAACATTGCCTATGCGTTGTTTGTGCTGTTTTGCTTTTGGGCTGGGGCGCAATTGCTGAACCTGTTAGTGCATGCGCCCGGCGTCTATGAGCGTTTAATGCAGGTCCAGGAAACAGGTCGCCCACGGGTGGAAATTGGTTTAGGTGTCGGCACCATTTTCGGGCTGATCCCGTTTTTAGTAGGCTGCCTCATTTTTGCAGTGGTGGCGCTATGGCTGCACTGGCGACATCGCCGCCAGTAAGATTTACGTTGCCAGATACGGCCTAAAACGCCTTATCTGGCATGACATTCCTGTTTGATCACTGTTTCATACAACGCGCCCGCCGTTCGTCTACGCGCTTCGCAAACCAGGCCGTAGTCAGGTTGCGGGTGATTTTCGGGCTTTCCAGTTGAATGCCAGGCAACATTTCGCGGGGTAGTGATTTACCCGTTTTCGCTTCGGCAAGTTGATAAACTTTCTTGTACAGCGCCGTCTCCTCAAAAGAGAAGCTGTCACCTTTCTCTAACTGACGGCGAATTTCGCTGTCGCTCATCCCCAGTTTTCCCGCCAGTTTGCGCGTTGCCAGTTCGGTTTTCCCGGGTTCTTTACTGTCGTAACGAATTAAATCACCGTCCAGTGCCAGCTTCACGCCGCTGGCCTTACTGACTGCGTTCTGAAACGCGGCATTACGGCTGGCGTACCAGCCAGCGTTAAAATCAGCAAAGCGGTATATCGGTGCGCTATAGCTGGCGGGATAATTCAGTAAATGGTAAGTACCAAACCACAACCCGCCGCGGCGACTGAAGACTTCCTGACGAACTGTACCGTCCATTTTCCACGGATACCCTTTGGTATGCTGTTCGGCAAAAGCAATGCTGACCTGCATCGGCCCACCGGTGCGCACCGGATTAAGCGAACCAAACAGCGTCTGCCCCATTGGTACCATGCTGATCAGATCGTCAAAAATCGCGCTCAATTGCTTTTCTGTACGCACCGAATCTAACCGTTCGCTATAACTTTTGCCGTTTGGCGATTTGATTTTTAGCGCGGTATGAACCAGAAAAGCAGGAATGTGCATCCGTTCAGCACGACGGTCAATCTCTTGCCAGGCGATCTTGCTTAAGCCCGGAACGGCCGGATCTGCCTGATAATTTGACTCCTGCTGCGCCACCGCCAGCACCGAGCAGACGTTTTCCAGCGTCGGTGCCAGCCCCTGACTTTCAAAGGTGGTGGCGAGATCTTTCGCCCAGGCATCGCGGTCTTTCACGCTCGCAGGCATCTTCTGCCGCACGACGCTCGCTACATCTATCGCTTTTTCGCCCTTTTTCAACGGTTGCGGAGCCTGACTACTACACCCCGCTAAAACCAGAACCGCCAACAATGACAGCGAAGATAGATGATTGACGCGCGACATTACTTCTCCTTTTTAGCTCAAGGTATGGGTTACTTCCTGAATTTTGTCACCATCCAGCTCATGTTCAAAGCTGCGCAGACGTTTGTAGATAGACATCAACTCAACCAGTGTGGTCCATGAGTTAATCAGGTACTGGAAAGCACCGCGAACCTGACCAAAAACGTTGGTAATCTGCGTCATCAGGCCGAGCGTAATCGTACCGGCAACAATTGACGGAAACAGCAAGAACAAACCGAAAACGTTATCGACCTGCAAATAGAGAATGCGGGCGATGTTGAAATACATATAGTGAAAATAGAGGCGAAAATAGTTTTTCCGTACGGCGCTAAACAGCTCGCGTACCGTAGGCGGCGTCGCGCGCGTGGCATCGTCTTCACCATAAACCAGCTCTTTACGGTAGGCGGCCTCTACTCGCTGGTTTTTAAACTCCAGCCCCGGCAGTTTGATCCCTACCACTGCCAGCAATCCGGTCCCCATCAGCGACCAGACGATAGCGGCAATCACCAGACCATACGGAATGTGCCCGACAATTGGCAGCTCCGGCACATGTGCGGAGAGCGTTACCAGCACCGGCAGGAAGGCGATCAACGTCATGATGGCGTTGATAAAACTGACGCCCATATTCTCCAGCGTTGAAGCAAAACGCATGGTGTCTTCCTGCACACGCTGTGCGGCCCCTTCGATATGACGCAGTTGTTGCCAGTTCGCCATGTAATATTCGTTCATCGCCGTACGCCAGCGGAACACGTAGTGACTGACAAAGAAGTTGTTCAGTACACTGATCACCACCGCGATCAGCGCAATCCCCAGAAAGACGCCCACTTCGCGGTAAAATTGTTCGATAGTGACTTTATGCGGCGAACTTAGCGCGGTTTGAATCAGATCATAGAACGGTGCATACCAGGCGTTGACGGCGACCCCGACTTCCACCAAAAACCAGGTGACGAAGATGATCAGTGCAGTACCGAGTATTGACCAGTATTGCCAACGGTGCGGGCTGTAGATAAACCAGAAAAATGCAAAAAGTCCTACGCAAACAATGTAGTAAGCGTAAAAAATCAGGAAATCCAACGACCAGAAACGCGCGGCGCTAATCGGGATCTGCCCGGAAGCGCCGGTGATACGCGCCACCCAGTCACCCCCACCGGCTTGCCAGAAGATAACGGCAATCAATGCCCAAACAAAGGCCGAGAGAAAAAACGTTCCCGGCTTTGGGAAAAAAGACTTAAACATATGCACTCCTGCTAACTTCTTATCGTTTTAACAACTGCTGTGTATTAACCGCATGACCGCTACAAAGCGTCAGCCAAATGAAACCGCCCATTGTGACCCATAGCAAGGCGCTTAGTTCGCCAGCCTGACCATAAGAATTGTTTCGACGGATTTCACAAACCAAAGATTGTTTACATAAGCGGATTAACACGCGCAGGATCACAAATGCAGGCATTGGTGAGCAGGAAAAAGATCGTGTTTACGCGCCGTTACGTTTTTAACACTATTATTGCACTAATTCGCCCTTTGCAATCCATCAATGAGTAGTATAAATACGCTCAGTTACCTTCATTCAATCTATGGACACCACCGTTGAAACGTAGTCTGCTTTTTTCTGCCGTGCTGTGTGCGGCGTCATTGACCTCCGTCCATGCGGCGCAGCCGATCACTGAACCGGAGTTTGCCTCTGATATTGTCGATCGTTATGCCGATCATATTTTTTACGGCAGCGGTGCCACGGGGATGGCGCTGGTTGTTATCGACGGTAACCAGCGCGTCTTTCGTAGTTATGGCGAAACGCGACCTGGTAATAACGTTCGCCCGCAGCTGGATTCGGTCGTGCGTATTGCTTCCCTCACCAAACTAATGACCAGTGAAATGCTGGTGAAATTGCTCGACCAGGGGACCGTAAAGTTAAACGATCCGCTAAGTAAATATGCTCCGCCAGGCGCACGCGTGCCGACCTACAATGGGACGCCCATTACCCTAGTGAATCTGGCAACCCATACCAGCGCCCTGCCCCGTGAACAGCCCGGTGGCGCGGCACATCGTCCGGTGTTTGTCTGGCCAACGCGCGAACAACGCTGGAAATACCTTTCTACGGCGAAGCTAAAAGCCGCGCCAGGCAGTCAGGCGGCGTACTCTAACCTTGCGTTCGACCTGCTGGCAGATGCACTGGCGAATGCGTCCGGCAAGCCTTATACCCAGTTGTTTGAAGAGCAGATTACCCGTCCATTGGGGATGAAAGACACCACCTACACCCCCTCACCGGATCAGTGCCGCCGTTTAATGGTTGCTGAGCGCGGTGCCAGTCCGTGCAATAACACGCTGGCGGCAATTGGCAGCGGCGGCGTCTATTCCACGCCTGGCGATATGATGCGCTGGATGCAGCAGTATTTGTCATCTGATTTTTATCAGCGCAGTAACCAGGCAGATCGCATGCAGACGTTGATTTATCAGCGCGCGCAGTTTACCAAAGTGATTGGCATGGATGTCCCCGGCAAAGCGGATGCGCTTGGTTTAGGCTGGGTATATATGGCCCCGAAAGAGGGTCGTCCGGGGATTATTCAGAAGACAGGCGGTGGTGGCGGTTTCATTACCTATATGGCGATGATCCCGCAGAAGAATATTGGCGCGTTTGTGGTGGTCACTCGTTCGCCGTTGACGCGCTTTAAAAATATGAGCGATGGCATCAATGACCTGGTGACCGAGCTAAGCGGGAATAAACCGTTGGTTATCCCCGCATCCTGATTAATACTCTGAAGGCAAACGGTTGATAGCGACCAGTTTGCCTTTATTCATTTCGATATAGCCGCCTTTACGCAAAGCAGCGAGAACTTCTGCGACGACAGAACGCGATATGCGTGTACGTTGATGGATATAATTCATCACACCAATACGTGATCGCAATTCTTCATTCCAGTCAATCATTGATAATAATGTTGCGCGGATTTGTTCGTAGGAATTATGCCCAATGAGCTGCACGTCGCGTAATTCCAGAATTCTATTTTGCCAGGCTAACCAGTAAAAAGCGTCTCGCCAGAGTTGATTTTGTTCAATAAGCGTAATGGTTTGTTTGGCTGGTAGATGATATCCCGTACAATTTCCTTCTGATATTAATTTGTATGGTATATCGTTTTTCATTAAACCATCAGCCAGCCCCATAATATAAGGAGCCTGGGTAATACCGATAAGTACGTTTTCTTCTCTACGCAGAGAGATAACGCCCTCTAAAATAACGAAAGTATCTTCGCTATTGACATCACTGGAAAATATAACTTGCTTTTCATTATTAAACTCGAAGCGCGTACCGTATCTGGACAAACATTTATCGAGCTTACCAAATTCCTGAAGAGGTTTAACTACAGATAACATTTGCGCGTCCTTTGCAGTAATGCCCGTCAAATCCTTGACGGGCATTATTTAGATTAAATTACCAGAATTTCTTCGGAGTGAAGAATATTACCAAGTATATTTAACACCCACGTTCGCGGACCAGTCTTGATCTACGTCACCACCACCGAGGTAGTTAGCATCGGTATAGGCGCTGAAGTTCTTGGTGAAGCTGAACTGAGTACCCAGACCAACACGTACCGCAGACCCTTCAGTACCGTTATCGATGGAATCACCGTTCACATCGTTATCGTTGTTAGAGTCGTCGTAGACGTAAGCCAGTTTGAAGTACGGAGTCAGAGCCTGGTCTTCGCTGTAGGTGAAGGTATAACCTGCATCTACACCCAGTTCATAACGCATGCTGTCGTAAGACTGACCGTCAACTTTCATGTCGTTGCTCAGCTGGTAGTCATCACCAGACTGGAACAGACCAGAAATGCTGCCGTAAGGAGTCACGTAACCAGCATCACCCAGTTTGAAGTCGTAACCGGCTTTCAAACCGAAGCCCCAAGCGTCGGAGTTGGTGCTACCGTCAACGTAAGTACCGTTGCTCATGGTTGCAGACAAGTCGTTGTTGAAGTGAGAGTAACTCAAGCTACCATCAACAAAGACGTTGTTCGCGAAGTGAGCAGAAGAGTAGATGTAGGCAGTCTGGCTGTCTTGATCCACCTGACCAGAACGGTCATTCATGTCACCTTTAGCGAAGCCTGCAGCCGCACCGACGATCCACTTAGCGTTGTTACCGTCAATTTTGGTATCAACACCGACCATGATGCCGTTAACATCCTGATCATAGTTGATGGTGCCGTTGTCGCCGTTGAAGTTACCACCGAAGTAGCTTACCCATGCGCCGCCGTTATCAGCCAGGCCATGACGAGAGTTGGTCAGACGAGTACCAACGGTGTCTTGTTCCAGGTTCCAGATATTGGTGTTCGCAGACGGGATGCTCAGCGCCATGTTAGCGTAGTCGGTCAGCTCCATCTGTTGCAGAACAACGGTGTTACCGCGCTGTTCAGCCTGATAGGTGTATGCACCCAGGTCAGCTTTGTTAGCAGCAGAGAAGGTCGCGTTGCTGTTTTTGTCGTTGACGTAGATCAGCTCGTTGCCGTTGTAGTCAGCGATAGAACCAGCACCAGTTGCGTTGTCGATACGAACTTTGTAGTTACCGGTTGCAGCTGCAACATGGTCACCGTTGTTATCAACTTCGTTCTGACCAGCTTCGATAGAAGCAGTGTTGTCGTTATCGCCGTTACCGTTAATGGTCAGGTGACCATCAGAGTTCATTGCGATTAAGCCATAACCGTAGTTTGACTTGGTAGTATCGTTGGTACGGTCGTTGGTCAGGTCTGCATCAAGTACGAAGCGGTTGCTTTCGATGTTGAACACACCAGCGTGAATGTTACCACTGGTATCAGTAGTGCTGGTCAGGTTCAGAGTATCAACCTGCAGAGCATTCGCCGCAGTGTTACCTACATCCAGAATACCGTCGTTAGTCACTTTGATGTTGTTGGCATACAGAGCAGCATCACCTACAGCCCAACCAGCAGAAACTTCATCAGAAATGGTTACGGTACTGTTGTCGACAGTCAGTGAATCAGTTGCAACATGACCATCTTCGTTGATGTTCAGCGCAGAAAGACCTGTCAGAGAGATAGAGTCAGAAATCAGCGTTGAATCAGCAACATTAACAGTTGAACCACTGTTGATGCTCAGAGTATCAATCAGAGAAGTTTTGGTGGTATCCCACTGTGAACCGGTATTCAGGGTCACATTGAACAGACCGCTCTGGTAAACCTGATTACCAGTAATATGATCGAATTCACTGTAACTTGTATCATCGTTTTCAACACCAACGGTTGATAACGGCCACAGGCTATTATCCTCAATATCAATCAGAGTTGCAGTTGCCTCGGTGCCAACACCGTATGTAGCGATGTCACCTTTACCATCTCCATCAACATCAATAGAACCAGTTTGATGAACAGATTGTGCTGCCCCTACCCATTTACTACCGTTATTTAATGTCAGATCCAGGCGATCTGTTCCATCCCAACCGTTGGTGTCTACTTCACCATCAGCATCGCGATAACTATCTGCACCACGTGGGAAGAAGTTTTCATCAAAGTTGCTAGAGAAGATTACATCGCCCATCAAAGTAGAGTTACTAAAGTCAGCGGTGGTCTGCATAGCATTATCAGTATTCGGATGTGCAACTACAGCTAATGCAACATCATCCCAGCTTGCAATAGTGCTATCAGCAACACCATCTCCGTCAGTATCTACGGTGACAAAGTTAGATTTACCACTATAATCGCTGGCATTACCTGTATTACCGAACCAACCAGTAGTACCTTCATCAGTCCATGAACCAGAGGTCACGGTTGAATCTTTAACAGTGATGGTGTTATTAAACACTTCGCTGCTGTTTACGCCAGTGCTGACAGTGTTGTCGTCAATATCTTCCCACTCATAACCCTGAGTCAACGTAATACCCGCAACGTGAGAGTTATTAGTGATGGACAGATCAACTTCCTGATCCAGAGTAATAGCCGTACCAATGTTGTAAACGTCTACAACATGAGTATCAGCGGCATTATTGTAAGTGCCGTTATATGTGTAGTGTTCGTAGTTGTCGTCGATCGTTGAATTATCAACAGTCAGCGCCAGACGGTCATGGTAGTAATCATCCGCACGATCAGCACAATCAGTTGTCATGCACTCGGAATAAATCATACCGTGAATAGTGCTGTTTTTGATTGTCAGACTATTGGCGTTGGTATTGGTAGAAATACCGTCGTCCAGATAGTAGGTAGAAATCACGCCGTTAACGGTAGCGTTATTAATGACCGGGTAGATATCGCCGTTGTAATAGCTATCAGCGGCATAGTTGTTCCAGCCTACATAACCATCATAGTAAACGTCATCAGCATAGGTGGCGTCGTTGTAGTGATGGAAAGTATTGTAAGTTTGACCAGAAATATCGTTGGTCGCTGCATTAGCCTGAGAGGTGATAGCCAGAGTGCAAGCCAATGCTAATTGTGATACTACAAGTTTCTTTTTCCAGGAGTGCATTTGTCATCCCTCCTCAGGGACGTAATAAGTTGATCCATCAATTATCAATGCATAGAAAACATATTATGTTTCGCGCTAACGATTATGCTGCGTTACAGACGAATGGTTCAATTATTCTTTCCCCTAAGTCCGAATGTGGACATATATAATTTATGGAGAAAAACACGCATCAAATTGATAAAAGGACGATATTTCAACATGTTGCAGATAATGTTATTTTTGATACATACGCGTTATAAATATCAAAAACACAAACCAGATAAATATCTTATCAATATACAACAAAGTTTGAATTATTCAATTTATAGCAGCACAACCAAAGGCCAAAAAATAATAACCAAGAGCTATAAATAAAGATTAAAAATATTTTCAGTGAATATGAAATTATTGCTATTTCTATTACAAAGATGTCCTGGTCTCTCTTTCATTCTCTTCTTGTCAACATCACGACAACTTTCGTAAAACACTCCTGCCCCGCTTCAGGTATACTGTGCACCTTAATTCCACAAACATCAGGCAGACCATGACAGACTTAATCCAACGCCCTCGTCGCCTGCGCAAATCTCCTGCGCTGCGCGCTATGTTTGAAGAGACAACACTTAGCCTTAACGACCTGGTGTTGCCGATCTTTGTTGAAGAAGAAATTGACGACTACAAAGCCGTTGAAGCCATGCCAGGCGTGATGCGCATTCCAGAGAAACATCTGGCACGCGAAATTGAACGCATCGCCAACGCCGGTATCCGTTCCGTAATGACTTTTGGCATCTCTCACCATACCGATGAAACCGGCAGCGACGCCTGGCGGGAAGATGGACTGGTGGCGCGTATGTCGCGCATCTGCAAGCAGACTGTGCCAGAAATGATCGTCATGTCAGACACTTGTTTCTGTGAATACACTTCTCACGGTCACTGCGGTGTGCTGTGCGAGCATGGCGTCGACAACGACGCGACTCTGGAAAATTTAGGCAAGCAAGCCGTGGTTGCAGCTGCTGCAGGCGCAGACTTCATCGCCCCTTCCGCCGCGATGGACGGCCAGGTACAGGCGATTCGTCAGGCGCTGGACGCTGCAGGCTTTAAAGATACGGCGATTATGTCGTATTCGACCAAGTTCGCCTCTTCCTTTTATGGTCCGTTCCGTGAAGCTGCCGGAAGCGCATTAAAAGGCGACCGCAAAAGCTATCAGATGAACCCAATGAACCGTCGCGAGGCGATTCGTGAATCACTGCTGGATGAAGCCCAGGGCGCAGACTGCCTGATGGTTAAACCTGCTGGAGCATACCTCGACATCGTGCGTGAGCTGCGTGAACGTACTGAATTGCCGATTGGCGCGTATCAGGTGAGCGGTGAGTACGCGATGATTAAGTTCGCCGCGCTGGCGGGTGCTATAGATGAAGAGAAAGTCGTGCTCGAAAGCTTAGGTTCAATTAAGCGTGCGGGTGCGGATCTGATTTTCAGCTACTTTGCGCTGGATTTGGCTGAGAAGAAGATTCTGCGTTAATTTTTTTCCTCTCAGAAAGGGGGAGTTAACCTGTTGAAAGTACGGTGAACGCCCCCTCACCCTAACCCTCTCCCCAAGGGGGCGAGGGAACCGTCCGCACTCGTATCACCCCGCCCGATAAAACGGTTTATCCCCAAGAATCGTCGCCCGATGCATAATCCGCCGCTGTGGCAGGTAATCGGCATTGGCATAGTGCTGAGTCACGCGGTTATCCCAAATCGCAATATCATTCGGTTGCCAGCGCCAACGCACCTGAAACTCCGGTTTAGTGATATGGGCGAATAAAAAGCCTAACAAGGCTTCGCTCTCTTTCTCGCTGACATCGACAATTCGCGTAGTAAAGCCTTCATTCACAAACAGCGCCTGTTTACCGCTCACCGGATGCGTTCGCACCACCGGATGTAGCAACGGAGGATTTTTCGCGACCGCCTCGCGCCAGCGTTGATGTTCCTCCTCGGTTTTGCGGTATTTGTATTCCGGGAACGATTTACGGAAATCATGCTCCGCACGCAGCCCGCTCAGCAGCTGGCGGAAGGGAACAGAGAGCGCCTCATAGGCCGCAATACCGCTGGTCCAGAGCGTATCACCGCCGGTCGAAGGTAACTCTTTAGCTGCCAGAATCGCCCCTGCGGGTGGCGTTTCAATAAATGTCACATCGGTATGCCAGTTGTCGTTATCCGGCGGATTATCGTTATGGGTATCCAGCACGATGATCTCGTCAACCCCTTCGGCATGAGGGTAAACAGGGTGAATATGCAGTTCGCCAAAACGCTGGGCCAGCGCGCGTTGCTGCTGCGGCGTAATAGTTTGATCGCGCAGAAACACCACCTGATGGCGCAGCACCGCATGGTAAAGCTGTTCAAACTGATTATCGCTTAACGGGCGCGTCAGGTCGGCACCCGAAATTTGTGCGCCGATATACGGCCCCAGCGGGGTAATGCTCAGACGTTCACTCATTGTACTTCTCCATGCCAGGGCGTCAGACGGCGCTGTAACGCGCGCAAACCTAGTTCTAAAAGAAAGGCGATAATCGCAATCACCGCGATTCCCGCCAGCACCACGTCAGTCGCGAGAAATTCACCCGCTGACTGAACCATAAATCCTAAACCGCGCGTCGCGGCAATCAGCTCCGCCGCTACCAGCGTAGACCAGCCCACACCCAGACCAATGCGTAATCCGGTGAGGATTTCCGGCAGCGCGCCGGGCAAAATGACAAACCACAGCACCTGCGCACGGCTGGCACCCAGCGACTGGGCGGCACGAATGCGAACCTGCTGCGCGCTTTTCACCCCCGCCAGCGCCGACATCGCCACCGGTGCAAAAATCGCTAAATAGATCAGTAAGATCTTCGAGGTTTCACCAATACCAAACCAGATCACCATCAGCGGCAAATAAGCCAGCGGCGGCACGGGACGATAAAGTTCGATTACCGGATCCAGAATGCCGCGCACCGTCGGGCTTAGCCCCATGGCGATCCCGACCGGAATACCGATCACCACCGCCGCGAGTAGCGCCAGCACAATGCGCGTCAGGCTGGCTGCCAGATGCTGCCACAGCGTGGCGTCCATAAATCCCTGCGGTCCGGCAATGGTGAGCAGTTTTGCCAGTACTTGTTGCGGCGGCGGCAAAAACAGCGGGCTAATCAGTTGCAGCGCCGCCACCGTCCACCATACAGTGAGTAAAACCGCTAACGTGCCAATGCTTAAGGTCACCTGACGCGAGAGCGGCCAGCGCCATTTCAGCCGCCGCGAATGCAGTTTTTCATTAATGAGCACACTCATGAGAACGCCTCCCGTTGCTCAAATACGCGGCTTAAAACATATTCGCGCATGGCGATGAATTGTGGATCGGACTTGATGCTGCGGCTCGACTCTCCCGCAACAAAGCGGCGAGCAAAGTTGAGCGGCAGCCGCTCCAGCACACGGCCAGGGCCGGATGAAAGCAGAACCAGTTCAGTCGCCATAAACACCGCTTCTTCTATATCGTGGGTAATCAACAGCACCTGCTTGCCCGTCTCCTGCCAGAGTTTCAGCAGCAGAGTTTGCATCTGGTCGCGGGTGAAGGCGTCCAGCGCACCAAACGGTTCGTCGAGTAATAACAGCTGGGGATTCGCCGCCAGCGCGCGGGCAATCCCCACCCGCTGACGTTGACCACCGGAAAGCTGCCAGATATAGCGTTTTTCTGCGCCTTCCAGCCCCACTTTTTTCAGCATCTGGTGCGCGATTTCCAGTCGCTGCATTTTCTCTATACCTGCCAATTGCAGGCCGAACGCCACGTTGTCCTGTACATTGCGCCACGGTAGTAGCCCTTCATTCTGAAAAACCACCCCGCGCTCTGCTCCCGGTCCCTCAATACGCTTACCCGCCAGTTGAATGCTGCCATGCTGATAAGGCACAAAACCGGCAATCAGATTCAGCAGGGTGGTTTTACCGCAGCCGGACGGCCCCAGCACCACCAGTAGCTCGCCGCTTTCCAGCGTCAGGTTGATATCTTCCAGTACCGGTTTGCCGCCATAATCGGCGTAAAGATGAGAGATTTGCAGCATCTGCGCCTCCTTTTATTGCACGAAGCGCGAGGTAACGTACTGGCTGTAATCATTCGCTACAGCCGGGACCTTGCCCTGCTCTTTCAAAAACTGCGCGGTGTCGATGATCGCTTTGTTCACCGGTCCGGTCAGTTCTACCGTTTGTTGCTGCGGCGTCAGATAGGTATTCCCCTTCACCAGCCCCGGAACGTCACCTTCCGGCACGCCGCTTAAACGCGCCAGTTTGCTGATGTTTTCCGGCTGTTTCAGCCACGCGTCTGGGTTAGCAATGTACGGTTGCTGAGCATCGATGGCGCTTTTAGCGAACGCTTTCACGACCTCAGGATGTTTCTCGGCAAAATCTTTGCGCACCACCCAGACGTCCAGCGTTGGCGCACCCCACTGCCCGACCTGTTCAGAATCGGTCAACACCTTGCCGTCTTTTTCCAGGGCGTTAACCGCCGGTGCCCAGACATAAGCACCATCAATATCACCCCGCTGCCATGCGGCGATAATCGCGGGCGGCTGCAGGTTCACAATCTCCACTTGCCCGGGTTTAATCCCCCAGTGTTTCAGCGCCGCCAGCAGGCTGTAGTGGGTGGTGGAGATAAACGGTACGGCAATGCGTTTGCCAATCAAATCTTCGGGTTTGCTGATAGTTTTCTTTACCACCAGCGCTTCGGAGTTACCCAGTTTTGACGCCAGCAAGAAGACTTCAATCGGCACCTGTTGGCTGGCTGCAACCGCTAATGGGCTGGAACCGAGGTTGCCGATTTGCACGTCGCCAGAAGCCAGCGCCCGCACGATGCTGGCTCCGCTGTCAAACTTACGCCAGTCCACGGTTGCTCCGCTTTCTTTAGCAAAGGTGTTGTCGGCCTGAGCCACTTTCGCCGGTTCGGCTGAGGTTTGATACGCCACGGTGACGTTCACCGCCTGTGCCTGAAAAGCGATGAATGCCAGTGCGGCAAGAAGTGTGTTACGCGATGAAATTGCCATGATTGTCTGCTCCCCTGTCTTGTTATGTGAGCAGTATTCAGGAATAAAAACATTCATTAAAAGAATTAGTCGTTATCGCACAGATGATTTTATTCTTAGCAAAAAAACGGCAAAGGAAAGATTAAATATGCAATTACTCCGTTCTAACAATTGGGAAAATTACTACACTTCATTTTAGTGATGCATAAACAACCACATTACGAGATTTATTACTTCATTATTTCTATCAATATCAATACATATAATAAAACTATTATATTCGCATTGTATATATCACTGTATCATTCTCAATCACTCGCATATTACATTCACATAATGTATATAAACAATACTTGTTCACAGAACATATTTTTTAAATGCAATTAATTGACAAACTAAATCACATCTAAATACAATGTATAAAACAAAATAACTATACATACCAAACATACAAACACTTAACATATGAATTGCATAAAAACATTACCCAGTCGAACCTCCGGGTCTGAAAGCCCTTGCTTTTCAGTTATTAGCAACATTTAACATTTATAAATTAACATCTGGCTGCGCCAGAGATTACGTCTCTGAGTGCATCGTTGTGCTTGTAGTATAATAAATAAAATGGAGTGTCATTAAGTGGATAAGGTTTTAGATTCAGCCCTCCTTTCTTCGGCAAATAAAAGAAAGGGTATCCTTGCTATTGGCGCACATCCTGACGATATAGAATTAGGCTGTGGCGCATCGCTTGCTCGTCTTGCGCAAAAAGGAATTTATATCGCAGCCGTGGTGATGACTACCGGCAACTCTGGTACAGATGGAATAATCGATCGCCATGAAGAATCGCGCAACGCCCTAAAGATATTAGGGTGCCACCAAACTATTCATCTTAATTTTGCTGACACCCGCGCTCATTTACAGCTCAATGATATGATTTCCGCTCTGGAAGACATCATTAAAAATCAAATTCCTTCTGATGTTGAAATCATGCGGGTATATACCATGCATGATGCCGACCGCCATCAGGATCATCTCGCTGTTTATCAAGCTTCAATGGTTGCCTGCCGCACTATTCCACAAATTCTCGGCTACGAAACCCCAAGTACCTGGCTTTCATTTATGCCTCAGGTTTTTGAATCCGTTAAAGAAGAATATTTCACAGTCAAACTTGCTGCATTAAAAAAACATAAAAGCCAGGAACGACGTGATTATATGCGTCATGATCGCCTGCGTGCAGTTGCACAATTTCGCGGGCAACAGGTCAATAGCGATCTGGGTGAAGGCTTTGTAATTCATAAAATGATTCTTTGAGCAAATTGCATGAAAACCTGGATATTTATCTGTATGTCCATAGCAATGTTGCTATGGTTTTTAAGTACGCTAAGACGTAAACCCAGTCAAAAGAAAGGCTGTATTGACGCCATTATACCTGCGTATAACGAAGGCCCGTGTCTGGCGCAGTCACTGGATAATCTACTGCGTAACCCTTATTTTTGCCGGGTAATTTGCGTTAACGACGGCTCCACGGACAATACCGAAGCGGTCATGGCGGAAGTCAAACGCAAATGGGGCGACCGCTTTGTTGCCGTCACGCAAAAAAATACCGGTAAAGGTGGTGCGCTGATGAATGGCCTCAATTATGCCACCTGCGACCAGGTTTTTTTAAGTGATGCCGACACCTATGTTCCGCCCGATCAAGACGGAATGGGCTATATGCTGGCAGAAATTGAGCGCGGTGCTGATGCCGTAGGCGGCATTCCCTCTACTGCGTTGAAAGGCGCGGGGCTGTTACCGCACATCCGCGCGACCGTAAAGTTGCCGATGATTGTTATGAAGCGCACGCTACAGCAGCTCCTGGGCGGCGCACCGTTTATTATCAGCGGTGCCTGCGGGATGTTCCGTACTGATGTATTGCGTAAGTTCGGTTTCTCGGATCGTACTAAAGTCGAAGACCTTGATCTCACCTGGACATTAGTGGCAAACGGCTACCGTATTCGGCAGGCGAATCGCTGCATCGTATACCCACAGGAATGCAACAGCCCGCGTGAGGAGTGGCGTCGCTGGCGGCGTTGGATTGTGGGATACGCGGTCTGTATGCGCCTGCATAAAAGACTTTTATTTAGCCGCTTCGGTATCTTCAGTATATTTCCTATGCTGTTGGTTGTGATTTATGGCGTTGGGATTTATCTCACTACCTGGTTTAATGAATTCATCACCACCGGGCCGCATGGTGTGGTGTTGGCAATGTTTCCGCTTATCTGGATCGGCGTAGTTTGTGTTATTGGTGCTTTTAGCGCCTGGTTTCATCGTTGCTGGTTGTTGGTGCCTTTAGCGCCGCTTTCCGTTGTGTATGTATTATTAGCTTATGCCATCTGGATTATTTATGGACTTATTGCCTTTTTTACTGGACGCGAACCTCAGCGCGACAAACCCACCCGCTATTCCGCACTGGTGGAAGCGTCAACCGCTTATTCCCAACCTTCTGTCACAGGAACTGAAAAACTATCTGAAGCTTAATGTTAAAGAGAAAAATATTCAGATTGCAGACCAGGTAATTATTGATGAAACTGCAGGTGAAGTTGTTATCGGCGCGAATACCCGTATTTGTCATGGTGCCGTTATTCAGGGTCCGGTAGTGATTGGCGCAAACTGCCTGATAGGTAATTATGCGTTTATTCGTCCTGGCACAATAATCAGCAATGGTGTAAAAATTGGTTTTGCCACCGAAATTAAAAATGCGGTTATTGAAGCGGAAGCAACGATTGGTCCGCAATGTTTTATTGCCGACTCGGTAGTTGCAAACCAGGCATATTTGGGCGCACAAGTACGTACCAGTAATCATCGTCTGGATGAACAGCCTGTGTCTGTTCGAACTCCAGAGGGAATTATCGCTACCGGATGCGATAAATTAGGTTGTTATATCGGGCAGCGTTCACGCCTTGGCGTACAAGTTATAATTTTGCCTGGGCGAATTATTTCCCCGAACACGCAACTTGGCCCGCGCGTGATTGTAGAACGTAATTTACCTGCCGGAACTTATTCACTCCGACAAGAACTTATCCGTACAGGAGATTAAAATGATAAAACGGACGTTATTAGCGGCGGCCATTTTTAGCGCATTGCCCGCTTATGCCGGGTTAACTTCCATTACCGCGGGCTACGATTTTACCGATTATTCTGGCGATCATGGCAACCGTAATTTAGCGTATGCTGAACTGGTGGCGAAAGTTGAAAACGCAACGCTGCTTTTTAATCTTTCCCAGGGGCGTCGTGATTATGAATCTGAACATTTCAATGCCACTCGCGGTCAGGGTGCGGTCTGGTATAAATGGAATAACTGGCTGACAACCCGAACGGGTATTGCCTTTGCGGATAATACGCCGGTCTTTGCCCGCCAGGATTTTCGTCAGGATATTAACCTGGCCCTGTTGCCAAAAACGCTTTTCACGACCGGTTATCGCTACACTAAATATTACGATGATGTCGAAGTCGATGCCTGGCAAGGCGGCGTATCACTCTATACTGGCCCGGTGATCACCAGCTACCGCTATACCCATTATGACTCCAGCGATGCAGGTGGTAGTTATAGCAATATGATTTCCGTGCGTCTGAATGACCCGCGCGGCACTGGTTATACGCAACTATGGCTAAGCCGCGGAACAGGTGCTTACACCTATGACTGGACGCCAGAAACACGCTACGGCAGCATGAAGAGCGTCAGTCTGCAACGTATTCAACCGCTGACTGAGCAACTTAATCTCGGGCTGACGGCAGGTAAAGTGTGGTACGACACCCCAACCGATGATTATAACGGTCTGCAACTTGCAGCCCATCTGACCTGGAAATTCTGATTCCTTCTGCCGCCCGCTATCCGGGGCGGCCTTCCCTGCCGATTAGCCCCCCCTTTCCTCTTTGTTTTCCGACCACATTCACCGGATAAATTTTATTCTCCAGTGTTATATACTATAGGGGGGTATGCATTGACATATAGCATACCCCCCTATAGTATATTGCGTGCAGATGATGAGGTGCGAAATGCCCAGTACTCCGGAAGAGAAGAAAAAGGTCCTTACTCGAGTTCGTCGTATTCGAGGGCAGATTGATGCTCTGGAACGGTCGCTGGAGGGTGATGCCGAATGCCGTGCCATACTCCAACAGATCGCTGCCGTTCGGGGCGCGGCTAACGGGCTGATGGCAGAAGTGCTTGAAAGCCATATCCGGGAAACGTTTGACCGAAATGACTGCTACAGCCGCGAAGTCAGCCAATCCGTTGACGACACTATTGAACTGGTTCGAGCCTATCTTAAATAGCTGAATCTATTACCATATTGAGGAAGAGCGAGAGATGAAATCACGTGCTGCCGTTGCATTTGCTCCCGGTAAACCGCTGGAAATCGTTGAAATTGACGTTGCACCACCGAAAAAAGGTGAAGTGCTGATTAAAGTCACCCATACCGGCGTTTGCCATACCGACGCATTTACCCTCTCCGGGGATGACCCGGAAGGTGTATTCCCGGTGGTTCTCGGTCACGAAGGGGCCGGCGTTGTGGTTGAAGTCGGTGAAGGCGTAACCAGCGTCAAACCTGGCGACCATGTGATCCCGCTTTACACCGCGGAGTGCGGCGAGTGTGAGTTCTGTCGTTCTGGCAAAACTAACCTCTGTGTTGCGGTTCGCGAAACCCAGGGTAAAGGCTTGATGCCAGACGGCACCACCCGTTTTTCTTACAACGGGCAGCCGCTTTATCACTACATGGGGTGCTCTACATTCAGTGAATACACCGTGGTCGCGGAAGTGTCTCTGGCCAAAATTAATCCAGAAGCAAACCATGAACACGTCTGTCTGCTGGGCTGTGGCGTGACCACCGGTATTGGCGCGGTGCACAACACAGCTAAAGTCCAGCCAGGTGATTCTGTTGCCGTGTTTGGTCTTGGCGCGATTGGTCTGGCAGTGGTTCAGGGCGCGCGTCAGGCGAAAGCGGGACGGATTATCGCTATCGATACCAACCCGAAGAAATTCGATCTGGCGCGTCGCTTCGGTGCTACCGACTGCATTAACCCGAATGACTACGACAAACCGATTAAAGATGTCCTGCTGGATATCAACAAATGGGGTATCGACCATACCTTTGAATGCATCGGTAACGTCAACGTGATGCGTGCGGCGCTGGAAAGTGCGCACCGCGGCTGGGGTCAGTCGGTGATCATCGGGGTGGCAGGTTCTGGTCAGGAAATCTCCACCCGTCCATTCCAGTTGGTCACTGGTCGCGTATGGAAAGGTTCCGCGTTTGGCGGCGTGAAAGGTCGTTCCCAGTTACCGGGTATGGTTGAAGATGCGATGAAAGGTGATATCGATCTGGAACCGTTTGTCACGCATACCATGAGCCTTGATGAAATTAATGACGCCTTCGACCTGATGCATGAAGGCAAATCCATTCGAACCGTAATTCGTTACTGATTTCCCGCAGGTATACCCCGTCCACTTCAGACGGGGTTCTTAATACTCTCCCTGGGCAGCCGTCCGGGGGATTAACCGTGAGATAATGACTGATGGAACTCATTGAAAAACATGCCAGCTTTGGCGGCTGGCAAAATGTGTATCGGCATTATTCCCAATCACTGAAATGTGAAATGAATGTCGGCGTCTATCTCCCACCAAAAGCCGCGAATGAAAAATTGCCGGTGCTGTACTGGCTTTCGGGCCTGACCTGCAACGAGCAGAATTTCATTACTAAATCGGGGATGCAGCGTTACGCAGCTGAACACAACATTATTGTTGTTGCGCCGGACACCAGTCCGCGAGGCAGTCATGTCGCAGATGCCGACCGTTACGATCTCGGGCAAGGTGCCGGGTTTTACCTGAACGCAACGCAAGCGCCGTGGAATGAACATTACAAAATGTATGACTATATCCGCAACGAGCTGCCGGATTTAGTGATGCAACATTTTCCGGCAACGACCAGAAAGTCTATCTCTGGTCATTCTATGGGCGGGCTGGGCGCGCTGGTGCTGGCGTTACGTAACCCAGATGAATATGTCAGCGTCTCGGCGTTTTCGCCCATTGTCTCCCCATCGCAAGTACCGTGGGGACAGCAAGCCTTTGCCGCATATCTTGGTGAAAATAAAGATGCCTGGTTGGATTACGATCCGGTGAGTCTTATTTCACAAGGTCAACGCGTTGCGGAAATCATGGTTGATCAGGGGTTGAGTGATGATTTTTACGCGGAACAGCTGCGGACTCCAAATCTTGAAAAGATCTGCCAGGAGATGAATATCAAGACGTTAATCCGTTATCACGAGGGTTACGACCACAGCTATTATTTTGTCTCCAGTTTTATTGGCGAGCATATTGCCTACCACGCCAATAAACTGAATATGCGTTGATAATAGTGCACGACTGCCGGATGCGGCGTGAACGCCTTATCCGGCCTACACTTCGCCCGTAAACCGTAGGCCTGATAAGACGCGCAAAGCGTCGCATCAGGCATGGCGCACGACTGCCGGATGCGGCGTGAACGCCTTATCCGGCCTACACTTCGCCCATAAACCGTAGGCCTGATAAGACGCGCATAGCGTCGCATCAGGCATCTGCGCACGACTTATCTATGTTTACCACATCAAATCATCAGGCACTTTGAAGTCGGCATACGGATCGTCTTCATCCTGCTCTTCGGCACTGAGCGCGCTGTGCAACACAATACTGCTGGCATCACGCTGAGCAATTTTATCGGCAACGCTGGCGGGAATAATGGCGTATTCACCTTCGCTATTGTTATCGACCAACAAGCGGGCAATCGCCAGACGACCATTAATCAACTGCGCCTGTGTGAGCTTATCGACAAAAATCTTCTTAATCAGATTGCCGTCAGTGAAGTTAAAACCAATATCGCCATTGGCAATGGTGATTCGGTTCATTTCAATGAGCTGCTTCACCTGAGCTTTATATTCTTTCGCCAACGCCGCTTGTTTTTGCTGTTCGCTAAGCTGTTTATCACGCTCAAGCTGTGCCTTTTTATTTTCTTCTACCGCCGCCCGAGCTTCACGCGCCTGAACGCGCGATTTTTTCGCCGTTCTCTCGACCTTCGCCGCTTTTTTGCTGGTGACTAATCCTGCTTTGAGCAACTGCTCTTGTAAGGTAAGTTTTGCCATCTTTGTTTCCAAACCCGCTGAATAATTTTTAGCGAGTATACCTGTAAACGCCGTGGGTGTATTGGGGGCAAGTCCCTTTCGCCCCTGCTTAATAAGGCGCGTCAGGCATCGGCACACGGCTGCATTCTTGATCTCCGACTCATCAAAATAAACACCGCCAACCCAGCAACAAGAATACCCGGTGCAGAAGCGGCCATTACGCCGACCGTGCCAGTGCCTAATGCCAGCATTTTCCCGGCCAGTAACGGACCGCTCATAGCCCCCAGACGCCCTACCGCCACGGCTGTTCCCACACCTGTTGCGCGGATCTGCGAACTGTAAAACAACGGTGCCAGGGCATACAAAACGCTTTGTCCACCTGTCGCAAACAACCCCGCGACAAATCCCGCCAGCAACATACCGTTAAATGACGACACCGTTCCAAGCGCCAGCAGCGAAGCTAACATGCCGCTATAAATCAGTAGCGACATGGTTACTGGACGCAGCTTATCCATCAATGCGCCCAACATTAACGTCCCGCTTGCCGCCCCCATTTGCAGGGCAAACATCACCCCTGCCGCCTGCGATGGCTGGAATCCTTGCTCCACCAAAAGTAGCGGTAGCCAGTTGATCAACATATAAACCACCAGCAGAGTGAAGAAATAACACAACCACAGCAGCAGCGTCGCGGTTGCCGTTTCTGGCGCAAATAAGGCACGCAGTGGTGGCGCAGCCTGTTTTTCGCCAGCGAAAACCGCTGACTCCGGCAGCCAGCGCATTAATAGCGGCACCAGAATCAACGGCACCACACCACCTACCCAAAACACCGTTTGCCATGCTAAGTTTGCCCCCGCGAAACCCAGTGTCGCCGCCAGCGCCGCGCCAATGGGAACACCGCAATACATCAGGCTCACTGCTGTCCCACGAAAACGTGGACCCGCGGCTTCAGACGTCAGGGCGATAAGATTCGGCAACGCCGCCCCCAGCCCGACACCGGTCATCAGCCGCGCAAAGACCAGTGAGGGGAAATCCCAGGCAATCGCCGTTGCCAGCGAGAACAAACCAAACAGCGCAACTGAGCCAATCAAAATGCGCTTGCGACCATAACGGTCCGCCAGCATTCCGCCAACCAACGCGCCGGGTAGCAAACCGAGTATTCCGGCGCTAAATATCCAGCCCATTTGCATTTTATCGAGTGCGAAAGCCTGGGCGATGCCACCCGCCGCAATGCCAGCCGCCTGAAGATCCAGCCCTTCCATCAGAGCGACCAAAAAACAAAGCCCGATAGTCAGCATCAGGCGGGATGAAGATGATGAAGGGGTACGAGTCGACATAAGATGAACCTCGTTGCGAGTGCAGGTGAATCGCGACTGATACATTGCCAGCCGCGTAATCAGAACTATTTAATGACTGCCTACGGGCGAAATGTAGGCCGGACAAGACGTTTATCGCATCCGGCAGTCGTGTGCAGATGCCTGATGCGACGCTAACGCGTCTTATCAGGCCTACAAATTCTCACGCCACCCGTAGGCCGGATAAGGTGTTTACGCCGCATCCGGCAGTCGTGCTGGGATGGGCATACAAAATGCACGTTCTCGGCAGTCATCATTATTTGTTGTTGCGCAGATCCAGCGCCACGTCAACGATCATATCCTCCTGGCCGCCAACCATCCGGCGTTTGCCCAGCTCAACGAGAATATCCACCGCACTTAAGCCATAACGCGCCGCCGCCGTTTCACAGTGACGCAGGAAGCTCGAGTAAACACCAGCGTATCCCAGCGCCAGCGTTTCGCGATCGACTCGTACCGGTCGATCCTGCAACGGACGCACCAGGTCGTCAGCGGCATCCATTAACGCATAGAGATCGGTCCCATGCTGCCAGCCCAGTTTATCCGCGGCGGCAATAAATACTTCCAGCGGCGCGTTACCTGCGCCCGCGCCCATTCCCGCGAGGCTGGCGTCGATTCGGTCGCAGCCCTCTTCCACCGCCGCGATAGAGTTCGCCACGCCAAGACTCAGGTTATGGTGAGCGTGCATGCCAGTTTGCGTTTCTGGTTTCAGCTCTGCTTTCAGGGCGCGGAAACGGTCACGGATATCGCTCATGTTCATCGCACCGCCAGAATCCACCACATAAATACAGGTCGCACCGTAGCCTTCCATCAGCTTTGCCTGCTTTGCGAGATTCTCCGGCGTGGTCATATGGCTCATCATCAGAAAACCAACGGTGTCCATTCCGAGCTCGCGGGCATACTGAATATGCTGGGCGGAAACATCAGCTTCGGTACAGTGCGTTGCCACACGAACCACCCGCGCGCCAGCCTGCCAGGCATTTTTCAGATCGTGAATAGTGCCGATTCCTGGCAGCAACAACGTCGCGATTTTGGCGTGCTTCACCACATCCGCCGCTGCTTCAATCCATTCAAGGTCGCTATGTGCGCCGAAACCATAGTTAAAGCTGGAACCTTGCAAACCGTCGCCGTGGGCCACTTCAATCGAATCCACGCGGGCATCGTCCAGTGCTTTGGCAATCTGGCGAACGTTTTCCAGCGAATACTGATGACGAATGGCGTGCATACCGTCACGCAATGTGACGTCCGAGATATAAAGTTTTTTACCGTTCATGCCGCTTCTCCTGCCTTGCGCGCCAGTGACTGGGCCATTTTTTCCGCTGTCGCCAGCGCACTGGAAGTCATAATATCGAGGTTGCCCGCATAGGCAGGCAGATAATGCGCTGCGCCTTCGACTTCCAGCCAGACCGCTGTTTTCAGTCCGGAGAATTGCCCCACGCCCGGTAAATTGACCGGTTTATCCTGCGGGATAACTTCAAACTGCACGCGCTGTTTCAGGCGATAACCCGGTACGTAAGCCTGCACCGCCTCAGCCATTTCATTGATTGAGGCTTCGATATCATCTTGTGAAGCTTCGTCGCTCAATACATACACCGTGTCACGCATCATCAACGGTGGCTCTGCTGGGTTAAGCACAATAATCGCCTTCCCTTTTGCCGCGCCGCCCACCACTTCAATGGCTCGGGAAGTGGTTTCCGTAAATTCATCGATATTGGCACGCGTGCCAGGTCCGGCAGATTTACTGGCGATAGAAGCGATAATTTCGGCGTAATGAACACGCGCCACGCGTGAAACTGCCGCCACCATTGGAATGGTGGCCTGGCCGCCGCAGGTGACCATGTTGACGTTCAGTTGATCGACGTTCGCCTCGAGGTTAACCACCGGCACGCAGTAAGGGCCGATGGCAGCAGGCGTCAGGTCAATTAAGCGAATATCCGGTTTCGCTTCGCGTAAAGCGGCATCGTTTTTCACATGCGCGCCCGCGCTGGTCGCATCAAATACAATGTCGATATCAGCAAATTCAGGCATGTTCATCAGCCCGATCACCCCTTCATGGGTGGTGGCGACGCCCATACGTCTGGCACGCGCCAGACCGTCGGACTGAGGATCAATGCCGACCATCACCGCCATCTCCAGATGCTGACCGTGACGCAAAATTTTAATCATCAGATCGGTGCCAATGTTGCCAGAACCGATAATGGCGACTTTACGCTTACTCATGACAGACTTCCTTTTGGGGCTGCGCTTGAAAATGTCGCAGCAACTGAACCTATGCCTTCAATATGGGCTTCAAAACGATCGCCCGCATTCACTGCCACCATCGGACCTAATGCCCCGGTAAGAATGATATCTCCGGCGCGCAGCGGTTCACCCAGGCTGGCCATTTTGCGTGCCAGCCAGACGGCGGCATTAAGCGGATGTCCCAGGCATTCGCTGCCGCGCCCGCTGGAAACCTCTTCGTTATTACGCGTCATCTTCATGGCGCAGTTTTTCAGGTCTAACCCCGCCGGACGTTGCGCCGGACCGCCGATGACATACACCCCGCAGGAAGCGTTATCTGCCACGGTATCGACAAACTGAATCGACCAGTCGCGAATGCGGCTCCCCACCACTTCCAGCGCCGGAAGTACCCATTCAATGGCGTTATACAGTTCGTCGAAGGTGATATCAGTTGCGGGTAAATCGCGGTTCAACACCAGTGCGATCTCCGCTTCAATGCGGGGTTGCAGAACACGGGAAAAAGGAATGATTTCGTTATCGCCATAACACATGTCGGCAAATAACGTCCCAAAATCCGGTTGATCAACGCCCAGTTGTTGTTGCACTTTCGGATGCGTCAGGCCCACTTTACGCCCTACCACGCGACGCCCCTGCACAACGTCATATTGCACATTTATGTGCTGAATGGCGTAGGCCGCTTCAGCGTTATCGATACCAATCAGATCGCGCAGCGGCGCAATCGCTTCGCCCTGCTCTGCGGCGCGGCGTAAATCCGCCGCCAGTTGCTCAAGAGTATGCTTCGTCATGACCATTCCTTAAGGGCGTGCGAGGAAATTCAGCACCAGTTGATTGAAAGCGTCGGCATGTTCCCACTGCGCCCAGTGACCACAGTCGCGGAAGATATGCAGTTCAGAACCGGCAATGCCGGACAGCAGACGCAGACCCGCATCCATCGGCACAAAGCGGTCGTTGCGCCCCCAGACAATCAGGGTTTGCGCTTTGATTTCCGCCAGACGTGGGCCAAAATCCGGGAACTGTTTCGGATTAGCTTCCAGGCTCTTAACGAAGTTTTCCAGGTGATCGCGGCGCGACAGCATATTATTCAGGCGCGCTTCAAACAGGGCGTCGGTCAAATCGCTGGTATCGAAAACGAAGATATCCATCATCAGCTTCAGGTTTTCGATAGTCGGCTGACGATAAAGCTGATTCAGTCGCTTAATACCTTCGGTTGGCATCGGCGTAAACAAACTCATGCCGCCCGTACCGCCGCCCATCAGCACCAGTTTGCCGACGCGCTCCGGCCAGTTAAGGGTGAACGCCACAGAACTATGGCCGCCCATCGAGTTGCCCAGCAGGTGGATTTTGGCGATATCCAGTTGATCCACCACGCTTTTCAGGATTCGTGCATTAAGATCCGATCGTGAACCACTATTAACGATCGAATCGCTTTTGCCCCAACCCGGACAATCCAGCAGGATTACCCGATAGCCCGCCTCTACCAGCGGATCGATATTGCGGCTGAAGTTCGCCCAGCCAGTAGCACCCGGGCCGGAACCATGCAGCAGGACAACGGTTTCGTCGCCTTGTCCGCAGTCATTAAAATGGATGCGCAGCGTTTTACCCGCTTCTTCTACATTCAGAAAACGGCTGGTGGCGGCTTCGGTTTGTGGCTGATAACTCATCATCTTCTCCTGCATATTCAGTTCTCTGTTCTGGCGCTTAACGAGCCAAATCCGGCAATCCACTCCGGGATTGGGCGGTAATAACGCCCTTCGCTACGCCAGTTGCCAAATGTAGAAATAGCGGCAAAAGCGGCGACCCAGGTTTTGATTTCATGTGTCGACTTTCCGGCAATGGCGGAAAGCTCTTCGTTACTGACGGCATCCAGTTCCTGTATGCGTCCCTGCTCCAGCAAAGTCATGAACTGGTTATCCCAAATCGGGTTGAGCGGATGCAGAGTTCTCTGATCCTCAACAAACTTCTCAGCGGCGCTAATCACCCGTTGCTGACGCAATTCGCGCTCACTGGCGGGTAAATCTTTCCCGCTCCCCAACAGACGGTCGCGCATATGGGCATCGGCTTTCGCCAGTTCGGGCACCGGCGGCTGATGGGAAAGCCCACCGGAACCCAGGAACAGCACGCGTTTATTGAGAGTGCTGGTGAAACGTCCAATGGCTTCACCCAACATGCGGGTACGCTGGAAACCGGGCAGCGGCGTGGCGACACCGTTGATGAACACAGGCAGAACTGGCACCTTATCCAGCCCACCGAGCAGGAACTCCAGCGGCTGGGCGAACCCGTGGTCCACCTGCATACAGTAAGAAACGGCAAGATCGATCCCGCTCTTCATGACAGCATGCGCACAGGCCTCCGCCAGCTCCACAGGCACGGGCAGCTCTCCTGCCGCACTGCCGAAATCACCAATTGCCGTCGCTCCAACGCCTAAACAGAACGGTGGCATCACGTCATAGAAAAAGCCGTTGTAGTGATCTGGCGCAAACAGCACCACCAGTTCAGGGGAGAATGCCGCAATACGCTCGCGGGCGCTGGCAATCACGCCATTGACCTCATCGAGCACCTCTTGCGCCGGGTCGACATACCCCACCAGCGGCGAGTGGGAAAGACAGTGAAGATAAGCGTGCATATCAGGCTACCTTTTCGACAGAAACGTCGGCATCAGGGCGAGTCAGCGTCATCACCGACGCCAGTTTATTCAGGGTCTTGCCCAGGGTTTGCGGAATGGCGGTGGCGGCAACAAAGCGATCCGGGCGCATCACCACCAGCGAAGCATTGTGTTGCGCGAACCAGCTACGCAGGCGACCTTGCGTATCGCCCACGCGTAGTACGCCGTCGTGGTTATCCTGTGCGGTATGAATTTGCACTTCCGGCACCACCTGAATGAAGCGTGTGCCCAACGCGCGCCACTGCTGGATTTGCTCGTCGCTCATCCCCCACAGTGGATTGCATCCCCAGCCAATTACCGCGAAGTTCGCGCCGATCGCGTTATCGAGCAGCGTCACGTCGCCGTTTTCCAGCGTGACTTTCGGCTGAATAAACATCTTGCCGACCGGAGAGTGCTTCGCTTCGCCCTCACGCATCAGCGCACCGCCGTAATATTGCGGCATCGGCTTGAAGCGCATTTCGAGGAAGTAGCGTTTTACTGGCGGCAGATAATTCAACAGCCAGGAAACGCCGTCACGTAACGTACCCTGCCAGCGTTTCGGCGGAGCCAGCACGTTGCCCGCCGTCACGGACAGGTCAATCATCGCTTTGGCGTGATCGCGACGTTCTTGTTGATAGGTATCGAGCAGCGCATCGCGGGCTTTCCCCTGGATAACCAACGCCAGTTTCCATGCGAGGTTAAAGGCGTCGCGCATACCACTGTTATAGCCCTGCCCCTGCCATACCGGCATGATGTGCGCGGCATCGCCCGCCAGCAGTACGCGATCAATACGGAAACGTTGCGCCAGTCGCGCGTTGTGGGTGTAGACACGCTGGCGAATCAATTCAACATTGTCCGGATTAGGCAGCACTTTGCTTAACAGCTTGCGCATATTTTGCGGCTCACGCAGCTGCTCTTCGGTTTCTCCCGGCATCACCATAAATTCAAAGCGACGTACCGCATGAGGCAGCGCGGCAGAAACATACGGGCGCACCGGATCGCAACACAAATAGATATGCGGCGTACTTAACGGATCGTTGGCGATATCTACCACAATCCACTGATTTGGCGCAGTTTTACCTTCAAACGGCACATTCAGAGTGCGACGGACAAAACTTGCTCCACCGTCACAGGCTACCAGCCACTGGGCTTTGACCGTTTCCCGCTGCCCTTCTGCCGTTTTCAGGTGCAAGGTCACTTCGTCATTTTGCTGGCTGAAGGCCTCCAGCTCGCGGGCAAACAAGCAGCGCACATTCGGAAAACGCGACAACCCTTCCAGCATCACCGCATCGACCTGTGGCTGAATAAAGGCGTTACGGCGCGGCCAGCCAAATTCATCGGTCATTGGCTGAATATCAGCAAAACAGCGGCCTTTTGGGGTGAGAAAACGCATCGCGTGCCACGGTGTAGTGTGCGGCAGAACATTCTCGACCAGGCCGACCGACTGCATGGTGCGCAGCGCCTCGTCATCAATACCAATCGCACGCGGGTAGTCGATCAACTTATCGAGTTTCTCCACCACCAGCACGTCAATGCCCATCTGACCGAGATAGTTCGCCATCATCAGCCCAACCGGACCGGCACCAGCGATCGCCACCTGAACGCTATGGTTAACAGCAGGCTGGATGTCAGGGTGTTGTATTGCCATTTCAGTACCTCACGACTCGGACAAAATGCCGTTGCGCGCACAGTACAGCGCAACTTATTTTGTTAAAAACATGTAAATGATTTTTTATTGTGCGCTCAGTATAGGAAGGGTATTTTCGGCTACAATCAAAACATGCCCGAATGTGCACCAGGTGCACAACGTTGTTTTAACTATAGAAATGTCAATTAATATGCAGAACAATGAGCAGACGGAATACAAAACCGTGCGCGGCTTAACACGCGGTCTAATGTTATTAAATATGTTAAATAAACTTGATGGCGGTGCCAGCGTCGGGCTGCTGGCGGAACTCAGCGGCCTGCATCGCACCACTGTGCGGCGACTGCTGGAGACGCTGCAGGAAGAGGGATATGTCCGCCGTAGCCCCTCCGATGACAGTTTTCGTCTGACCATCAAAGTGCGGCAATTAAGCGAAGGATTTCGTGACGAACAGTGGATTTCTGCACTGGCGGCCCCGCTGCTGGGCGATCTGTTGCGCGAAGTGGTATGGCCGACAGATGTGTCCACGCTGGATGTTGATGCAATGGTGGTACGCGAAACCACCCACCGTTTCAGCCGCTTATCCTTTCACCGGGCAATGGTCGGGCGACGTTTACCGCTCCTGAAAACCGCCTCGGGCCTGACCTGGCTGGCCTTTTGCCCGGAACAAGAACGCAAGGAATTAATCGAAATGTTAGCCGCCCGCCCCGGTGATGACTATCAACTGGCACGAGAACCGTTAAAGCTGCAAGCCATTCTGGCGCGCGCGCGCAAAGAGGGTTACGGACAGAACTACCGCGGCTGGGATCAGGAGGAGAAGATCGCCTCTATCGCCGTACCGCTGCGCAGTGAACAACGGGTGATTGGCTGTCTGAATCTGGTGTATATGGCGAGCGCAATGACCATTGAACAGGCAGCGGAAAAGCATCTTCCGGCGCTACAACGGGTAGCAAAACAGATCGAAGAAGGGGTTGAATCGCAGGCTATTCTGGTGGCCGGACGGCGAAGCGGCGTGCATTTACGTTGACACCATCGAATGGCGCAAAACCTTTCGTGGTATGGCATGATAGCGCCCGGAAGAGAGTCAATTCAGGGTGGTGAATGTGAAACCAGTAACGCTATACGATGTCGCAGAGTATGCCGGTGTCTCTTATCAGACCGTTTCTCGCGTGGTGAACCAGGCCAGCCACGTTTCTGCGAAAACGCGAGAAAAAGTGGAAGCGGCGATGGCGGAGCTGAATTACATTCCCAACCGCGTGGCACAACAACTGGCGGGCAAACAGTCGTTGCTGATTGGCGTTGCCACCTCCAGTCTGGCCCTGCACGCGCCGTCGCAAATTGTCGCGGCGATTAAATCTCGCGCCGATCAACTGGGTGCCAGCGTGGTGGTGTCGATGGTAGAACGAAGCGGCGTCGAAGCCTGTAAAGCGGCGGTGCACAATCTTCTCGCGCAACGCGTCAGTGGGCTGATCATTAACTATCCGCTGGATGACCAGGATGCCATTGCTGTGGAAGCTGCCTGCACTAATGTTCCGGCGTTATTTCTTGATGTCTCTGACCAGACACCCATCAACAGTATTATTTTCTCCCATGAAGACGGTACGCGACTGGGCGTGGAGCATCTGGTCGCATTGGGTCACCAGCAAATCGCGCTGTTAGCGGGCCCATTAAGTTCTGTCTCGGCGCGTCTGCGTCTGGCTGGCTGGCATAAATATCTCACTCGCAATCAAATTCAGCCGATAGCGGAACGGGAAGGCGACTGGAGTGCCATGTCCGGTTTTCAACAAACCATGCAAATGCTGAATGAGGGCATCGTTCCCACTGCGATGCTGGTTGCCAACGATCAGATGGCGCTGGGCGCAATGCGCGCCATTACCGAGTCCGGACTGCGCGTTGGTGCGGATATCTCGGTAGTGGGATACGACGATACCGAAGACAGCTCATGTTATATCCCGCCGTTAACCACCATCAAACAGGATTTTCGCCTGCTGGGGCAAACCAGCGTGGACCGCTTGCTGCAACTCTCTCAGGGCCAGGCGGTGAAGGGCAATCAGCTGTTGCCCGTCTCACTGGTGAAAAGAAAAACCACCCTGGCGCCCAATACGCAAACCGCCTCTCCCCGCGCGTTGGCCGATTCATTAATGCAGCTGGCACGACAGGTTTCCCGACTGGAAAGCGGGCAGTGAGCGCAACGCAATTAATGTGAGTTAGCTCACTCATTAGGCACCCCAGGCTTTACACTTTATGCTTCCGGCTCGTATGTTGTGTGAAATTGTGAGCGGATAACAATTTCACACAGGAAACAGCTATGACCATGATTACGGATTCACTGGCCGTCGTTTTACAACGTCGTGACTGGGAAAACCCTGGCGTTACCCAACTTAATCGCCTTGCAGCACATCCCCCTTTCGCCAGCTGGCGTAATAGCGAAGAGGCCCGCACCGATCGCCCTTCCCAACAGTTGCGCAGCCTGAATGGCGAATGGCGCTTTGCCTGGTTTCCGGCACCAGAAGCGGTGCCGGAAAGCTGGCTGGAGTGCGATCTTCCTGAGGCCGATACTGTCGTCGTCCCCTCAAACTGGCAGATGCACGGTTACGATGCGCCCATCTACACCAACGTGACCTATCCCATTACGGTCAATCCGCCGTTTGTTCCCACGGAGAATCCGACGGGTTGTTACTCGCTCACATTTAATGTTGATGAAAGCTGGCTACAGGAAGGCCAGACGCGAATTATTTTTGATGGCGTTAACTCGGCGTTTCATCTGTGGTGCAACGGTCGCTGGGTCGGTTACGGTCAGGACAGTCGTTTGCCGTCTGAATTTGACCTGAGCGCATTTTTACGCGCCGGAGAAAACCGCCTCGCGGTGATGGTGCTGCGCTGGAGTGACGGCAGTTATCTGGAAGATCAGGATATGTGGCGGATGAGCGGCATTTTCCGTGACGTCTCGTTGCTGCATAAACCGACTACACAAATCAGCGATTTCCATGTTGCCACTCGCTTTAATGATGATTTCAGCCGCGCTGTACTGGAGGCTGAAGTTCAGATGTGCGGCGAGTTGCGTGACTACCTACGGGTAACAGTTTCTTTATGGCAGGGTGAAACGCAGGTCGCCAGCGGCACCGCGCCTTTCGGCGGTGAAATTATCGATGAGCGTGGTAGTTATGCCGATCGCGTCACACTACGTCTGAACGTCGAAAACCCGAAACTGTGGAGCGCCGAAATCCCGAATCTCTATCGTGCGGTGGTTGAACTGCACACCGCCGACGGCACGCTGATTGAAGCAGAAGCCTGCGATGTCGGTTTCCGCGAGGTGCGGATTGAAAATGGTCTGCTGCTGCTGAACGGCAAGCCGTTGCTGATTCGAGGCGTTAACCGTCACGAGCATCATCCTCTGCATGGTCAGGTCATGGATGAGCAGACGATGGTGCAGGATATCCTGCTGATGAAGCAGAACAACTTTAACGCCGTGCGCTGTTCGCATTATCCGAACCATCCGCTGTGGTACACGCTGTGCGACCGCTACGGCCTGTATGTGGTGGATGAAGCCAATATTGAAACCCACGGCATGGTGCCAATGAATCGTCTGACCGATGATCCGCGCTGGCTACCGGCGATGAGCGAACGCGTAACGCGAATGGTGCAGCGCGATCGTAATCACCCGAGTGTGATCATCTGGTCGCTGGGGAATGAATCAGGCCACGGCGCTAATCACGACGCGCTGTATCGCTGGATCAAATCTGTCGATCCTTCCCGCCCGGTGCAGTATGAAGGCGGCGGAGCCGACACCACGGCCACCGATATTATTTGCCCGATGTACGCGCGCGTGGATGAAGACCAGCCCTTCCCGGCTGTGCCGAAATGGTCCATCAAAAAATGGCTTTCGCTACCTGGAGAGACGCGCCCGCTGATCCTTTGCGAATACGCCCACGCGATGGGTAACAGTCTTGGCGGCTTCGCTAAATACTGGCAGGCGTTTCGTCAGTACCCCCGTTTACAGGGCGGCTTCGTCTGGGACTGGGTGGATCAGTCGCTGATTAAATATGATGAAAACGGCAACCCGTGGTCGGCTTACGGCGGTGATTTTGGCGATACGCCGAACGATCGCCAGTTCTGTATGAACGGTCTGGTCTTTGCCGACCGCACGCCGCATCCAGCGCTGACGGAAGCAAAACACCAGCAGCAGTTTTTCCAGTTCCGTTTATCCGGGCAAACCATCGAAGTGACCAGCGAATACCTGTTCCGTCATAGCGATAACGAGCTCCTGCACTGGATGGTGGCGCTGGATGGTAAGCCGCTGGCAAGCGGTGAAGTGCCTCTGGATGTCGCTCCACAAGGTAAACAGTTGATTGAACTGCCTGAACTACCGCAGCCAGAGAGCGCCGGGCAACTCTGGCTCACAGTACGCGTAGTGCAACCGAACGCGACCGCATGGTCAGAAGCCGGGCACATCAGCGCCTGGCAGCAGTGGCGTCTGGCGGAAAACCTCAGTGTGACGCTCCCCTCCGCGTCCCATATCATCCCGCAACTAACCACCAGCGAAACGGATTTTTGCATCGAGCTGGGTAATAAGCGTTGGCAATTTAACCGTCAGTCAGGCCTTCTTTCACAGATGTGGATTGGCGATAAAAAACAACTGCTGACGCCGCTGCGCGATCAGTTCACCCGCGCACCGCTGGATAACGACATTGGCGTAAGTGAAGCGACCCGTATTGACCCTAACGCCTGGGTCGAACGCTGGAAGGCGACGGGCCATTACCAGGCCGAAGCGGCGTTGTTGCAGTGCACGGCAGATACACTTGCCGACGCGGTGCTGATTACGACCGCTCACGCGTGGCAGCATCAGGGAAAAACCTTATTTATCAGCCGGAAAACCTACCGGATTGATGGTAGTGGTCAAATGGCGATTACCGTTGATGTTGAAGTAGCGAGCGATACACCGCATCCGGCTCGGATTGGCCTGACCTGCCAGCTGGCGCAGGTCGCAGAACGGGTAAACTGGCTCGGATTAGGGCCGCAAGAAAACTATCCCGACCGCCTTACTGCCGCCTGTTTTGACCGCTGGGATCTGCCATTGTCAGACATGTATACCCCGTACGTCTTCCCGAGCGAAAACGGTCTGCGCTGCGGGACGCGCGAATTGAATTATGGCCCACACCAGTGGCGCGGCGACTTCCAGTTCAATATCAGTCGCTACAGCCAACAACAACTGATGGAAACCAGCCATCGCCATCTGCTGCACGCGGAAGAAGGCACATGGCTGAATATCGACGGTTTCCATATGGGGATTGGTGGCGACGACTCCTGGAGCCCGTCAGTATCGGCGGAATTCCAGCTGAGCGCCGGTCGCTACCATTACCAGTTGGTCTGGTGTCAAAAATAATAATAACCGGGCAGGCCATGTCTGCCCGTATTTCGCGTAAGGAAATCCATTATGTACTATTTAAAAAACACAAACTTTTGGATGTTCGGTTTATTCTTTTTCTTTTACTTTTTTATCATGGGAGCCTACTTCCCGTTTTTCCCGATTTGGCTACATGACATCAACCATATCAGCAAAAGTGATACGGGTATTATTTTTGCCGCTATTTCTCTGTTCTCGCTATTATTCCAACCGCTGTTTGGTCTGCTTTCTGACAAACTCGGGCTGCGCAAATACCTGCTGTGGATTATTACCGGCATGTTAGTGATGTTTGCGCCGTTCTTTATTTTTATCTTCGGGCCACTGTTACAATACAACATTTTAGTAGGATCGATTGTTGGTGGTATTTATCTAGGCTTTTGTTTTAACGCCGGTGCGCCAGCAGTAGAGGCATTTATTGAGAAAGTCAGCCGTCGCAGTAATTTCGAATTTGGTCGCGCGCGGATGTTTGGCTGTGTTGGCTGGGCGCTGTGTGCCTCGATTGTCGGCATCATGTTCACCATCAATAATCAGTTTGTTTTCTGGCTGGGTTCTGGCTGTGCACTCATCCTCGCCGTTTTACTCTTTTTCGCCAAAACGGATGCGCCCTCTTCCGCCACGGTTGCCAATGCGGTAGGTGCCAACCATTCGGCATTTAGCCTTAAGCTGGCGCTGGAACTGTTCAGACAGCCAAAACTGTGGTTTTTGTCACTGTATGTTATTGGCGTTTCCTGCACCTACGATGTTTTTGACCAACAGTTTGCTAATTTCTTTACTTCGTTCTTTGCTACCGGTGAACAGGGTACGCGGGTATTTGGCTACGTAACGACAATGGGCGAATTACTTAACGCCTCGATTATGTTCTTTGCGCCACTGATCATTAATCGCATCGGTGGGAAAAACGCCCTGCTGCTGGCTGGCACTATTATGTCTGTACGTATTATTGGCTCATCGTTCGCCACCTCAGCGCTGGAAGTGGTTATTCTGAAAACGCTGCATATGTTTGAAGTACCGTTCCTGCTGGTGGGCTGCTTTAAATATATTACCAGCCAGTTTGAAGTGCGTTTTTCAGCGACGATTTATCTGGTCTGTTTCTGCTTCTTTAAGCAACTGGCGATGATTTTTATGTCTGTACTGGCGGGCAATATGTATGAAAGCATCGGTTTCCAGGGCGCTTATCTGGTGCTGGGTCTGGTGGCGCTGGGCTTCACCTTAATTTCCGTGTTCACGCTTAGCGGCCCCGGCCCGCTTTCTCTACTGCGTCGTCAGGTGAATGAAGTCGCTTAAGCAATCAATGTCGGATGCGGCGCGAGCGCCTTATCCGACCAACATATCAGGACGGAATGATCGCAATGAACATGTCGATGACAGAAAGAATAAAAGCAGGCAAGCTATTTACCGATATGTGCGAAGGCTTACCGGAAAAAAGACTTCGTGGGAAAACGTTAATGTATGAGTTTAATCACTCGCATCCATCAGAAGTTGAAAAAAGAGAAAGCCTGATTAAAGAAATGTTTGCCACGGTAGGGGAAAACGCCTGGATAGAACCACCTGTCTATTTCTCTTACGGTTCCAACATCCATATAGGCCGCAATTTTTATGCAAATTTCAATTTAACCATTGTCGACGACTACACGGTAACGATCGGTGATAACGTATTGATTGCACCCAATGTTACTCTTTCCGTTACGGGACACCCTGTACACCATGAATTGAGAAAAAACGGTGAGATGTACTCTTTTCCGATAACGATTGGCAATAACGTCTGGATCGGAAGTCATGTGGTTATTAATCCAGGCGTCACCATCGGGGATAATTCTGTTATTGGCGCGGGTAGTGTCGTCATAAAAGACATTCCACCAAACGTCGTGGCTGCTGGCGTTCCTTGCCGGGTTATTCGCGAAATAAACGACCGGGATAAGCAATATTATTTCAGAGATTACAAAGTTGAATCGTCAGTTTAAATTATAAAAATTGCCTGATACGCTTCGCTTATCAGGCCTACAAATTCAGTGATCTACGTAGGCCGCATCCGGCGTGAACAAAGCGCAGAAACAAGAGTCGCATCATGCCTCTTTGACCCACAGCTGCGGAAAACGTGCTGGTGCAAAACGCAGGGTTATAATCATCAGCCCAACGACACACAGCGCATGAAACGCCCAGTCCATCAGGTAATTGCCGCTGATACTACGCAGCACACCAGAAAACCAAGGGGCAAGCCCGGCGATGATAAAACCGATCCCCTGCATAAACGCCACCAGCTTGCCAGCAATAGCTGGTTGCGCAGAGTGATCGAGCGCCAGCAGCAAACAGAGCGGAAACGCGCCGCCCAGACCTAACCCACACACCATCGCCCACAATACCGGCAATTGCAGCGGCAGCCAGATAAAGCCGCAGAACCCCACCAGTTGTAACACCAGCGCCAGCATTAACAGTTTGCGCCGATCCTGATGGCGAGCCATAGCAGGCATCAGCAAAGCTCCTGCGGCTTGCCCAAGCGTCATCAATGCCAGTAAGGAACCGCTGTACTGCGCGCTGGCACCAATCTCAATATAGAAAGCGGGTAACCAGGCAATCAGGCTGGCGTAACCGCCGTTAATCAGACCGAAGTAAACACCCAGCGTCCACGCGCGGGGAGTGAATACCACGCGAACCGGAGTGGTTGTTGTCTTGTGGGAAGAGGCGACCTCGCGGGCGCTTTGCCACCACCAGGCAAAGAGCGCAACAACGGCAGGCAGCGCCCACCAGGCGAGTGTTTGATACCAGGTTTCGCTATGTTGAACTAACCAGGGCGTTATGGCGGCACCAAGTCCACCGCCGCCCATCAGAGCCGCAGACCACAGCCCCATCACCAGTGGCGTGCGTTGCTGAAACCGCCGTTTAATCACTGAAGGCATCACCGCCTGAATGATACCGATCCCCACCCCACCAAGCAGTGCGCTGCTAAGCAGCAGCACACTTTGGGGGTAAAGCTCACGCATCAATGCACCGACGGCAATCAGCAACAGACTGATGGCGACGCTGCGACGTTCGCTGACATGCTGATGAAGCCAGCTTCCGGCCAGCGCCAGCCCGCCCATGGTGACCACCGGCAGAGCGGTCAACAGGGCAGCCACGCTAAAGCTCATTCCGCTCGCCTGGCGCAATTGCGGTAGCAGTGGACCGACGGAGGTGAGCAGTGGTCGCATATTAAGACCAATCAGCACCAGAACCAGCAGCATCGTGAACGTCTTTTGATGGTTGCGCATGGCTGTCAGAACGGTTTGGTCGGCAGATATTTACCATCTAAGGTGATGACCGCACGTTCGCCACCTTCCGGGTCCGCCACTTTCTTAACGTCGAGTTTGAAGTTAATCGCGCTGATAATGCCATCGCCAAACTTCTCATGAACCAACGCTTTCAGGGTTGTGCCGTACACCTGCAACATTTCATAGAAACGATACATCGTTGGGTCGGTTGGAATACGGTCATCAATGCAGCCACGCAGTGGAATCATCTGCAACAGTAGAATGGCGTCTTCGTCGAGATCCAGCTTCGCCCCGACCAGGCGGGCGGCGTCGGCAGGAAGCGCCTGCTGCCCCAGCAAAGCCGCGGTTACAAAGGCTTCTGCCAGACCGGTGCCGTCGGCAATCTCGGCAAATGAGAGATCTTTTTTAGCTTTGCTGAGCAAAATGGCATCGGCAAGATCAAGACGAATATTGCGGTTAATTTGCGACTGAATCATGGTGCATCTCCTGATGGTTTAAAAATAAGGTTACGCTGCGGTCGGTTGGCGTAGCGGTATGGCACAAACGCGCGGATTAGCTGCCAGTGGCACAAACTGGCGGGTTGCGCCGTCAAACGCTGCGATGCTGCCGCTTTCAATGTCGTAGACCCAGCCGTGCAGGGCGATCCGCCCCTCTTCGAGCGCCAGGCGCACCGATGGATGAGTTTGCAAATTAGCCAACTGAGCAATGACGTTTTCACGTACCATCGCCGCAGCTTTTGACGGTAAATCGGAATGCGGGCGCGCCTCATTAACGACGCGGGCTGAATCGGCATAACGCAGCCAGTGGGAGACGGCAGGCATATGGTCCATGCACTGACAGCTGGCAATGGCGGTCATCGCGCCACAGTTGGAATGACCACAAATCACAATGTCAGATACCCGAAGCGCAGCGACGGCATACTCCACCGAAGCAGAAACGCCACCGGGTTCCGGCCCGTAGGAAGGGACGATATTGCCCGCGTTGCGAATAACGAACAGATCGCCAGGCTCACGTTGCGTCACCAGCTCAGGGACCAGACGGCTGTCGGAGCAGGAGATAAAAAGTGTGCGCGGGCTTTGCTGTGTCGCCAGCTGTTTAAACAAGGCTTCCCGCTTCGGAAATGCCTCGCGCTGGAATTTAAGGAATCCATCAATAATCTCTTTCACCGTTAACCTCTGTCTGTCTCTGGAATGAGAGGCAGACTACTCGCCGATTGTCATAAGGTAAAAGTCTCATTTATGATGAGTTCTATTGGATTTACTTATAGGTTGGCGAATGCTCTCTCGACATATCAATTACTTTCTTGCCGTGGCTGAACATGGCAGCTTCACCCGTGCCGCCAGTGCGTTGCACGTCTCCCAGCCTGCGCTTTCCCAGCAGATTCGCCAGTTAGAGGAGAGTTTAGGCGTGCCGCTGTTTGACCGTAGCGGGCGAACGATTCGTCTCACTGATGCAGGAGAAGTCTGGCGACAGTACGCCAGCCGGGCGTTACAGGAACTGGGGGCGGGTAAACGGGCGATTCATGATGTTGCCGATCTGACGCGAGGATCGCTGCGTATCGCCGTCACTCCCACCTTTACAAGCTACTTTATCGGCCCTTTAATGGCGGATTTCTATGCGCGCTACCCCGGCATCACGCTCCAGCTACAGGAAATGTCGCAGGAGAAAATCGAAGATCTGCTTTGTCGCGACGAGCTGGACGTTGGGATTGCCTTCGCGCCTGTGCATTCGCCGGAGCTGGAGGCAATTCCTTTACTGACAGAAAGTTTAGCGTTAGTCGTGGCGCAACATCATCCGCTGGCTGCCTGTGAACAGGTGGCGTTGAGTCGCTTGCATGATGAAAAACTGGTCCTGCTCAGCGCGGAATTTGCCACCAGAGAGCAAATTGACCACTACTGCGAGAAAGCGGGGCTACATCCACAGGTGGTCATTGAGGCGAACTCAATTAGCGCGGTTCTGGAGCTGATTCGCCGCACTTCCCTTTCCACATTGTTACCAGCAGCGATTGCCACACAACATGACGGGCTTAAAGCGATTTCTCTTGCCCCGCCACTACTGGAGAGAACGGCGGTTTTGTTGCGGCGGAAAAATAGCTGGCAGACAGCCGCCGCGAAGGCATTTTTGCACATGGCGTTGGAGGAATGTGCGGATGTTGGCGAGAATGAATCACGGTAGCCACTGACACAGGTCAGTGGCTCTTCAACACAGAGGAAATTACCGTTTGTAATCGATGGCTTCTGGCTGCTCCAGATATACGGTGGTTTGTGCCGGTTGTGTACTGGCAATCACCTTGCCGCCACGTACCGAATAACGTACCGGAACCTGACGGCGCAGCGCATCAAATCCATTTTCAGCCGGCAGGATAATCAGGTTTGCGCTGTTTCCGGCGGCAATGCCGTAATCCTGCAAATTCAATGTTCTGGCACTGTGGTGGGTGATTAAATTCAGGCCATCGTTAATCTGCCCGTAGCCCATCAACTGGCAAACATGCAGCCCCATATGCAGCACTTGCAGCATATTCGCCGTTCCCAGCGGATACCACGGATCGAAGACATCATCGTGACCAAAGCAGACGTTAATGCCGGACTCCAGCATCTCTTTAACGCGCGTGATGCCGCGACGTTTTGGATACGTATCGAAACGTCCTTGCAGATGAATATTGACCAGCGGGTTGGCGACAAAGTTAATACCGGACATTTTCAGCAAGCGGAACAGGCGTGAGGTATACGCCCCGTTATAGGAGTGCATTGCCGTGGTGTGGCTGGCGGTGACTCGCGCGCCCATGCCTTCACGGTGCGCCAGGGCAGCAACGGTTTCGACAAAGCGCGACTGCTCGTCATCGATCTCATCACAGTGAACGTCGATGAGACGGTCGTATTTTTGCGCCAGGGCGAAGGTTTTATGCAGCGACTCCACGCCGTATTCACGGGTAAATTCAAAATGCGGAATCGCCCCCACTACATCTGCCCCTAAGCGTAACGCCTCTTCCAGCAACGCTTCACCGTTGGGATACGACAAAATCCCTTCCTGAGGGAAGGCGACAATTTGCAGATCAATCCACGGCGCGACTTCCTGCTTCACTTCCAGCATTGCTTTCAGCGCAGTTAGCGTTGCATCCGAAACATCGACATGGGTACGCACATGCTGAATGCCGTTGGCAATCTGCCATTTCAGCGTTTGCCAGGCGCGTTGTTTCACATCGTCATGGGTTAATAACGCTTTGCGCTCGGCCCAGCGTTCAATGCCTTCAAACAGCGTGCCGGACTGATTCCAGTTCGGTTGTCCGGCGGTTTGCGTGGTGTCCAGGTGAATATGCGGCTCCACAAACGGCGGTATAACTAAACCTTGTTCGGCATCCAGGCTGTTTTCAGTTATGGGCATCACGCCGGATTGCGCATCAATGGCGCTGATTTTTCCGTCCTGCAGATGAATCTGCCACAGCCCCTCTTTGCCTGGTAACCGGGCGTTAATAATTGTTTGTAAAGCGTTATTCGACACTGTTAACCTCCACATGCGTCATTGCTGCTGTCGTTTTACGATTCAAAATCGGGTTAAGGATCAGATAGCTCAGCGCGCCACCTAATACCGCGTTGACCGGAACAATTCCCGGTAACCAGTGGCCTGCGGCAATCCCCAGCGCGACCGCCAGAATCGCCACCCAATTGACACTCATCATACGCGTGGTCGCAAAGTGCTCATAGCGGCGACGGTTCATCAGATAGTCGGCGATGATCACGCCCCCTACCGGAGGAATAGCTGCCGAAAGGAAGGTCAACCAGCCGACAAAATTGTTATACAGCCATAATGCGCAGACCGTACCGATAATACCGTTGATTACCGAAAGGGTTTTGCTCGACATACCGGTAATGTTGGCGAAACCTAAACCCGACGCATAGAGTGCGTTATCGTTGGTGGTCCAGATATTCAGCCCCAGCACCACAATCGCAGGCAGCAGCAGGCCCTGAGCAATCATCACATCAGAGATATCCGCCATGCCCAGTGCCGCAGCGCCCGCTGCACCGAAAATAAACATCAACGAGTTGCCGAGGAAAAAGGCCACCATCGCCACCAGCACCGCCAGTTTGGCATTGCGACCAAACCGGACAAAGTCAGCGGTGAGCGTACCCGCACTGATAAATGACCCCACAACCAGCGCCAGCGCGACATTGAAATCTAACGGTTGTGCGGGAACGACCGCTTTTAATGCGTCCAGGCCGCCCATGCCGTTAACAGCCAGCCACACGGAATAACCGCCCAGGCAGGCGATAGCCGGAACCGCAATCACCGAAAGAACCGTCAGCGCCGAAATGCCAAAAAAGACGGTGACGGTCATCAGTAAACCGGAAACGGCAATCAGCAAATTAATATCCAGCCCGGTTGCCTTACCCACCGGAATGGCAAACATCGCCACACCGACGCCAAACCAGCCAACCTGAGTTCCGCCCAGTAGCAGTGAAGGCAGCCATGAGCCTTTAACACCAAACGAGAAGCGAGCAAGAAGATGAGTGGTCAGGCCGGTTTTTGCGCCAATGTAACCGAGAAATGAAGTGTAAATACCGAGGAGAAGATTACCGATGAGAACTGCGAGGAAGAAATCATGATAGCTAAGACCGGTTCCGAGAGTGCCGCCGGTCCACATACTGGCGGAAAAGAAGGTTAATCCCAGCATGACGAACGTCAATGCCAATCCCCCTTTCCGCGCCGACTGTGGGACTGGCCCCTGGCTAAAGTTGTTATCTTGCGACACGAAATTCCCCCTTTTTGCTGTTTGAAACCCAAAAAATCCGCCGCATTCTATTCATCTGAAGATAAAAAGCAATCGTTTTCGTGGGGAAATATATTTTTTATATGAATGAGTGCAAAAAGGTGGGGGAAAAATTATCGGTGTAAAAACAGTGGGTAGGCATAATAAGACGCGGTAAGCGTCGCATCAGGCATCGGCGCATGGTGTCGGATGCGCCACGCGACGCATCCGACAATACCTTACTCTTCCATCGCCTGGCGGATCTGATCCAATGACGCAGGATCATCAATGGTCGTCAGATCCCCAGGATCGCGTCCTTCGCAAATTGCCTGGATCGTGCGGCGCAGCATTTTTCCGGATCGCGTTTTCGGCAATTGCGAGACAAACCAGACGTGCGCCGGGCGACCAAAGTTGCCAATCTGGCTGTCCACCAGCGCCATAATCGCCTTCTCTTGCGAATGCGCCACATCACGATCTTCCAGACTATCGCTCTCTTTCGGAATGACAAACGCCACCGCCACCTGCCCTTTCAGCGCATCTTTCACCCCAACCACCGCCACTTCGGCAACGCCCGGATGGCTGGAGATACTCTCTTCAATCTCGCGCGTGCCCAGACGATGCCCGGCAACGTTAATTACATCGTCAGTGCGCCCGAGAATAAAGTGATAACCGTCAGCGTCACGGATGCCCCAGTCAAAGGTGGCGTACACCGGGCGGGAAAACAGCGACCAGTAAGTCTTCACAAAGCGGTCGTCGTCGCCCCAGATGGTCTGAATACAGCCCGGCGGCAGCGGCCCTTCCACCACCAGCATCCCTTTCTCGTTGACGCCACACGGTTCGCCGGTGACTTCATTAAGCAACTGCACGTTATAGCCATACATCGGCACGCCGGGGCTTCCCAGACGCGTCGGCCTGTCGTCCAGACCGCGAGCAATCGCCATAATCGGCCAGCCGGATTCGGTCTGCCAGTAGTTGTCGATGACCGGCACATCCAGCGTATTGCTCACCCAACTGGCGGTCGGCTCGTCCAGCGGTTCTCCAGCCAGATAGAGCACTTCCAGCGACGAGAGATCGTGTTTGCGAATTTCAGCGGTAGGGAATTTTTTCAGCACGCGAATGGCGGTCGGCGCTGAGAACATCCGGCTAACCTGATATTTCTCGACGATTTTCCACCACACGCCGCAGTCCGGCCAGGTCGGCAATCCTTCGTAAACGATAGTCGCCATCCCCGCCAGCAGCGGCGCGTAAACGATATACGAATGCCCCACCACCCAGCCGATATCCGATGCGCAAAAGAACACGCTGCCCGCTTTGCCGCCAAAAATGGTGTCCATCGAGGTCGCCAGCGCCACCGCATATCCGCCGACGTCACGCTGCACGCCTTTAGGTTTGCCGGTCGTGCCGGAAGTGTAGAGAATGCAGGAGGTTTCGTTGGATTCCAGCCACGCCACTGGTACCCGCGCGCCGATGTGTTGATAGCGCAACGACGCGAAATCGACATCCCGCCCGCTGACGCGCGCCATTTTCGCCAGTCCGCGATCCACCAGCAAAACATGGCGTGGCTGGTGCTGCGCCTGACTTATCGCATCGTCGAGCAATTTTTTATAGGGAATGATTTTGCCACCGCGCGCTCCGGCATCAGCCGAAACAATCAGCACCGGTTTAGCATCATCAATTCGCGCCGCCACGCTGTGCGAGGCAAATCCACCAAACACCACCGAGTGAATAGCGCCAATGCGCGCGCAGGCCAGCAGAGTAATATGCGCTTCGGCAATCATCGGCATATACACCAGCACCCGATCGCCACGCTGCACGCCCAATGAACGCAACATTGACGCCACCGCGTTTACTTCGTCATGAAGCTGACGAAAGGTAAAGGTGCGCTCTTCTTCTGTTTCCGAAGAGACGGCAATCAGCGCCAGCGCCTCTGGTTGTTTCTCCAGCCAGCGGTCGATAGCGTTGTGGCACAAGTTGGTTCGGCCTTCACAAAACCAACGGGCAAACGGCGGATTGCTGTGGTCGAGCGTTTGCGTAAAGGGCGTCTGCCAGTCAATACGCCGGGCCTGCTCGGCCCAGAACTGCTCCGGTTCGTTAATCGAACGCTGATAAAATTCGCTAAAAGACATAATGCTCTCCTGTTGAACTTACGCCTTACCGCCGTTTACTTAAATGACGTACAGGTCGAGATACTCATTGACCGGCATCTGTTCCAGGCGAGTTCTGTCGAGAGAAACCTCCAGAATGCGCTGCTGTTGGCGAGTCGGGAACTGGCGCGCGAGATTGATTTTGAATTTATCGACCAGTTTCGGAATACCATCCTGACGGCGGCGAGCATGACCAATGGGGTACTCCACCACCACTTCTTCAAATCGTGTGCCGTCGGTGAACTCAAGGGTAATGGCATTGGCGATGGCGCGTTTTTCCGGGTCGTGGTAGTCAGCGGTAAATGCCGGATCTTCAAAGCAATTGATCTTCTCGCGCAGGGCGTCGATGCGTTTATCTTGCGCAACGTTGTCCTCGTAATCTGCCGCCGTTAAGCGCCCGAATAACAGCGGGATCGCCACCATGTACTGAATGCAGTGGTCGCGGTCAGCCGGGTTATTGAGCGGTCCTTTTTTGTCGATGATGCGAATACAGGCTTCGTGGGTGCGAATGGTCACTTTTTCGATATCCGCCGCCGTCTTGCCTGCTGCCTGCATCTGTTCATAGAGCGTCATCGCCGCTTCAACTGCCGTCTGGGAGTGGAACTCCGCCGGGAAGGAGATTTTGAACAGCACATTCTCCATGACGTAAGAACCGTACGGACGCTGGAAGCGGAACGATTCACCTTTAAAGGAGACGTCGTAGAAGCCCCATACCGGCGCGGTCAGGGCTGACGGGTAACCCATTTCGCCCGTTTTCGCCATCAGTGCCAGACGTACCGCGCGGGAAGTGGCATCGCCCGCCGCCCAGGATTTACGCGTGCCGGTGTTCGGCGCATGGCGATAGGTGCGCAGCGACTGACCGTCCACCCACGCCAGCGAAACGGCGTTGAGAATTTCCTCGCGGGTCAGGCCAAGCATTTCGGCGACCACGGCGGTGGAAGCCACTTTCACTAACAGAACGTGGTCGAGGCCAACGCGGTTAAAGGAGTTTTCCAGCGCGATGCAGCCCTGAATTTCATGGGCTTTGATCATTCCGGTCAGCACCTGTTTCATGGTCAACGGCGCTTTGCCGCTGGCGACCGCGTTGCGCGAAAGCCAGTCCGCCGTTGCCAGAATGCCGCCGAGGTTGTCGGAAGGATGCCCCCACTCCGCCGCCAGCCAGGTATCGTTGAAATCGAGCCAACGGATCATCGCGCCGATGTTAAATGCCGCCTGGACGGGGTCGAGCTGGAACTGAGTTCCGGGGACGCGCACGCCGTTAGGTACGACGGTGCCGGGGACAATTGGCCCCAGCAGTTTTTTACAGGCTGGGTATTCGAGAGCTTCAAGACCGCAGCCGAGCGTGTCGAGCAGGCAGTAATGTGCGGTGTCGTAGGCTACTTTGGAGCTGATTTCGTAGTTCATGACGTAATCGACGATATCAACGATTTCACGATCAAATTCCGGGCGGATGTTGTTGATTTGAGCTGACATTGGGTACGTTTCCTTATTGTTATTCGTAGAGGTTTACTGGCGCTTATCCAGCGCGACAAACTGGCGGTCTTCCGGTCCAACATAATTGGCGGAAGGACGGATAATTTTGTTGTCCTGACGTTGTTCGATAATGTGCGCCGCCCAGCCGGTGACGCGGGCGATAACAAACAGTGGTGTGAACATCTCGGTGGGAACGCCCATCATGTTGTAGGAAACAGCGGAGAACCAGTCGAGATTGGGGAACATCTTTTTGCTCTCCCACATCACCGTTTCCAGGCGATCGGCGATGTTGTACATCTTCAGCGAGCCGCCTTCCTGCGAGAGCTGCTTCGCCACACGTTTAATCACCTGGTGGCGCGGGTCGGCGATGGTATAAACCGGATGACCAAAACCAATGACCACTTCTTTGCTTTCCACCCGCTTGCGGATATCGGCTTCGGCTTCGTCCGGCGTTTCGTAGCGTTGCTGGATCTCCAGCGACACTTCATTCGCCCCGCCGTGCTTCGGCCCGCGCAGTGCGCCAATCGCGCCAATAATCGCGGAATACATATCAGAGCCAGTGCCCGCAATCACCCGGCTGGTAAAGGTGGAGGCGTTAAACTCGTGTTCGGCGTACAGCACCAGCGAAATATGCATCGCCTTTTCCCAGCTTTGCGACGGCTTTTCGCCGTGCAGCAGATGCAGGAAGTGACCACCGATGGAGTCGTCATCGGTTTCCGGCTGGATGCGTTCGCCGTTGTGGCTGTAGTGATACCAGTAGAGAAGAATCGAGCTAAGTGACGCCAGCAGTTTGTCGGCAATATCCCGCGCGCCAGAGACGGTATGCCCCTCTTTTTCTGGCAGCGTGCAGCCGAGCGCGGAAACGCCGGTGCGCATAACATCCATCGGGTGTGACGCCGCCGGTAAGGCTTCCAGCACGGTACGCACGTTAGCCGGTAAACCGCGCAGGGCTTTCAGTTTCGTTTTGTAGGCGGCGAGTTCGTCACGGGTCGGCAGTTTGCCGTGGATCAGCAGATGCGCCACTTCTTCAAATTCGCAATGTTCCGCCAGATCAAGAATATCGTAGCCACGGTAATGCAGGTCATTGCCACTTTTACCCACGGTGCAGAGCGCCGTATTGCCCGCCGGAACGCCAGAAAGTGCCACAGATTTTTTCGGTTTAATGACATGGGTACTGTTTTGCAGGATCGTTGTGTCGCTCATATTGTCCTCGTCATTTGTAGGGTCGAGATATTTTTCGTTGTGTTTTATTTCACCTGGCTACGGGCAAACAGGTCGTCGAGCTTCTCTTCGTACTGGTAGTAGTTGATGCTTTCGTACAGCTCGTTGCGGGTTTGCATGGTATCGATGACGCTTTTCTGCGTGCCTTCCTGACGCAGGACGTTGTAGACATGTTCAGCGGCGCGGTTCATGGCGCGGAACGCTGAAAGCGGGTACAGCGCCATTGCGACATGGGCGCTGCGTAATTCGTCGGTGGTAAACAGCGGTGTTGCGCCAAATTCGGTAATGTTGGCGAGGATTGGCACCTGCACCGCATCGGCAAACTGGCGGTACATGGCGAGTTCGGTAATCGCCTCCGGGAACAACATCTCGGCACCCGCTTCAACATAGGCCTGCGCACGCTCGATCGCCGCATCCAGCCCCTCTACCGCCAGAGCATCGGTGCGCGCCATGATCACAAAATCAGGATCGGTTTTCGCATCCACCGCCGCGCGGATCCGATCCACCATCTCTTCTTTCGAGACGATCGCTTTATTCGGACGATGACCGCAGCGTTTCGCACCAACCTGATCTTCAATATGCAATCCTGCCGCACCGGCTTTAATCATCGATTTCACGGTGCGCGCCACGTTAAAGGCCGAAGAACCAAAACCGATATCCGCATCCACCAGCAGCGGCAGCGAACAAACGTCGGTGATACGGCGAATGTCGGTCAGCACATCATCAAGGGTAGAAATACCGAGATCGGGCAGCCCCAGCGAACCTGCCGCCACGCCACCGCCAGAAAGATAAATTGCCTGATATCCGGCACGCTGCGCCAACAGCGCATGATTAGCGTTGATGGTGCCAACAATCTGCAATGGATTTTCTTTAGTCAGTGCAGCGCGAAACGCTTTACCTGGAGAGTGTAGAGACATAGCCCATCCTTTGTTATCAACTTGTTATTTGCGTTGATAAAGACAAAGCAAGGGGTGTGCCACAATTGCCTTAATAAAATTAAATGTTTAATTTCAATTTGTTAGAGATAAAGTCATGAACTAATCCGCAAATATGCGTTTCAGTTAACGTTTCAGGCAATGTTTCACCGCGTTTCATTGCAACAATTATGAAACAAGACTAAACCCAATATTCGGTTTCTTAACTTTGCGGTGCGCTATGGCACATCCACCACGGCTTAATGACGACAAACCGGTTATCTGGACGGTATCTGTAACGCGCCTGTTCGAGCTGTTTCGCGATATCAGCCTCGAGTTTGATCACCTGGCGAACATTACCCCTATTCAGCTTGGCTTTGAAAAAGCAGTGACCTACATCCGCAAGAAACTGGCAAACGAACGCTGTGACGCCATCATCGCGGCTGGCTCTAACGGCGCGTACCTGAAAAGCCGCCTGTCAGTGCCAGTTATTTTGATTAAACCGAGCGGCTACGATGTGTTACAGGCACTGGCAAAAGCCGGAAAACTCACCTCTTCTATCGGCGTTGTCACCTATCAGGAAACCATTCCAGCGCTGGTGGCGTTTCAAAAAACCTTTAATTTGCGCCTCGATCAACGTAGCTACATTACCGAAGAAGACGCACGCGGGCAGATTAACGAGCTAAAAGCTAACGGCACCGAAGCGGTGGTCGGCGCGGGGCTGATTACCGATCTGGCAGAAGAAGCCGGAATGACCGGAATTTTTATCTATTCCGCCGCCACCGTGCGCCAGGCGTTCAGCGATGCGCTGGATATGACGCGCATGTCGTTACGCCATAACACTCACGATGCCACCCGCAACGCCCTGAGAACTCGTTACGTGCTGGGCGATATGCTCGGTCAATCACCACAGATGGAACAAGTACGGCAGACTATTTTGCTGTATGCCCGCTCCAGTGCAGCGGTGTTGATTGAGGGGGAAACGGGGACGGGCAAAGAGCTGGCGGCCCAGGCGATTCATCGGGAATATTTTGCCCGCCACGATGCGCGACAGGGCAAAAAGTCGCATCCGTTTGTTGCAGTCAACTGCGGGGCGATTGCCGAATCGCTGCTGGAAGCAGAACTGTTTGGCTATGAGGAAGGGGCGTTTACCGGCTCGCGACGCGGCGGTCGCGCCGGGCTGTTTGAAATCGCCCACGGAGGTACGCTGTTTCTCGATGAGATTGGCGAAATGCCGCTGCCGTTGCAGACCCGGCTGCTGCGGGTGCTGGAAGAAAAAGAGGTCACCCGCGTCGGCGGGCATCAGCCTGTTCCGGTGGATGTGCGGGTCATTAGCGCCACTCACTGCAATCTGGAAGAAGATATGCGGCAAGGGCAGTTTCGCCGTGACCTGTTTTATCGGCTGAGTATTTTGCGTCTGCAATTGCCACCACTGCGCGAGCGGGTGGCGGATATTCTGCCACTGGCGGAAAGCTTTTTGAAAGTGTCTCTGGCGGCGCTCTCCGCCCCGTTTTCTGCCGCATTACGCCAGGGATTACAGGCAAGCGAAACCGTGCTGGTGCACTACGACTGGCCGGGCAATATTCGTGAACTGCGCAATATGATGGAGCGACTGGCGCTATTTTTAAGTGTGGAACCGACGCCGGATTTAACGCCGCAATTTTTGCAGCTGCTACTGCCGGAACTGGCGCGCGAGTCGGCGAAAACTCCCGCTCCACGCTTACTGACACCACAACAGGCACTGGAGAAATTTAATGGCGATAAAACAGCAGCGGCGAATTATTTAGGCATCAGCCGGACGACGTTCTGGCGGCGGCTGAAAAGCTGAACTGCCGAATGCAGCGCGAACGCTTTATCCGGCATAAATTTCAATAGATGATCACCGATAAACTTACGCATCGGGCATGTTTACATAGGGTTCAGAATTACTTCTTCTTATAAATATTTGCCGTGCCGTGGATCTTATTGTCAGTTTGACCGGAGGTCAGTACCAACACATCAGCCCCTTTTTCATCCGCTTTTTTGATCAAATCTTCTTTCGCGTCTGCAGTCGACATTTCATTGCTGGTTGAAATATCACCTATTTTTTCATACTGCGATTCAACTTTTTCAAATTCCGCTTTGGTCATCAATTCAGCGGCATAGACATTGGTAACGGCTAACGCTAACGCACCGACTAACATTTTAGAGATTATTTTCATATTACGGCTCCAGAGTTGTTATCACACTATCACCCACCCACATTATTGGGTTGATTAATAATTAGTTCAGTCAGGGCATAAACGCCAGTAACCGGAAATAAGACACTTTGTGATCTCTCTCGCACCCGATTATTTTTGGTAGAAATATGATGAAGTTACTTCACTTATTTATGGATGAAATCACTATGGATCCTTTGCACGCCGTTTACCTGACCGTAGGACTGTTCGTGATTACTTTTTTTAATCCGGGAGCCAATCTCTTTGTGGTAGTACAAACCAGCCTGGCTTCCGGTCGACGCGCAGGGGTGCTGACCGGGCTGGGCGTGGCGCTGGGCGATGCATTTTATTCCGGGTTGGGTTTGTTTGGTCTTGCAACGCTAATTACGCAGTGTGAGGAGATTTTTTCGCTTATCAGAATCGTCGGCGGCGCTTATCTCTTATGGTTTGCGTGGTGCAGCATGCGCCGCCAGTCAACACCGCAAATGAGCACACTACAACAACCGATTAGCGCCCCCTGGTATGTCTTTTTTCGCCGTGGATTAATTACCGATCTCTCTAACCCACAAACCGTTTTATTTTTTATTAGTATTTTCTCAGTAACATTAAATGCCGAAACACCAACATGGGCACGTTTAATGGCCTGGGCGGGGATTGTGCTCGCATCAGTTATCTGGCGAGTCTTTCTTAGTCAGGCGTTTTCTTTGCCCGCTGTGCGTCGTGCTTATGGGCGTATGCAACGCGTTGCCAGTCGGGTTATTGGTGCAATTATTGGTGTATTCGCGCTACGCCTGATTTACGAAGGGGTGACGCAGCGGTGAGCAGATAATTTACTCTCTACGTAATCAACCTGATTTGCCGAATCCCGGCCATCGGCGATGATAGCCCCCGTAATGCGTGGTCCTTATTTCCGATAAGTTTACTTGAGTCTTTAGCTTCCCATTTCAGCCCACTCTCCCCTGTGTGGGCTTTTTTCATTGGTCTGACCCGTCCTGAATAGCCAAACAATGGCAATGTTCCACTTTGCAGGGATGATAATAAGGGGATCTGATTCAGAAGAGTTTTGAAAAGTTGGACCGCCATCGAGGCCTCGAACCCCGTACCATACAACAATCCTGGTTGTCGTCTGCTCTTCCTGATGAGCTAATGGCGGTTTTTGATATGAGCCTTACAGCATATTTTCTGTCAGGCTTGAGTTCGATGCTAAGGTACAGAAAAGACCCCACACAAACATGATGGAATTATGATTTTTTTCATATGAATGTCAACCCACACATTCACAAAACATCTGCATGAGATCATTTTTTATACACCGCATAGCTGCGAAACCACTGCTGGTGCTTTTTTAAGCGAAGCGTCGCCGATCACAACAAAATATCGGCGAAAAAGGCGGTGGAATGCCATTTGGCATACGGATATACAGATGAAATGATTACCTGCTTTGCGATTCACTCTCTGGTGGAATAACAACTTGCAGGTGGAACCCTTTCTGAACTAAAGAGTGTAGCGGATTTTAACGTGCTTATTTACAGGATAATATCTGTCACCTAATTCCTGCACTCTATTCGATATCCATTCATTTAATCGTGCATCATCTCTGTATGTTTTTACGTCCAGAACAGAGAGCAATAACATCACCAGTGATTCAGGAAAAACAGGGTAGATATTTTTTAAGTGTAATAATAATCCATGCGCAAGCGCCTGCTTAATGGGCGCGTCTGTCTCCGGAATAGACGACATTTCGCGAAGCCATTTTTCCACACGCATACACTCTTTCCCTTTAGGGAAAATTCTCAGCAAAGGCATATGGTGTTCAAGAAGAATACATTTGCAATCTGTTCGCACTGAATCGATAAACTGCACTAATTTCTTAAGCCCGGTAAAGCGTCCAGCCTGCACATTTGCTTTAATATCAAGAAACGCATCATCCTGGTCATATACCCAAACTGTCCCTTTTTGATTTTCAAGTATGCGAAAAACAAACTTAACCGGGTGATCAGGGTAATCCATCCAGTCATAAAATCCTGGGAAATCATTAAACTGCACATTTATGGTGAGTGCGTTATCGTCTGACCACTCACAGTCTCGTACGGCAGCCATGAGATGAATGAGTTTGTCGTCATCGACTAAATCATCACGACAATCATAAGGATAATCATAATATTGTTTAATCAAAACCTTGAATATATCGACACAGGAAACCAGGGAGCTTTTGATATCCTCTGGTAACTGATTGTTTTTAACCGTATTAAGTATGCTTTGTTGCGTATATGGCATCAAATTATTGTGCGGAGCTTTTAATGATATCATCGCGATCTCTCTTAAATAAAAATAAACGTCGCAGATAATAAAGCGCTGATTAAACCAGGCACTATCAGAAATCGCTCATAACTAACGTGTGAAGTATTGTGTACTGGAGGGAGTTAATTTAACAATTTGAATTTACGTTATAGGTTTTACTGCTACTTTGATATTATTTCGCTCTCCTTAACTAAAAAGTTAAGTGGAGAGCGAAGTTAATATGTTAAACCACAGCGTATTTATTAATTTTTTCAGTCTGTTAGTGTGCGATTATCGATAACAAAACGATATTTCACATCACCACGCAGCATTCGCTCATAGGCTTCATTAATTTGATCGGCCCGAATCATCTCTATATCAGCCACGATGCCATGTTCGGCGCAAAAATCGAGCATCTCCTGAGTTTCTGGAATGCCGCCAATCATAGAACCGGCTATCGCACGGCGTTTCATGATCAGGTTGAAAACTTCCGGCGATTTATGCGGTGTCGCAGGCGCACCAACCAGCGTCATGGTGCCATCACGCTTCAGCAAGGTGGTAAAATCGTCGAGATTATGTGGCGCAGCTACTGTATTCAAAATGAAATCGAAACTCTTCAGATGAGCCGCCATCTCATCGGCATTGCGTGAGTTAACAACTTCATCGGCCCCCAGGGCTTTTGCCGCTTCGCGTTTTGCCTCAGAAGTGGTAAATGCCACCACATGCGCCCCCATCGCGTGGGCCAGCTTGATCCCCATATGTCCCAGACCGCCGATGCCGACCACGCCCACTTTTTTACCCGGCCCGGCCTGCCAGTGACGTAGCGGCGAATACGTGGTGATCCCTGCACACAACAAAGGAGCCACCGCCGCCAGCTGCTCTTGCGGGTGACGAATACGCAGAACATATCGCTCATGAACGACGATCTGTTGTGAGTAGCCGCCCAGAGTATGGCCCGGTTCGTCCGGCGTCGGCGAGTTATAGGTGCCGGTCATGTGATCACAGTAGTTTTCCAGCCCGTCTTCACACTCTTCGCAATGTTTACAACTGTCGACAATGCAGCCGACACCGACCAGATCGCCCGGCGCATGTTTTTCTACCTGATCACCAACGGCTACCACACGCCCCACAATTTCATGACCCGGTACGCAGGGGTAAACCGTCCCCGCCCACTCGGAACGGACCTGGTGGAGATCGGAATGGCAGACGCCACAGTAAGCGATTTCGATTTTGACATCATTCGGTCCCGGTTCACGCCGTGTGATATCCATCGGTTCAAGTGGTTGTTTAGCGGAATATGCACCAACAGCTTTGATCTTCATTGTGTTTACTCCTGATTAGCTATGTGTATTTGGCGACGCCTGATATGTCATCGCGGCAAAACGCGTCCATTGAATATAGCCAATATTTAAACCACCCGATCCAGCCCCAACATGCCGCGAACCTGAATGAAACAGAGCAGCAACGTTCCCCATAAGGCCATCGTCAGGTAGGGGCTTATACCGAGAATATTGAAGCCGCTTTCAATAATTTGCAGAAGAAACAGCGCCAGCACCATACCAATTATCCGCCCGCTGCCGCCGTCCGGATTAACCCCACCGAGTACTGCCGCGAGGATTGACACCAGCAAGTACGATTCGCCATAAGAGGCCTTAGCCGAGTTGAGTTTCGACATCATCAAAAATGCCGCTACCGCACAAAGCAAGGCGGAAATGACATAAACCCAAATCAGCACCCGACGAGTGTTAATGCCGGAGTAAAGTGTTGCTCGTTCGTTAGACCCAATCAGGTAAATGGCTTTACCGAGCGGCGTTTTCTCCAGCAATATCCATAGCCCCAGTGCCACTGCGGCAAACAACCACATCGGTAGCGGAATACCGAACCATTGCGCATGATTCAACCACAGCACCCATGAGGGATAATTGGCAATGGCGCTACCACCTGTCACCAGAATATTTATCCCTTTGAGCAACGTCATCATCCCAAGCGTTGCAAGAATTGGCGACACTCGAATACCAGCAATCAATACGCCGTTACATAAACCGATTATCACCGCCGCGCCAGCGCCCGCCAGTAACGTAGCGACAACCGTAGCAATACCCGGTGGATACTGAGTCGCCACCCACGCCATCACCAGTGAACAGGCGTTAGCAGTGGCTATAATTGACAAGTTAATGCCACCGCAAAGCATGGTCACCGCCATAGCCAACGCCAGAATGCCCAGCACGGGCATTTGCGAAGCGACGGACTGGAAATTACTTATCGACCAGAAAATCTCCGGCATAGTAATGCTGAACGCGGCAACAGTTAGCACCAGCAGGCCGATCAAGTAAAACTCAACGTTATTACGCCACGATTTTTTCATAGCAGACTCCGGTTCTGATGCTGACTCCACGCCGTGGCACTAATGCTGGCAACGATGATGATGCCGGTGATCAATGTTTGCCAGTAAGACGAGACTCCCAATAAATTTAGCCCGTTTTGCATCACTGCCAACAACACCACGCCGAGCAAAGTACCGGTTAACGTGCCGCGCCCGCCGAGCAAACTAGTGCCGCCAAGCACCACCGCAGCCAGTACTGTCAGCTCATAACCCAGAAGAGAATCGGGGGCGACAGTCATCACCGTCCACGACTGCACTACACCCGCAGCGCCAGACATCAATCCCATATAGCCATAGACGAAAAGTTGCAGTTTCAGCACGCTAAAGCCGATGCGACTGGCTGATTCGCGGTTCCCGCCAAGGGCATAAATTTTGCGCCCTACACTGGTGAAATTCATGATAAACGCTGTTAGCAGCACCACCGTAATCATGGCGATCAGCGGCAGACCAAGGCCATAGTCATAGCCATCAGCATCGGTGTACTTGAACAACATAACCCCCTGCTCAAACCACGGCGGAAAGTCGTACAGCCACACACCTTTACTCAACCATAACAGCAGGCCATAGAAAATATTCAGCGTCGAGATAGTGATGATGATAGAAGGCACCCGTAGGCGATTAACCAGTAAGGCGTTAATTAAGCCAAGTAAAATGCCGATGCAGCCCGCCAGTGCAAACGCGACAGCGAAGTTGCCACCAATTTTTTGCAGCAACAGCACCATGCCGTATTGCGCAATGATGGTCATTGCTGGAAACGAAATATCAATTCCACCGGAAATCAACACCACAAACAAACCACAGGCGAGAATAGTCAACATGGCATAGTTATTGGCGAGATCGTACAAATTACCGAATGTCAGAAACTCGTCGCTGCGCCAGGCAAGGCCAACAAACAGCACCACAATCAGTAATGCCAGCCAGAATTCATGGCGTTTTTTCAGTTCAGCCATTTACCACCTCCGCAATCCTGGCCTGAGAACTGCTGTCAGGCAGGAAGCTATGGGTGATCTGACCTTTTTGCATTACCAAAATCCGGTGGCTTTGATACCACGCTTCTTCAATTTCATCGCAGATCATCAATACCGCAATGCCATGAGCCGCCAGATCGCTGATAATGCCGTATATTCCTGCTTTGTTGGCGATATCAACACCGACTGTCGGGCTATCGAGAATCAACAGTCGTGGCCCAATCGCCAGCCATTTGGCGATCGATACTCGCTGCGCGTTACCACCAGAAAGCGTATTCACCGGAAGATGAGGATCAGAGACTTTGATGGTCAATGCCTTGATTAGCCTGTCCACCAGGTCACGAACTTTAGTTTCACTCAGAAAGCCGAAGCGATCTTTTACCTTGTGAAAAACAGTGCTAATGATGTTGTCTTCAATAGATTGCGCCATCACCAAACCGCGCGACATGCGATCTTCCGAAACATAACCAATACCGTGGCGGATAGCGTCCTGGTTACTATGCAGTGTAACCGGCTGGCCGTTGATGAGGATCTCGCCAGCATCCGGTCGGGTCATACCAAACAGACTCAGACATAATTCCGTGCGCCCCGCACCAAGCAGGCCAACAATCGATACCACTTCGCCCGCTTCCACCCGCAAGTTAATATTTAGATATTCCCCATGACGACTTAAATTACGCACCTCAAGCACCGGGGTGCTGGATTTTCCCTGCCACAACTCTCGCACCTGATATTCGAACTCCTGGCCGGTCATCAGGAAACCGAGTTGTTTTGTGGTCATCTCTGCAGCCGGAAAAGTCCCGACCAGCTCACCATCTTTCAGCACTGAAATACGGTCGGAAACTTCCATCACTTCTTCCAGACGATGACTGACGAAGACCACGCAGATCCCGCGTTCCCGCAATTGATGCACCACCTGTAATAACCCTTGCACTTCCTGATGGGTCAGCGAAGCGGTTGGTTCATCCATCACGATCAACCGTGCGTCCTGCGCCAGTGCACGGCAAATTGCTACCAGCTGACAGCGGGCAATTGAAAGCTCAGAAACGAGTGTATCCAGTGGCAATGTGACGTTAATACTGGTCATTGCCGCCTGCGCCACCTCACGCAGACGACGGCGGTTAACAAACAGACCGTGGTGATAGTGATTCACGGCGATATTCTCCCAGACACTCAGGTTAGGAAATAAAGAGAGGTCCTGATAAATCACCTGAATCCCCTGCGCCACCGAAGCGGCGGGTGTCAGCTTTGACCAGTTTTTCCCACCAAGCGTAATTTCCGCTCCCTCATCCGGGCGATAAACACCGGACATAATTTTAATCAACGTCGATTTACCACAGCCGTTTTGCCCGGCAAGGCAGTGCACTTCACCCGACATAAAGTCGAGAGAAACATCGCGCAGCGCTCGCGTGGCATGAAACGTTTTGTTGATATGACGAAGGGAAAGGAAAGTTTCCATAACATCCCCTGGCAATAAGAATCGGGGCTTTCGCCCCGAAGAAATGGATTAATAAAGTGAGTCGATATTGTCTTTGTTGACCAGTAATACCTTATGGAAACGGATAATTCGCTTATCCATATCTACGTCGGCCTTACCCAGATTCTGCATTTCTAATCCAGGTTTGATCTCTTCACCCTTCAGCAACGTGCTGGCGACGGCTGCGAGTGCGTAACCTGCAGAGGCCGGATCGTAAGTAATCCCTTCGGTGATATCACCACTTTTAATCAGTGATGCCGCCTGTGAAGGGATCATCATGCCATAGACTGCGACTTTATTTTTCGCCCGTTTCTCTTTCACCGCACGTCCCGCGCCAATCGGACCGTTTGAACCAAAGGAGACAACCGCTTTCAAGTCAGGATAGGTTTTCATCAGGTCCAGTGTGGTACGACGTGAGTCATCCACACTCTCGGCAACCGGCATGCGGCGGGTAACTTCATGCATATCCGGGTAATGCTCTTTCTGGTATTTCACCAGCAAGTCAGCCCATAAGTTATGCTGCGGCACGGTCAAACTACCCACGTAAATCACATAGCCGCCCTTGCCCCCCATGCGTTTCGCCATATGCTCAACATATTCAGCGGCAAATTTTTCGTTATCAATGATTTCAATATCCCAGTTAGCACTTGGCTGACCGGGGGATTCGTTGGTCAGAACCACAATTCCGGCATCTCGCGCTTTTTTGAATACCGGTTCCAGCACGTTGGCATCGTTTGGCACGATAGTAATTGCATTAACCTTACGGGCGATTAAATCCTCAATAATTTTAACTTGTTGCGGAGCATCAGTACTTGAAGGCCCCACCTGTGAGGCATTAACACCAAAGGCTTTACCCGCCTCAACCACACCTTCGCCCATGCGATTAAACCACGGCATACCATCGACTTTAGAAATATTCACCACGACTTTTTCCGCTGCCTGGAGCGGCGCAGAAATTAGCGCAGCGCCTAATAACAGCGAAGACACCATATTGATAACAAAACGTTTATTCATCATTTCAGCCTCATTGCAGGGTAGTCAGGAAGTGTTCGCCCAAATTAGCGCGCTGGAGAGAATAAGAATTTTCGAATATTTTTATGCAGAATAAACAGCCCTATTTCAGGCAGCTATTAAAAATATGGTTATAAATATGGACAAAACGGGCAGCAACAATAAGTGTGACATTCATCACGTAAAAAATAGCAAAATAAACAAAATTAGCGATATTTTATGTGTGTGAGTTTATTTCGCGTAGATAAATAGTTATCTACACAACGTCAATAAGGGCATATTCTTCAAATATAACGTCCATTTCTGGTGAATAGCTTCCTTCTGCCTGGAAAAAACGACGGTGTTCATTACGCCAATATTCAAGACTGAGGTCACCTTCACCTTCCTTACGGGCAAGCTCCACGGTGACATCAGAAAAGCGCAGTAAATGCAGGCCAATCACTCTGATAACACATACAGGCTCACCACGGCTATTTTCTACAATCTTATACTCACCAATCATCGGAAATGCGTTGTCTTCAATACATCCCGCCAGCGAACCACAGGAAGCTGTTTTAACACCAGTCGCAATCAACGTTGCGAGGTGATCGGCCAACGCTGCTGAATCGCCAAAAGTACAAAAGGAAGCATGGGGATATTTTTGTGAGAATTTTTCTTTTATGGTCATGGCAATATTTTTGCGATTACGGAAAAACAAATCACATCTTAATTACTGTTGGTAACCATCAGCAAGAGTATCATTGGTTTTTCGATACTGAATCTTTTTTATCCGAAGCAGGTCACATTTATGGCCTGATAAATACCTTTGTTAAAACTCACTTTTGTGTATTTCTCTCAAATAATCCCCTGGAAATTATGCCGCGAGATTATAAAGTTCAGGATCATTCATTAGCAAACCATTCCCGCCCCACTCCCTGGGGCTTAAATCTCTTACAATTCACCGTTGCAGGCGTTTCAAATGCGCATCAACCTGCCACACTCCCCCACACCAGTTGCCCTTTATGGAACGTTGCGGTTCTCGGCGAGATACGCGCCACCGCCTCGGCGGAACAGGAGGCGTCCACCAGCACAAAGCTGGCATCATCCTGCGCTTTTGGCCATACACGCTCGCCTTTTTCATTCAGCGGCAATACATCGCCAGTGGCTAGAAACAGCGAACGGGAGAGGTTCTGTTCGTTAGGACGAATATAGAGCTGCGCGTAGAGATTGGCTTTTTCCAGCATGTCGCCCAGACCATAAGGCGACCAGTGGTCGATAACGCTGTCAGTGCCAGTCATCACTTTTACGCCTTTGTCGTGCAACTGTTTGAGCGGCATATGCAGCGTGCCAATCGGCACCGTCGAGGCGATAGAAATTTGCTGCGCCGCCATCCGATTCGCCAGCGCATCGACCTGTTGTTCGTTGAGCGTAGCCAGCGCAAAGGCGTGGCTGATGGTCAGCTTACCTTTCAGTTGCGGCGTTTTCTCTACCGTTTCAACCATATAATTGATGGCTGCCACGCCCGACGGAGTGGTTTCGTGCAGGTGAATATCGACACCTTTGTCGTAGTCCAGCGCAATCTGAAACATGGTGTCGAGGGATTTTTCCATCGCGCCATCGACACTGGTCGGGTCCAGCCCGCCGACGTAATGCGCACCCGCCTGCATCGCTTCGCGCATTAAGGGTTCCGATTTCGACAGCAGCAAACCGTGCTGCGGGAAGGCGACGATTTCACACTCGAAGCCCGCCTGACGTCGCGCCAGCACCGCCTGCAAATTCTGCAGATTTTTCAGGCCGGAAACCGGTTCGATATTGCAGTGGCTGCGGGCAATGGTGGTGCCTTTCGACTGCAATAGATCGATCAGTTTTTCTGCCCGTTCCTGCGTGTACGGTTGCAGTTCCGGCAGCATTTTCTGCTCAAGCTTGATCATGTCCTGGATAGTGGTGCCTGCCGGACGATTGAGCGAGCGCCACGGCCCGCCGTAGAAGGTTTTGTCGAGATGAATATGCATGTCGCGAGTGGTGGGTAGCATCAACTTACCGCCAGCGTCATAGTGCGGCAGCGTGGCGTCCGGATGCTGCTTGTTCTCGCGCAGGGCGACAATTTTGCCGTCCTGAATCTCCACGGTCTGGCGCGCCGTGCGGGTCTGCACCGCCACACCGTTTTCGTAGTCAAAACCGGTTTCCAGCAGCACGTTATCGAGATAGTAATGCGGGTCAGTGATTTTCATGGTGTTGTTCGCTTCGCAGTTTAGGGTGCCAGCTACCGCCGCATGGGCGAGCGGCACAGAGGTACCAAACAGCGCGGCGGCGGTGACCATCTTACCGCTCTGGCTCAGAAATTCACGGCGGCTATTGCTTTCTTTCATCCTACGTCCTTACGTTTTAATAATATGGGTGCCCGTTTCACCGCGCAGCGCCGCAGGCAGGCATTCCGGCGTGGTGATAATCACTTCTTTGCCGCCCTGCTCCAGGAACGTCAGGCTGGCGATGATTTTTGGCAACATGCTGCCGGGCGGAAAATGCCCTTCCTGCATATAGCGAGTCATGGTGGCAATATCCACCCGATCCAGCGCCTGCTGCTGCGGTTTACCAAAGTGGATACAGACTTTTTCGACGCCGGTGGTGATCACCAGAATGTCGGCGTGAATTTCACGGGCCAGCAGCGCGGTAGAGAGATCTTTGTCAATAACCGCGTCCACGCTTTGGTAATCCCCCGCTTCAGTACGCACTACCGGAATTCCACCGCCGCCCGCGCCAATTACGACAAAACCTTGTTGGATCAGCGCCTTAATGGCGGGTGCTTCGACAATACGTTTCGGTTCCGGCGAGGCGACCACGCGGCGATAGCCCCGTCCGGCATCTTCAACAAAACACCAGTCAGGGTTTGCCTTTTGTAGTTTGTCACGCTGGCTTTCACTGAAGAATGCACCAATGGGCTTGGTGGGATGGGCAAAACCTGGATCGTTTTTATCCACTTCCACCTGAGTTACCACGGTGACGGCTTTTTTCTCGCCGTGACGCGCCAGCCGGTTATTCAGCGCCTGTTGGATCAGATAGCCGATGCCGCCCTGCGTATCTGCCACACAGTTCGCCAGCGGCGTTAAGGGCAGCCCTTCGCGCTCGTGGGCAATCTCCGCACGGCGTAAATCCAGCCCGACCTGCGGCCCGTTACCGTGGGTCAGCACAATGTCGTAATCGGAAGCCAGCATTTCCAGCACCGTATCGGCCACGGCTTTCACCGCCTCCGCCTGATGCTCAATCGACTGGCTGGCGTTATCTTTGATAATGCTGTTGCCACCAATGGCAACGACCACAAGCTCTTTCATGTTGTTATGTCCGCTACAGAGGGTGATTAGGTTATGACCAACGCCAGACTGCCTGATGCGCTACGCTTATCAGGCCTACAATTCTCGGGCCATCCGTAGGCCGGATAAAGCGTTCACACCGCATCCGGCATAAACATGTAAGTCAGACGCCGTAACGTTCGCACCAGCCGAGAATGGCTTTCTCGAAGCAGGCGAATGGTGGATGCACAATGCCCGCGCCAATCATGCCGACGCCCGCATCTTTATGGGCGATGGCGGTGTTGATCACCGGCAGAATGCCGCTGCTACCCACGCGGGTGATGTCGATTGCCGACGGCACGCCCATAAAACCGAGCAGCGGAATGGTGACGTTGGGGTTTTCGCCAAGGGTGATTTCGCGCATCTGACGGGAGAAATCGATAGCCTCTTCCACCGTGCCGCCCACCAGTGCGACGATTGCAGGCGCGGTCGCCATGGCAAACCCGCCAATACCGTAGGTTTCTGTGATGGCGCTGTCGCCGATATCCAGCCCCGAATCTTCCGGCTTATAACCAGCAAACATCGGGCCGATGACCTGCTGCGCTGGGCCGGTAAACCACTGCCCCGGCAGGCCGCTGACCCGCAGGCCGAACTCGACGCCGTTACGCGCCATGGTGGTGACCACGGTGCTGTATTCGATGCCGTGCGCCGCATCCATCGCCGCTTTACACATCGCCATCCACGTCGGGCCGGAGAAGTAGTCGCTGCTGGCGACAAACTCGAACACTTCGCGCTGTTGCTCGACGGAATAGCCTGCCTGAATGATCCCCGGCGTCAGTGCCTGAATCAGCAGCGTCGTCCCGGCGTTATTGCGGTTATGGCACTCATCGCCCATATGCAGCGCCTGCGCCAGCATTAAGCGCAGATCGATCTCACCGATAATTTTCATCGCGTCGCGCAGCATTGGCCCCTGCACATCGCGCATCCAGTTGAGGCGGTCGATCACGCTCTGATCGTTGGCACCCATACGCAAAATCTTCGCCATCTGCTCGCTCATATTGGTATAAGCGATGTTGCCGTAGGTTTTGTTTTTCACGATGTGCATAAACATCGAGGCCGAGGTAACGCCCGCCATCGATCCCACGCAGTCGTGTTCGTGGCACGGCGAGAAGGTGATCTCCCCGGAGGCCGCCAGTTCAGTCGCCTCATCGAGATCTTTCGCCAGCCCTTCGAACACCAACGCCCCGGTGACCGCGCCTTTCATCGCGCCGCACATTTTTTCCCAGGTGATCGGCGGCCCGGCGTGAAGAATGGTTTTCGGCGTCATGCCCGGCACCACGTTAATCGCCTGATCAAAACCAATCAGCACCGGATGCGACTGGATAATGCGCTCCAGCGCCTGCTGGTTAGCGGCGGCGATTTTGTCTGCCAGCGGCGAATCGGCAATGTTATCCAGCGCCTGCACCACCTGCATATTGCCCTGCCCCGGCGGCGTCCAGTCGAGTTGAGTCACTTCTACATGCTGCTTTTTCAGGTCATCGCTAAACATGGCGATACCGACGTTAATAACGTTCAACGGTTGGCTAAACAGTGACTGGCTCATCAGGCTTCCTCCCCTTTGCAGATAAATTCACGCGCCAGCAATCCGGTATTGGTGCTGCTGCTCGCCAGAATCACTCCGGCATCAAGCAGCATCTGGCTTTGTTGTTCTAATGATGGCGTATCGAGATCGGTGCCCAGCACATAGGCGAGAATGATCAACTCGCGTCCTTCGGCGGCGGCGATCGCTTTCGCTTCTTTGATCGCCTCGATGGTGGAGCCGACCGGATCTTCATGCGATCCAAATCCGAGCACAAAATCCATCACGATCACCGCCACTTCTGGATCGCGCGCTTCTTCGATCAAGCGACTGATGCGGTTGGTGGGGTCAATCATTGGATGCGGCTTGCCGTTGGTGAAGTCGTCATCGCCAAAGTCGAGGAAGGTGTGTTTGATGCTGCGGTTGATATCTTGCAGGCGGAATTCAGGATCGGGCTGAATGTTGCTGTAGACATCGCCATGTTTTTCCATCACCGCGAACATGGTTTCGTCGCACAGCGTGCCGCCGCAGAACAGGCCACGAATGTATTTCTGCTGCGGTTGCAGACGCGCACGCACATCAGCAATCAACGGCTGGTTAAGCGTATGCAGGTCGAGATTTTCCTGTTTCACGCCGGAGAGCATCACCGCTTTTAGCGCCGCCTCTTTGCTGCCGCGGGCAAACTGTAGCCCCTGCTCATCCACCGGCGTTTCAACGCGACCGAGGAAGCAGACCACCACCGGCTTGCGGCAGGCACGTGCGCGTTCCAGCACTTTGCGGGCCACCGCAGGCGCGGGAGGTTTTGAAATCAGTGCGATAATTTCAGTTTGCGGATCGTTTTCCAGCATCCCGATGGCGTCGAGCATCATCAGGCCGCCGATTTTCTCGCTCAGGTCGCGCCCGCCGGTGCCAATCAGTTGTGAAACACCGCCACCAAATTCATGAATGCGGACGCTCAGCTCCTGGCTGCCGGTGCCGGATGCGCCAACAATACCGATATTGCCGCGACGCACGGCGTTACCAAAACAGAGCGCCGCGCCGTTAATAATCGCCGTGCCGCAGTCCGGCCCCATCATCAGCAGCCCTTTTTCGTGGGCCAACTGCTTGAGCGCCAGTTCATCTTCAACTGAGACGTTATCGGAAAACAGCATCACGTTAAGGTCGTTTTGCAGCGCCTGACGCGCTTCGCGAGCGGCAAACAGACCGTTAACCGAAATCACCGCCAGGTTACTTTCCGGGATATGCTTTTTGGCGCTGGCAATAGTGGCGTAACGCGCCTCGTGCGAGCCGCTTTGCGCTTTGCTGTTGAACAGTTCTTCAATCTCCACCAGCAACTGTTCGTTGTCCGCGCCCGCTTTGCCGTTGATGACAATCATCAGGTCGCCGTTTTTCGCCTGTTCCAGCTCCGGCGTCAGCAGTCCTAAATTTTTCAGTACACCTTTGTTCATTTCGGTCGCCATCGCCACAAATGCCTGCTCGACGCCGTCGAGTTTATTTGCACGCGTGGAGATAGACATCAGCGAGACAGAATCAAAATAGGTATTCGGTTTAATGACTATTTTAACTGACATAATTCCCTCCGTAAGTTTGGCTCAGCGCACAACCATCGGCCATGCCATACAGCATGTCGCAGCCGGAACTGGAGCCAATATGTTTAATTTTTTCTATTGCCTGAGTTGCGTTCCCAGGGATGTCATAAATAATGTTGTGAATAAAACGATGAATATTTTCCCGGCAACGTTGTTGTAATGCGGCTTCCAGCGTTATAGCACTTAATAATGTGGTGTTATTTCTGCCGCGCTGCATACCGAGATAAAATTCCTCTTTGTATTTTTCCGACGGATGCCCGGGAATAAATAAAATAAGCGCCAGACCTGTTAAATAATCGTCGGCTGATGGCGTAAGGCCAATCCCTAACCCAATCATACTGGCGACCGCTGCGGCGATATTTTGTTTTTCGTTTACTGCCTGAATAACTGCCCGTCGTTTAATATGTAGTTCTTTATTTAACGCCTGATAAAACGGATTATCGCCGCGATAATTAAACAGGGTTTCATTTTCCCCCAGGTGCTGATGAATAATGTCGTGCCACTGTAGCCAGGCGATAAGGTGAAAATTCACAGCGGTCATTTGCAAGGTTGGGGACAGCCAACGCCGACAACGACTCATCTCTATATGAAGATGTTGACCAACCGTAATACCTTGATCGTCAAACTGAACCTTATCACCATGCCGGAACAGATCATCAAAGTGAGTGAGTGCCAACCGACAACTGTTTGGCGCATTGTCGTACTCTTCACAAAGCAGCGTCAGCAACTGCTGGCGAGCCGGGAGTGCGATATTTACCGCTCTGGCAAAGACCTGTTCAACCTGTCCTTGCCCCCGCTGCGCCAGAAAATCCGCATCCGCAGTTAGCGCCCACACACACCGTCTTTCTGGTGTGTTGATAGCAAGCCTCCCGGTTTATGCACCTGCGGCAATCAGTAACTGCGCAATCTCTTCAAAGCCCCGTTCCCGCGCCAGTTCCAGTGGCGTTTTGCCATATTTATCGGTCAGATGCGGGCTGGCACCGTGTTCCAGCAATAACTGCACAATCGCCTGCTGTTTAATACCACCATCATTAAGCACAATCGCTTCCAGTAGCGGCGTCCAGCCTACATGGTTGGTCTGGTTAACGTTAATCTCCGTATGCGCCAAAAGCTCTTTTACAATACTTAAATGGCCTTTTTCACAGGCAGGCGTCAGGCCGACACCGCCAAAACGGGTTACGCAATTAAGATCGGGTTTAGCCGGTAAAATAATTCGTAGTAGAGTTAAATCATCGTTCAGACAGCTAATTAAAAAAGGATTTAAACAGGTATGATCTTGCTTATTAATATCCGCTCCGGCATCAATTAATGCCTGAACGCAAGCATATTGCTGATATAAACTTGCCAGCGTAATTGCCGTTTTCCCCTGACGATCGCAGGTATTAATATCGACACCCAGCGCAAGGCAGGTTTTTACTTTATCGATATCACCCTGTTGTGCAGCCAATAAATAGTCGGCAGGTAGATTTTTTATACTCATTCACATTCCCCTGGTTTTTGTGGCTGTTTTCGATGAATTGAGAATAGCAACGATAATCTGATAAAAGAACCCGCTTAAATTTAATTCGCTGTATTTCGCCTTTTTGTTGAATGATGTTCAACAATCTTTTCGCAGTGTGCGGTAGTGCAATATTTGTTTCTTTGACCCGATAACCTTTCACTCAATCAGGTTTTATTTCTCTATAGTCTGCACATGTAAGAGTAGCTTTCGTCCATGTCTAACCAGAGGGGAACAAGATGAACGGACTCACGGCAACGGGTGTCACCGTCGGTATTTGTGCAGGGCTTTGGCAGTTAGTGTCTTCACATGTCGGGCTCTCTCAGGGATGGGAATTATTAGGAACCATTGGCTTCGTCGCCTTTTGCAGTTTTTATGCCGCAGGCGGCGGTAAATCGGGGTTTATCAGAAGTCTGGCGGTTAATTATTCCGGGATGGTGTGGGCATTTTTCGCCGCGCTGGCTGCCGGTTGGCTGGCCTCTGTAAGTGGACTGTCCGCGTTCTGGGCGAGCGTAATTACTACCGTACCCTTCTCGGCGGTAGTGGTCTGGCAAGGGCGTTTCTGGTTACTGTCCTTTATTCCCGGTGGCTTTCTCGGCATGACGCTGTTTTTTGCCAGCGGGATGAACTGGACGGTGACGTTACTGGGTTTTCTGGCGGGTAACTGCGTGGGGATAATTTCAGAATATGGTGGACAAAAATTAAGCGAAGCGACGACTAAACGCGACGGGTATTAAAAGTTATTCAAAAATGATTATCTATCTTTAACCGATACCTCTACAGTCATAGCTGGAGAAATTCATAGTAGATAATGGCGAGAATGGTTTAATGAACTCAATTTTTACCGAAGAGAATCTGTTGGCATTTACTACCGCTGCGCGTTTTGGCAGCTTCAGTAAAGCCGCAGAAGAGTTGGGTTTAACCACTTCCGCCATTAGCTACACCATCAAGCGTATGGAGACGGGGCTGGATGTGGTGCTGTTCACTCGCAGTACCCGCAGCATTGAGTTAACGGAGTCCGGGCGTTATTTTTTCCGCAAAGCTACCGACCTGCTGAATGATTTTCACGCCATCAAACGCAGTATCGATACTATTTCGCAGGGCATAGAAGCACGTGTGCGCATTTGTATTAATCAGCTGCTTTATACGCCCAAACACACCGCACGCTTGTTACAGGTGCTGAAAAAGCAGTTTCCTACCTGCCAGATTACCGTCACCACCGAAGTGTATAACGGCGTCTGGGATGCGATTATTAATAATCAGGCCAATATCGCCATCGGCGCACCCGATACACTACTGGACGGCGGCGGTATTGATTACACTGAAATTGGCGCGATTCGCTGGGCTTTTGCTATCGCCCCGGATCACCCGTTAGCCTTTGTGCCGGAACCCATCGCCGAAAGCCAACTGCGTCTCTACCCTAATATTATGGTGGAGGACACCGCGCATACGATTAATAAAAAAGTGGGCTGGTTGCTGCACGGGCAGGAGTCAATTCTGGTGCCAGATTTCAACACCAAATGTCAGTGCCAGATTTTAGGTGAAGGAATTGGTTTTTTGCCGGATTACATGGTCCGTGAGGCGATGACGCAATCCCTGCTGGTTACCCGACAAATCCATAATCCGCGCCAGGATTCGCGCATGTTACTGGCGACTCAGCATTCTGCTACGGGTCAGGTGACGCAGTGGATTAAAAAACAATTTGCGCCAAATGGCATATTAACGGGGATCTATCAGGATTTACTGCATCGGGAGAATTAATCGCTGCCAACCTCCCGATGCGCTGTGAATAGCGGTTTACATCAACCACCTGCTTTCATTACCCATTCAGAGATAAATTTATTACCCGGTACTGGCGGAGAGTACAAATAGCCCTGCAAAAAGTGAACGCCTTTACCGATCATTAAATCCGCCTGCTCCTGGGTTTCTACCCCTTCCGCCACGATACTCAGACCAGGCTTACGCGCTAGTTCGACAATATTGTCCACAATATGACCGGAGATTTCGTCGACACTCGCCATTTGCACAAATGACTTATCGATCTTAATAAAATCGACCGGGAACGCCTGCAAGTAACGATAGGTCGCATAACCCGTACCAAAGTCATCCAGCGCAAAGGTAATGTTGTGCTGATGAAGGCTGTCAAATATCGCTCTGGCTTCTGGCGTTACCGGAATAGGATTACGTTCCGTTAGCTCGAGAACCAGCTTGATTTTATCGTTACCTAATTTCTTAACCAGGTTCAGACACTCTTTTTCAAATCCCGCTGCCAAAAAACAACCCGCCGAGACGTTGATGCCAATATGGAAATTGTCCGGCAGCAAATGTTTTACCGGCATCAGAATATCCGCAGTCTGTTTCATCAGTTGGCGGGTCATTATGACAATAAGACCGGATGACTCCGCCAGAGGAATAAACTGATCCGGTGGGATAATTCCCGTTTGTGGATGTTCCCAGCGGACAAGTACCTCACAGCCCGTCAGTACCCCAGTCTGCGCGCAGAAAACCGGTTGGATCCACGGTTTGAATTCGTGGTTTTCCAACGCCAGACTGATGGCTTCAGGCGTGACGATATGGTGACAACGGTTATCAGGGATATAAAAATTATTTTTATTTCCCGTGCCACTGATGACTTGCGGATGATATTGAAAAAAGATATCCCGCCAGAAGGTAATATCACTCTGGATGCCTAGTTTTTCATACAGCTGCTTCTTTTGATGTGAAATTGTCTTTGCACTGCGATTTCTGTACTGTGAGATTTCTGTAACCGACATTCCCTCCATTAGCAGCTTGAGTAAAAGCCGTTCTTTTTCGGACACGATACCAGGCAACGTCAAATTCACCGTTGCCCCGAACTCTTCCAAAAAAACACTCAAATCATGCGAAGCCATTGAACACACCTTGATTAAATCTTGTGCGCCAGCTAAATCTGCGAGTCTTCACTCTGACTGATAAAGCTGGCTGCAAGAAAATGACACAGAGAGCCGAATTATCTCCCGTTCGGCTCTCTCTCCTTTTACTCATTATTCAGATCAGAATTGCCACTTAATGCCAACCATTGCAGAGGTGTCATTATATCCCCTATCGGCAACCTGAACGCCCACATTCCCCCAGACATTCAGGTTGGCATTTAGCTGTCCTTCCACCCCGGTTTTTATCTCAGCAATATTTCGGGCTCCATCCTGAGTGACGGACACGCCATCCATACTGGTGCTGAAATCCTTACTGTTATGCAGCCAGTTCACTTCTACAAACGGCTGGAACTCGCGGGATTTACCGTCATCCATTTTATGGTGGCTCTTCAGCCAGGTTTTTACGCCAAGTCGGGTTTGAACATTGCCATCACCGTTGCTATGAACGAGGGTTCCGTTGCTTTCGCGGTGCTTATCGGCTTTGACTCCCATCCAGGTAACCTGTGCTTGCGGCTGAACATACCATTCATTACGCGTTCCCTGGCTGCCATTAAATTCAGCTAATTTGTGTTTGTATCCAGCTTCCAGTGAAGCGGTAAATCCTTTTGATTTATAGGATTCACTTTGTAAGTCATCCCCTTTCACTGTGTTATCAAACCAGCTGTACTGCGCCCAACTGTCGAGATACGCGCCATTACGCGACTCGTCATCGGCATACCAGGTGGCATAGAGGCCGGTGCTATATCCGTTCACACTCGCTTTTGCACGATAACCGGTTCGCGAGGAAATGGTTTTACTGTCGCTGTTGCCATATCCCGCCATGACCCCAACATGCCAGCTGTCGCTGCCGTTTTGGCTCCACTGCGCGACATCGCCTCCCAGTTGCAGAACATAGCGATTGCTTTGGGTTTTCAGCTGGCCGCTGCCATCACGCCATTTATTATGACCACCTTCATGGCGCATCCACATAGAGGTTTGTTTCTGCTCACCCGTCACCATGTCGGTATAGTACGTATTACCCAGACGCTCATGCAGACGCGTGGTGAACATTGTATTCGCTGCTGCAAGGTTCGCAATGTAGCTACCCGCCTCCGGTCGCAGGTCATTATCCACATTCAGATCCGGACCCGGCGTAGGTGTCGGGTTAGGGTTCGGCTCTGGATTCGGGTTTGGCTCCGGATTCGGCATCGGGTCTGGCTCCGGCTGCAGTTCAGGAGAATCACTGCCGCTGGTCAGATACCAGTTACCACTATTTGCCCCTTGTCCACGCGCGAGAGTGTAGTCATACGCCCCCGCAACGATACGACCAGCCTGAACAAATTCGCCCTCAGACTTACCGTCTACATGGATAAGTTCGATACCGTTAAGGGTTTTCGCACCTGTACCGCCAGCGTTATTCACCGTAACGGCAGTCGTGCCGCTAGTATCGCCCTCGACAACCAATTTATCGGTTACTGAGTCATCGCTATTCAGTACCGTATTCATTACTAGTTGACCGTTATTACCGTGGTAGTTCCCCTTCACCACTAACACATTGCCAGCTTGCTGTCCTGACATTCCGGTCATCAGCGTACCGTTGTTGGTCAGATTGCCGCCCAGGGTGTAATTCACAGACGCAGCCGCTCTTTTTTCAGCGCTATTATTCAACGCCAGGGTACCGTTGTTCTCAACGTTTGCGCTACCCAATCCCTGCGCATGACTTACCAGGACATTAGCCGAATTAGCAATGTTCACATTCGCCGTCAGGTTGCTGTTATCGCCCGCGATGTCCAGCGTGCCGCCCTGAATATTCAGCTCTCCGCTCCCCGTTAACGAACCGGTTGAAGTGCCCCCGTTGGTAACCGTCAGACTGCCGCCATTTAAGCTCAGCAGTGAATCGGCGCTGCCATTGAGCGTGCCCACGGTCTGGCTGTGACCATTCATATCCAGTTCAGTCTCTGCCGCCAGACGCAGTTCATGGGTATTACCCAACACGTTATCGTTATTCAACAAAAGCGTCCCACTGCGCAGATCGGTAACACCGGTATAGTCGTTGTCTTTGTTAGAAAGCGATACGGTCTGACCCTTCTGGCTGCTGAATGCCAGGTCACCACTGCCGGTAATCTTTGCGCTGAGATCGGCGGCATTCTCGCTTTTACCGTTAGAGCTCAGCACCAGAGCATCGCTGTCGGTAGCGTGTAAATCAAGCTGGGTCAGGCCGTAACCGATATACAGACCGTCATTGTTTACCCCACTCGTCAGACGATAGTCGTAAGTGCCGACGGCCGCTTTTTGCCCATTCTGCTGAATATCACGTTGGGCACTGCTGGAGAGGATTTGCCCATTTTTATCCTGCAATTGCAGATTGCCCGCATCGCCCAGAACTTCCGCACCTTGCGCATCAACCAACTTAATGGTGCTGTTACCATCATCGACTTCAGTGAGCGATAACGCAGAGTCAATATCACGAGATACTGAGCTTACAACGTCACTGTCAGAAACCTGAATCACACCCTCGCCGCGCAAATCCAGCGTTTTACTAACGTTGACCGTCCCTTCTGTCATCTGTGCACCTGCTGTCAGGGCACCAAAATCAACGGTTCCGCCGGAGAATCCCAAAGTGCTAATGGAGTGAGCGCCCTTACCCACTATTACCTGGCTTCCCTGACCCGCAGTGATCCCGCCTCTCTGCAGAAACTCAGCATTCTTTTCCAGGTTAAATGTCGTGTTCTGGAACGCCAGTGAACCCTGGAACCAGTCTGTATAAGCAAACTCATCGAAGGAGAATTCGTGATTCCCCATGTTTATTTCAACAATACCTCTACCTTGAAGATCGTTATCAAATACCCAATCTTTATTGGCATTGATTTGCAGTTTGCCATCAACATCCAGGTCCGCACGGCCGATGTTCTTGTCTTCAGAAATAACCACGACAGCACCAGAAGCGACATCAATATATCCGCTGAATGCATAGTTATTGCCGGTCAGTGCCACTGTCCCACTGTCGATACTTATTGTACCATTGCCGGAAATCTTATTGGCAAAGGTCATGCTATCGTCAGCCTTCAGGTGTAATTTCCCGCGGTTGTTGATCTCTGCTGTACCTATATTTTGGGTGATCCCTAAAGCGCCATTTTGCTCAATTTTGACTTTACCACTAAAGGCAGAGTTATCACCGGTTAAGTAAGTCGTGCCATTGAGCGCATTGATATAGCCCAGGCCCTCGCTGCCACTGACAATATCCGCGGAAATAGTCGCGTTTTTATCCGTGTGGTTTAAGGTGATTTTCTTATCGGATGTCTTTGCCCACACAAACTCAATTTTTTCGGCATCAATAATCCCTGCAGCCTTCGCAGCACTTCCTTCCTGTGCACCTAACGCTAACTCAGAGTTGGTGCTTAAACTAATTTTCGGTGCGGATATTTTACCTCCATCTGATACGACTAATGTTGTATCAGAACGTTGGTCGTAATAACCCAGGCTAATATGTTCACGAGCATTAACTTCACCGCCGTTATTAACTGACAGGTACTGATTACCACCGTAACTGCCGTAAACGCCCATAAAGAAGGTTTTAGAATTTACCTGGCTGCCTTCACCACTGACATTTCCCTGCAAATAGGTCAGACGGCTGGTGCCCTTAACATGGATTTTGCCGCCGTTGGAGACATTAAAATAGCCGCGATCGTGTCTCATGCCTGAGTTTGACTCATACAAATCATCAGCATATAACTCGCTGCCAGCATTGGAGACATTCAGGAACCCCGTACCTTTCAGCAAAAAGTTAAGTGGGCCATTGATAGTTACCTTTCCTCCGGTAATATCCAACCCACCACCAGAAGCGAGAGTCAGACGCGGACGGGAAGTATCTGTCGCATTGATTACCAGATTGGCATTGTCAGTCACCGTAATACGGTAATCGATGCTCTGGTTCTCTTTGCCAAAATCAATAGTTTTATCCTGGTTTACGATGACATCATCGGCGAATACCAGAGATGAATATAAACTTATCGCGCTAATTAAAACAGCCCGGGACTTTTTTCCTTTTACTCTGCTCCCCAGCTCCGAGCAGACGCTCCAACAGTTACGGGACCTGTTCCACTTTAGCCGATATATTTTATTCATCACAATCTCCAGCAATACATCCAAATAAAACCAAGATTGCATAAACAGCAACGCATTAAATGCCATTCTGGTTACTGTTCATCGCATATAAAAATTCAAAAATTTTGCATAGCATTGGCAACCACATATCTGAGTATGTAGTTCAGAGGGTAATAAAATAGCAAGTTATTACTTAAAACTTATTTTAAGTTAACACTCTTAACTTTATCATTACATTCCTCCCAGTCTCTAATACCTGCGCATTATATGTATCCAGGAACTCAAATCAACTCAAAATATAAACAAAAGCAAGAGGAATACATTTAATATACAGCCGATAAAAGCGGTAACTCTTATTAGGTATCAAAATATAAGAATCGTCTTATTAATAAATATATAACACTATAGGACTGAATCCATTCAGCTAATACAAAATAAAATCGTTAATTAATAAAATATAAAATCATGAAGTGATACAAGAGGAATTGCAGGATATGACATGACAATCATATATAATATATGCATAATTTTTTACAGCGAGTCAATGATTCCCGCGCCATATGCAGACATGGCGCGGTTTTATGCAAAAACAATCACGCGTCCGGGAACATCACGCTATGGCCCGGCGCTTCACGATGGAGATGAATAAAGTTAAGGTGCCGCTCGTACTGGTCAAGAATATCGGTGATCACCTGCTCTTTGCTGTAGTCCATCAGGTCGTTGCCCTGGCTGCCTTCTAACAGGAAGGTTTCCAGCCGGTAGTAGGTCGATTTACCGCTACGTGCGCGGTAGGTAAAGCCCGGCACCGAATATTGCTGCGGCCAAATCTGATAGACAAAGTTTTGTTCTTCGCCCATATGCACCAACAAATCCAGATGCCCCAACTGTTGTCCCTCTTCCGGCGGCAGGCTTTTTAGCTCCACGTACGCGCCGCGCAACCGCAGCTCCTGCGCCACTTCTTCCATTGCCGGGTAACAGACCGTCTCCATCATCTGTTTAGTGTAACGCGTGCCCGGATAATTCATCAGGCGCGAGAGACGTTTTTTCCAGCTCAGGCGATCCTGAAGCCCCAGCGGTCGCGGCGCGGTATCGCGGTTGGCACTTTCACGGCGGTAATCTTCTACCTTCAGAGATTTATACAACCCCGCCATCACGAAGAAGATCACAAAGCTGAACGGCAGCCCCATAATCACCGTGGTGTTTTGCAGCGCGGATATCCCGTTGGTCATCAGCATGCCGAGCGTCAGCAGGCCAATCGCCACCGACCAGAAGACGCGCAGCCAGCCGGGGGCGTCGCTGTTGATATCTTTAAGCTGCGAGGTGAAATTCCCCAGCACCAGCGCACCGGAGTCCGCCGAGGTCACATAAAACAGCAGGCCAGTAATGGTGGCGACGGAGGCGCTAAAGGTAAACGCCGGATACTGCGCCAGCAGGCTGTAGAAGCCGCGCTCCGGATGGACCATCGCTTCCTCGGCAAATGCCGCGCCGCCGTGGATGATTTCATACAGCGCGCTATTGCCGAACACCGAGAGCCATAACAGCGTGAAGGTAAACGGAATAATCAACGTGCCCAGCACGAACTGGCGAATGGTACGCCCACGCGAGATACGCGCCAGGAACAAGCCGACAAACGGCGACCATGCCACCCACCATGCCCAGAAGAAGAGCGTCCAGTTATTCATCCACTCAACTGGACGGTCGAAGGCAAAACTGTTGAGCGTCATGCCCATAAAGCGATTCACATAGTCGCCAACATTCAGCACCAGCGCATTAAGCAGGAACGAGGTGTCGCCCATAAACAATACGAACAGGATCAATCCCAGCGCCAGCGCAACGTTAAGTTCCGATAACACACGAATCCCCTTATCGACACCGGAGGTGACAGAGATCGTGGCGATTATCACCGACAAGGCGATCAGTGCCGCTTTTGCCGCCATCGAATCGGGAATATCAAACAGTACGCTCAAGCCATAGTTAAGCTGCACCACACCGATACCGAGCGTAGTGGCAATACCGAAGATGGTGCCGATCACCGCTGCAATATCCACTGAGTGCCCTATCGGCCCGTTAATCCGTTTACCGAAGATCGGGTACAGCGCCGAGCGGATGGTGAGCGGCAAATTATAACGATAGCTAAAGTATCCGAGCGCCATGCCCATCAGCGCATACATCGACCAGCCGGTTAAGCCGTAGTGAAACAGCGTCCAGACCATCGCCTGACGCGCGGCCTCAATCGTCTGTCCCGCGCCTTCCGGCGGCTGCATATACTGCGTTACCGGTTCGGCTACGGAGAAGAACATCAGGTCGATACCGATCCCGGCAGCAAACAGCATCGCCGCCCAACTCAGCAGGCTGAATTCCGGTTTGGATTGTTCTGGCCCGAGCTTCACCGAACCAAAACGCGAACAAGCGATACAGACCACAAAGACAATATAGAGCGTTGCCGCCAGTAGATAGTACCAACCGAAGGTTTTAGAAACCCAGTCCAGCGTGCGGCCAATCCACAGGGCCGAGAAGTCGCGAAACAGGATCGTTGTCAGGGAAAACAACAAAATCAGTCCGGCGGAGGTGTAAAACACCACCGGATTGATTTTGTCCTTTTCCCTGCTGTGTGAAAGGTCTGTCATCCAGTATCCCCACTGTTATTGTTACCATTTAAAATCAAATTCGTAACAATTAAGACACATTTTATATTGAACGTCCAATCAATAACCGCTTTAATAGATAAACAACGCTGATGAATGGAGTGGCGAAAATGCCCAAATTGGGGATGCAGTCGATCCGGCGCAGACAACTGATCGACGCCACACTGGAAGCAATAAATGAAGTGGGCATGCACGATGCAACGATCGCGCAGATCGCCCGCCGTGCAGGCGTTTCTACGGGGATCATCAGCCACTATTTCAGGGACAAAAATGGTCTGCTGGAAGCAACCATGCGCGATATCACCAGTCAGCTGCGTGACGCGGTTTTGAATCGATTACATGCACTTCCGCAGGGCAGTGCAGAGCAGCGATTACAGGCGATTGTTGGCGGAAACTTCGATGAAACGCAGGTGAGCAGTGCGGCGATGAAAGCCTGGCTGGCGTTCTGGGCCAGCAGTATGCATCAGCCGATGCTCTATCGTTTACAGCAGGTCAGTAGCCGCCGCTTATTGTCGAATCTGGTGAGCGAATTTCGCCGCGAGTTACCGCGCCAACAGGCACAGGAAGCGGGCTACGGCCTTGCCGCGCTGATTGACGGATTATGGCTGCGCGCGGCACTGAGCGGCAAACCGCTGGATAAACCTCTCGCACACTCGCTGACCCGTCACTTTATTACTCAGCATTTACCCACCGATTAACCGAGGAGACGTGATGTCCCGAATGGCAGAACAGCAGCTTTATATACATGGTGGTTATACCTCCGCCACCAGCGGTCGCACCTTCGAGACCATTAACCCGGCCAACGGTAACGTGCTGGCGACCGTGCAGGCCGCCGGGCGTGAGGATGTCGATCGCGCCGTGAAGAGTGCCCAACAGGGGCAAAAAATCTGGGCGGCGATGACCGCTATGGAGCGCTCGCGTATTCTGCGTCGGGCCGTTGATATTCTGCGTGAACGCAATGACGAACTCGCAAAACTGGAAACCCTCGACACCGGAAAAGCATATTCGGAAACCTCAACCGTCGATATCGTTACCGGTGCGGACGTGCTGGAGTACTACGCCGGGCTGATCCCGGCGCTGGAAGGCAGCCAGATCCCGTTGCGTGAAACGTCCTTTGTGTATACCCGCCGCGAACCGCTGGGCGTAGTGGCAGGGATTGGCGCATGGAACTACCCGATCCAGATTGCCCTGTGGAAATCCGCCCCGGCGCTGGCGGCAGGCAACGCAATGATTTTCAAACCGAGCGAAGTTACCCCGCTTACCGCGTTAAAGCTGGCTGAAATTTACAGCGAAGCGGGCCTGCCGGACGGCGTATTTAACGTGTTGCCGGGCGTGGGCGCGGAGACCGGGCAATATCTGACCGAGCATCCGGGCATTGCCAAAGTGTCATTTACCGGCGGTGTCGCCAGCGGCAAAAAAGTGATGGCTAACTCGGCGGCCTCTTCCCTGAAAGAAGTGACCATGGAACTGGGCGGTAAATCACCGCTGATCGTTTTCGATGATGCGGATCTCGATCTCGCCGCCGATATCGCCATGATGGCAAACTTCTTCAGCTCCGGTCAGGTGTGTACCAATGGCACCCGCGTCTTCGTTCCGGCGAAATGCAAAGCCGCATTTGAGCAGAAAATTCTGGCGCGCGTTGAGCGCATTCGCGCGGGCGACGTTTTCGATCCGCAAACTAACTTCGGCCCGCTGGTCAGCTTCCCGCATCGCGATAACGTGCTGCGCTATATCGCCAAAGGCAAAGAGGAAGGCGCGCGCGTACTGTGCGGCGGCGATGTACTGAAAGGCGATGGCTTCGATAACGGCGCATGGGTTGCACCGACAGTGTTCACCGATTGCAGCGACGATATGACCATCGTGCGTGAAGAGATCTTCGGGCCAGTGATGTCGCTTCTCACTTATGAATCTGAGGACGAAGTGATTCGCCGCGCCAATGATACCGACTACGGCCTGGCGGCGGGCATCGTGACGGCGGACCTGAACCGCGCGCATCGCGTCATTCATCAGCTGGAAGCGGGTATTTGCTGGATCAACACCTGGGGCGAATCCCCGGCAGAGATGCCCGTTGGCGGCTACAAACACTCCGGCATTGGTCGCGAGAACGGCGTGATGACGCTCCAGAGTTACACCCAGGTGAAGTCCATCCAGGTTGAGATGGCTAAATTCCAGTCCATATTCTAACCAGGAGGTTTATTTGCAATTTGACTACATCATTATTGGTGCCGGCTCAGCCGGCAACGTTCTCGCTACCCGTCTGACTGAAGATCCGAATACCTCCGTGCTGCTGCTTGAAGCGGGCGGCCCGGACTATCGCTTTGACTTCCGCACCCAGATGCCCGCAGCGCTGGCGTTCCCACTACAGGGCAAACGCTACAACTGGGCCTATGAAACAGAGCCTGAACCGTTTATGAATAACCGCCGCATGGAGTGCGGACGCGGTAAAGGCCTGGGTGGATCGTCGCTGATCAACGGCATGTGCTACATCCGTGGCAATGCGCTGGATCTCGATAACTGGGCGCAAGAACCCGGTCTGGAGAACTGGAGTTATCTCGACTGCCTGCCCTACTACCGCAAGGCCGAGACTCGCGATGTGGGCGAGAACGACTACCACGGTGGCGATGGCCCGGTGAGCGTCACCACCTCCAAACCCGGCGTCAATCCGCTGTTTGAAGCGATGATTGAAGCGGGCGTGCAGGCAGGCTACCCGCGCACGGACGATCTCAACGGCTATCAGCAGGAAGGTTTTGGCCCGATGGATCGCACCGTCACGCCGCAGGGCCGTCGCGCCAGTACCGCGCGCGGTTATCTCGATCAGGCCAAATCGCGCCCTAACCTGACCATTCGTACTCACGCTATGACCGATCACATCATTTTTGACGGCAAACGCGCGGTGGGCGTCGAATGGCTGGAAGGCGACAGCACCATCCCAACCCGCGCAACGGCCAACAAAGAAGTGCTGTTATGTGCAGGCGCGATTGCCTCACCGCAGATCCTGCAACGCTCCGGCGTCGGCAACGCTGAACTGCTGGCGGAGTTTGATATTCCGCTGGTGCATGAATTACCCGGCGTCGGCGAAAATCTTCAGGATCATCTGGAGATGTATCTGCAATATGAGTGCAAAGAACCGGTTTCCCTCTACCCTGCCCTGCAGTGGTGGAACCAACCGAAAATCGGTGCGGAGTGGCTGTTTGGCGGCACTGGCGTTGGTGCCAGCAACCACTTTGAAGCAGGTGGATTTATTCGCAGCCGTGAGGAATTTGCGTGGCCGAATATTCAGTACCATTTCCTGCCAGTAGCGATTAACTATAACGGCTCGAATGCAGTGAAAGAGCACGGTTTCCAGTGCCACGTCGGCTCAATGCGCTCGCCAAGCCGTGGGCATGTGCGGATTAAATCCCGCGACCCGCACCAGCATCCGGCGATTCTGTTTAACTACATGTCGCACGAGCAGGACTGGCAGGAGTTCCGCGACGCAATTCGCATCACCCGCGAGATCATGCATCAACCCGCGCTGGATCAGTATCGTGGCCGCGAAATCAGCCCCGGCACGGAATGTCAGACGGATGAACAGCTCGATGAGTTCGTGCGTAACCACGCCGAAACCGCCTTCCATCCGTGCGGTACCTGCAAAATGGGTTACGACGAGATGTCCGTGGTTGACGGCGAAGGCCGCGTACACGGGTTAGAAGGCCTGCGTGTGGTGGATGCGTCGATTATGCCGCAGATTATCACCGGGAATTTGAACGCCACGACAATTATGATTGGCGAGAAAATAGCGGATATGATTCGTGGACAGGAAGCGCTGCCGAGGAGCACGGCGGGATATTTTGTGGCAAATGGGATGCCGGTGAGAGCGAAAAAATGAGTCGTGATTTGAACTGACTCAAGAACCGATCTGATTGAGAGTTACCGTTCCAGGTATGGGGACAGAATCGTTATATAAAACATAGGGGTAACTCTCATGCTTCATAGTGACAACCTCGCCAGCAAATTCTAAGCGGACTCGTTCAATCTGGCTGATGAAGGTGCTATGAATGCACTGATAAACCGCAGGTGAAATGCCACTCAGCTTAAGAATTACGCCGCTAGTGTTCCTGGCTATGGTGACTTGTTCACTCCCGCTCACGGTTAGCATATACGAAAAGGGTTCTTGAAACGAGGACAAAAATAAGTCAGACCAAAACAACGTGGAGCTTTAAACACGATTCGTATAATTTATTGGCAGTGATTTATTTTTACTCTTCTTTAATTAATCATCATGCTTAAATATTTTTTAGCACAAGATTATCGCTTCGCTAACATTTTATTTTACATTAATTTTCAATTGATAATAAAAAGTTGTTAATAAGTTTATGCGAAAAATAAAAATTGTTGAAATACTCTCCAGCAAATGAATCAAAAATAAACAAATTGATATTTACAAAAAGCAAAAAAACTATTTAAGAGAACATCTTTAATTTATTAGCAGAACCCATCAATAATGATTTACTTACGACTAAAAAATATCTTACAACAATGTGTTATTGTAAATTAACGGGAATAATATTAAATTTTTATTTTCTACACCCTAACTTCACAGAACGACAAAATGCATATAAAATCAATAAGATAATAATAAAAACAACCTCATAAGAAATAACGTCAAATATCTCAAAACTACTAAACATCACTAAAAGATTAGACGTAACACACATCCCCCACGCCCTGTAGTTCATAGCTTTTATATTTATTTTCTCACATCACTGTAGATAAAAACACGCATTAAAAATGACTTGTAGAAAAGCTGCACAATAAATAGTTCATATTTAATCTGTTGCGTAGAACTACTATTCAAAAAATCTTAATAATGAGATAATGAGATTACATCGATAACGTTCTGATTGCAGGTATACTTATCTGGGTGTGCCTCTCTTTTTTTTAAAACTGTACACGGTGGCGTATGACGAGAAAATATCTCACACAGGATGAAGTCTACAGGCTGATGGATGCAGCCCAGAGTATGTCCTTTCCTGAAAGAAATCGCTGTCTAATTATGATGGCTTTCATTCACGGTTTTAGGGCCAGTGAACTTCTTGATTTACGTTTATCCGATATTGATGCATCTGGAAAACAACTTAATATTCGGCGTATTAAAAATGGTTTCTCGACAACACATCCTCTTCTTCCTGATGAATATAATTTGATCAAGTTGTGGCTTAAGCAGAGGAAGTTAATTGAAAACGGAGTTGAAGGAGACTGGCTTTTTCTCTCCCGGAAACGCCGCCCTATCAGCAGACAACATTTTTTTTCTATCATTCGTGAGGCTGGAAAACGTGCAGGATTAGCTGTAAAAGCACATCCTCATATGTTACGTCATGCCTGTGGTTTTGCTCTGGCTGACAATGGTGTCGATACCCGACTACTTCAGGATTATCTGGGTCATCGAAATATTCAGCATACTGTCAGATACACAGCCAGTAATGCTGCTCGTTTTAAAGGGGTGTGGAAAAAAAAGCCTCGTTAAAACAGTACCTTCTGATTCAAAATGTCAGATTCCTACGTTTTCCTCAATTCTTCCATAAAAAAACAGCCCATTCAATTAAATAAAACACATAACATGTTGATATTTCTCGCTAAAGTAAAATAACCCCATGATTTGAAATGATTAACCACAAAGATCATACCAGTGATTAACTTTCGCTCATATTGTTAAATAACACAAAATTAAAAACAATAAAAATCAAACAAATTAGATTTATATTCCAAGAAAATTAAATATTCAGGCTATTAAACCAAACCTGACATTTTGAATCAAAATGTCAGGTTTTGTAGCAATGGCGTGGACGAGTCTGAATGAAGAAGCCTCTGGTTATTATCAGTGCCTGTCAGTTCACCAGGCTGGCACTGGAGTCTCTCATCCCAGCGGACAGGTATATCGTGCGGGTGTACAGCAACGTCACTACAGAGGTTGAATTCGTTTTAAAGACCTCCTGTGGCTACCTGTTGGCTGATATCCCTTCGCTTCCTTCGGGGGAGTTAGTTCTTCTGGCTTGTCTTGTCCGCTTGCGGAGTGATGCCGGGCAATGGCAAGTCTGCCTGACCGGTGACTCCGACTGGTTCGATAATGCTCCTGCTTCAAGTCTGTATAACGGCTTCCCACATATCGGCACCTTGCTGAAAGCGAGTCGTTATCAGAATCAAATTATCCGCTGGTTACTACGTCCTTTACCCGGCGATATGAGTGATTTCTGGCTCCTGACTGCACGGGAGTTAAGCGTGCTTAAGATTCTGATGCAGGGCATGAGTTTCAGTGAGATTGCCCGTTATGAACAACGCAGTTCAAAGACTCTGCATGCGATTGCCACACAGGCATTAAGGAAACTTGGACTGGGAACACTAAGCGATTTCAGGCTGCTCTATACAGGATGCGGTGACAGCAGAGTCAAACGGAATATACGGCTACATGCAAGATATGTCGGACAACATTCCGCTCATCGACTCACTCAGTATGTGCAGAACATGGTGTCCGGAATTCTTTATCCAGAGAAAGTTATCGTTGGTAAATCAATAAATTCTGACGCCATATCCGGAAAAGTGCTTTCCGGGCAAAGAAAACATATGTCTAAAAAAAGACCAGGAGTGTTATGACACAGCAGCGTTGTTACTACCACCCACTGCGGCGCGTACGGACTCGCTACAGTGTAGGGGCCAAAATATTTCTACTGCTCTGGGCTGCAGGAGTGGGAGGCACGCTGTACAGCCTGTACAGCGTGCTGGCGTACTGACATCTGTGAGGGAAGGATGCGTTTCGTTCTTTTCTGTCCCTCAGGAATTGTACCTGCACAGTTTGAAGCTCTATCAACCGGTTCTGTCTGCAATATTACCTGCATCAGAACAGAAGAAGAGTTACGCAATAAATTGCGGCACAGGCCGCAGAGTGTCGTGATATCGGCAGGGCGACCTGCCGAATGCGCTGAAATGTGGTTCCGATTTTATCGGGATCACTCATTCGTGGTGGTGTTGTGCGTCGCGCCCTTTTTTCTGCCACCGGATGTGAGTATTTCTGGCGTTCTCAAAAACCTGAGGTTACTGAAAACAGGAATGTCAGTAGAGCGTGCTATCAGTGTTGCAAATGCCTCTGGTGGGTTTTCAGGACTGAAACATGCAGAAAATTTGCCAGTTATGGACAGTTACTCTGTCTTTATGAATGAGGTGAATAACCGCACAAAGACAATCGTCATGTCAGAACGCTTCCCGGAAAAGCAAAAGAAGGTGTTGTCGTTGCTTCTTGCTGGACACAGCTGGGAATACAGTGCGCAGTTTCTCAAAACGGGGATAAGACAGATATGGCTTGCTGAGCAGTCGCTAAAAAAGCGTTGGGGAATACCGGACAGCATGTCATTGCGGGAAGCCCTGCTGCTGAGCAGCAATAAATTTCACGGTGATGGAAATGCATTGGAAAAAACGAATGCCATGACATTGCGTGAAAACGGAAATACCAACAGGTATTCCGTGGTGGTAAATGCAGGGACGCAGGCTTTATCTCTGCATAAATATAAATAAGTGGGAAATTGAAATTAGTTACCAGAATGGAGAATTTCTTCATGAAAAACAGTAAGGCATTTTACCGCAGCGCATTAGCGACAGCTATTGTTATGGCTCTTTCTGCACCAGCATTCGCTGCTGATAACGCGGTATCAACTACACCGGTTACACTGGATAAAGATAAGACAACTCTGGATCAAGATGTTGTTATTAGCAATACAGCAGACCAACAGATTACAGCCGTAACAATTAATGCGGCAGATAAAGATCTTAATGTTACTTTTGGCGGTCATGATATTACTGCTGAATCAACGGCAGACAAAAAATTCCTTGAAGGTGTAAAAGTTAGCGGTGACAAAAATATTGTGATTAATGCTACAGGCTCCACCATCACAGCTCAAGGTGAAGGCACCTATGTCCGGACTGCAATGGTCATTTCTTCAACTGGCGATGTTGTTGTTAATGGCGGTAATTTCGTTGCAAAAAATGAAAAAAGTAGTGCGACAGGAATATCTCTGGAAGGGGCCACGGGAAATAATGTAACGCTAAATGGTACAACCATAAATGCTCAAGGTAATAAGAGTTCCAGCAACGGCTCTACGGCAATTTTTGCTCAAAAGGGTAGCGTATTGAATGGTTTTAAAGGTGATGCAACCGACAACATTACCCTTGCTGGCTCAAATATTATTAATGGCCGGATTGAAACAATAGTTATTGCCAAGGAGAATACGGGAACTCATACAGTCAATCTGAATATTAAGGATGGCTCAGTAATTGGGGCGGCTAATAATAAACAAACAATTTATGCTTCTGCTTCGGCACAAGGAGCAGGTTCAGCAACGCAAAATTTAAATTTATCTGTCGCCGATTCAACCATCTACTCTGATATCCATGCCCTTTCTGCAAGCGAGAATTCAGCCGGTACCACAACAAATGTAAACATGAACGTTGCCCGCTCTTACTGGGAAGGTAATGCTTATACCTTCAATAGCGGCGATAAAGCGGGTAGTAATCTGGATATAAATCTTTCCGATAGCTCAGTCTGGAAAGGCAAAGTTTCAGGGGCAGGAGATGCCAGTGTATCTCTGCAAAACGGGTCTGTCTGGAATGTTACGGGATCCTCAACTGTTGATGCTCTGGCAGTAAAAGACAGTACGGTTAATATCACGAAGGCTACAGTCAATACTGGCACGTTTGCTTCTCAGAACGGCACTCTGATTGTTGATGCCTCTTCTGAAAACACTCTGGATATCAGCGGAAAAGCGAGCGGTGACTTGCGTGTTTACAGTGCGGGTTCATTGGATCTTATCAATGAACAAACGGCATTTATTTCTACCGGCAAAGACAGCACTCTAAAAGCCACAGGCACAACGGAAGGTGGTCTGTATCAATATGACCTGACACAGGGAGCTGATGGTAACTTTTATTTCGTAAAAAACACGCATAAAGCATCCAACGCCAGCTCCCTGATTCAGGCAATGGCAGCAGCTCCGGCTAACGTTGCTAATCTGCAGGCTGACACGCTCTCAGCCCGTCAGGATGCTGTCCGTCTGAGCGAAAATGACAAGGGCGGCGTATGGATTCAGTACTTTGGCGGTAAACAGAAACATACCACCGCGGGAAATGCATCCTATGACCTGGATGTAAACGGTGTAATGCTGGGTGGTGATACCCGCTTCATGACTGAAGATGGTAGCTGGCTGGCAGGTGTAGCGATGTCTTCTGCGAAAGGTGACATGACCACCATGCAGAGCAAAGGCGACACTGAAGGTTACAGCTTCCACGCTTACCTGAGCCGCCAGTATAACAACGGTATCTTCATTGATACTGCTGCACAGTTTGGTCACTACAGCAACACGGCAGATGTTCGCCTGATGAATGGTGGCGGTACCATCAAAGCTGACTTTAACACCAATGGTTTCGGTGCGATGGTTAAAGGCGGTTACACATGGAAAGACGGTAATGGCCTGTTTATTCAGCCATATGCCAAACTGTCTGCGCTGACGCTGGAAGGTGTGGATTATCAGCTCAACGGCGTGGACGTTCATTCTGACAGCTATAACTCTGTGCTGGGTGAGGCCGGTACGCGCGTGGGTTATGACTTCGCTGTGGGCAACTCGACCGTTAAACCTTATCTGAATCTGGCCGCACTGAACGAATTCTCTGATGGCAACAAAGTCCGTCTGGGTGATGAGTCTGTCAATGCCAGCATTGACGGTGCAGCATTCCGCGTGGGTGCAGGTGTACAGGCTGATATCACCAAAAACATGGGAGCATATGCAAGCCTTGACTACACCAAAGGTGACGACATTGAGAACCCGCTACAGGGTGTAGTTGGTATCAATGTGACCTGGTAAGAATAAAGCAGTCGGTTCCCCTGTCGACTGTTATACCCCCTGCAGGCAGCATACTGCTGCCTGCAGGCTATAAACATCCAGTATTCATGATGCTGGTTTTTTGCTGATATTTACCCCGAACATTCCTGATACAGGCTATTAATACAACCTTATCTGCGGCAGATTTTATTTTCTGGATATATTATGCGTGAACAAATCAAACAGGATATCGATCTGATTGAGATTTTATTTTATCTGAAGAAAAAGATTCGTGTTATCCTTTTTATTATGGCTATATGTATGGCTATGGTGCTGTTGTTTCTGTATATCAATAAAGACAATATAAAAGTGATTTACAGCCTAAAAATAAACCAGACAACGCCAGGTATACTTGTTAGCTGTGATAGCAATAATAATTTTGCCTGTCAGACCACAATGACTGAAGATGTTATTCAGCGAATTACTACATTTTTTCACACCAGCCCAGATGTCAAGAACAGAGAAATAAAGCTGGAATGGTCAGGAGATAAGAGAGATTTACCAACTGCTGAAGCGGAAATATCTCGCGTGCAGGCGTCTATTATCAAATGGTATGCGTCAGAATACCATAATGGCAGGCAAGTTCTCGATGAGATACAAACACCTTCAGCAATTAACAGTGAGCTTTATACAAAAATGATATACCTGACCAGGAACTGGTCATTGTATCCGAACGGTGATGGCTGTGTAACTATAAGCTCACCAGAAATAAAAAATAAATACCCTGCTGCCATTTGCCTGGCTCTGGGATTTTTTCTAAGCATTGTAATTTCTGTAATGTTTTGCCTTGTCAAAAAAATGGTAGATGAATACCAACAAAACTCTGGGTAGTAATAAACAGCATTCTGATAGAGAGTGCCTGTATAAAGCTGAAGTGACAATGACCGGGAAGGGAACCCGTTTTCAGGAATGGATGCCTGTCTTTTTCACTGTAAATATCCTGGCATTACTAATGCCAGGATATTTACAGAAGAGCAGCATAACCATGACGGAACGGGGTTAAGTCAGGTTGTCCTTAACGCTATTTTCAACCTCGTATGCCTTCTTCAGGTTTATGTTCAGATCTCATATCTCTCTCAGCAATCCTCAATAATCAGATACACCGCTTTCACCGGACCATGAACCCCGACGACTTTGATAAGCTCAATATCCGCCGTTGAACTAGGGCCGCTAATGATGTTAATGCAGGACGGCATTCGTTCACCGGCCTGCGCTTTCTGATGCAATTTTTCTGCGAGTTGCGCTACACGCGGCAGGATTGTGCTTTTACGCAGGATAAAAAGAGAAGATTCCGGGAGCAGGCTCAATGAACGCCCGCGCCCGGCGGCGGAAAAAAGAACCACGCCTCCCGATTCGGTTAAACCATATTCAGCATACACGACACCCACTTTAGCCTGCTCGGCCTGCGAGATATTCTCGGCACCTTTCGCCGGATCCCAAACAACGGCATTGCATTCCTGCTGCAAACGTTCACTAATCCCCAATTCCTCGAGCCTCGTGTCACCGCTAATCACGACCGACTGATCTCCCAGCTCTTTACACAGACGTATTGCAGCTTCTGCCGCCTTCGCCTCGCTGGTCAGCTCACAGCGCGTCAACATAACATCGCTGGCAAACTGAATAAACGCGTCACAGCGCTGCTGTTGGTTAAGTTGGGTAAGCCGCTCGTTAGCATAGTTGTTAAGCGGCGCATCTTCTGCTTGCGGTTCAAGTCGCAGCGGGCGACCCAGTGCCTGAGCAACGTTATTCAAAAATTCGCCTCGATTATCCATTCTTTTTCTCCTGCGCCTGATGTTTCTTAAACCAACTACGGAAACTCTCTCCGTCAGCTTCAGGAAGATCGCGTGCTTCCATCCAGTCGCTAATCGCGCCAAATTTGAGTGGTGTTTTGCCGCCATTGATAAACCAGCTTGCCGCATGAGCGCCGGCCATCATCCCGACTTTCCACAATCCTGGATGACTATTGGCATAAGCGAACATTTTTATCGCCCGTTGCTCTGCTTTTGCGGTGATCCCTTTTTCAGCCATCACCCGACGATGACTCAAAATCAGTTTTGACAGCGGAATACGCACCGGACACACGCTGTCACAAGCAGTGCATAAAGAGCAGGCGTAGGGTAAATCTTTAAAATCTTTATAGCCGCCAAGTAGCGGAGAAATCACCGCACCAATTGGCCCTGGATAAATAGAGCCATATCCATGACCGCCAATATGGCGATATGCCGGACAAGTATTCATACAAGCCCCGCAGCGAATACAGCGCAGCACATCCCGAAATTCAGAGGCCAGCACCTCAGAACGCCCGTTATCGACAATAACCAGATGAAACTCTTCAGGACCATCAACGTGCCCCGCTTCGCGCGGTCCTGTCAGCCAGGTGTTGTATCCCGTCAAACGTGCACCAACGGCACTGCGCGCCAGCATGGTGATCAATACATCTACCTCGGCAAACGTGGGGGCAATACGCTCCATTCCCATCACTGCAATATGCGTTTTAGGCAGCGTGGTACACATTCGCGCATTACCTTCATTGGTCACCAGGCATACCGAACCTGTCTCTGCCACCGCGAAATTACAGCCGGTAATACCTATTTCAGCACTGAGGAAATCTTCGCGGATTTTTTGCCGGATGAATAAGGTCATTGCTTCAGGCGTTTCCGGCCCCTCATAGCCCAGACGTTCGTGTAGCACTCGACGGATCTGATGGCGATCTTTATGAATTGCCGGGACCACAACATGAGATGGCGGATCTTGATCCAGCTGGAGAATATATTCACCCAGATCGGTTTCAATCACCTGAATGCCAGCATCCTGCAATACATGATTGACACCAATCTCTTCGGTCACCATCGATTTAGATTTCACCACCTTCCGGGCATTTTTGCGTTGGGCAACCTGTAAAATGTAGCGGGTAGCGTCTTCTTTGGTTTTTGCAAACCAGACGTGACCGCCGTTTTGCGTCACTTTTTCTGAGAGCTGGTACAGATAAGCGTCGAGATTACTCAGAACATGATCACGTATCTGGGCAGCCCGATCGCGCCACTCCTCCCAGTGCCCCAATTCATCGACCATTTTTTGCCGATTTGCCCCAATACGCTGCTGCGCGTTTGCCACCGCTTTGCGCATGATCGGATCTTCAATTTGCTGACGGATGCGTGTCTTAAAATCTGTATTACTGGTTTTGATCGACATCTTTATATCCTCAGCGGCTCATCAACACTTCAGCAATATGCATCACTTTGACTTTCTGCCCTTCCCGTTGTAATCGCCCACTGATGTTCAGCAGGCAACTCACGTCAGCACCAATTAAATACTCAGGGCGGACTTCCATCAGGTGCGCAACCTTTTCTTTCACCATCTCGCCGGATATTTCGGCCATTTTGACCGAGAACGTGCCGCCAAATCCGCAGCAGGTATCCTGTTCAGCAAAGGTCAACAGCTCCAGTCCACGCACATTTTTCAGCAGCGTAAGTGGTTCGTCCTTCACCCCCAGCTTACGGGCCAGGCTACAAGATGGGTGATACACCGCTCTCCCTTGCAAACTGGCACCTACATCGACTACCCCTAATTTATTAACAATAAAAGAGGTGAGATCCTGCATACGCGCGGCAACCTTTTCGGCTCGTGATGCCCATTCAGGTTCATCCGCCAGATACGTCGGGTAACTTTTTACGGCATAGGTGCAAGAGCCAGCTGGTGAAATAATGGGATCGTCGTTATCCTCCAGTGCGGCGATCAGATTTTTCATCCCTGGAATCGCTTCTTTGATATAACCGCTATTGATCGCAGGCTGACCGCAGCATCCCTGTTTCTCCGGGAAATTTACGCGACAGCCGAGTTTTTCCAGTAGCAGCACGGAGTCTCGTGCCATTCTTGATTTCAGGGCGTCACCAATACAGGTGACAAAGAAATTGACATTCACAACTAATACTCCATTACTTCATGCCCATTTATGCCCGATGTTTCCCCCCCACCGGGGGATCAATCATCAATAAATATGGCGTTCTTTTTTAATTGGCTAGCAACATACCACCCCTCATTTGTATGACAAATGATAATCTTTCATCCAAACTTCAAATGCAATAACTAATTTTATTTCTTTCGGCATCGCTCACATTTTATGGGGAAATCGACGATCATTTTTGGCATAAGAAATCCATTTAAAAATGGCCACATCCCTTATACCTATTCAGAGCTACTTATTCAGGGGTTATTGAGATATACACTGATGGTGTACAAACAAAATCACCGACAATAATCACGTATCAAGTAATAGTCGGAGTTTTATTTAATTGAAGCAATTTAGTTTGCATTTTTATTTAAAAACCGAGCTAGAGTCCATCAGAAAAAAAATATATAAAGCCCAAACCACCGTTGGAAATAGAAATAGCTGAAAGGCTCACAACACCCGGAATGCGGATTATCTTTGCTCCGATTCCTGGCGGTTTTATTCAGGGTGCAAGCTGTCTGACCCTTTCCCGATATTCTCCCGGGGTACAACCAAACTCGCGGACAAACGCCTTGTGAAAAGATGATTCACTGGCATAGCCTACTGACTCAGCGATCACCACAACAGGGAGCGTTTCCCGGGAAAACATCTGGGCCGCTATTTGTAGACGCAACTTTGTTAATACAGCCAGCGGCGTGGTTCCGGAAACATCACGGAAAAGCTGGGCAAAACTTGCCCGGGACATGTGGGCGATGCTGGCCAGCGATTCGACGGTCCAGGCGTGTCCTGGCATTTCCAACATTTGCTGTATTACCGCACCAAGACGTGGATGCAGAAGCAAACTGAGAATGTTTTTCTCAGTATTAACCTGTGCAATCCACTCACGCACCGCGAGGGTAAAGAATGTAGCGCAGATCTGGCTACACAGTGCATCCACTCCCGGCATTGCCAATCTGGATTCCTGTTGTAAAAACGGGATCGCCTCCCTCAGCCAGTTATATTCTACGCTGTGGTTAACCGGTGCTAAAAACAGCGTTTCCGGCAAAGACGTTAAAAAATAACGCGCCGAATGTTGCAACCGAAGAGTGCCGCAGACAATACAGGTCGATTCATTATCGACATGACTCAGGCGATGAGCTGAATTTTGTGGTAGCAGGACCACATTTCCCGGGCGTAATGTAAAAATCTCTCCCGTCGGCATTTCCAGCTTCGCCGCTCCTTGCGTTAACGCATGCCAACGAATAACCGATAATTCCCCGGCACCATGTGGAAGCTGCCAGTCACTTCCTAACACGCAATTCTTATCGATCGTTCCTTGTGGAGCGTTAAGCATCAACAAACGGCTAAGGGCATCCATATCAGACTCCTGAGTGGTTTTTGATTACAAACACCAACAATCTTAGTAAATAACTAATCTAATACCATCAAATAGTTAATCATGATTTTTGTTTTGTGATTCTGATTAAGAAAAAGAAAATACCAGACGATAAGACAAAATATCAAGCGTTGTGAAGAAATGGTATTTGCTCTTTTGTGTCTATAGTCATGATGTCAAATGAACGCGTTTCGACAGGAAATCATCATGAATAAATATCAGGCAGTGATTATTGGTTTTGGCAAGGCTGGAAAAACATTAGCCGTCACGCTGGCAAAAGCAGGTTGGCGAGTGGCTCTCATCGAACAATCAAATGCAATGTATGGCGGGACCTGTATTAATATCGGCTGCATCCCAACCAAAACATTGGTTCATGACGCACAGCAGCACACAGATTTTGTCCGTGCCATACAGCGTAAAAATGAAGTGGTTAATTTTTTACGTAATAAGAATTTTCATAATCTTGCGGATATGCCCAATATCGACGTGATCGACGGCCAGGCGGAGTTTATCAATAATCATAGCCTGCGTGTTCATCGGCCTGAGGGAAATCTGGAAATTCATGGCGAGAAAATTTTTATTAATACCGGTGCACAAACCGTGGTTCCGCCAATTCCTGGAATTACCACCACGCCTGGTGTATATGACAGCACCGGATTACTTAATCTAAAAGAATTGCCTGGGCATTTAGGTATTTTGGGCGGCGGATATATTGGCGTTGAGTTCGCCTCTATGTTCGCTAATTTTGGCAGCAAGGTAACCATTTTAGAAGCAGCTTCGCTGTTTTTGCCTCGGGAAGATCGGGATATTGCTGATAATATCGCGACGATTTTACGCGATCAGGGCGTCGATATTATCCTCAATGCCCATGTGGAGCGAATCAGTCACCATGAAAATCAAGTGCAAGTGCATAGCGAGCACGCCCAACTGGCGGTGGATGCACTGTTAATAGCTTCCGGTCGTCAACCGGCTACCGCTTCGTTACATCCAGAAAATGCCGGTATCGCAGTAAACGAGCGCGGGGCAATTGTCGTTGACAAGCAATTACATACCACCGCAGACAATATTTGGGCGATGGGAGATGTTACCGGCGGGCTGCAATTTACTTATATTTCACTGGATGATTACCGCATTGTGCGTGATGAGTTGCTGGGAGAAGGCAGACGTAGTACTGATGATCGGAAAAATGTGCCTTATTCCGTATTCATGACACCGCCACTGTCCAGGGTTGGTATGACAGAAGAACAGGCCAGAGAGAGTGGTGCTGATATTCAGGTGGTGACATTGCCTGTAGCTGCAATTCCGCGTGCCAGAGTGATGAATGATACTCGTGGGGTATTAAAAGCGATTGTTGATAATAAAACCCAACGTATATTAGGGGCATCACTGCTGTGTGTTGACTCCCACGAGATGATCAATATAGTGAAAATGGTGATGGATGCCGGGCTGCCTTATAGCATATTACGCGATCAGATATTTACTCATCCGTCGATGAGCGAATCACTCAATGATCTATTTTCATTAGTCAAATAAACTCAAAATCAGACGCCAGAACAAATATTCTGGCGTCTCAGAGAAAAGAATCTTATTAATTCCCTGTTACTCTATAACTTCTTAATCACTTCATTGATGGTATTTTATATGTTTAAAAAATCTGTTTTATTTGCAACACTATTATCTGGCGTTATGGCATTTTCCGCCAATGCAGATGATAAAATAATTCTGAAACATATCAGCGTCTCGTCAGTATCAGCATCACCGACAGTTCTGGAGGATACCATTGCTGATATAGCCAGAAAATATAATGCTTCATCCTGGAAAGTCACATCGATGCGAATTGATAATAATTCAACCGCAACAGCAGTATTGTATAAATAAGGATGTTCACAATGGAAAAATACCTGCACCTGTTAAGTCGGGGAGATAAAATTGGCCTGACATTGATTCGTCTGAGTATTGCAATTGTTTTTATGTGGATTGGGTTATTAAAGTTTGTCCCTTACGAGGCAGACAGCATTACACCATTCGTCGCAAACAGTCCACTAATGTCGTTCTTTTATGAACACCCGGAAGACTATAAACAGTATCTGACTCACGAAGGCGAATACAAACCAGAAGCAAGGGCATGGCAAACGGCCAATAATACCTATGGTTTTTCCAACGGTCTTGGCGTCGTGGAGGTGATTATTGCTCTGCTGGTTTTGGCTAATCCTGTCAATCGCTGGTTAGGTTTATTGGGAGGACTGATGGCATTTACCACGCCGCTGGTAACACTCTCATTTTTAATCACCACCCCGGAGGCATGGGTACCCGCATTGGGTGACGCTCATCATGGTTTCCCTTATTTATCCGGTGCTGGTCGCCTGGTATTGAAAGATACTCTGATGCTGGCAGGTGCTGTCATGATAATGGCAGATTCGGCGCGGGAAATTCTTAAACAACGCAGTAATGAATCCAGTTCAACGTTAAAAACTGAATATTGATAATCCGAACACTGTCTGTTGTTCACTTTTTCAGGCGTCAGGCCCCCTTTCTGATGATGAAGCCTGACGCCATATTACCGGAGATATGACAGAGTGAAGATCAATATCACTCCCCTGTTAAAAGATTCTTGTCGTCTCAGGTAAAATATATGATTAATATCAATCATGTATTTTTACAGCAAGACAACCACGAACAAATTCAGGATTAAAATGTTTTACCGACTCCCCAACATAACCCAAATCAAGCGAACTAATTTGTGCCATTTCTTTCTCTGTCAGTGAGAAATCCCAGATAGCAAAATTTTCTTCGATACGCTGTTGATGTGTCGATTTCGGAATAACGACCACTCCCCGTTGAATATTCCAACGCAGAATGACTTGAGAAATCGATTTTTGATGGGCATCTGCAATACTCTGAAGCAGATTATTTTCAAAGGGTTTATGTCGTCCACCACCTAACGGAGCCCATGCTTCAGGCTGCACGTTATAATACTTCATGGTTGCCAGCGCCTCTGGTTGGGCAAAATAGGGATGCAACTCGACCTGGTTGACCATCGGTTTAACTCTTACCGTTTCACAAAAGTTCGCCAGAACATGAGGATAGAAATTGGAAACCCCAATTGCTTTTAATTTGCCCTCTTCATAGGCATCTTCGAGTGCACGCCACGCACTGAAATAATCGCGCATAGCCTGGTGCAATAAATAGAGGTCGAAGTACTCTAGTCCCGATTTTTTTAATGATGCTTCAATACCTGCTGCTGCCGTATCCTGATTCAACATATCCTGCACCCACAATTTAGACGTTATAAATAACTCATCTCGGGTACATAAACCTTCAAATATAGCTTCACGAACGGCTTCACCGACGGCATCTTCATTACCGTATACCGCTGCAGTGTCGATGAGTCGATAACCTGTGCGGATAGCGTTCAACACTGACTGTTTGCACACGTTTTTATCGGTAACCTGAAAAACACCAAATCCCATCATCGGCATTTTCAGATTGTTACTTAATACGGAAAATTCCACTGTCAGTCCCTCCATTAGGCATGAACAATGAGTCTACGTTAAAACGTAACCTCAAATTAGTACGTGGATTTTGATATCACTTATGCAAAAAATTCATTAATAATGTAGGACTGAAACCTCTCTATTTTTGGGGACAACGAAGCAGACGCTACCAGTGCTTTTGCCTTCGCCCTTGCTATTTTTGATACACTTAGGGCCCAGGGTATAACGAAAATGTGCGATATGACAAAGAATTAACGGAGAATGAGATGATCAGGCAGAAGATTCTACAGCAGCTCCTGGAGTGGATTGAGTGCAATCTTGAGCACCCTATTTCAATCGAAGATATCGCACAGAAATCTGGCTACAGCAGACGCAACATCCAGCTTCTGTTCCGAAATTTCATGCATGTGCCTTTGGGAGAATACATTCGCAAACGAAGGCTTTGTCGTGCCGCCATTCTTGTCCGGCTCACCGCGAAATCTATGCTTGATATTGCACTCTCTTTGCATTTTGATTCACAGCAGTCATTCAGCCGCGAATTTAAAAAGTTATTCGGCTGCTCTCCCCGTGAATAGCGCCACCGTGATTATTGGGATCTCGCAAATATCTTCCCTTCTTTTTTAATACGTCAACAGCAAAAGACGGAGTGTAGATTAATCAACTTTCCTGAGACACCTATTTTTGGCAACTCATTTAAATATGACATTGAAGTGTCGAATAAATCACCGGATGAAGAAGTCAAACTACGACGTCATCATTTAGCCAGATGTATGAAGAATTTTAAGACGGATATCTATTTCGTTTCCACGTTTGAACCGTCAACAAAATCGGTCGATTTGCTCACGGTTGAAACTTTTGCTGGTACGGTATGCAAACCAACCGATTCAGAGATGCCGAAAGAGTGGACAATTAACCGAGGACTGTATGCCTCTTTCCGCTATGAAGGTGAGTGGGAGCACTACCCTGAATGGGCGCGAAACCTCTATCTGATGGAATTACCCGCCAGGGGGTTAGCCAGAGTGAACGGCAGTGATATTGAGCGGTTTTATTACAATGAAGATTTCGTAGAAAAGGATAGCAATGATGTTGTTTGCGAAATTTTTATCCCCGTTCGTCCGGTTTAGTTTTCGCTATATCTAAATGAATTTATAACGAGACTACTGTCAGGAAATTCAATAAATAATGGCGTTGAAGATGTCAACGCCATTATTGTTTATTAGAATGTTACTTTCATATTCTTAAAATTATTTCATCGCCTCCTCGTCCTTTGCCGTATCGGCATCCACCGCGGTAATGGTCACCGTCACTGGCTTCATTTCGTACCCGCCATAGGTCAGGGCGTTAAATGTGAACGTATAGACACCAGGCTTGCTGGTACTAAATTTACGCGTGATTTTTCCGCTCACGAAATGGTCATTTTTCGACGGCAGGAACTGATAATCCTTCTCCGTCACCCCTTCCGGCGTCTGAATGTCGACCCACATATTCCCGCCAACGGGGTTGTTTGCCGACATCAGTGTCACCTCCAGCTTCGCAGTCGATTTCCCATCCGCCACCAGAGATTGCATATCAGATGATGCGGTGAGTACCGCGTTTTTATCATCCGCAACGAATTTAGATTCGGCAGTTTTCGTTGATACCTGACCGTTGGTCTGACTCACTTGCGCCTTGAGTGTGTATATCGCCGCAACAGTAGTGGTAGCGGTGAAAATAGCCTGCCCTTGCTCATTCGTTGTCGCAGTGCCATTCGGTTCCAGGTTTAACGAAGCCGGGCTGGCAGTCAGCGTCACTTCGCTATCTTTCACCAAATTGTTATTGGCATCAGTCACCGTAACTTTATACGTTTGTTTGGCTTTGCCGTCCGCCAGCGCATAGTTGCCCATCACCTCAATACCGGAGACGGTTGCGGTAGCCTTATCGGCTACAAACGTTATAGTCTGCGTATTCGAAGGCTGGCTATTCCCCGCCGATGCCGTGATCTCATACGTTCCGGCAGTCACTGAAACCACCTGCAACTCTGCTTTCCCCTCATCGTTGGCTTTCACCCAGACATTATCGCCTGTAAGCGGCTTGACACCCCGGGGCAGATTAAAGGTCACCAGGCTCCCTGGAACAGGGTTACCATTTTTATCCTCAACGGTCGCCGTCAGCGTAAAGGCATCTTTGCCGTTTGCTACTTTTTGAACGGCGGTGTCTACCTGCAGGTTTGCCTGACCGGTGCTGGCATCCGCGTTGAATTTCACCGTGACCGTCTTCTGAGAGTTTTTCACCGCGGCCGCGATTTCAAGTTCCCCTGCAACGGTTGATATCAACTCAATATCCGCTTTACCTGCCGCATTGGTTGTTACTGTATTCCCCGTCTTGCTGGTCACACCCTGCGGTAAATTCAGCGTAACTTCTTGCCCCTGCAACGGGTTACCATAGCTGTCCACGACGGTCAGGGTTATCTGGTTAGCAGACTGTCCATTAGCCAGTTGGTTATTAACCTTCACTGTCATATCACCAATCTCAGCCTTAGATGCGTCACCTGCAACATTCAGCACCAGTGGCTGAGCAACGGCATTTTGGCCGTTCACTCGCGGCATCACAGACAACTGACCCGCGGCAGATCCCAGCGTTAAGGTCGACACGTAGACCCCATTACCTTTCTCTGTCCAGTTTCCTGCTGAAGGACGCTCACTCCCCGTGTTGGCGGCACCGCTAAACACTGGTGCATCTGGCTTCATCCCGGTGACCGGGTTCCCGTACGCATCCTTCACGGTGAAGGTGAGTTCCGTCGTCGTTTTGACGGTCGGAGCCTTATTGTCCGCAACAAGCGTAGAGTTCGCTGATGACATCTCTCCGGCGATGACCGTCAACTGCGCGGCTTCGGTGGCTGCTGGCTGGCCGTTGAATAGCGGCATGACACGAAGCTCGCCCGTCTTTCCGCCTGTAGTTAACGTAGCAACATAGGAACCGTCACCTTTTTCGGTCCAACTGGAAACGGTCGCCCCTTCAGAGGCGGTCCCCGTCAAACTTGCCGACAACGAAAGACCACTGATAGCGTTGCCATGCGCATCTTTCGCCACCAGCGTCACGGTTGTACTTTCGCCGGCTTTTACGTGATCTTCTGCGACAGAGACTTTCGACTGGTTTGAAGATAACGCATCAGCCACCACGGTTACTTTTGCCGCATTTGCTGCCGCATCCTGTCCATTTAGCTTCGGCATAACTTCTAATTCACCCGCCGTAGTGCCGAGAGAAATCTGCGCAGTCCAGGTCCCGTCGCCATTATCCGTCCAGCCTGATGCCGTAGAACCTACAGCAGCTGCGCCCGATAATGACGGTGCATCCGGATTGAGACCAGTTACAGGGTTGTCATTAGCATCTTTTGCCGTCCAGATTGCCGTAACTGTACCGCCAACCACCGGTTTATCAGGATTCAGTGTGATGGACGAATGTGCTGCATCAAGCGGCCCGGCAACAAACTTCAGCGTTTGTTGTAATGTGCCCAGCTGATACTGCTCGCTGAAAGCACGCACAACAACGTTTCCGGCACGGGTCGAAGAAACCGTGGCGCTGTAAACGCCTGGTTTTATTTCCGAAATGGCACCAACGGTTACACCATTAGTGTCTTGCGGAACAAATCGCAAGCGGCTGGCTTCTCCCGTCACCGGATTACCCTCGGAGTCCACCGCAGTCAACGTCAACGTATAGGCTTGCTGACCATCAGCAACCACGTCACCTGACGGCTCGTTAGCGCTCAGGGTGGAGTTTGCCACATCCATCATCGTGGCCCGCAGTTCTGCAGTGACGGTTTTGCTCATGCCATCAACACTAACAGTAATCGTTGCCTCACCTGACTGCGTTCCAGTAGTAAAGACAGACTGATACACCCCTGCTTCAGTTTCGGTGAACTCACCCAGTGTTGGCTTTGCCTGTGATTTAGTGGCCTTCAGGGTACGAGTCACAATATTTCCAGCCGGTTTGAAAGTTAGTTCAGTCTTGATCTGATCTTTCATGCCCGTGACTGGCTGGCCCTCGGCGTCGCGCAGAGACAGCACCAGCGGTCTTTGCTCATTACCGTTAGCAAGCATTTGAATACGGCTCTGACCGTCAAGCGTTAACGCCGTGCGATCGGCGCTCATACCAGCTCCGGTAATGACCACCTCTGTCTGCACGCGTTTTGAGGTATTGCCTTTGTTATCGTAGGCAACCGCAGAAATCGCATAATAATTGTCTTTGCCTGGACGATAAGCCGGGAGCGTTACTTGCCACTGACTACCCTGACCGGTAATTTTGCCACCTTCAGCCAGTAATGACGGCGCTTCCCACTGCACATTTTTCAGTCCGTGAGTTGCTTTGCTGACCACAAGCCCCAGGGAAAGTGTCTGACCGCCCTTACCTTCAATACGCTCAGGCAGAGCAATACGGATCACTTCAGATTTGCGGTACTCAAGAACGATGTTGTTATTACGCTCAACCAGGTCATAGCGGCTGCCTGCCAGTACCCGACGCTCGCGAATGCTATCCGTATCGAGTTGTTTCTCCAGAGGTTCGCCAATTCGGTAGTTAACTTCCAGGCCAAAGCGAGTGTCATTCTCACCGCTCTTGCCCTGCTTATGCCCGGCGCTCAGTGTCAGAAGAGGCACTGGCGTATAGGTCACCTCGGCAGAAATAGCATGCGGGTCTTTCTGGCGCTTATCTTTACCAAACAGCCCGACTTCATCGCCATAATACTGTTCATACATCAGGCTTGCGCCAAGCTGCGGCCAGGCAGGTAAATAGCCCTCTGCGCGGATATCCCAACCATTCGCCGGGCGTTCCTGATAATCCTCAATATCCGGCGATTTTTTCCAGCCAGAAGCCCGAATATAACCATTGGCGCTCAGTTTCAGATAATCGCGCCAGTATTCCGCACCAACACCAATGCGGGTATGACTACGGGATAAATCATGGTCGATAAAGGTGTTCACCCCCGCCATCCAGTCATTTCCTGAAAAATGACGCCAGCCAAAACCAATATTTGACTGAGTACGATCGTCGGTACGATGTATTGCTCCCTGAGTGAACAACATATTTGTTGGCGTATCATAAATCGGATAAAGCATTTCCAGCGAAGAATCCTTCAGCGAGAAATCTTTATCGACATTCAGTTTGACGCGCGCAGTACCATATTTCCCGAGCCACTCCTGTATTTCCTGGTTAGCTTTAGCTGTGGCCATTCCGGTAATAAAGTTACGTGTCGCATCGCTATCTGGCTGACTGCTTAAAAATGTCCCGGCATTTGCGGCAAACGACGCGACATTTTTCTCCACGTTATTATCAGCAGTTACCGTAGTATTTCCCATGCTCAACCGTGGCTGAACCGCATGCTGCGCACGTGCCGCCATTACTGGGGTAAAGGTGACAGCGAGTGGAAAAAGAACCTGAACAGAGATATTTGCCCACGCCACGCAGCGGGCCAGAACTGAATAACGAAATCGTGGTTGTTTATGACCTGTTTTATAACGCGACATTGAGATAATTTCCTGATGAACGAATTAACGAACATAGGCAGACACAAATAATGGCGTCTGCTTGTCAGAAAAACCGGGGATTTCCCGATTTCCTTTTCCGCAGAAAAGGAAATACCTTTATGTAAGAAAGTGCACCGCCACCTAATATATCCAGTGTCTGTAGCCACTCATCAGGTGGTTGGGCGCGGGATTATATTTTTATTTATGGGTGAAAATTTAGCTTTTTGTGCAAGTCATTAAATAGACACCTAAGTTATATTTTTTACTCTGCGGACAGTGAATAATAATGGCCTGCCTTTAATTAACAACTATTGGAAATACGTCGAAGTAGGTATATACGCCAGAATAAATCGATATATTTTTTATGGATATTCATTTTCCTTCATCGGACTGTAAATTGCGGAGATTTCGAACTTGCACTACCCATCGCAACACTCAAACAGATTTATGAATTTCGTTCATAACCCCTGACAAATCCTGCCGTCTAATCGAGCTTTTCCCTTTACGTTATGCTTCTCATGAACGAGAACACAACTTATTCATGAATTAACCATTCCGGATAAACTATGGAATCAAATTCAGGCATCGAAAGGAACTGGCTGGTTTCCGTTAATAGATTAAATATCTATTACTCTCCCGAGAGTAAAACTATCAAATCAATGAGTAACCGATACAGCCTCACAAATTCTTTCAGATAATTAACCCATCACTGCGGCACGTTCTCTCATAAGGCGTGCCTGCAGTGTAATCCAGTATGTATCCGGCATAGTTGACGGTTTAATAGAACTCAATTCCTTTCCCAGGTTACCAACAACGATATCTTGTATAACACCCCAGGAGATACGACATTATGATGAAATGAGGTATGCTCCTCAGCGCCAATCAACGCCCGGACTGGGCCAGTCTTGAGATCAGACTCATTCCCGGAACTGACTTCAGGCGACATATATCAATGACGTTGGTGCAATAAAAGATAGCCGATGTAATACATCTATTCAAATTTGTGATACATGTCAAAAAATTGGTTGACCAAACTCGTTATTTATATAAGGGCACTTACGAAGTGCGCTCTTTTTTAAAGCGAGGAAGTACCAATGAAAGAGAATAAAGTACAACAAATCAGTCATAAACTGATTAATATCGTTGTTTTTGTCGCAATTGTAGAATACGCCTATTTATTTCTCCATTTCTATTAATAACGGCAATAAACTGTTCACTTCAGTGATATTTAAAATATGCATCCTCTCCCTTTTTGTAAGTAATTATTATATCCGTGGGAGAGGAATACACGCTGTCAGGTAATCAATCATACTGCGATAAATCATCGGCCAGTAAAGTGGAGATAACCTCCATTGTCGAAAAATCCATACTCTCAGCAAAACCATCATCAATCACTCATCCAGGCGTTTATGGGAGCGTCACCAATGGCTGCTAACAATGCCAGAGTTCCCCGTTGCGAAAATTCCACATCCACAAAGAGTCACAGGGATTGGGTGTTGAAATGATCCGGATGAGCATGTATCTTTATGGTTATGTTATAACATAACAGGTAAAAATGATGAAGCCCAATATCCATCCTGAGTATCGTACTGTGGTGTTCCACGACACCAGTGTTGATGAGTACTTTAAAATCGGCTCGACTATCAAAACAGACCGTGAGATTGAGCTGGATGGCGTAACGTATCCATACGTGACAATTGATGTCTCTTCTAAATCGCACCCGTTCTATACAGGGAAGCTGAGAACAGTGGCATCAGAAGGAAATGTTGCACGATTCACCCAACGTTTTGGTCGTTTTGTTAGCACGAAAAAGGGGTCGTGATGAAAGTTCTTAACTCTCTGCGTACCGCAAAAGAACGCCATCCAGACTGTCAGATTGTGAAGCGAAAAGGACGGCTATATGTGATTTGTAAATCTAATCCACGTTTTAAGGCCGTTCAGGGTCGTAAGAAAAAACGTTGATTCAAAATTCGACGGATTAACGATATTTGTCTGATTAATAATCAGATCGGATTAATGTTGGTGTGTTTATAACACCAACATTAATTTTCCTGGGGATATATTCCTCCTGTTCATTTGAGGCCAACTGCCTGACGTTTCTCTCCGAATATTCCATTATCTTAATGTTGACTTGTTGACCAGCTTCGCCCCTGTATGCTGGCATCAACTCTCTTTTAGACTGAACACGCCACTCAGTCTCCTCCCTTTGCGGCGCAGCCTGCATTTTCACTCAAACTGTTAAGATGATAAATGTGGTAAATCTGTTGGTACTAACATAAAAACGTTTACGCCACAGGAACAGTCTGATCCACCGGTAACCCCGTCGCCGACGTTCGAGTGCCAGTTAGAGTAACGCACACAGATAACTGCACTCAGTGCCCTGACAAAGAGGCCATCGTTCCTGTGACAGCTGGCAGCCTTCGTTTAACTTCACTTAATCTGGCTCTTGGGGGCTTACCGAACAGATGACGTACATACGCCCGTTCAATTTTCCATCACTTATTGTAATGAACACCTATAACCATTTTGTGCGGCATGTTAATCCATTAAAATTTCTTACTGATTGGCAAATCATCTTCAATGACAGCTCATTATAGTTTTATATTCTATCCCTTACCCTTAAAACTTGTTTTTTTACTAGTCCATCACACAGCGCATTAAGACTATTCCTAACACTTCAGGGCAAAGTTCCTGACCAATATAAAATGCAAGTAAGAATTGAACGTTATATTGCCAATAACCTTATGAAACCAAATGTCTTTTTCTTCTTATCAAAAAAGCAATATTTTCAGTTTTTCTAAATATTGACTTAACCATTGAATTCCTTTTCCGTTCACATATTGACACTCATCGGGAAAAAAACATAAATTTAAGCCCAATCGAAAATAATTAAACTTAATCTCGTTTAACCTTTATTGATATGTACTACGTATCTTATTTACTTCCGGTTTACTAAGGAAACTGAATGCACCTGTAAAATTACAGGTTTGGAAAGTAGTGACATGGCAAAGTGATTACAGCAGGGACTATGAGGTTAAAAACCATATGGAATGTCAAAACCGTTCTGATAAATACATCTGGTCTCCCCATGACGCCTACTTCTATAAAGGACTATCTGAACTGATTGTGGATATCGACAGATTAATTTATCTATCGTTGGAGAAAATTAGAAAAGATTTCGTGTTTATCAATCTCAATACGGATTCTTTATCTGAATTTATAAACCGTGATAATGAATGGTTATCCGCGGTAAAGGGGAAACAGGTCGTATTGATTGCGGCCAGAAAGTCAGAAGCCTTAGCAAATTATTGGTATTACAACAGCAATATTAGGGGCGTGGTATACGCAGGACTGAGTCGTGATATTAGAAAAGAACTGGCCTATGTGATTAATGGCAGGTTCCTGAGAAAAGATATTAAGAAAGATAAAATCACGGACCGGGAAATGGAAATTATCCGCATGACGGCCCAGGGAATGCAACCTAAATCGATTGCCAGAATTGAAAATTGTAGTGTGAAGACAGTGTATACCCATCGGCGTAATGCTGAGGCCAAGCTGTACTCAAAAATATATAAGTTGGTTCAGTAAACTCCAGGCAAGTTAGTTTTAAAAAATGACTCACTGGGACATCACGTCCTCAATTCAACTCGGGAAGAAATGCAATGAAAAAAAAGGTTCTGGCAATAGCTCTGGTAACGGTGTTTACCGGCATGGGTGTGGCGCAGGCTGCTGACGTAACAGCTCAGGCTGTAGCGACCTGGTCGGCAACAGCCAAAAAAGACACCACCAGTAAGCTGGTTGTGACGCCACTCGGTAGCCTGGCGTTCCAGTATGCCGAAGGCATTAAAGGTTTTAACTCACAGAAAGGTCTATTTGACGTGGCTATCGAGGGTGACTCAACGGCTACCGCCTTTAAACTGACCTCACGTCTTATCACCAACACATTAACCCAGTTGGATACCTCAGGTTCCACACTGAATGTGGGCGTGGATTATAACGGCGCGGCAGTCGAAAAAACTGGCGATACCGTGATGATCGATACCGCCAACGGCGTACTGGGCGGCAACCTTAGCCCGCTGGCTAACGGTTACAATGCCAGCAATCGTACCACCGCACAGGATGGTTTCACCTTCTCCATCATCAGCGGTACCACCAATGGTACCACCGCAGTAACAGATTACAGCACTCTACCGGAAGGCATCTGGAGCGGCGACGTTAGCGTACAGTTCGACGCGACCTGGACCAGTTAATCTCTCTGATGTACCAGCAGGGGTAGCCCCCCTGCTTTATTCCTGGACGGAATTGTTATGAAAAAGCACCTTCTGCCTCTCGCTCTGCTGTTTTCCGGAATATCTCCGGCCCAGGCGCTGGATGTCGGCGATATATCATCGTTTATGAACAGTGACAGCAGCACGCTGAGCAAAACGATCAAAAACAGTACCGACAGTGGTCGCCTTATCAATATCCGTCTCGAACGGCTCTCTTCACCGCTTGACGACGGGCAGGTTATCTCAATGGACAAGCCGGATGAGTTGCTACTCACTCCCGCCAGCTTGCTGCTACCCGCCCAAGCCAGCGAAGTGATCCGCTTCTTCTATAAGGGACCCGCAGATGAAAAAGAGCGCTACTACCGCATTGTCTGGTTTGATCAGGCCCTCAGTGATGCGCAGCGCGATAATGCCAACCGCAGCGCTGTGGCCACTGCTTCCGCCCGCATCGGCACCATTCTGGTCGTCGCCCCTCGCCAGGCGAACTACCACTTTCAGTACGCCAACGGCTCCCTGACAAATACAGGAAATGCGACGCTGCGGATCCTCGCCTACGGCCCTTGCCTGAAAGCCGCCAACGGTAAGGAGTGTAAAGAGAATTACTACCTGATGCCGGGCAAGTCGCGTCGTTTTACCCGTGTGGACACTGCGGATAACAAAGGACGGGTTGCACTTTGGCAGGGTGATAAGTTCATTCCCGTGAAATAGATAGCTGTGCAGATGGATAACGACAATGCCTTTACGACGGTTCTCCCCAGGACTGAAAGCCCAGTTTGCCTTCGGCATGGTCTTTTTGTTCGTTCAACCCGATGCCAGCGCTGCTGACATAAGTGCGCAGCAAATAGGTGGGGTGATTATTCCGCAGGCCTTCAGTCAGGCGCTTCAGGACGGCATGAGCGTCCCGCTCTATATTCATCTCGCCGGTAGCCAGGGTCGCCAGGACGATCAGCGAATCGGCAGCGCTTTTATCTGGCTGGATGATGGACAGCTACGCATCCGGAAAATACAGCTGGAAGAGAGTGAAGATAACGCCAGTGTCAGCGAACAAACTCGACAGCAGCTGATGGCTCTGGCCAACGCCCCGTTCAATGAGGCCCTTACCATCCCCCTGACTGACAACGCGCAGCTGGATCTCAGCTTGCGCCAACTGCTGCTGCAGCTGGTGGTCAAGCGCGAAGCGCTGGGCACCGTACTACGCTCACGTAGCGAAGACATCGGGCAGTCCAGTGTTAACACCCTCAGCAGTAATCTGAGCTATAACTTGGGCGTCTATAACAACCAGTTGCGTAACGGCGGGAGCAACACATCCAGCTATCTGTCGCTGAATAACGTTACTGCGCTGCGCGAACATCATGTGGTGCTCGACGGCTCGCTGTACGGGATCGGTAGCGGTCAACAGGACAGTGAATTATATAAAGCGATGTATGAACGCGATTTTGCCGGTCACCGATTTGCCGGTGGAATGCTCGACACCTGGAACTTGCAGTCCTTAGGGCCGATGACCGCCATTTCAGCAGGGAAGATTTACGGCCTTTCCTGGGGAAACCAGGCCAGCTCCACCATCTTCGACAGCAGCCAGTCAGCCACGCCAGTGATCGCCTTTTTACCGGCGGCGGGCGAAGTACATCTCACCCGTGATGGGCGGCTACTAAGCGTTCAGAACTTCACTATGGGCAATCATGAAGTGGATACCCGGGGTCTACCGTACGGGATTTACGATGTGGAAGTTGAGGTGATCGTTAACGGTCGCGTGATCAGCAAACGCCCCCAGCGGGTCAATAAGCTGTTTAGCCGGGGGCGCGGCGTCGGTGCACCACTGGCGTGGCAGGTATGGGGCGGTAGCTTTCATATGGATCGCTGGTCGGAAAACGGGAAAAAGACGCGACCAGCTAAAGAGAGTTGGCTAGCAGGTGCCTCGACCTCCGGCTCATTGAGTACGCTTAGCTGGGCGGCAACGGGATATGGATACGATAATCAGGCGGTGGGTGAAACCCGTCTGACGCTGCCGCTTGGGGGGGCGATCAACGTTAACCTGCAAAATATGCTGGCCAGTGACAGCTCATGGAGCAGCATCGGCAGCATCAGCGCCACTCTACCGGGAGGCTTTAGTTCGCTGTGGGTTAACCAGGAAAAAACCCGCATTGGCAATCAATTGCGACGTAGCGATGCCGACAACCGTGCAATCGGCGGCACACTCAACCTGAACTCACTGTGGTCGAAGCTGGGCACATTCAGCATCAGCTACAATGATGACCGCCGTTACAACAGCCATTATTACACGGCAGATTACTATCAAAATGTCTACAGCGGTACCTTTGGTTCGCTTGGCCTGCGGGCCGGTATTCAGCGCTATAACAACGGCGACAGCAACGCCAATACAGGGAAATATATCGCTCTCGATCTCTCGCTACCACTGGGCAACTGGTTTAGCGCAGGGATGACCCATCAAAACGGCTACACCATGGCAAACCTGTCAGCACGCAAACAGTTTGATGAAGGAACCATTCGCACTGTTGGTGCCAATCTGTCACGTGCCATCTCCGGCGATACCGGTGATGACAAAACCCTCAGCGGTGGGGCGTATGCACAGTTCGACGCTCGTTACGCCAGCGGAACGCTGAACGTCAATAGCGCGGCGGACGGCTACATCAATACCAACTTGACCGCCAATGGCAGCGTCGGCTGGCAGGGTAAAAACATCGCTGCCAGCGGGCGGACTGATGGCAACGCTGGGGTGATATTCAACACCGGGCTGGAGGACGACGGTCAGATCAGCGCCAAAATCAACGGGCGGATTTTCCCGCTTAACGGCAAGCGTAACTATCTCCCGCTCTCTCCCTATGGAAGATATGAGGTGGAGTTACAGAACAGCAAAAACTCACTCGACAGCTACGATATCGTCAGCGGCCGCAAAAGCCATCTGACTCTCTATCCAGGCAATGTCGCTGTCATTGAGCCAGAGGTGAAGCAGATGGTTACCGTCTCCGGTCGTATCCGTGCGGAAGACGGCACACTGCTGGCTAACGCACGGATTAACAACCATATCGGCCGAACCCGAACCGATGAAAACGGCGAGTTTGTCATGGACGTGGATAAGAAATATCCCACTATCGATTTTCGCTACAGTGGCAATAAAACCTGCGAAGTGGCACTGGAACTCAACCAGGCGCGCGGTGCCGTCTGGGTCGGTGATGTGGTCTGCAGCGGCCTCTCATCGTGGGCGGCGGTGACGCAGACAGGAGAAGAGAATGAGAGTTAACCTACTAATAACGATGATAATTTTCGCGCTAATCTGGCCAGTAACTGAGCTCAGAGCGGCAGTGAGCAAAACAACCTGGGCGGATGCACCGGCACGCGAGTTTGTGTTTGTCGAAAACAACTCAGACGACAACTTTTTCGTCACTCCTGGCGGGGCGCTGGATCCGCGCCTGACCGGTGCCAACCGCTGGACCGGTTTAAAATACACTGGTTCAGGAACCATCTATCAGCAAAGCCTCGGCTACATTGATAACGGTTACAACACCGGCCTTTATACCAACTGGAAGTTTGATATGTGGCTGGAAAATTCACCAGTTTCATCTCCTTTAACTGGCTTGCGCTGCATCAACTGGTACGCTGGGTGTAATATGACCACCAGTCTTATCCTGCCGCAAACCACCGACGCCAGTGGATTTTATGGCGCGACGGTGACCAGCGGCGGCGCGAAGTGGATGCACGGCATGTTGTCAGACGCGTTTTACCAGTATCTGCAACAAATGCCCGTCGGCAGCAGCTTTACAATGACCATCAATGCCTGCCAGACCTCTGTGAACTATGACGCCAGCAGCGGCGCACGCTGTAAGGATCAGGCCACCGGCAACTGGTATGTTCGCAACGTCACCCATACGAAAGCAGCAAATCTGCGGTTAATAAATACCCACTCGCTGGCGGAGGTATTTATCAACAGCGACGGAGTACCGACTCTGGGCGAAGGGAACGCCGACTGCCGGACACAGACCATCGGCAGCCTTTCAGGATTAAGTTGTAAGATGGTCAACTATACCCTGCAAACAAACGGACTCAGCAACACCTCAATCCATATATTCCCGGCGATCGCCAACTCGTCGTTAGCCTCGGCCGTCGGGGCGTACGATATGCAGTTCAGTCTGAATGGCAGTTCATGGAAACCGGTGAGCAATACCGCCTATTACTACACCTTCAACGAGATGAAGAGCGCAGACTCGATCTATGTTTTCTTCTCGAGCAACTTCTTTAAGCAGATGGTGAACCTCGGGATCAGCGATATCAACACCAAAGATCTATTCAACTTTCGCTTTCAGAACACCACATCACCGGAGTCTGGCTGGTATGAATTTTCTACCTCCAACACGCTGATTATCAAACCCCGTGATTTCAGCATCAGTATTATCTCCGATGAATATACTCAGACACCGTCGCGGGAGGGATATGTTGGCAGCGGCGAGTCGGCACTCGATTTCGGCTATATCGTAACCACCAGCGGTAAAACAGCTGCCGACGAAGTGCTGATCAAGGTGACCGGACCCGCGCAGGTGATTGGCGGGCGCTCCTATTGTGTCTTCAGCTCCGATGACGGTAAGGCGAAAGTACCGTTCCCGGCGACACTTTCCTTTATTACCCGCAACGGAGCTACAAAAACCTACGATGCCGGGTGCGATGATAGCTGGCGGGATATGACCGATGCGCTGTGGTTGACCACACCGTGGACTGATATCTCTGGCGAAGTGGGGCAGATGGATAAGACCACAGTCAAATTTTCGATTCCAATGGATAACGCCATTTCGCTGCGTACGGTAGATGATAACGGCTGGTTTGGCGAAGTCAGCGCTTCAGGAGAGATTCATGTTCAGGCGACGTGGCGTAACATTAACTAAAGCCCTGCTGACAGCGGTCTGTATGCTGGCGGCACCTTTGACACAGGCGATTTCGGTCGGCAATCTGACATTTTCGCTGCCGTCCGAGACTGACTTTGTCAGCAAACGTGTAGTGAATAACAACAAAAGCGCACGGATATACCGTATTGCCATCAGTGCTATTGATAGCCCGGGCAGCAGTGAATTGCGCACCCGACCGGTGGATGGTGAACTGCTTTTCGCCCCCCGCCAACTGGCGTTGCAGGCTGGTGAGAGCGAGTATTTTAAATTTTACTATCATGGTCCACGGGATAACCGCGAGCGCTACTACCGGGTCTCATTTCGCGAAGTCCCCACTCGTAACCAGACAAGACGTAGCCCAACCGGCGGCGAGGTCAGCACGGAGCCGGTGGTGGTGATGGATACCATTCTGGTAGTACGACCACGTCAGGTTCAGTTTAAATGGTCCTTCGACAAGGTGACAGGAACGGTAAGTAACACTGGCAACACATGGTTTAAGCTACTGATTAAGCCAGGATGTGATTCGACCGAAGAGGAAGGCGATGCCTGGTATCTACGTCCGGGAGACGTGGTTCATCAGCCTGAGTTACGTCAGCCGGGGAATCATTATCTGGTCTATAACGACAAATTCATTAAGATTAGCGATTCCTGTCCGGCTAAGCCCCCTTCGGCGGACTAAGACTTATCCATCGGTCGAGGGAAGAATTCCACCTCAGAGCCCCAAAAATCGTTTAAATGATGTGGAAGCGATCGTCAATATCACCTGTAACGATGGGCTTTCTCATATGCACACCATAGTGTTCAGGAGACACGGAAAGGTATCAGGCAGCCTGCTAACGAGTGGTTTAATCACGAATTAGTACGTAAAATCGGTAACGGCTGGAAATCATTCAATACTCACACTATCGAAAGTTCCCCAGCCAACCGCGGTACGTTCTTACATACGATGTACCGCTGTTCTCTTTACGATTTTTAGCTGTACTGGTGAATTATGAGCAATCTGAATCCATGCATGACGTGTGGTGCCTGTTGTGCATTTTTCCGCGTCTCTTTTTACTGGGCCGAAGCCGACGATGCTGGCGGTACTATTCCCGCCAGGCTCACTGAACAAATATCCCCTTTTCACCGATGCATGAGCGGTACCAATCAGAAAAACCCCCGATGTATTGCCCTTGCAGGAACCCCGGGCAAAAATGCCTGCTGCACGATATATAAAAATCGATCGTCCACATGCAGAGAATTCGCCATGTCTGGTGAGAACGGAGTCGTCAATGAGGCTTGCAATCGTGCAAGGGCTAAATACGGGCTGACACCGTTATAAACATACAATAATTAATTGCAATGCCCCGCCAGCGATAATAGCGGGGCTTCGTTTTTCAGGGGTAACAAAACCCGATACTTCTTCTATTTGCCAGCAACAATGCCTCTCTTCTGTAGCGTTCTTCGGATCTACATCATCCTGAAGTAGCGCGATATACTCACTGACTATCTGCATCAGAATATAAAAAGCAATGTTTTTAACCTATAAAAATGGCGCTGTATTTGCGCCATTTTTATCATTCAATGCATTATCTGTTTGAGCCTAAAGGGATCTCAGGGTCTGGCTCATGAGTAATTCTGTTTCGTAAATCTCTGCGAATAATTTCAATAGACCAGAACCAGACTAAATGTCCAAAAATTTCAGAAACATTCTCATACCACGGGAGATCAAACAGAGGTGGCGTCAGTCCCATGAGAGGGAATGAAATCATATGAACAAAAAGTTGGGCTAAAGCACCTGCCAGTAAGCCCTGCCAGAGTTTAATTTTTGGAAATACTTCAGCGACCACACAATAACCGACAGCAAACACTATCGAAAAGATAATGTGCGTAACACCAACCCAGTTAAAGACATGCCCGGCAAAGGTATAAACAGCCGCATTGGGATCTGTCAGCCCCAACCAGTCTCGAAGAAAAATATACGGTGGATTGAGAAAATTACGCGAGCAATCAATTTGGCCTGCAGCCCTGATTAATGATTCCGGGCCACACGCTGCATTAAACATATCCACCGGGCTACGTGGCGGCAATGGAACTTCAGCCCCCCACTTCACGAATGCGGAAACAACGCCAGCAATCAGCCCAATGAATGCAGCAAGACCATAACGTCTGCGGTTCGGTGGAGTTTGTTCAAATATATTCATATCTACCCTGCTTGTACCATTATGTTATACACCTCTTCAGGAGTATTCATAAAACAAGGCAAATGTAAAGAACTGTATTGTTTTGTATAACAAGATGGTTTCCTAATCGCCAATGAATATAAGCTCCATCATTTCTCCCTATTTTTATATTAGAAGTGACAGAGATTTGCAGGGTGATGCAGAGCTGAAAATCACAGGTTTCCTTATTGGTTTTTGCATCGTACAACTAAAGCAATAAACCAGCTCCCATCATCATCAACATCCCGGCGAACATGAATTTATTAGCCGGGCTCATAGCTGCATTCGCGTTTTAAGAATAATCCTCCTGCTGTCGCCGACTATGCTTAACATTTAAAAAAGCATCAGCACTCTCGCAACGCACTCTTATTTTCCCCTTTAGAATACCGGAGGCCTGGTATGAGCAACCAAGGCGAATACCCCGAAGATAATCGGGTTGGGAAGCACGAGCCGCACGATTTAAGTTTGACCCGTCGCGATCTGATTAAAGTGAGCGCCGCAACAGCGGCGACCGCCGTGGTTTATCCTCATTCTACGCTGGCGGCAAGCGTTCCGGCAGCTACACCCGCGCCAGAGATAATGCCCCTGACACTGAAGGTGAACGGCAAAACCGAGCAGCTTGAGGTGGATACCCGAACCACGCTACTGGACGCTTTGCGTGAAAATCTGCATTTGATCGGTACCAAGAAAGGTTGCGATCACGGACAGTGCGGAGCCTGTACCGTGCTGGTCAATGGTCGCAGGCTTAATGCCTGCCTGACGCTTGCAGTCATGCATCAGGGGGCCGAGATCACCACCATTGAAGGCCTGGGTTCGCCAGATAATCTTCACCCCATGCAGGCGGCCTTTATCAAGCATGATGGCTTCCAGTGCGGCTACTGCACCTCCGGGCAAATTTGCTCATCAGTAGCGGTGCTAAAAGAGATTCAGGACGGCATTCCCAGTCACGTCACGGTCGATTTGGTTTCCGCTCCAGAAACAACTGCCGATGAGATCCGTGAACGTATGAGCGGCAACATCTGTCGCTGTGGTGCATACGCTAACATCCTTGCCGCCATTGAAGATGCTGCGGGGGAGATAAAATCATGAAGGCGTTTACCTATGAACGAGTGAACACCCCAGCCGAGGCGGCACTTAGCGCTCAGCGCGTACCCGGCGCAAAATTTATCGCGGGCGGGACCAATCTGCTGGACCTGATGAAGCTGGAAATTGAAACGCCCACCCACCTTATCGATGTGAACGGCCTCGGGCTCGATAAGATTGAAGTGACCGACGCGGGTGGGCTGCGCATCGGCGCACTGGTACGGAACACCGACCTGGCGGCTCACGAGCGCGTGCGTCGTGATTACGCGGTACTCTCCCGCGCCCTGCTCGCTGGCGCATCTGGTCAGTTACGTAATCAGGCAACCACCGCAGGTAATCTGCTCCAGCGCACGCGCTGCCCCTATTTTTACGACACCAATCAGCCCTGCAATAAGCGCCTGCCCGGGAGCGGCTGCGCGGCGCTTGAAGGCTTTAGCCGTCAGCACGCGGTGGTAGGCGTAAGTGAAGCCTGCATAGCCACCCATCCGAGCGATATGGCGGTCGCAATGCGGTTGCTGGATGCGGTGGTGGAAACCATCACGCCGGAGGGAAAGACTCGCAGTATCACACTGGCTGATTTTTATCACCCACCGGGGAAAACGCCGCACATTGAAACCGCCCTGCTTCCCGGTGAGCTTATCGTTGCGGTGACGTTACCTCCACCGCTCGGCGGAAAACATATCTACCGTAAGGTGCGCGATCGCGCCTCCTACGCCTTTGCCCTGGTATCGATCGCGCCTCCTACGCCTTTGCCCTGGTATCGGTCGCGGCGATTATTCAGCCTGACGGCAGCGGGCGCGTCGCGCTGGGCGGAGTAGCACATAAGCCCTGGCGCATTGAGGCTGCGGATGCTCAGCTATCCCAGGGGGCGCAGGCCGTATATGACACGCTGTTCGCCAGCGCCCATCCCACCGCTGAAAACACCTTTAAACTCCTGTTGGCGAAGCGAACGCTTGCCTCCGTACTGGCTGAAGCGAGGGCACAGGCATGAAATTTGATAAACCCGCAGGGGAAAACCCGATCGATCAGCTGAAGGTTGTCGGTCGTCCCCATGACCGCATCGACGGACCGCTGAAAACTACCGGCACGGCACGCTACGCCTACGAATGGCATGAAGAGGCCCCCAACGCCGCCTATGGCTATATCGTCGGTTCCGCCATTGCCAAAGGACGCCTCACCGCCCTTGATACGGACGCCGCGCAAAAAGCTCCGGGCGTACTGGCTGTCATTACCGCCAGTAACGCCGGGGCACTCGGCAAAGGCGACAAAAACACCGCCAGGCTGTTAGGCGGCCCCACTATTGAGCACTATCATCAGGCCATTGCGCTGGTAGTGGCCGAGACCTTCGAACAGGCGCGAGCGGCGGCCTCGCTGGTGCAGGCACACTATCGCCGTAATAAAGGAGCTTACTCCCTGGCGGACGAAAAACAGGCCGTCAATCAGCCGCCGGAAGACACGCCCGACAAAAACGTCGGTGACTTTGACGGGGCTTTCACCTCCGCTGCGGTGAAGATTGATGCTACCTACACGACCCCGGACCAGAGCCATATGGCGATGGAGCCGCATGCCTCGATGGCCGTCTGGGATGGAAATAAGCTTACCCTCTGGACCTCAAATCAGATGATTGACTGGTGCCGCACCGATCTGGCAAAAACGCTGAAAGTTCCCGTGGAGAATGTGCGTATTATCTCCCCGTATATCGGCGGAGGGTTTGGCGGCAAGCTGTTCCTGAGAAGCGATGCGCTGCTGGCGGCCCTCGCCGCCCGAGCGGTGAAACGTCCGGTTAAAGTGATGCTCCCCCGCCCCTCTATTCCCAATAACACCACGCACCGCCCCGCCACCCTTCAGCACTTGCGTATCGGTGCCGACCAGAGCGGGAAAATCACCGCTATCTCACATGAAAGCTGGTCTGGAAACCTGCCCGGCGGCACGCCGGAAACGGCGGTACAGCAAAGCGAATTACTCTACGCCGGGGCGAATCGTCATACCGGCCTGCGGCTCGCCACGCTTGATTTGCCGGAAGGGAACGCCATGCGTGCGCCCGGCGAAGCCCCCGGTCTGATGGCGCTCGAAATCGCGATCGACGAACTGGCGGAAAAAGCGGGCATCGATCCCGTCGAGTTTCGCATCCTGAATGACACTCAGGTTGACCCCGCCGACCCGACGCGCTGCTTCTCTCGCCGTCAGCTTATCGAGTGCTTGCGCACCGGAGCGGATAAATTTGGCTGGAAGCAGCGCAACGCCACACCCGGACAGGTGCGCGACGGGGAGTGGCTAGTCGGCCACGGTGTTGCGGCGGGCTTTCGCAATAATCTGCTGGAAAAATCGGGTGCTCGGGTTCACCTCGAACAAAACGGCACCGTTACCGTAGAAACGGACATGACCGACATTGGCACCGGCAGCTACACCATTCTGGCCCAGACGGCAGCGGAAATGCTTGGCGTACCGCTGGAGCAGGTTGCGGTTCACCTCGGCGATTCCAGTTTCCCGGTTTCTGCGGGTTCTGGTGGACAATGGGGCGCGAATACCTCCACCTCCGGCGTTTACGCCGCCTGTATGAAGCTTCGCGAAATGATTGCCTCGGCAGTCGGGTTTGATCCTGAGCAGTCGCAGTTTGCCGACGGCAAGATTACCAACGGTACCCGAAGCGCCACGCTACATGAAGCCACCGCAGGCGGCAGACTGACAGCGGAAGAGAGCATTGAATTCGGAACACTGAGCAAAGAGTACCAGCAGTCGACCTTTGCCGGGCATTTTGTGGAGGTCGGCGTGCATAGCGCGACGGGAGAAGTTCGGGTCCGGCGTATGCTCGCTGTGTGTGCTGCAGGACGCATCCTGAATCCGAAAACTGCGCGCAGCCAGGTCATTGGCGCAATGACTATGGGCATGGGCGCGGCACTGATGGAGGAGCTGGCGGTGGATGACCGTTTGGGCTACTTCGTTAATCACGATATGGCGGGGTATGAGGTGCCGGTCCATGCGGATATCCCAAAACAGGAGGTGATTTTCCTGGATGATACCGACCCCATATCCTCCCCGATGAAGGCCAAAGGTGTCGGTGAGTTGGGCCTGTGCGGCGTGAGCGCGGCTATCGCCAACGCGGTGTATAACGCCACCGGTATTCGGGTACGGGATTATCCCATCACTCTGGATAAGCTGCTCGATAAGCTGCCGGATGTGGTTTAAGGAGAAACAATGTCATACCCGCTTTTTGATAAAGACGAACACTGGCATAAGCCAGAGCAGGCGTTTCTCACCGATGACCACCGGACCATTCTGCGCTTCGCCGTAGAGGCGCTAATGTCCGGTAAAGGAGCGGTGCTGGTGACGCTGGTGGAGATACACGGCGGCGCGGCGCGCCCGCTCGGGGCGCAGATGGTGGTTCGCGAAGATGGTCGTTACTGCGGTTTTGTCTCTGGCGGCTGCGTGGAGGCCGCTGCCGCTTTTGAAGCGCTGGAGATGATGGGCTCAGGCCGCGATCGCGAAATTCGCTATGGCGAAGGTTCGCCGTGGTTTGACATCGTTCTGCCCTGCGGCGGTGGGATCACGCTGATGCTCCATAAACTACGCTCGGCACAGCCTCTGCTCGCCGTGCTGAACCGTCTGGAACAGAGAAAACCGGCGGGGCTGCGCTACGATCCGCAAGCACAATCGTTGGTGTGCCTGCCCACGCAAACCCGAACGGGCTGGAATCTCAATGGCTTTGAGGTGGGGTTCAGGCCATGCGTCAGGCTGATGATTTACGGACGTTCTCTTGAGGCGCAGGCAACCGCGAGTCTTGCAGCAGCCACAGGCTATGACAGCCATATCTTCGATCTTTTTCCGGCCTCAGCCAGCGCTCAGATCGATACCGACACGGCGGTCATTTTGCTGTGCCATGATCTCAACCGGGAGCTGCCAGCATTGCAGGCCGCGCGAGAAGCAAAACCCTTTTATCTCGGCGCATTGGGCAGCCATCGAACCCACACGTTACGTCTGCAAAAGCTCCACGAGCTGGGATGGTCCAGGGAGGAGACAGCGCAAATCCGGGCCCCCGTCGGGATATTCCCCAAAGCCCGGGATGCGCATACTCTGGCACTCTCCGTGCTGGCAGAAATCGCCTCTGTACGTCTCCATCATGAGGAGGATTCATGCCTGCCCCCGTCGTCCTGATCCTTGCGGCCGGGCGTGGAGAGCGCTTTCTCGCCTCCGGGGGAAATACCCATAAGTGTATCGGCTGGCGTCAGTCCCCGGAGGTTGCGCCTTATCGCTGGCCATTTGAAGAAAACGGGAGAACTTTCGACCTTGCGATTGAACCGCAGATTACGACTAATGATCTGCGTCTGATGTTGAGGCTGGCTCTTGCCGGCGGAGGAATAACAATTGCCACTCAGGAAACTTTCAGGCCATATATTGAAAGCGGTAAGCTTGTATCGCTGCTTGATGACTTTCTTCCACAATTTCCGGGCTTCTATCTGTATTTCCCACAGCGTCGCAATATTGCACCAAAGCTCCGCGCCCTGATTGACTACGTCAAAGAATGGCGGCAGCAATTGGTTTAAATAGCTGCACCTGCACTGCCTGATGTCAGAACAGTATTTTGATGAATTGCCAAGGTTACAATGGCACAAATGCGGCACAGGAGGAAACGTGGTGTATTTAAATATGGGGTAACTCTTTGATTTTAATGGTGCGATAATAGGAGTCGAACCTACGACCTTCGCATTACGAATTATAAGAATCCGCTTCTAATTCAAAGCATTACCCCATCAACACTGCGCTCACACGTCCCACCACATCAAAACATGTAAAGCCTTGCAAGTCATTGCGAGGCCTTATGTGTCTCAGTTTTGTCCCACCTTGTATTACGACTTGCATAGCCAATGAAGATAAATGTGACAACAAACGGCGCAGCAGTCTTCTTTTCCTTCATACTTTCCCCACCCAGCATGCATACCTTCTACCATAACTGTAGTGAATGTCTGTTATGAGCGAACAGCAGAAGTTCGGAATAAATACTGACATAGACGTGTTTTCTTGCGGTGGCCAGTTTTTGTTGACCACTTCATTGTACCTAATCTTGGAGGTTGATCAGTTAACCCTCATTTTTGCGGGTTAACTGAAGTTAGGCTTACTGTGTATAGATAAAACAAACGTTTTTCCAAGTTACCTTAGAAAAAGCCTTAAGTTAGAAGCCGTTCCTCGTAATCGTCGGTTGTGGGCATTTTTCCGATCTCTGTCATGCGACACACTAATCGGGATAAAAGCACTCGTACCTCAATTATATGCTCAACTAAAAAGTTATCTGACGTAGCTCCCCCATGCACTGCCTTCGAACGGTAGTCATACAGCTTCTTAACCCTACGATAGGTGGCTAAACGATCAGGCCCTCGCTCCTCAAGATATGCTGCAGCCATAAGAGCAAGACGAAAACGAAGCTCTGAATTGATTCCAAAGAGCGCTTCAAATCCTGCCCATAAAGCAGCAGCAGCCATTCTCAAATTCGCGTGTTGGTTGTGAGTTGTTAAAGAATCAATAGCGAGCCGGAATGCTGGTTGCTCTAGCAAATCTATCCAACGCTTGAGATTCTCTTGAACCCAGTCGAGAGACTCTACTGATATCTCTACACTTGGGCTTATTCTCCGAACTGCCGGCACGTCCTCAAGAAGTTGGACTTCACACGAGTTGGCTTGAAGAGCAGGGAATACATCCCAAGATGCACTTGCTACTGCAGGAACAAGTATATCGGTGAGTGTGCGGCATCGGATCGCGGATATGATCCACCATCCGATAGTCAGGTCTGATTGAGAAAATTTCGACTCACTGCTTTGCAACGCAAGCTCATGCGTAACTGCGGGCATATGACGAGCAACAGCGCTGAGTAGCGACTTGCTCTTAAGCGCTTTGGCTAACTCTATCTCTCCTGGTGGATGAAGTACCTCCCTTAATTCACCTACGTCTTGGAAAACATAAGGCCCGTTTCGAAACGTCAATCCTGACAAAGCGAAACAGATCTCATTCTGACTGGATAAACTAGATATTCGAGTTGCAGCGTATTTCTTGCGAGACTCGAAGTAGTTAAGTAAACCTGACAATTTTTCTTTGTTGATTTCCATATTCCCAAGCTTAGAATTTTCGCTATTGTGTACCGTATATTACACAATAGCTTAGTTAGGGCGTAGGCGTCCGCTTTTGGCACATAGCAGCCCTAGAGACAGTGGCGTAAAGTCATGGAGAATCGGTGGGAGGATATTCAGTTTCATTCATGCCGAAATACGGTAAAATCTATAACAGATAGAAATCATTCAATATTCGCACTATTGGAAGTTCACCAGCCAGCCACAGCACGTTCTTGCATACAACGTGCCTGCGGTTTTTGAGACCGTCCTGATCTACATATAACTCATAAACTTACCTCTAAAATCGAGAAAATTGTTTATTGTTTGTACTCAGTTTTTTCAGCGCTTACGTTAATCATCTATGTCATTTTCTCATCATTTCTTTAAAGTATTGAGATAAGACTAGATAACTTTCCTGATGTGAATGGATGTCAGATCACCGGACTATTATCATCAATGAGCCTTCTGAATATGGCGAAGGCTAAAAGTCCGCTGTGAGCGAGGAGCGGACATTGCTAACAGCATTATTTGTAAAGCGACGAAAAACAGGTCAATATTGCTTCTGAGGACGATAAGCACTAAATTCTTAATTGAATAAAAACTGGTTAAAGAACCTATGGGCTGATTAAATTCCTAGTGACAAGAGTTAAGCCATAGCAAATGATGCTATACATAATTATTGCTCCTGCTTGCAAAAGGGAGTAATTTCAAACCTCCCTAACAATAATTAAATAGCATCAGAAACGCTTTGCTGGGCCTGGTTATGTCTTCATATTGAAGTTCATTTTTGTTTTAGCTTGATAATTTCCGATATTATGTTTGTTAGCTTTGAATCTGAAAGATTCTGCAGTCTATCTTTCTCAATAGAAACTGTAGTCTGTCCCTTTTCTAATATGAAATTTCTTTCTGTCTTCATCAAGTGCATAGCCAACTCTTTTATCATATCTTCGCTCTTGAACTCTTGAACATATTTTAATGACATAACTTTCATCTCAATATTTGTAATTTCATTTTGAAAATATTTAATCTCGTCAAACCCATTTTTATAGAGACGCAGAAAGAAATAAGCAAACAGCTCAACAACAATTACAAATGACAATTTAGGAAGGTGATGAATAAAAAAGTCCAAACCATCTACTATGGCTGGAGCGCTGTAAAGAAAATAAGCAAGGAATAATATCCCTGTTAACGCAATTGTAGTTCCGATTGCAAGGTTAACCCCACCTCGTCGATTGAGCCTGTCAATTTCGGACTCTAATCTTAGAACCATATCAGTATGGAGTTTGTGTAAGCTATAGCTTTTCTTAAAATTTGATATATCGGTCTTTAGGCTACTATCTGCCAAGAGTATTGTGTTTCCAATTATTCTTTTTTTTGCATCGGATATTAATTTATTTCTTTCGCTTTCCGTTAATTCAACTGAAACCCCAGAAGACGACTTTTCTTCAACCTCAGTCAACCTTCTATGTAATCTCAATATCTCCTTGTGAAGAACATGGCTCGTTCTTTCAATACTTCTACCGCCAATTCCTTTATTTAGATAAGAGGTCATCGCAGTAAAAAAAATGCCAAGGATTGTCGCAAAAACTGACAAGTATAAAAAGAACCTCTTTTTCTCGCTTATAACTTCTAATAGTGCTAATGATGAAGCTTGAACATTTGAAAACAAAAACAAAAGCACTAAAAAAATGGCTATAAACATTGTTGCTATGGTAATAAAATGTTTTCCTGAAAGATAAATTATAAAATCAATAATATTTTTCATTTTATTTTCATCCCGAAGTGATTTTGGGTAAAATAATTGAAAAGATGATAAATTGCAAGATTCACATTACTATTTAATTTAAAATTACTATACTTCTCCGTACATTGATATCCAATCTTAGACGGGAAAAACTTCTTAGTCAGCTAAAGCCAATGCTACCCTTTCTATCGAATCCCCCTCTGATCTAACATATACAAGCGTCAACCCATCGGCAGTGATAATTCTATGAGGATGCCTAAAAACAAGCCCCTGAGGTGCTCCCCGCTCATTAAGACAATACATCTTGCAACTCTGCTTTTGGCACATAGCAGCCTTCATGGCAGTAGCACTCCGTCATGGGGTGTCGGGGGTCGGAGGTTCAAATCCTCTCGTGCCGACCAAAATTCCCTTAAGAACCAGCCTGTTATGGCTGTTTTTTTTATGACTGTTTTCTGAACGGTGAAGCAATGGGGAATTACGGGGGAAAAACGCGTCAAATGTTGCCCTCGGATCGCCAGCACACAATGATTAAGTATCTTTTTCACTTTCGGAATTCATCAATTCGCAAAATCATCATTCCGATTTACCTTACAAGCTCCTTTTAAATCTTTAACGGTGCGCACCACTTTTTCTTACTGCTCTATACTTTCAGTCTGACATACGGCTGGAGGTTTCTATGTGTGGACGATTTTCACAGTCAATGACGCGTGAAGATTATCTTGCCCTGCTCGCTGATGAATCAGAACGCGACATCCCATACGATCCAGAACCCATCGGAAGATTCAACGTAGCGCCAAGAACAAAAGTTCTGCTTCTGAGCGAACGTGATGAGCAGTTGCACCTGGATCCAGTTATCTGGGGATACGCCCCCGGTTGGTGGGATAAACCGCCGCTCATTAACGCACGGTCTGAAACTGCAGCCACCAGCAGAATGTTTAAACCGCTCTGGCAGCATGGTCGGGCAATCTGTTTTGCCGATGGCTGGTTTGAGTGGAAAAAAGAAGGCGACCAGAAACAACCCTACTTTATTCACCGGGCAGACGGTCAGCCGATTTTTATGGCGGCGATCGGCAGCACACCATTCGAACGTGGAGATGAAGCAGAAGGCTTCCTGATAGTTACAGCTGCGGCCGACAAAGGACTGGTAGATATTCACGACAGGCGGCCACTGGTACTGTCACCAGAAGCCGCTCGCGAATGGATGAGGCAGGACGTTGGAGGGAAAGAAGCAGCGGAAATTGCAGCCGACGGTTCCGTGCCGGCTGATAAATTTATATGGCATGCCGTAACGCGTGCCGTCGGGAATATGAAAAACCAAGGCAACGAGCTAATTCTTCCAGTTAAGACCTAAAACCAGTACCTGTTATGAGAACATCGAATGACAAATACATAATTTAAAGTTATAATTTTTATGCAAGATTAACGGTTATCTTTGATATACATTAAGGTTATCATGAAAAACTACTACTCCATTTATAAATCTGGTGATTATTGGATTATAAAAACATCCAAAAGCATTGATCAACTTAACAAAAATCAGTTCAAAACACAAAAAGATGCTATAGCTGCCGCCAAAAAATTAATCAAGAATGGTGGTATTATTGCAGTGCATGCTTCAAGTGGAGAAGTAAGAGATGTAATATCGCAGCCGAGTAGTTCCTGGGGAATAAAAAAAGCCAAAACAACTTCCAGTAAGGTTAGCAAACAGTCTGTATTCAAGACCTTAGCAAATAAAATTGAAAAAGATAAGGTTTAACTACAATGACATACGATACCAATGTTTTTATAAATTGTCCGTTTGATAATTCTTATGATCCTTTCTTTGATGCAGCATTATTTGCCATATATAGATGTAATTTCAAACCTCGATGTGCCCTAGAAATAAATGACGCTGGAGACCAACGCATTGACAAAATTAATAATATAATTAAAGAATGTAAGATTGGTATTCATGATATATCAAGGACAGAGTTGGATGATCATAGTAATCTGCCACGATTTAATATGCCTCTTGAGTTGGGGTTATTTTTAGGAGCTAAAAAATTCAGTTCTGCAAAAAAGCAAAAGAGCAAACACACCATCATTGTTGATCGTGAGAGGCATAGATATCAGATGTATATTTCAGATATTTCCGGCCAAGACATTATGACTCATAACAATAATCCTGAGGAGTTAATCAGAATTATTCGTCATGCTCTTAACTCTTATGGAATTGTAGAAGCATTACCTTCAGCACAAATTATCATCGATGATTACAATGAATTCCTTCGAGTTAAGCCTGATATTTGTACTGATTCGCAGCTAGACATTAATGACCTAACATATAGTGACAAGACCAGAATAATCGAGTTATATCTGGAGTTTAAATCAGCAGCCAATTGATTTTATTTGCCCCTTTATAATCAGAAGGGGCTACGTTTATTTAACTATTAATATATCCGAGACTCTTGTCGTATGCCTCAGAGACAGCATTTTTCTCTTCATCTGCCACTGTGGCTGGATACCCTGCCTGGCAAAATACAATGTTCCCTTGCCATATTTGGCGTTGAGTTGATCCTGCACTCCATGAGTTTCTCACTGCCCGGGCGCTGAGCGTTATCATCGAAAAGGCTAAGCTGGGGCAGGGCTTGGAAAAACACAGGGTACAAGATCGCCATAGAGTGGAAGCGACTGCACTGCACACAACCCAGAGGGAGTGAAACACTGCATCATAATCACCGTCAATTAACACAGATATTATATACAGTTGTTTTTATTTGAACGGAGATCAATGGCATTGGCCACCATCAGTCATCATCGTCGCATAACTCAATGATTTACCTGGTTGCCGGAAATTTTTTATATAGCGTCGATATCCCAACATCGTAAATTAATGCCACACGCTGTCGTGATTCACCTGCTGCAATCAACCTGCCTGCCTGCGCCCACTGTTCATCAGTTAGCTTTGATCGACGCCCACCTATTCGCCCTTCTTCACGAGCCGCAGCCAATCCCGCCCTGGTACGTTCGACTATCAGCTCCCTTTCCATTTCTGCAAGTGCGCCCATGACATGGAAGAAAAAGCGTCCCATTGGTGAAGACGTATCTATGCTGTCGGTCAGGCTGCGAAAGTTAATACCCTTTTCCCGAAGCTCCTCCACCAAAACGACAAGATGCCGCATGCTGCGACCGAGTCGATCCAATTTCCAGACCACCAGCGTATCGCCTTCAGACAGAGTCCTGAGTACTTTCTTCAAGCCCGGCCTGTCAGACGTTCTGCCGCTGATCTTATCCTCGAATATCAGTTCACATCCTGCGCACTCCAGCGCGTTTCGTTGCAATGCAGTGTTCTGGTCATTTGTTGACACGCGTACATAGCCGATGAGCATGAGAAATAACCCTGTAAAAATCCGGGATCATGCCATCTGAGCCGAATAACTGCATTTTCTAAAAGGTTGGTTTGGGAGAAGCGGCTAAAAGGAATGTAGGGACAGGGGCGAATCAGATACCTGATATGGGTAGCTTCACGCTTTCTGTTTCAGGTACTGGATATCAAAAATTACCATCAGGTTTTATTCTTCAGTGGGGCTCAATCGGCGCACCAGGCATTGCACAGGATGTAGTAACCCATTTCCCGATTGCATTTCCAAACAGATGTCTGCGTGTTTTGGTCTCACAAGACTACACACCAGATAGCGGGGCTGTTGGTTATATTGCCTGTGCAGGTTTTAGTCCCGACCCGGTTAAATTTATATCCAGAGCCAGTACTCCTGGCCTCGGCGCTTCATTTTTAGCGTTAGGCTGTTAATTTAGCTATATGGAGTGAAAAATGAATTACATATATTCCGCGACTACAAACTCTTTCTATCCGCTGGAGATGAAAGAGGATTACCCACCCGTCTGGTGTGCAACCTTCGACAGGCACCGGGAGGCACCCGGCACCACAACTTTATGCTGTGTGTAGTCCTGGCGATACCAGTTTGTACCCTTGCTTCCGGCTGGTACCGTCCTTTTTACAAAACAGAGAAGAGCATCACCGGACGACGGGCTCATAACCCAATCCATCCGGGCGGCTGCCACCGCAGGTGTTCTTCTCTGTTTTGTGGAGAAACTAACCGCCCCTACGGGGGCATTTATGGAAATGTAAATGACTCAATAATCGCCGGACGGTGAGGGCTTCCTTTTACCCGAATTCAGCGCGGTGCAGCGCATATACGTGGAGAACAAAATGTCATTTATTAAAACTTTTTCCGGGAAGCATTTTTATTATGACAGGATAAATAAAGACGACATCGTTATTAACGATATCGCGGTTTCCCTTTCAAATATCTGTCGCTTTGCAGGACATCTTTCACACTTCTACAGTGTCGCCCAACATGCGGTGCTTTGCAGCCAGCTGGTGCCACAGGAATTTGCTTTTGAAGCTTTAATGCATGATGCAACAGAAGCATATTGCCAGGACATCCCCGCACCACTGAAACGACTTCTTCCTGACTATAAACGGATGGAAGAAAAAATAGACGCCGTAATACGTGAGAAATACGGGTTACCTCCTGTTATGAGCACGCCAGTGAAATATGCCGATCTCATTATGCTGGCAACCGAACGCCGCGATCTCGGGCTTGATGATGGCTCTTTCTGGCCTGTACTGGAAGGTATCCCGGCAACAGAGATGTTCAAAGTGATTCCACAGGCACCGGGCCATGCCTACGGGATGTTTATGGAACGTTTTAACGAGTTATCGGAGTTACGCAAATGCGCATGAATGTTTTCGAAATGGAAGGGTTTCTTCGTGGGAGATGTGTACCGCGAGATCTGAAAGTGAATGAAACAGATGCTGAATACCTGGTGCGTAAATTCGATGCGCTTGAAGCTAAATGTGCAGCACAGGAAAACAAAGTAATACCAGTGTCAACTGAACTGCCACCAGCAAATGAAAGTGTTTTGTTATTCGATGCTAACGGAGAAGGCTGGCTAATTGGCTGGCGTTCTCTCTGGTACACCTGGGGACAAAAAGAAACCGGAGAATGGCAGTGGACATTTCAGGTCGGGGACCTTGAAAACGTCAATATCACTCACTGGGCAGTAATGCCAAAAGCACCGGAGGCTGGAGCATAATGACCACTTTTACCGACAAAGAACTGATTAAAGAAATTAAAGAGCGTATCAGCAGCCTTGACGTGCGAGACGATATTGAGCGCCGTGCTTATGAAATCGCACTCCTATCTCTGGAAGTAGAACCAGATGAACGCGAAGCTTATGAATTATTCATGGAAAAGCGTTTCGGTGACTTAGTAGATCGTCGGAGAGCAAAAAACGGCGATAACGAATACATGGCATGGGATATGACTCTCGGTTGGATCGTCTGGCAGCAACGAGCAGGTATCCATTTTTCAACAATGTCACAACAAGAGGTGAAATAATGGAGCCATACAGCCTCACACTCGATGAGGCCTGTCATTTTCTCAAGATATCCAGACCGACTGCCATTAACTGGATACGCACAGGGCGTCTTCAGGCAACACGCAAAGATCCCACTAAGAATAAATCTCCTTACCTCACAACACGACAAGCCTGCATTGCGGCTCTTCAGTCTCCGCTGCATACTGTCCAGGTGAGCGCGGGTGATGGCATAACAGAGGAAAGAAAATGTCACTCTTCCGCAGAGGTGAAATATGGTACGCCAGTTTCACATTGCCGAACGGTAAAAGATTTAAACAGTCTCTTGGAACAAAGGACAAAAGGCAGGCGACAGAACTCCATGACAAGCTAAAGGCTGAAGCATGGCGGGTCAGCAAACTTGGTGAAATACCTGATATAACGTTCGAGGAAGCGTGTGTCAGGTGGCTTGAAGAGAAAGCACATAAAAAATCGCTGGACGATGACAAAAGCCGGATCGGATTCTGGCTTCAACATTTCGCAGGAATGCAACTAAGAGACATTACTGAATCAAAAATTTATTCAGCAATGCAGAAAATGACGAACCGGCGTCATGAGGAAAACTGGAAACTCAGGGCAGAAGCATGCAGAAAAAAAGGGAAACCTGTTCCAGAATACACGCCAAAACCAGCGTCCGTTGCAACGAAGGCTACGCATCTTTCATTTATAAAGGCCCTACTAAGAGCCGCAGAGCGTGAATGGAAAATGCTGGATAAGGCACCAATTATTAAAGTGCCTCAACCAAAGAATAAACGGATCCGCTGGCTGGAGCCCCATGAAGCACAAAGGCTGATTGATGAATGTCCGGAGCCATTAAAGTCTGTTGTTGAATTTGCACTGGCAACAGGCTTAAGACGCTCGAACATCATCAACCTTGAATGGCAACAAATAGATATGCAGCGCCGGGTGGCATGGATAAACCCGGAAGAGAGTAAATCAAACCGCGCAATTGGCGTTGCGCTGAATGATACTGCATGTCGCGTATTGAAAAAACAAATCGGGAATCATCACCGTTGGGTATTTGTGTACAAGGAAAGCTGTACCAAACCAGACGGAACGAAAGCGCCAACAGTAAGGAAGATGCGGTATGACGCAAACACAGCCTGGAAAGCGGCGCTGAGACGGGCTGGTATTGATGATTTCAGATTTCACGACTTGAGACACACCTGGGCAAGTTGGCTGGTTCAAGCCGGAGTCCCGTTGTCAGTGTTACAGGAAATGGGAGGCTGGGAGTCTATCGAAATGGTTCGTCGATATGCTCACCTTGCACCTAATCACCTTACCGAACACGCACGGCAAATAGACTCGATCCTGAACCCATCGGTCCCAAATTTGTCCCAGTCAAAAAATAAGGAAGGTACTAATGATGTGTAACTTATTGATTTTAATGGTGCCGATAATAGGAGTGTAACACGCGATAAATCTTGTGTTCGGGTCTTCTTCTACGACCTTCGCAACTACCTGATTTAACGATTTTTACGCACACTGATAATCTGGCATTCATCATGCACATGATAAACGCCCCTAAACTTTAACGGGGTGGAAAATGAAATACAAGCCGGATCAATACATCATATCTGATAGTTACGGAGTTTATTACGTCAGGATTTCAATTCCTGTATGGCTTCGTAATGCATTTGGTGGAAGAAAAACTCTCGTCCGTAGTCTGAACACTTCCGATCTTCGTGTGGCTCGTAGGAAGCGTGATGTTATAGCCGACGAATTTCACCACATCAGGCAAATTGCAGAGCCGCCAAAACCGGACAGCTTGCAGGACACGATCAGCTTTTTAAAGAGCGTGGCTAAGTACGCGAAAGCTGCCCCGAAAGCATCAGCTCCGATTATCTACCAATGCCCCTCTCTGAATAAGATGTTAGAGATTTACCTCACGCATAACGCTGATCGCCTGAAAATGGGAACATTAAGCAAGACCAGAAAAGCCGTTGAACTGTTCCTGAATTACCTGCGAAAGAAGGATGTTGAACTAAACGATATCAACCGTACCACCGTTACAGGCTGGCTTGATCATCTCCGAGAGACAAAGGCAGTCCAGACAGTGGCTAACTACCTATCAGCAATGGCAAACATTCTCGATCTTGCCTCTTCCCGATACCAGGACGCCCCACCGCTGGAAACTAACGTGTTCAGGGGGCATAAACTCAACACAGCGCAGAGCCGCCAGAGTTACGAGGCATTCACGGACGAAGAAATTACGAAGCTCATTAGCACGTTTAACAAGTTAGGAGAGGACGAATTAAGGGATGTGAGCGCCATCGCCGCTTATAGCGGAATGCGCATCAATGAAATAGCCAGTTTGAAATCTGACAATATCCGTGAAGTTGAGGGGGTGTTATGTTTCGAGGTGACGGAGGGTAAGACACGCAATGCGGCGCGGTTGGTTCCACTTCATAGTGCGATTAGAAAAATGGTTCTGGAACGCTGCCAGAAGCCGCACAACGGCTTTTTATTCTACCGTGCAAGTGTGACCAAGAGACAGGACGGCAAGCGCTCCTCATGGCACGTAAACCGCTTTGGACGGCTTAAACGCGATATTCTCCCAGGGCAGGAAAACAAGGTGTTTCACTCGTACCGCCATGCAGTGATCAGTAAGCTAAACGCCGCCGGAGTGGATGAATCTCGTATTGCCTTGCTCGCGGGTCACTCATTTGGAGAAACTGAGTCTTTCAAGACGTATTCGAAGAGTGTTCCTGAGCGTATTATGAAGGAGTTAGCGGGGTATATTGAATTAATAAATTACAACGTCCAGTAATTAAGGGGGGATTATACATCCCCCGATAACTCATTTATTCCATTCGTTTTGAATTTGATTCTCAACTGCTGGCAAAAGGTTATACCAGGAAGCAGAGTTATTCTTAGCATCAACAACAATCAACTTATCATCGCTATCCATCGCTGCCCGAACTTTTCTGGCAGCCTCTTCAACCGAATAATTCGAATTTACGTACCAGTTCGACTCGGTAACTTTTGCCCAGTTGCCCAAGGCCTTGATAGCATCATGCACAGCAGCATAATCTTTGGTTTTGATCAAGTCATAGGTTACAAACAAGTTGTTAGCCATTTAATTCTCTCCAGACATTCAAATGAATAAGCACCGCTATGGGCACTTTGAGATATTTTTATTTCTTAGCTTTCTTGGTAGGGATTTTGATAGTTTCAGTTATCGTAGTATCAGGATGTCGTTTAGCTTCAATGGGCTTAACAAACTGACCAGTTATCGCAGAACGAACTACTGTTTTCTTAGCCATAAAAACACCTCATCTTGGAGATAAAGAGTGAACTGCTTACCCTTTTAAGGGTAAGGGACAAACGAAGCGGCGTCAAAGAAAAACACCACATATACACATCCTTTACAAACCGAGCGCAATATGTGGTATTCCCATGTGATTTACATCACAATCATCCCCCTGTGGATGACTGACCGCTCAAGGCTGATAGCGTAAGGCTACGAGTGAATGAATCCGCACTCGCTTTTGCAGACCAGTCGATATAGTCAGACAATCGAGAAACATCACTTTGCAGAGTCAATCCCACTTGTGGATTCACTTGTAGGTTGAATATCGGGTTCAACGTGTACGCTGGCGCGTTGCTGCTGTTGAGCGACATTGCCGAAGCACGGAGATTTTCCCCTGAAAGGCTGTATTGATTAGTCGCTGTCCCTGCTTGCTGATTACCAACGCCCAACCAATCCATGATAGCCGGAGCCACTGAACGGGTATCAAACCCCGTTTTATCCTGAATCCAATCGGCCGTAGCATTCGCAGAGCCACCCACAGCACCATCATAAAGATTTTGAACAGCAGGTTTCTTAGTATCGCTAAACCATTCAGGGTGTTGTTGGCGGAGAGTACTGTTAAGATCAGACACTACGCTGGAGATTTCTCCAACAAAGCCCGTCACCTGTTTAGCCAGGTCGCCTAATCCCTCTCCGAGCATACCAGCAGATTCTGTTATCACTTTGGTGTTCTTCACCAGGTCGTCACCACCATCAGCAAAGCCTTTCATAAAGCCTGTAAACATGCTGTTATCAACGCCATTCATGAGATTACCCATCGCTACACTCAGATCACCATATGCAAGAGTTTGCTTGATCTGCTCCTCGTTAAGAGTTTGACCACTATCGACAAGCTGTTTCAGCGTCTTGTTATATTCTGCACCGTTGTTCATGAACATATCGGTGTAGTGCATCAGGTCATCACCTAAACTCTCTATAAGCGTACCAATCTGAGCCTGTGACATACCACGGCGTTGCCCTTCATTGGTAACTGCTTGAAGTAGATCAGCAGGACGATCCTGGAAGGATTTAATCTGTTCTTTGCCCCATCCAAACTTATTCATAATAGAAGTGATACCACCATCGCCGCCTTTCCATTCGCCATTTTTAAACTGGCTATCGTTCAGGGTCATAGCGATACGTTCACGTACATCTTTGAAATTGTCCGTCACTTTATCGACATTGGCGCTATCAACTCCGTGTTGCTGCCCCCATGCCACCATCGTTTTAACTACGTTAGGATTAGTCTTAACAAGTTCCGATTTTCTAACCAAGTCAAGATTTTCATTCCCTTTGTCAACAATTCGCTGCCCCACTCCGAGGGAGCCAGCCGTTAACGCAAGGCTTCCTAATACCCCACCACCGACGATAGGAGCATTCCCGCCCTTCTGAGCCTTTAGCTTAGTGGCTGCTGCGGCATACTGGGTACGCTGTGCCTGTGTCACTTTCGCTTGTTGTGCGGCTTCTCTGCGTAACAGGGTTACACGCTCGCGTATAAGCGCATTCATACGTTGAGAGCTAATATTCCCCTTCGCAAACTCTTCGCTTTGCTGATGAATATAACGTAACGCTTCATACTGAGATTTAGGATCAAGCCCGTATTTACCTTTAATTCCTGACACTTGTAGCCCTGCATGGCGAAGTTTAAGCTCGGCTGTCTCTTGGCGCTTCTGTAGCTGCTGCTTCGCTTTCAGATTGGCCTTTTCATCCCTGGCTTTCTGCTTCTCCGCCGCACGTTGGGCTTTCATTTCCTTCGTATCACGAGGCTTATCATTAAAACGTGCATCATCGGCTTGTTGACGGGCTTTCTGTCTGCGCTGCTTCAGATCCTGGAAGCGAATCTTGGGATCGGCTATTTTCTGGAAGTGCTTTTGAAGGTTATCCGCTGCGGCCTTAGCCTCTGCAATACTCCCTTTGTCAACGGTGAAAGTTACGGTGTTGACGATCTTACTTGTATTAATCTCAAGCATCGCCACCGCCTTTTTTACTCACCAGATAATTAAGTGCATCTGATACACTACGCCCACGATGTAATAACTGACGTAGATGACCGTGATCTATTTCAAGCACACGACACACTCCCGCCAGATTTAATAACTCTTCTGCTGTTTCAGCATTTACGGCGAGGTGAAGCCCCGCGCTTTTTACAATCACTTGCATTTATCTTTCCTCATTCTGGAAATAAAAAAGGGCGGGAACACTGGGGAGATGTTCCCAACGTTCACACGCCCTATTCAATAGCCTGATTATTTCCAGCGGGTCAGGCTCCCGCTTGCTCATTAAGCAGTGATGGTGATCTTCACCTGCATACCTAACGCATGGTTCACTGGTAATGCGCTGTTTTCGTGCATAACGTGGTAAGCATCGCCGCGCTCGCTCAGGTAGCCCCAAGAGTAGTATTCAGCAGGTGCAGCATCGATCAGCGCAAAGTTACCAGAGGCAGCGCCGTAGATGTTCTGATAAGCATTTGTGCCTTTACTGAACACCGGAACCGCCACCATGTCAGCATCATCTGGCATCTGTGCAAGGATCAGCGGATCTGTCACTTTAACAATGTCGATAGGCGCACCAGGTAGGCTAAACGTACTAACACCAGGGAGAAGCTCGTGACGCTGGTAGAATAGGTTACGGTCGTCATATGGCGCTACATACTGGAACGCCTTAGACATACTGTCAGAGAAGCGAATCTGGCTAAATGCAGCAGGTTTAGCGAATACGATCACTCGTTCAATCTGTCCAGCCAATCCACCTGCGGCAGCCTGAACTTTGTCTAAGATCGCATCAAAATCCTGTGCCGCTGTCGCTGTGCTCACGCTGGCTGTCATTGGCACCACACCGAACAGTTCAGCATAAGAGATCAGTAGGTCATCAGTTGCAGGCGTATAAACTTCACCTTTGAACAGAGCACGGGCCAGGTAAGACTCACGGGTACGCAGATAAGCAATCTTATGTTTGCCAGTGTATTCGGTGTACAGGTCGGTAACGGTTTGCTCGTAGTCCGTTCCCTGCACTCTGCGGCCTTGTACGTCTACAGGTTTAAACTCATCTTCCCTTGCAAACCAAGGAATCTCGATAAGGTATTCTTTGCCATTCTGACGCGCGGTAGTGTCGTGGTTTGATGAATAACGGCTCTGCGGGGTGTTAAACAGGCTGTAGTTATCATCCAGAAGCTGTGTCACCACCACTTTCGGATTCTGAACACCTACCCCGTCGAATAGGTCGAGGGCATTCATAAGATAGTTACGTTCCGGCAGAGCCTGGAAGATTGGCGCTAAATCGACCATCTCACGCCCAATTGCGATTTTACTCATTATTTATCTTCCTTGATTAAGAGGTGAAGAATGGACGGCATACGAACCCTTTGGATTCGAGCGTGGTGATAGCTGCGGCGTGATTAGCTGCGTGCAGGTTGTCGGCTTTCAGTGCTACGAAGCTACCAACATTAGGCGCACGTAGGACATTCACGGTTTTACCGTCGCCAGCACTCACGAAATCACTTACCACCACAAAGGCATCATCGCCGGAGGTGTATAGAGCGCCATCAGCGCCGATAACATCGCCGCATTCAATATCTGCTGGCAGGTCGAAAACACGGCCTTCTACGACTGCAAAAGAATCAGTGGCGTAGCTCAATACGTCAGTGAAACTCTTACGAATTGGGAAAAGTTCGGTTAGGTCTACAATCATTGTTGTTTGATTTCCTTGGATTTGATTGCGATCCGTTCCTGCATACTAAGTTGAGGTGTGTCCTCAGAAGGGAAATACTGGTCTACAGCTTTTTCTATTTCTTCAACGGTACATCCTGCCATTTCAGCCACTTTAGCTATTAACTCAGGATTAACTTGAATCACTTCGGATTTGTATTTTAGGATTCGGTCGCGATTGTTTATTAAGAACATTGTGTTGTTCCTTCGCGTTATAACTGCGTTTATCCTTCCATTGATAACGGAAGTGTTACATGCAGATTGTTAAAAAGGGGCGATTAAGCCCCTGGAGAATATGCCCTTGTTAGAAAGCATTCTGTTAAAATCATTTTCGTTTCGGAGGATTATGATGTTAAAGAATGGCTTCTTGAAAAAATGAAGGGCGCAACTGTTACGAATAACAGAAGTAGGATCGCCCGTCATTGCTCCCACTTCAAAACAGAAGCCCTTCTGTCATGGCGAGAAGTGGGAATGGAATCTCAATATCACCACTGGAATAGTAATAAGAGATTGCCAGCCTGAACGTAACTACCGCTGACGGCGTTTATTCAGTCTGACTACATTCATCCTAACGGAATGAATGAGCAAAGAGCGAATGCCCTTTCTGAAAAAGTCGGAGATGCGCGGTGATTGCGATGCAATACCAACACAACGAGATATTACATCCCGCGCATTCCTTCGGAACAAACAAGACAAAGAACCAACACTTTCAGAAATAGCATTCAGAGGGAGAGAATGCCGCTATGGGAACGGCATTCTCAAGGAGTGCGTATTGACATACGAGGGTGAAGTGATTCGAATACTTACCCTATAACTCATTATGACACATATAGCACATAATGTCAAGACATTTAGTAACTTTTATGTTATGGCGCATTCTTCCGCGATCTGGATGGAAAGCTCTCCGAGTTCAACGGTGATGTATTGCAGAGAGCAAGCAAGCTCCTCAAGGTCATTAGCTACACGCCACGCTTCTTCTGGTGTGATCGAACTGCCGTCACGCTGCACCAAACGAGCTACAGACGTTTGCAGATGTTCAAGGGCAGTGATTGCCTGTTCAGTGTATTGCACCGCTTCCAGAAGCGCGGAGGGCGTTCTCTCACGCCACGCTGCATTAACAAGCTGTAAGGTTGGTAAATGCCAGTTGTCGTGGAAAGAGTTAATTAGGGTGTTCACTGTGTCCATAGTTTTATTATTCATTGTTTTCCTTGTCGTCAAAGAGAATATCAAACTCTTGTGTGTGCTGGGATAGCCCCCAGGTTTGACAATACCCAATATAATCGGCGTAATGTTCAAATCCTGCTATTTGCCATTTCTTGAGATGGCTACTATCTATAATATATTCGCGTCTGCGTCGTGGTTTGTAATAAACGTTATCCGTTGACGATAGAACATCCTGCAATAGTTCAAACTCTAATCCATTTGGTACTACTGCGGGATATTCTTTAATAGTTGTCACCATCTCACCAGGAATAGACTCTCGTGCGAGGTCTTGTAGAGAAGAGGTGTATTTACGTTTGCTGATGCGTGTGGCTTTTTCGATTCTAACAAGGTTACTTCGTTCTTTTCGTCCCATTCATTCCTCGTAGAGGGGAAACTCCTTGTCTGGTTATAACGTAAACGCCATAGAATATGGTGAACCACCATAAAGCAGTAATCATAAAAGTTTCCCGATTGTTGTTATTTAGTCGTAAGTGTAATGTCGCATCCTTTACCGCGACCAGGTTTGATTAACGTAGTAGTTAGATAATCATTGCGGCGAAGCTTGCGAATCGCACTGGATACAGTTGCCACACTTATCCCCAACACTATCGCTATTGACTCCTGTTTCACATTTGTTAATGATGGCAGTGATTCGAGGTGCATTAATACCAGACGTTCCGAAGGAGACAGATTCTTATCGTGAAGATGTGGGGATGTCATTTTACATTCTATCTCTTTCGGTGGCTTCATCGCTGCATTGAATAGCGTAACAAGAGCATTAGCGTAACTTGATTCACCTCGCTCAGCGTAAACATCTACAAGTTCTTGCGCTTGTTCGAATGCAACACCTCTTTCAACTTCTGGATTTAATAAACTGGCAAGATGGATGATGTTAAGATCACGTTCGTTGTATTGTTTGGGTATAACCGTTTTCAGCATAAATGTTCTATTTCCTCGTAGATTGGTTTAAGTTTTGGATTCTTCTCTGTGTCCAGGTATCCGTTAATAAGTAGCCATCTGATTTTCGGATGTTGTGAAACTGGTAGATTCTTTTCAGGATTCTCCCATTCATCCCGATAACCCTCAAGAAAGTTTAAATTAACTGGCTCTATCTTAATATCTTTAGCTGGAATGGAGGCGGGTTTCTTCGTAGGCATTTTCTTTGGCTTCTCCGGCTTCGGATCTGCTTTGGCCTCTTCTGGCACTGACTGCTGTTTTTCTTCCTCTGGCGCTACGTCTTCTTTAGCTTTGCCAAACACGGGATGTTTCAGACAATCTACCCATTCCGGCGCGGAATCACGTTCCATCGCATTACGATCACGTTCAAAGGTGAAGTTTTGCGGCGTGAGTGGCGTTATAGTCCATTGGTTAGAGCGCTTTGGCTTATTACTGGCGATCAGTCCGATTTTCTTCAACTTTGCAACAATACGTGTTGCCGTAGCCGAGCTGACACCAATACTTGCACCAAGTTGATCAATGTCATCGTAATAAGTACCGCCCAACTCTATCGCAAAGCGATAATAACGATGGCGCATTCTGACGTAAAACTGCTTATCAGCAGGAGACAGGGACTCTGTTACGCCTGTTTTAAGATTGGTGATCCTGGTGCATTCGTTAAATGCGTCTTCGGTGTTGGTGAAACTAAAAGCCTTACTGTTTATAATGTCAGTCATGTTAGGGTGTATCCTTATTTGGTAGAACGTTCTCCGTTCTTAATTGATGTGGAAAGTGTGGTTGCAGCGTCAATTAACATCTCCTGCACTGTTACGCCTCTCGCTCGCGCCTCTTTGAACAAAGTACTAAACACTTCATCCGGCAGTTTTACGAATGTTCCGGCTGGTTTCTTCTTCTGGATTTCGCTCATTTGGTTTCTCCTTCTGGTTTATTCGTTGGTGGTGGTTTCAGCCTGTTCAGCTTTCCATTGATCGTAAAGTTCGATTCCTTTACGCAATCTTTCAGCGTGTTCGAAATATCCTTGCCGTTGTGCGGCTGCTCGCTGGCTGTTTATTGCATTTCGCGTCTGGCTTCCGGCCTTTAAAGCCTCGAAGACAAGTTCTGGATTAAAATACTTAATTTTGGTTCTCCTTGCGTTAGAAACACAGAAACACCATCCAGGGAGAACGTTAATCACGTTGCCTGATAGTGCGGTGTAAGTTGGATTGTTTGCGTTAGGCTGGATGCCTGAGATGAGGACGGGATGAATGCTTTCATTACCCTACATCATTTACTTTAACATGAAATGATTTAAATGTCAACACTTATTTAAATCCCTTTCAAATTATAGCGCATTTCCACGTTGTGATCAACTCATTCATGTCATCATAAAACGCGGTCTATCGCTTTCTAACAGGTTTGAAAGCCTGAGAGTTGCAATCCCCTCCCTATCCTCTCAAATTCGCTCTCAGCGCGTCTGGGGCGTTCCGTTTGCGTTACCGCCGCCCTCTGGCACTTACTCCCGAAACCAATAGCACAACTACTGAGGGATAACGTTAGTTATCAGGATAGTAGGTGATGGTATTGGATTGAGGCTGGATGAACTGGAGCCATCAGCGACCAGTGAATCCTTAGCCGTGGGCTAACTTTGCATGGATGAATGCGGAGCATGGAAGACAGGCAGAAGTTATGCTGAAAGACATTGCGCACACGGCGCATAGCTTCTGTGCCTCGTTTCACGAGGGCGAAGCCCTGGCACAATCACAGACAGATGCGCTACGCTGCGTCGTGAGCGGCTGACCGAGTAGCCCCCAAAGGCGAATCAGGTCACTTGCCAGGCGATACGCGCCAGCAAAGCGAATCTTTAACAAGATCTTCTAAAAGCTCTCTTTTAGAGATCGCTTTTAGAATCTCTTTGTATAGAACATCAATTTGATGTGTAGTTTGCCGATCCATACATCAATTTGATGCGTATCCCATGCATCTATACATCATTTTGATGTATAACGCCCCCAACTAACTCTGATTCATCCATGCAACAACACTAAGAGTAACGAGAGGTTATTCCTATCAAAACAACACGATAATCATAGCTAAGCCTATCTTAAATGACAGGTAAAGATTGCCGTTGTTACATGGGTAAAGTTGCCATAGTCAGCAAGATAGTAACCATCACTCACTTTGCGTAAAGCCTTGCGCCATGCGGCTCACAGCGATCATTGTCCACAATGAGGAGTTTCATGACAGGTGCAATGTGCTGAACGAGTTTTCTAAAATGAAACGATGTTTCTTTTTCATGCCAAAATCCACCAATTGATTAGCATTCTAATCATTTCATTACACACTCAGTTCCAAGTGCATAAACTCCGCATAATTTGTGCATACAGGCAGGTTAGCCCCGCCCTCGCCTAACAACCTTACATTTATCAGATTTAAATCAATGAGATAGACAATAACCACACACAAGCATTGGTAGTGTGATGTTCCGCTGTTGCCGCTGTTCTTCGTGCAGAGTTGAGGATTTGGCAATGTTCAAACACATGTTTATAAATGCCAACATCATGATTTTGTTCAAGATATTTAGAGGAGAAGAAATTTTCGATCTGGAGGCGGCCCTGGAGGTCGTTAAGCACTGGACGCAATCGCGCCATTTACCACACACAAGACAGTTCGATTTTTGATCATTTATATTGCAACTTACTGAAATTGATCATATTGTTTGTTTCGTTGAGTTTAGATGTGTGTCTTTATGGGAGGGTAAATTGAACAGAGCAGTAGTGTTAGACGAACAGCAAGCCAAAGCGATCAGGGAGTGGCTAAACGCTCATAACAAGAGCCTGATAGCTGACGTTACGTTAATGATGCAAGCCGCTGTACTGCGTGTGGGGGATGCCGTAGCGTTACGCTTCGACGAAGTGATCAACGGTGAGATTGACATAGAAGAACAGAAGACAGGGAAGCGTAAAGCCCTCACTCTCCCTGCTCCAGTGGTGCAGATGATTGCTCGTCGCCGTGCTGAGTATCCGCATGATGTGCATGTGTTCAGAAGCCAGCGTAACCGATCAATGAACAAGCAAGCGCCTGTACGACGCGAAGAAGTGAGCAAGCAGATCGCAGAGGCCGCTAAAGCTATCGGTATTCATGGCACTGTATCAGCTCACAGCTTCCGCAAAGCTGGCGGGAATGCCATCTACAAGCGTTCAGCAAACAACATCGCTTTAGCTATGACCGTGCTTAATCACAGCAACATCACTGACACCAGGCGCTATCTGGATTTAGACAAGCAAGCCGTTAGCCGTGTGATCAATGAGATGGACTTATAAGGAGATACGCATGAAACGCTTGCTTGTGCTGACGCTGACAGTAATGCCAGTCCTGGCGAATGCCGGACAGATAACCCTGATTCTCAGTGACGAACAGGAGACAGACAACGCGAAGATTTGCGTTTATTCCAACGCCAACTTTACGGAGACAGTGACGCTCAGGCCGTCGCAGCAATGCCGCTACACAATGACCTTTGAAGAGGAGTAACAATTGAAGAAGGAAGACAAGCAGATAACCAGCGTGGTCTGGTGCGGTGTATAAGTAATCACTGCTTGGAATCACGTAGGATCAGAGACAATATCCACCACCAGCGACGACGCAGCCAACTAACATCACTGAACAGCTTCCCATCAGATGTAGTAACATACACCCCTCCGCGATGATGCACCTTATTATGGTGAGCCTTATTGATGAATGGTACTTCTAAGATCATTTCATCACGGGCTTTTAATCGGCGTGGCAACATGGGGCTGATCATGTATTCATCACAATGTTCGTTAGAACAATCGCTAAGGCGTCCGCTGGCGGTTACTATGCCCGCCGAACTTATCGTCACATCATGGGCGCTTTTGTTGGAAACATAAATTCTGTCTTCATACTGATCGCAACCTAAGAAAAGGCGTAGATCTGTTCTGGATTTTAATAGCTGGAAAATGGATAGTGCAAACCCAGCCCATGCGGCAAGCATGGTCAGATTATCAACATTAAGCAACCAATCTATCAAAGTTCCATCCCTTGAGAGCAAAGATAATTAGCAATTCCTTGATGCTGTAAGTCAGTCAATTGGAAGTAGGAATCGAGTACGATTATGACTTGCGTGGCATTATCAGCATGAACAGAACCAGGGGTATCAGGAGGAAGCGAACCATCAAGGATGGCAGTAAAGTAACCCGATGAGATAGAGACTTTCAGGAAGCAATTGGGTAAAAATTCGTAACGTTCACTCATAACCACCTCATTTTCAGATTGTTTCTGCAAAGCGTACATTACGAATTTTATTCTTTTACCGCATTTCAAACCAAATGACAATTCCATTGAATCAGTTGAGGATTTTAACCCTCACCGAAGATAACATAACCTCAAAATGTCTATCGCTTCATTGAGGAAATGTATGTCTACTGAAAATTTTGTCACCTTCTGGTTAGCCAGAGCCGATCTTCCATACTTTCTTGAACCCCATGAATTTTACGTTTCTGAGGCAAGGCGGCGGCTTCTCTCTCAGTTTGGTGATTTAGAACAAGAAGCAGAGAAGAGAGAACAACAGTTTTTGGAGACTACTGCTGAGTATTTTGATCAAGATAACGATGACCCAATGGCGGCCTACGAGCAAGCCTATCATGAGGGAATTTATTATGTACGGTCGCTTCTGGAGATGCAAAATACCGTATTGTTGGCGTTGACAGCAGGTATGTATCATCAGTTTGATAAAAAACTAAGAGAACATACTATCAAAGAGCTAAGTAATTGGTGTGAAAGAGAATTGATTACCCCCATGATCTGGAATTTAACTTTCCATCAGCTAATTGATTTGCTCGAATGGATTGGCCTCACAATCAATGGAACCGAATACGGAGAAAGGATAAAAGCCTGTAACTTGGTGGTAAACGTATACAAGCATGGAGACGGCCCTGCACATCAAACACTATCAGTTGATCATCCTGAGTATTACCCAAACCCCACCGATGTTAGAGGCACGCAGATTGTCCCTAACCATGACGATTTACATGTCTCAGAAGATCAATTTGTAGATTTTGCTAACGCAATAACTGCTTTCTGGAACGCGGTTCCAGAAAATTGTTACTACTCAGATCTTAGAGAAGAACCCAAATGGTTGGATAGAGTTGTGACAAGATTCGAAAAAAAGCATAGGGGCAATAGGGGCTGATTAGCCCCATCTCAAAACATCAAGTTTGCAGCTCGCGCCAACTTGATTTCCTCTCGCTCTTCCTGCTTCTTAGCAAGCCAGGCTTTCCCCTCTGGTGTTGCCAGGAATTTACGGGCGTGAATCTTACGGTTGTTGCGCTTCGTGGCTGCTTTTTGGTTAGCTTTTGACATGATATCCCCTCCGCTGAATCTGCCAGCGCTCAACGTACATCAGAGAGGCAGTACAACGAAAGTTACAATGGTGCAGATAATGGATGACCATTACGTGCCGTGTTGGGCACATAAGAAAAGGCGGCGCGTAGCGCTTCCGCAGGGTGTAATCCCTTCGCAGGGAGGATAAAGCCTTAGCACGTTCTCTTATCAGGTGATCGTTATACTCCGGTGATCGAAACCGTGGCAGAGCCGGATTCTTTCCCGATCCGGTTAGTCTTCCCAACATTACGCCTGTTTATTTTCTGCAACGTCATCTCGACGTGTAGCATCATTGAGCGCCGCACGAAGCGCGGAACGTATCGCTAAGGGTTCAAGTGATGTGTTTAGAGAGTCCGGCAACTCTTTTAGCTTCAAGGGATGGCATAATTTCTAATGCTGTTCGGGCTTGAGCCTGGTAACTACCCGCCAGTACGTTGTACAATACTTGAGCCGATACAACGCAAAGGCGTTTACCAGTGCTAACAGACGTTAGAACAGAAGTTACAAACCGTTAGATAAACATGCTAAAGAATGCTGTTTTTACGGGATTTTCTGTTGATGGTGCCGATAATAGGAGTCGAACCTACGACCTTCGCATTACGAATGCGCTGCTCTACCAACTGAGCTATATCGGCCCTGAAAGGACATGTTCACGAACGTGAATCACGGTGGACAAGGTTAAAACTAACCGGGCGATGCGTCAATGGCCTTGTGAATCAAATGGCTACTTTTGCATCACCCGGTTTTATTTACGCACGAATGGTGTAATCACCAATGCCGATCCACTTGTAAGTGGTCAGTGCTTCCAGCCCCATTGGGCCACGCGCGTGGAGTTTTTGTGTGCTTACCGCCACTTCCGCACCCAGACCAAACTGGCCGCCGTCGGTAAAACGCGTAGAGGCGTTAACGTAAACAGCGGACGAATCCACTTCGTTAACAAAACGCTGGGCGTTGCGCATATCGCGGGTCAGGATCGCATCGGAGTGTTGTGTGCCGTGTTCACGAATATGGGCGATGGCATCGTCAAGATCGCTGACGATTTTGACGTTCAAATCTAATGACAGAAACTCATCGTCATACTCTTCGGCTTTAACAGCAACCACCTTCGCAGGGCCTGCCTGCAACTGCGCCAGTGCAGCTGCATCTGCGTGTAATGTCACGCCGCTTTCCGCCATTTGTTTGCTTAATGCGGGCAGGAAGCTATCGGCGATGTTTTTATTCACCAGCAACGTTTCAACCGTATTACATGTGCTCGGACGCTGAGTTTTCGCGTTGACGATCACTTTTAATGCTTCAGCGATCTCTACACTTTCATCAACGTAAATATGGCATACGCCTATACCACCTGTGATCACCGGGATTGTCGACTGTTCACGGCACAGTTTATGCAAACCAGCGCCACCACGCGGGATCAGCATGTCGATGTATTTATCCATACGCAGCATTTCACTGACCAGCGCACGGTCAGGATTATCAATCGCCTGCACGGCACCCGCCGGTAAGCCGCAGGATTTCAGGGCGTCCTGAATCACCGCCACCGTTGCAGCGTTAGTGCGACACGTTTCTTTGCCACCGCGCAGGATCACCGCATTACCGGTTTTCAGGCACAGCGAAGCGACATCAACCGTCACGTTCGGGCGCGCTTCATAAATCACGCCAATAACCCCCAGCGGTACGCGACGACGCTCAAGACGCAGGCCGCTGTCCAGTACGCTGCCATCGATTACCTGCCCCACCGGATCGGCGAGGTTACACACCTGGCGCACATCATCGGCAATGCCTTTCAGCCGTGCGGGCGTCAGTGCCAGACGGTCAAGCATCGCTTCGCCAAGGCCATTGGCACGCGCGTCAGCAACATCCTGGGCGTTAGCGTTGAGGATGATTTCGCTTTGTGCTTCCAGTTCATCGGCGATTTTTTCCAGCACGCGATTTTTTTCGCGGCTGGAGAGTTGCGCTAATTTATACGAGGCTTGCTTCGCGGCAATGCCCATTTGTTCCAGCATCAGCCTGCTCCTTAACGGGTAATCATGTCATCACGGTGAACGGCAACCGGGCCGTATTCATATCCCAGTATTGCATCAATTTCTTGCGAGTGGTGCCCGGCAATACGGCGTAATGCATCGCTGTTGTAACGACTGACGCCGTGGGCGATATCGCGACCTTCGAGGTTGCAAATGCGGATGACTTCACCACGCGAGAAATTGCCAGTCACGCTTTTAATGCCTTTCGGCAACAGGGAGCTGCCGCGTTCAAGAATGGCGGCAGTTGCCCCTTCATCTACCGTGATTTCACCCGCCGGCGGCGCACCGAAAATCCAGCGTTTACGGTTTTCAAGCGGAGTCGCCTGGGCATGGAACAGCGTACCGACGGAAATGCCTTCCATCACATCACCAATAACGCCCGGCTTGCTGCCCGCGGCAATAATGGTGTCGATACCCGCACGGCAAGCCACGTCAGCGGCCTGCAATTTGGTACTCATGCCGCCAGTTCCGAGGCCTGAAACGCTGTCACCGGCAATCGCGCGCAGTGCGTCATCAATGCCGTAAACATCTTTAATCAGTTCTGCCTGCGGATTGCTGCGCGGATCAGCGGTATACAAACCTTTTTGATCGGTCAGCAGCAACAGTTTATCGGCACCCGCCAGAATCGCCGCCAGCGCAGAAAGGTTATCGTTATCGCCGACCTTAATCTCTGCCGTAGCGACAGCATCGTTCTCATTGATTACCGGAACGATATTGTTATCGAGCAACGCACGCAGGGTGTCGCGGGCGTTCAGGAAGCGTTCACGGTCTTCCATATCAGCACGGGTCAGCAGCATCTGCCCGACGTGAATGCCATAAATCGAAAACAGCTGTTCCCACAGTTGAATCAGTCGACTCTGCCCTACCGCCGCCAGCAGTTGTTTCGAGGCGATAGTCGCTGGCAGTTCCGGGTACCCCAGGTGCTCACGTCCGGCGGCGATCGCGCCCGACGTCACAATAACAATCCGATGCCCGGCGGCATGTAACTGCGCGCACTGGCGAACAAGTTCAACGATATGGGCACGGTTCAGACGGCGCGATCCGCCTGTTAGCACACTGGTGCCGAGTTTTACCACCAGCGTCTGGCTGTCACTCATGATTCTCTGCCATTCAATTTTAGGAAAAATGATATCAAACGAACGTTTTAGCAGGACTGTCGTCGGTTGCCAACCATCTGCAAGCAAAGCATGGCGTTTTGTTGCGCGGGATCAGCAAGCCTAGCGGCAGTTGTTTACGCTTTTATTACAGATTTAATAAATTACCACATTTTAAGAATATTATTAATCTGTAATATATCTTTAACAATCTCAGGTTAAAAACTTTCCTGTTTTCAACGGGGCTCTCCCGCTGAATATTCGCGCGTTAATTAAAATCAGGAATGAAAATGAAAAAGAGCACTCTGGCATTAGTGGTGATGGGCATTGTGGCATCTGCATCCGTACAGGCCGCAGAAATATATAACAAAGACGGTAATAAACTGGATGTCTATGGCAAAGTTAAAGCCATGCATTATATGAGTGATAACGACAGTAAAGATGGCGACCAGAGTTATATCCGTTTTGGTTTTAAAGGCGAAACACAAATTAACGATCAACTGACTGGCTATGGCCGTTGGGAAGCGGAGTTTGCCGGAAATAAAGCGGAGAGTGATACTGCACAGCAAAAAACGCGTCTCGCTTTTGCCGGATTGAAGTATAAAGATTTGGGTTCTTTCGACTATGGCCGTAACCTGGGCGCGTTGTATGACGTGGAAGCCTGGACCGATATGTTCCCGGAATTTGGTGGCGACTCCTCGGCGCAGACCGACAACTTTATGACCAAACGCGCCAGCGGTCTGGCGACGTATCGGAACACCGACTTCTTCGGCGTTATCGATGGCCTGAACTTAACCCTGCAATATCAAGGGAAAAACGAAAACCGCGACGTTAAAAAGCAAAACGGCGATGGCTTCGGCACGTCATTGACATATGACTTTGGCGGCAGCGATTTCGCCATTAGTGGGGCCTATACCAACTCAGATCGCACCAACGAGCAGAACCTGCAAAGCCGTGGCACAGGCAAGCGTGCAGAAGCATGGGCAACAGGTCTGAAATACGATGCCAATAATATTTATCTGGCAACTTTTTATTCTGAAACACGCAAAATGACGCCAATAACTGGCGGCTTTGCCAATAAGACACAGAACTTTGAAGCGGTCGCTCAATACCAGTTTGACTTTGGTCTGCGTCCATCGCTGGGTTATGTCTTATCGAAAGGGAAAGATATTGAAGGTATCGGTGATGAAGATCTGGTCAATTATATCGATGTCGGGGCTACATATTATTTCAACAAAAATATGTCAGCGTTTGTTGATTATAAAATCAACCAACTGGATAGCGATAACAAATTGAATATTAATAATGATGATATTGTCGCGGTTGGCATGACCTATCAGTTTTAATGATTATTGCCGGATGTGATGCATCCGGCACATTTCACTCACGCCGTTAACTTCACCGGCTCGTCACGAAAATCATCCGCCGGTTCCAGCTTCAGATTCAGCGTCGTCAGCAGTTCACGCAGCTTCTCGTGAAACTCACGCAGGGTGTGCTCCAGTCGTTCAACCACTTCAGTGTCTTTTACCGGAACACTCTTCCAGTCGCCTGCTTTATCGAACAGACCAAACTGGTAACTGTAGGTAAAACGGGATTCCTGCGCTTCCAGCTCCATCCACCAGCCCCAGAATTCACGCACTTCCGGTGCCGGTTTCACGTTGACGCATACAGCCAGACAATCGAAAAAGAATCGATTATCTTCGCACTTACCTTCACGAATATACGGGCCTAGTGCGGTAAATTTTTTGATCAATCTACTCTTCGGGTGTCCACTCGGTAACGTCATTGCTATCTCCTGTTGTGATGCAACTGTTTTACCAAATTGGCAAAATTTAGCAAATTTTTAACACAAGCGTTTTTCGATCCAGCCGGTGATTTCCTGAAGACCTTTGTCAAAATTCCGATACACCGGGTTAAATGGGATCTCTAATAATTTACCGTCAGCAGATGATGAGGTGATTAAGCGTGAGTCCTCTTCCGGGCTGAACGGATCGTTCTTCCAGTAGCCTGATAACATTGGCGTTGGGCAGCGACGTCCCAGCAATCCTTGCACTTTTAATGAATAGCGATTCAGCTCCACGCGCAACGCGTCATCGGAAGCATCATGCATCCCCAAACGACTCGCCAGAACGTCAAGATACATTTCCGGCACCTGTTGCTGGCACTTAAAATCACTCAACAGGGTATGAACTACCGGACCAAGACAGGCAACCGCTTTCAGACGCGGCGATTCAAGGTATGCCAGACGCACGGCAACGTTAGCGCCGAAACGGAAACCAAAGGCCGCGACGCGAGTGTGATCCACCCACGGTACGTTAGGCAGCGCCTTTAAGACGTGCTGATGCAACAGGCTGGAGTCCTGGGTGAGCTTCCATTTTGAAGAAAAGCCCACCGACGGCATATCAATAGTCAGCATCGCAATGCCGCGCGGCGCAAAATAACGTTCATACAGGCTGTAATAGTCCGTCTGCATCGCATCCAGACCACCACACATTAATACTGTCGGGAACGGGCCATCGCCTTTCGGCATATGCAAAAAGCCGGTGATGGGCGCACCGCCGGGTACGGTAAACTCCATCTGCCGCATCGTGCCCGGCAGACGCTGGGCGGCCTCTTCATAGGCGCGGTTTGATAAAGCCTGCGCTTGCTCGGCCAGGTCATCTCCTTTCAGATGAGGATAGGCGGCAATGTTGTACAACGTAGCCGCATGCAGCCAGTGTCGACCACTGAGTTGCGGATCTTCTTCCGCACAGGCTTTTTGTTGCCACACCATCGCCTGGGTGGCCCACTCATAAATCCAGTTGCCACCACGGTAGCCAATCACGGTATCGTATAAATCATCATCGGTACGTTCAGCATCGCTCATCACAATACGTGCCTGGACGTCGAGGATTTCACGTGGGTCAATGCCGCGCCAGATCCACATCAGACGGTTAATCATGCGATACCAGTGAGGGATGGTTTTACCATCAAGAGCCGACTGCACAGGCGGTTGTGCGCCGTGATTAAAGCGGCGGACTAGCGTCGAGGTTTCAGGATGTTTAAAGCGGGGTTTGAACAGGGTTTCGCTCAGGTTTGCCTGTGTCATGGATGCAGCCTCCAGAATACTTACTGGAAACTATTGTAACCCGCCTGAAGTTAAAAAGAACAACGCCCGGCAGTGCCAGGCGTTGAAAAGATTAGCGACCGGAGATTGGCGGGACGAATACGACGCCCATATCCCACGGCTGTTCGATCCAGGTATCTTGCGGGATATCAACAACATAGTCATCAACCAGCGGACGACCAGCCGGTTTTGCGAAGATAGTCACAAAATGTGCTTTTGGATACATTTCACGAATCGCAACCGCAGTACCACCGGTATCCACCAGGTCATCAATAACGATGAAGCCTTCGCCATCGCCTTCTGCGCGTTTTAGCACTTTAAGCTCGCGCTGGTTGTCGTGATCGTAGCTGGAAATACAAACGGTATCGACATGACGAATACCCAGTTCACGCGCCAGTAACGCACCCGGTACCAGACCGCCACGGCTTACGGCAATAATGCCTTTCCATTGTTCAGAAGGCATCAGTCGGCTTGCGAGTTTACGTGCATGGATCTGCAACATGTCCCAGGTGACGATGTATTTTTCGCTCATGTGAAGTGTCCCAGCCTGTTTATCTACGGCTTAAAAAGTGTTCGAGGGGAAAATAGGTTGCGCGAGATTATAGAGATCTGGCGCACTAAAAACCAGTATTTCACATGAGTCCGCGTCTTTTTACGCACTGCCTCTCCCTGACGCGGGATAAAGTGGTATTCTCAAACATATCTCGCAAGCCTGTCTTGTGTTGACAACATTTTCTGCTAACCCTGTGACCTGCAATACTGTTTTGCGGGTGATCGACAAGGAGACTTAACGTGTCTGAACTGTCTCAATTATCTCCACAGCCGCTGTGGGATATTTTTGCCAAAATCTGTTCTATTCCTCACCCGTCCTATCATGAAGAGCAACTCGCTGAATACATTGTTGGTTGGGCAAAAGAGAAAGGTTTCCATGTCGAACGCGATCAGGTAGGTAATATCCTGATTCGTAAACCTGCTACCGCAGGTATGGAAAATCGTAAACCGGTCGTCTTACAGGCCCACCTCGATATGGTGCCGCAGAAAAATAACGACACCGTGCATGACTTCACGAAAGATCCTATCCAGCCTTATATTGATGGCGAATGGGTTAAAGCGCGCGGCACCACGCTGGGTGCAGATAACGGCATTGGTATGGCGTCTGCGCTGGCGGTTCTGGCTGACGAAAACGTGGTTCACGGCCCGCTGGAAGTGCTGCTGACCATGACCGAAGAAGCCGGTATGGACGGTGCGTTCGGCTTACAGAGCAACTGGTTGCAGGCTGATATTCTGATTAACACCGACTCCGAAGAAGAAGGTGAAATCTACATGGGTTGTGCGGGGGGTATCGACTTCACCTCCAACCTGCATTTAGATCGTGAAGCGGTTCCAGCTGGTTTTGAAACCTTCAAGTTAACCTTAAAAGGTCTGAAAGGCGGTCACTCCGGCGGTGAAATCCACGTTGGCCTGGGTAATGCTAACAAACTACTGGTGCGCTTCCTGGCGGGTCATGCGGAAGAACTGGATCTGCGCCTTATCGATTTCAACGGCGGCACACTGCGTAACGCCATCCCGCGTGAAGCCTTTGCGACCATTGCTGTCGCAGCTGATAAAGTCGACGTCCTGAAATCTCTGGTGAATACCTATCAGGAGATCCTGAAAAACGAGCTGGCAGAGAAAGAGAAAAATCTGGCCTTGTTGCTGGACTCTGTAGCGAACGATAAAGCTGCCCTGATTGCGAAATCTCGCGATACCTTTATTCGTCTGCTGAACGCCACCCCGAACGGTGTGATCCGCAATTCCGACGTGGCAAAAGGTGTGGTCGAAACCTCCCTGAACGTCGGTGTGGTGACCATGACTGACAATAACGTAGAAATTCACTGCCTGATCCGTTCACTGATCGACAGCGGTAAAGACTACGTGGTGAGCATGCTGGATTCGCTGGGTAAACTAGCTGGCGCGAAAACCGAAGCGAAAGGCGCATATCCTGGCTGGCAGCCGGACGCTAATTCTCCGGTGATGCATCTGGTACGTGAAACCTATCAGCGTCTGTTCAACAAAACACCGAACATCCAGATTATCCACGCGGGCCTGGAATGTGGTCTGTTCAAAAAACCGTATCCGGAAATGGACATGGTTTCTATCGGGCCAACTATCACCGGTCCACACTCTCCGGATGAGCAAGTTCACATCGAAAGCGTAGGTCATTACTGGACACTGCTGACTGAACTGCTGAAAGAAATTCCGGCGAAGTAATTATTTGATTTGCTGCCGGATGGCGTTTAATCGCCTTCCGGCAGTTTCATCCTTCATTATCCTTCGATAAAAGCCATCCCTGTAAATGTCCGTCTCGGGTTGCCACGTTCAATCTGGTGATGGAACATTCGCCGCTGCGATTTCAGCACCGCGCTATTTTCCTGTTGCTGCTGCTCCAGCTTCCAGGCAATCAGCAATCGTGCCAGCCGCTTGTTAGCATGCTGACTACGCTCTGACTGAACCTTCACGCTAATACCGGATGCCAAATGCGTGGCGCGTACCGCCGAGTCGGTTTTATTGACATGTTGACCGCCCGGCCCCGACGAACGCAACGTCTCATAACGGATTGCATCCGATTGTTCCTGCTCATCAGCGGTAAAACGCCCAATGCCCAGAAACCAGTTTTTGCGCCCATGATGAGGCCGATACGGACTCGGACAAATCCACTGAATAGTGCCGCACCAGCTTTCGCTTAATGCCCATGCGTTATCGCCATCCAGAGAAACCAGAGCTGAACGCAGCGTGTCAGAGTAGCGGCCCGTTTCTGTTTCCAACACCGTTACCGCGACGTCTTGTCGGGCAGCTTCTTTAATTAGCCTGTCCAGCGCCTTTTTCACTGCGAGACAACATTCTTCCGGCCCCTGCGCTGAGGAGAGTTGTAGCAAGATCATCCTTTTTTCCCTCCACTGTTTTTGAGCGTTAGCACCGGACGCAGCCGCGCGACAGGAATAATTAAACCGGCCTGCACCAGACATTGCACCACGCTTTCAGCCGATTTATAGGCTTGTGGCGCTTCTTCAAAGATGAGTTGTTTATCGCGACAAATTACCCGACTGCCAAGTTCAGTACGCGAGAGTTGCGTCGCCGTGTATTTCGCTGCCAGACGCCCTTTACACTCGGTGCGCCCCCATTTACGCCCTGCCCCATGCGCCAGCGAGTGGAGCGTTTTTTCGTTCGCAACAGGCTGTACAATCCAGGAGTAATCACCACGTGAACCGGGAATAATCACCAGACCGTTGTCATCCGGCGTGGCACCTTTACGATGCAACCAGCCCTGTTGATCGCCGATTTGACACGCGCTAACAAAGTTATGCGCCACATCCAGAACCGGACTTCCCGTGGCCTTAACTTGTTGCATTATGCGCAAAGCGATCATCTGGCGATTAATACACGCAAACGCCAGCGCATCGTCATGTTCCGCAATATACCGTAGCGCGTCGTCACTGCCTTGAGGCAAACCATGATGCGAGAACGAGGCAATATGCCGCTGTAAAATAGACTGCCCCACCCCCCGCGAGCCGCTATGAACCAACAGTTGCAGATGTTGTGCATCCAGACCTGCCAGTGCAAACAGTTCAGCGTTGATGATTTGATCAACTTGTTGCAGTTCAGCGAAATGATTGCCGCCACCGATAGAGCCAAGCGAGCTGCGCCACGGATGCTGTGCAAATGCTGACGGCAGGTTTTCCTCCAGCCAGCTTTCTTCAGCAACGTCATCCAGATCTGATAATCGCTTTTCAAACTTATCGGCGTTGTATTTGCGAGTGAGAATATCTGTTTGCCATAGCGCCATACCGCAGCCGATATCATTGCCGACCAGTGCCGGATAAAAACGACCAACAGAGAAGAACGCTGCGCCAATCGGATAGCCGCGTCCGGGATGTAAATCTGGCATCCCCACTACGCGCTGCATGTTGGGTAAATTTGCCGTGGTGTGTAATTGTTGGATCGCTAAACTCTCGATCCACAGGTCATCAGATGCGATGGTAAATACCGCATCGGATAAGGGACGAATATAATTGCCCATATACCATTCCGTAAATAGACTCGTCATACTTCAAGTTGCATGTGTTGCGACTTGAATTATTGAGAGTAACAATTAAAAAATCAGGAAATGGCAGACGAATCCAGGGCAAGAAAAAAAGAATTAATCCTGGAAAGGTCTGCAAAGAGTCATTGATAAAGGATTTGTCATGATTTACCTCCTTGCAGTTTGTGGAATAAGAAAACGCGCACATACTAGGCTTGCGTTATTTTCATTGCAAGCTGGATTTAATGTTGCTGTTTATAACGCATATAAAAATTAATAAACCACTCTCCCCGACATTCAACGCGTTGCTGCTTAACTGTCTGAAAACCATAACGTTCAAAAAAGGGTTTTGCGGTTATGCTTGCGTCCACCGTAAGTTCGGATTCAGACTTAATCAAAGGTTTTAACAAAGCGCTGGCAACCCCACGGCGGGTGTATTCAGGGTCAACAAATAACATATCGATATAGTGTTCAACGCAGGTAATAAAGCCGACCAGTTTTGCATTAATGACTGCAACCCGCACTTGTGATTTCGCGAGTTTCTCCTTCCAGCGAGATTCGTCAATCTGCGCCCAGGCGGCAATTTGTTGTGGTGAATAATGCTGACTGGCAGTCATCGTAACCGCTCTAATGAAAATAGCGCATAGTTGCTGAAAATCGCCAGGCTGATAGTCTCTTATTTGTATGTTATTCATAATCCCAGCACCAGTTGTCTTTCCATTTGCGGGTCAAGCAACGTCACATGCAGCCCCACCAGTCGCACACCGCGCCCGCCGCGGCGTTCATCCCAGGTTTTACGCGCGGTGGCGATTAAGTCAGCTTTATTCAGCCGCGGCCAGACGTGCTCCTGAGTGGTTTGCTGAAAATCGTCGAACTTTAATTTCACCCCCTGGCGGGCAATCAGTAAATCAGGTTTTACCTTTGCCAGACGGCGTTCAAGTTCCGGATACAGCCGCTCGATAATCGCTTCACATTCAGACCAGTGGTGGATATCTTCCGCCATCGTGCGTTCCACGCCGACGGATTTTCGCAACCGTTCGCTGTTAACGTCGCGCTCGTCAATCCCCTGACTACGCTCCCACAAAATGCGGCCAAATTTGCCAAAGCGTTTAAGCAGTATCACCAGATCACACTTTTGTACATCACCGCAGGTCCGCAGCCCCATCGCTTCCAGTTTTGCCGCCGAGACTTTGCCGACGCCGGGGATTTTTGCCAGCGGTAAGGTTTGTAAAAATGCCGGAACTTCTGCCGGCGTAATCACAAACTGACCGTTGGGTTTATTCATGTCGGAGGCGATTTTGGCGAGAAACTTTACTGGTGCCACGCCCGCAGACGCTGTCAGTTGCAGCTCGCTGAAAATCGTCTGGCGGATTTCCTGGGCGATGAGGGTCGCAGAACCGTGGCAATGGACGCTATCGGTGACGTCGAGATAAGCCTCATCCAGTGACAATGGTTCAATACGCGAGGTGTAGCGCGAGAAGATTTCACGGATATGATTTGAGGCTTCTTTGTAGGCGTCAAAGCGCCCCGGAAGCAAGGTGAGATGCGGGCATAATTTGAGCGCCATCCCTGTCGGCATAGCGCTACGTACGCCAAATTTACGCGCGGGATAATTGGCGGTGCTGATCACCCCCCGACGTTCGCGGCTGCCGCCAATAGCAATAGGGATATCGCGCAGGGCGGGATTGTCGCGCATCTCCACCGCTGCGAAAAAGCAGTCCATATCCACATGAATGATTTTACGCATTACTCACCTCTCAACACTGGTAAAGTATACAGTGATTTCAGGGTTTGAGAAATGCGTAAAGATTCAGCATTTAACGCGTTCGCTGCGAAAGCACCTGCTGCTTATCCAGCTTTTGCACCAGCGGCTGCACCACTTTATCCCCATGCTGACCAAAGTATTGATACAGCGTATCGGACGCACTTTTGGTCAGCACCATAATCTCAATGCGCCGGTTGCCCGCGCTTTGCGGATTTTTGGAATCCAGCAGCATCTGGTCCGCCATTGCGCTTACCTGCATCACTTTATCTTCCGGCATTCCGGCCTCTTCCAGCACCCGACGAGCCGAAAGCGCGCGGTCACCCGAAAGGTTCCAGTTGTTGTAGATATTGTTTTTGTAAGCCATCGCATCGGTATGCCCGGTAATAATAATTTTGTTATCGAGCGAGTCGAAAACTGGCGCGAGCTCCACCAGCAGCGTTTTAAAGAACGGCATAATCTGCGCGCTGCCGCGTTCGAACATATTGCGATTCTGGTCGTCTTTAATCAGCACGCGTAATCCCTGGGGAACAATCTCCATCTCCAGATTCGCTTCCATATGCGCATCACGGGCAATGGTGGTGATACTGGTTGCCAGCTCGCCAAGCTCGGTGGCGGATTTCTTCTTCAGCAGCGCCGTTTTCTCATTCACATCACGCGCTTTTTTCTCCGTTTCTTCCGGCACCGCCACGGTGGCAGGTTTTGGCGGATGAGACGGGCTGATTTTATTTAACGGCGACAGCCCACCACCGTTAAAAATCGACTGCCCGTGCAGCGCGGCGATAATGCTTTCACGCTCGGATTTACTGACGCTGTTGACAATCCACAGGGTCATAAACAGCGCCATCATTGCCAAAGTAAAGTCGGCGAACGCCACCTTCCACGCCCCGCCATGATGCCCGGCATGATTCTTTTTGATCTGCCGCCGGACGATGGTGGTTTTTGCCCCACGCTCGCGGCGGTTGCCCGTCTTTCTCATGCTTATTCTTGCTCCAGCATCGCATTCACCCACGCGTCGAGGTTGGCGAAGGTCGGTTTGGACGCCAGATGCAGCAGCTTACGCCCGGCATCCACCGCCAGCAGCGTCGGTTTGCCGCCTGCCTGCGCCACCAGCACAGTGCGCACGCATTCCAGCAAAGAATGTTCTGCCCGCGCCTGTTGTTCCATGGCGTTGGCGAGCGGGTCCATCAGGCAGTAGCAGATAAAGACGCCTAAAAACGTCCCCACCAGCGCTGCCGCCACTTTCAGGCCGATCAGGGCAATAGAGCCGTCAATCGACTGCATGGTGATGATGATCCCCAGCACTGCTGCACAAATACCAAATCCCGGCATCGCTTCGGCGGTACGTTGCAGCGAGCGCGACGGCGTGAGCAGCGACTCTTCCGCAGTGTCCAGTTCCTGATCGAGAATGCCTTCCAGTTCATGGGCGTCGATTTTACCCATCGCCATCAGGCGAAAGTTATCGGCAATAAAGGTCACCAGCCGCTTCTGGGTTAACACCAGCGGATATTTCTGGAAAATGGTGCTCTCTTCCGGTTGCTCAATATGTTGATCCAGCATGCGCAGACCACCGTTTTGCACCATTTCGAGCAACTCATACAGGCACATTAATAGCTGACGCTGAAACTCCGGCCCGAGCTGTTTTTTACTGATCACGCCTTTAATTTGATGGGCAATCTCTTTCAGCACATGTTTCGGGTTACCAATAATCATCGCCCCGAAACCGGCACCCAAAATAATGATCATTTCCGCCGGTTGCCAGATAGCCACTAATTGCCCGCCCGCTTCAAAATAACCGCCAAATACGCAGCCGAGCACCACCAGTAAACCTAATATTTTTTGCATGATTTCTTCACTTTAATTCGGATAGACAAAATCACGAATTTTCTGCGCGATCTGTTTATTCAGTTGACAAATTCGGGCCTCGGTTAGCCCTAATACCAGCGCAATCTCTTTGAGATTCATCTCATGCTGGTAATACATGGAGAGGATCAGTTGCTCTTTTTCGCTTAATTGTGAAAGCGCCTGTTGCAACATTTGCTGGGTGACAAACTGATCTTCCAGCTCCCTGCCAGCAAGCAGAATGCCAGGCCCTTCGCCGTTCAGCAGTTCGTCCAGGCTGGCGAGCGTTTCCGCCCCTTCCAGTTGCTGATATTCGAGATAATCTTCATGCGAGATCCCTTCCACGGCCAGTTCTGACCACTCCGGTTCGTGCCCCAGTTTTTTGCGCGTTTCGCGAATCAGATCTTTCATCTGATGATATTTCTGTCGCAGCTGGCGCGGTCGCCAGTCGAGAGCGCGCAGCTCATCCAGGATCGCGCCGCGAATACGGTGCACAGCATAGCCCGCAAAACCTTCGTCCGGCAGCCCGTAGCGGCGGATGGCATTAAGCAGCCCCATTAACGCCGTTTGTTCCATATCCTGACGATCAATAATGCAATTACACTGCGGGGCAAGTTGCCGCACCACTTTACGCACCAACGGTAAATAGGCCTGCAAGTAGTGGCTCTCCTGCTGCGGGGTTAATACCGGCGCGGCAGCAAATTCTTCTGACTCGAATACATCCTGTAGCATGTTTATATCCGCCTGGTGATTACTGGAAGACCACTTTTTTCACCAGCAAATCCTTATACGGTGCGCTCATTTTGCGACGCTGAAGATCTTTCTTTAACGCGTCAGAAATGAGTTTGCGGATGGCGGATATTTTCATGCCACGCAAATCTTCAAATTTCATTTCCGTCAGGCATTCAACCGCAATACTTTGATACAGCGGCTCCTGATGTTTTATTTTTTCCGCTTCTTTGTCACTGGCGACCACCATCACTAATTCCGCCGACAAATAATGGTCCGCGCCGTTATTGTCATGCAGCGTGACAATGGTTTCCGGCAACGTCACAAACACGCTTTTGCTCTCATCCAGGGTTTCCACCGTTTCCGTCTGCGCGGCGGCAGTCGGTTTTCCTTTTCCGGCATAATGATGCCAGACACCCCATCCAGCTCCGGCCCCCACCACCAACGCCAGAACGGCGCTGACCACGCCCGCCACCACGATTTTCTTCATATTGCCTTTACACTTTGATCAAAACGGATTCGTTCTGTTGAAATTGAGGCGCATCATCAAGCTGTAAGGCAGCACTCACCTCTTCCTGCTGATGGCCCGACTGTTGTTGTTGCTGCGACTGCCCTTCGGAGGAAACCTGTACGTTCACCTCCATAAAATTTTGCGCCGTCAGATGCTGGCGGAGATCGTCGCTAAACTGCTGTAACGCGCGGCAAACTTCACTTTGGTTCGCGCCGATGTGCACCATCAGTTTGCCGTTGTCGAGTTGTACGGCGATCTCGAGCTTGCCAAGCGACGGTGGATCGAGACGGATGGTGGAGATCTGCTGTTGTTTGTTGAGCTGAAAGTGGATCTGATCTTTCAACAGCGTCGTCAGTTTTTCGCCCAGTTCATCCATCGAAAGCGTGGCTGGTTTGGCGACAATCTCCTGATGATCGCTGACCAGCTCCGGCGTCTTAACCTGCAACACCGCACGCGCAATAACTGGTTCGCTGTCCGGCACTTTTTCCGTTTTACGCTCGACCTGCGGGCGCGCGGTCACACGGGTTAGTTCAGGTTTCGGGCGAGCTGGCTGTGTTGAGACGCGCGGCTGCGTCGGCGCAATGGCATGTAAATCTTCACTGGCGTAAGTCGCTAATCTGGCCTGCTGTTCGGGCTTCGCCTGCGGCAACTGACTGATCAGTTCCTGCAACTGCGGCGGCAACGGCGTGAGTTCCTGCTGTTGCGTCGGGCGTTGCGGCGCGTTTTGCACCACCGCTTTCGTCAATTGCTGGATAACCGGCGATGTTGCGACGTTTCGCGGCTGCGGCGTGTCCTGATGCGGCGCGGCAGGTTGCGGAAGTAACAGCGCCATTAGCGCCTGCATCGCCACCGGATCGTTCTCCTGCGGGCGCGTCGCTTGTTGCTGACTGGTTTTAGCGCTATGAACGCGCTCCGCCACCGCCGCGACCGCCATTTTCGGCAGGGTAAACGCGGGCGCGTTTTCACCGCTCACCGGCGGTAAAATATCCGCCTTCAACGAAGCGGTTTCCGCAAGCGTTCCGAGCGTGGCAAGCAATGCCGGATTCATGACTTCTCCGAAAGTAAATTAACAATTGAGTAGGCGAGCACACCTTCCTGATGCCGCTGATGCTGTTCCATACGCGCCTTCAACACTTCTGCGCGCTGCTCGCGCCGTTTAATCAGGGCATTAAACGCGCCGTACAGTCGCGCCTTCACCGCACACAACTGCGCCGCGTCGGTTTCCGCCGCCGCGTAATCGTGAAACTGGCGTATCAACTGCTGATGCAGTGCTGGAAGGCGTCGCCAGCGTTGCTTGTCGAGAGCTTCATTCATCGCCTCGACCAGTGCGAAAAGTTGCCTGCGTTGTTTTTCCATCGTCTTAACCCAGCTTGCCCGAAAGCCCTTCCCAGCCTTCGCGCAGGTTGCTTAAGATCAGCATCACTTCATCGATTTTCTCTGCCGACAGTTCGCCGCTGGCCTCATACAATCGGTAAACGCAGTGGTCATAGAGTCGCGAAAGGTTGACCACCAGCTCGCCGCCAGTTTCAAACTCCAGCGAACTGGTGAGCGCATTGAGAATGTCGATGCATTTATTGATGCTCTGGGCTTTCTTCTCGAAACGCCGCCCTTCAATATGGCTTTTGGCGCGTTCCAGTTCGTCCATCAGGCCAGAAAACAGCACCAGCACCAGTTCCAGAGGCGATGCCGCCGCAGTACGCGCCGCGAGATCGATCTCTTTATATTGCGAATAGCCGTCCTGTACTTGGTACATCTTTAGGGATATTCCTTCTGAGTTACGCGAATGCCGCCATGCTGGCTTTCATGGTGTACACCTCGACCAGCGTGTTGGTGTACTCCTCGAGATAACGGTCGTAGTTGGCGTTATAGGTATCAGTAAGCTGATCGCCTTCGTCCTGAATTTTGCTCATCTGATCGTCAATGTTCTGCTGGCGCAGGGTGATGATGCCGTTGCTGGAGTCCGTGTAGGTGTTAATAAGGTCGTCCATCTGCGCCACCATGCTGTTGTCGCCAACGAAAATAGAGGTCAGACCGTCAGGATTTTTCGCCATTTCGTCGTTGAACTGGTCGGAGTCAATCTGTAAGTGGCCGTGAGAATCGAGGGTGATGCCATAGTCAACAATCGACACGCCGTTGTAGCTGGCATGGGCGATGTCATCGAGCTGGTTCGCCAGTGAACTGAGTCCGGCGTCGCCTGCAAATACCCCGGCGCTGGTACTGTCATCACCGTGGGTGGTTAGCGAATCAACCGTATCAATCAAGGTGTTATAGGCATCGACAAAGGTCTGTACTTTCTCCTGGCTGGCGCTGGAATCTTCGCTGATGTTAAAGGTAGTGAGATCGCTGTCAGAATCGCTGACTTCGGTGAAAGTCATGGTGACACCGGGGATCACATCATCAAACGTATTGCTGCTGTTGGTGATCTCAGGCCCCGTGGCGCTGCCAAGATGAATAATCGCGTCCTGAGCGGAGGAAACATCCGTGGCAACGGGCGCGCTGGTGCTATCGTTGCTGGCATCATGCCCCGTTACGCTCACCGAAAACGCGCTCTGCGCCCCGGTGCTATCCGAGGTGAGCATAATCGTTGTGGTGCCGTCGGTTTTTACCAGCGCCGCCGACACGCCCGGATTATCATCGGAGTCGTTAATCGCATTCACCAGTTCACTGGCGTCGATAAAACCGTCGCCGTCACCATTCTGATCTGCCGCCGACAGATCGATATCCATGGTGCTGTCGCCCATCGTCAGTTCAAAAGTGCCGGTGGCGGAAAAGGCGTCGTCGCCCATACTGAACGTGGTTTGCTGCCCCTGTGCCAGTTGCTCAACGAAAAATGAGTAGCTTCCCGCCTGCGCCTGGGAATTGGCGGAAACGGTCGCCGAGTCATTATTGCTGGTGGCGGCAAACGTCACCGGGCCGTCGGTATCGCTGTTCAGCGCGTCAACGGCGCTCTGAAAATCGCTCAACGCTGAACTGAGCGAATCCAGGCCGCTGCTTTCAGCATCCAGCTCTGTTTGCTTCTCCTGCAAGTTTGCCGCCTGAGTGGCGACATCCGCATACGCGATTTCTTGCGCAATGGTTCTTGGGTTGATCATTGATGACTCCGGATAACGATGTCAGGTTATTGGCAAAAGGCGTGCCAATATTTTTTATGTGAATAATCAATAGATTAAAAAACAGGCGGAAATGGCGTTTCCGGTCTGGCGGAAAAAAGCCTGCCGCAGAAAGCACAACACCGCCCGCAGGCGGTGTTGTTCGTAGGCCGAATAAGGCGTTTACGCCGCATCCGGCAAGTCCGCCATTACTGCAGCAGGCTGGAAACCATGCTGGACATGCTGTTGGACTGTTTCAGCATGGTGATGCCAGTCTGCATCAGCACCTGCTGTTTGGTCATATTGGACGCTTCCGTCGCGTAGTCGGTATCCATAATGTTACCGATAGCGACTTCGGTGTTGTCCTGCATACTGGTCAGGTTGTTGGCGGTGTCGTTCAGACGGTTGATAGACGCACCCAGCTTGGACTGGATCTGCGAAACGTCATCCATCGCGGTAGAGATGCTGGTGATCATCTGGTTAGCCGAGCCAGACGCGGTCAGCTCAGTACCGCCAGAAACACCTGCAGTACCCGTGGTGTCTGCCTGATCCGCGCTAAAGGAGTTGCTGATAGCAGAAAGATCGGTCACCAGCGTGTTCAGTTGGCTGGAGATGTTCACGGTCATGGTGTCGGAAGATTCCGCGCCCACCTGGAAAGTTACCGCGCTCTGGAACAGACCGTCAGTACCGGTGTTGCTGGTACCGGAAACACCGAACAGGTTGGTGCCGCCGTAAGTGGTGTTTTGCAGCATGTCAGACATCTGCTGACCCAGTTCGTCGTATTCGTCCTGCATCGCCTGCAGATCGTCGTCGCTGTAGGTGCCGTTCGCTGCCTGAGTTGACAGGTCTTTCATACGACCCAGCACATCAGACATTTCATCGAACATACTATCGGCGGTTTGCAGCATCGCGGTTGCGTCATTGATGTTGCTCAGCGCCACGCCCATACCGCTGGACTGTGCTGTCAGACGGTTAGCAATTTGTTTGCCTGCGGCGTCATCGGCAGAAGAGTTAATCCGGTTACCTGTCGCCAGGCGTTCCATAGATGTAGACAAAGAAGAGCTGCTTTTGCTGATTGCATTAACGGCGGCCATTGAGGCGTTATTGGTGTTAATAGATAACATGATACTGCTCCTTGGGATTAATCGTTTTCGTTTCGATACCCTGTAAAAACGACACCTAAGGAGCAAACTTAAAACCGCCGTTAAAAAAATTTCACTGCGATTTATCTGATGCCACTTTTAGCTAAAAAAAGCAGAGTTTAAATTCAGATAAAAAGATTATTAGCAATATCTGCCACATGGCCAGGTATCAAAATATGTCTTTATCAAACGCTTGATATAGTTAAGATTACCATCAATTAACGCGTTTTCTTCTCAATGTACTGATGCCAAAATTTACATTGCGTTGCAAATAGTACACATTTGGCTATTGTACCAGTCCTGTCATTTCGTTACATTTCCACGCCATATAGTGATTAAGAATAATCCTATTACCATAAAATATTAGTTATCACGCAGAAAAATCATCTTCTCAGGGACGTATAAGACTGTGCTTTATGCAAAGCACTATCAGGAAACATTTATCCCTTGCTAAGGTAAACTCAACTATGAGTATTATTATCAACAACTGGCGGATGGACCCGTCGCTTAATGCCTTAATACATTGCGAAACGGGTGAAACACGTCGTCTCGGCGAATACCATTTTATTTTGCTGGAAACATTAGCAAAAAATGCCGATGTGGTTTTATCGCGATCTTATTTATGTGCCGAAGTATGGAAGAACCGCATTGTCGGCGGAAACAGCCTGCCGACGGCGATCCATGCGTTGCGCGTTGCTATCGATGATGATGGCAAACAACAGAACATTATTAAAACAATTCCGAAGAAAGGTTACTTATGCAATAAAGAGTATGTGTCTTTGCCGGACTCATCGCCTGCAAAAAAACTGATTATTACCGACCAGATACAGGAAACAGTACCAGAAGAGATATCTTCTACAACACCGCCTGTGACTGTTAGAAAAAAACATAAAGTAATAATGGGGCTAGCGTTAGCCGCGGCTGTTATATTTATTGGCTCGACCGTGGGGTATTCACACTTGAAAAGTACACCTGATGCCCCGCAACTGGTAAAAGAGTCAATTAACAGTCCAAGAATAAAAATATTTCACCTTAGTTCTGGAAAAGAAAATAATTCCGTACCGTTACTGTCACAAACCCTCGCACCAGGGAAAGACAAACTTGATAATTTATTGTCAGCGCATAATATGACAATGACAACCTATTATAAATATGTTCGTAACCGACTGGAAAGTGATATTGTTCTGCGCAACCAGTGCAATGGTAGCTGGCAATTAACTTTTAATGTGGAAGGCTGGCAGAACAGCGATATTAATAGCGCGATGTATCAGAATTTAGAGAAGTTGTTAAATACTTTGCAGAAATGCTGATGAGTGCCAATATATGCCGGATGCGACGCTAAACGCGTCTTATCCGGCTGATAATTACCCCAATAAATTCCTCACCGTCTGGCTGGAAATTCGCGCCTGACCATTCACCGCCTGCAATAAAACCTGATAGTTATGATTCGCGCTATCCAGCACGCCGCCGAGGTTTTCCGACGCCTGCACCGCGTTTTCCGTTTGCGGGAAGCGCGACATGCCGTCGATCAACTGCCGCGCCTTTTCCTGCTGTACCGCCATCTGCGCACGCTGCTGATTAATGCTTTCTAACGTCTGAGAAATTCCCGCACCGCCCTGTTGCAGGCTTTGAGCTAAACGGTCTGCCTCAGACGGCTCGGCAAAAGTTTTCAGCGGCATAAACGCCGACTTATCACCATCGGTGCGCACGCTTAAGGTGCGCTCGATATGAGGCCACTGTTTTTCAGTGGTGGAGAAACTGATGCCATCCGCTTGCTGATGTACCTGCACGCCCACGCGGCGCAGGGCGTTGGTCAGCCGCGTCTGATACTGCGCGGCGCTGTCATCCTCAGACAGCATCACCGCCGAAAGCTGAGTCTGCCGCCCGTCAGAGACGCTGAACATGCGCGTTCCCGGCGTGGGATTGTGTACCAGATTCGCCAGATCCGGCGAGTGAAAGGTCACCCGCGCTTCGCCCTGCAACACCGGCTGCAACTGGCGGTCCACCGCACCGCCGGAAAGCGCGGTGCGTTTGTCCAGCATCTGCATCAGCGCCGTATTCTGCGCCTGCCCGCCTTTACGCTGGCTGTGACGATAGTCGAGCAACTGCTGCTCCAGTTGCCCGAGATAATGATCCGCCTGCTGCAACGTGGTGAGCTGGTCGTTAAGCTGCACGCTGTAACGCTGCGGGCGAGTGGTAATCAGCGGCGAGGCCGGATATTCACTCGCCGTCGCCGGGAGTTTTTGCCGCACCGCCTGAGTGGGCGCAACGGTTGACGACGATACCGCAGCGCTATGCGCGCCGCCGGTGGCGAGTGACGAAGATGTAAGTCCGACCTGCATACTGTTCCTGAAAGAGTTAGAGAACGCTGAACAAATTCAACTCACTCACTTTCGAGTAAGTCTTGAGGGTAGCTTCCATTGCCACTTCCAGTCCGGTAAAGGTGATCGACGCCGGGCCGTAATCGAGATCCTGTAATGAACCAATCAACTCATCATTAGAAGTAGAGATATCGGTCTGCGCATCGCTCAACATCGACATGGTGTTCTGCGTCTCGCCGAGCGACGCGATCGAGGCGTTGAGGTCGTCCGAGGCGGTATCCACCACATCAACGGCGTTCTGAATATCGCTCTGCACCTGCGGATCGGCGGGGTCAGCGTTGGGGTCTTGCAACTCCTGAGAGAGCGAATTCAGCGTGTTGAGCACGTCTAAATTGCTACCGAAGAAATCGCTCGCCGCCACGTTGGTATCCACTTCTACGCCGTTCGACACCGTGGTCTGGCGGTGGTCGCTGTTGCCCTGGTAGCTGTAGCTGTCGGTGACGCCATCGCCGTCATTGTCCACCGCCACAATCGGCGGCTGATCGTTGATGGTGCCGCCAAACACGTAGTGCCCGTCTTCGTCCTGATAATTGAGCGCCGCGACCATCGATTCGGTGAGCGACTCAATATCCTGCCCGAGGCTTGCGAGCGAATCGGCGGTATTGGTGCCGTTCGCCGCTTCCAGCAGGTCGTCACGCACCGCCAGCAGGCTGTTGTTGACGCCATCGAGAATCGACTCCTGCTGGCTTAAGCCCGCCGACGCGGAGTCGATATTGCTCTGATACTGCTCAATCGCCGACTGCTGGCGGTTTAACTGGGTGATTCGCGTGGCGGCGATCGGGTCATCTGACGGCTGCAAAATCTGCTTGCCGGTTGCCATCTGCTCGACAACATGCGCCAGATCGCCAGAGAGATTATTAAAACTTTGCGTCATCGAGACGTAGGTTTGTTGGGTAGTTACTCGCATTTTCGCGCTCCCGCTTAGCTGCACATTTCCAGCACCGAATCGAAAATCTCGGCCCCGGCGGAAATGACTTTCAGATTGGCTTCATAAATTTGTTGATAGGTGATCAGGTTAACCGCCTCTTCGTCCATGCTGACGCCGCTGACGCTGCTCTGCTGATTTTGCGCTGCGGAATAGACATTGGACGCGGCATCGACTTCCGTCTGGTTTTGCTGACTGTAAATGCCGATATTGCTGATGATTGACGAGCACGCCTGCCCGACCGTCACGCTGCCGAGGTTGGCTATTTCCAGCGGTTCGGTGGAGATATTGATCAGCGCCTGCAGGTTGTCGCTGTTGCCGCTTTCGTCCGGCGAACTGGAGAACGCCAGCTCGTCGGCGGTGATATCCGGGTTGACGGTCAGCGGGCCATCGGCATTGCTGGCGTCATAGATAAACAGCGGCTCGCCGGGGTTACCGTTGAGGTCATAGCCCTGCGCCAGTTGATTGTTGACCGCATCGGCGAACTGCGACGCCATGCTGTTGATGGTGTCGGTCAGCGGCGTCAGCACATCGTTTTGATAATCAAACAGTGCGCCTAATGAACCGCCGGTGTCGGTGGTCATCGTCGAGGTGGTGCCAGCGAAGGTCAGCGACATGGTCGACGTGCCATCGGCGTTGGTTTCCAGCGCGATGGTCGAACTTTGCTGCCCGCTCACCAGCGGCTGACCGTTTTTCAGGGTAACGTTGTAGTTGCCCTGGTCGTCGATATTGACCTGCACATCCATCATCCCGCTCAGTTCTTCCACCATCTGGTCGCGGGCGTCGTACAGCGCGGAGGCGTTATCGCCATTGGCTTCAGCCTGAGCGATTTGCTGGTTATAGCTGGCGATGCCGCTGGTGAGCGTATTGATTTGCGACACCATCGCCTGCTGCTGGCTGATGATTTCCGTGCTTTGCGAGTCGATGTAATCCAGCGTGTTATCAATACGCAACGACAGCGCCCCGGCTTCACTGATCACCTGCTCGCGCAGGGCGGAATCATCGGGGCTGGTGGTTGCTTCGTTAAGGGCGGCGAAGAAGTTATCGAAGCCGCCGCTCAGGCTGCTGTTATCGTCGCTCAGTACCGCTTCCAGTTGGCTGAGATACCCCTGCTGGGTGCTGTAATAGCCGTAATCGCTGGCGGCATACCACACCTGATTCACCTGATACTGGTTGGAGACGCGGCGAATGCTGTCGACCTGTACGCCGTTACCGGCGCTGTTCGGCGAACCGCCGCTGGCACCGATGGTGCTGATCTCCGCCACCTGACGGGTGTAGCCCGTGGTCATGGCGTTGGCGGTGTTTTGCGCCGTGACGTTAAGCTCCACCTGCGCGGTTGATGCACCGCTGTAGCCGATGTTAATCATGTCCATGTTGGATCCTTACCGGTAAATCGTGCCGGTTAAAAGCGGCGTAAAGTTGGGGATTCTTAAGTTCCGTAAACCGGGTGCCGAACGCCGGATGCGGCGTGGACGCCTTATCCGGCTTACATACGGGCGACTCGTAGGCCTGATAAGACGCGCCAGCGTCGCATCAGGCATCGTGCACCGAACGCCGAAGCTCATTTATGCTTCGGCGACAACTGCTTCACAATCATCGCCGCAATGCCAATCCCGTGCTGCTGCGCCAGGGTGTTACACAACTCATCGTCATAAAACCCCTGCATCATGCGCACCGAATCGCTGTTAAACGGGTTATCTTTTGAATCAAACAACTCGTTGGTTTTCCGCATCTCTTTCAGCATGTTGCGTAAAAAAATCGCCTCAAACTGTTCGGCGGCCTGCTTGATATCATTGGCCTGAACCTTCGGCCCCATTAACGCGTCGCTGCCGTCAATCCCGCCGCTGGCGTTCACTTTCATCAGATCACCTCCAGGTCGGCATCCAGCGCGCCCGCCTCATGCAGCGCCTGCAAAATCGACATAATGTCGTCCGGCGTCGCGCCTAAACTGTTCAGCGCATTGACGAGCGTTTTCAGGCTGCTCGACTCCGGCAAACTCACCACGCCCGGACGTGCATGATTCACCGCGATATTGCTCTGCGGCGTAACCGCCGTGCGCCCACCCGCAAAGGCATTCGGCTGGCTAACTTTGCTGGTTTCGTTAATCGAAACGGTCAGGCTGCCGTGCGACACCGCCGCCGCGTGTAGCGCAACGCCATCGCCCATTACCACCGTGCCGGTACGCGAGTTAAACACCACGCGAGCGCGGATTTTCTCCGCCTGCACCTGCACATCGTCCAGTTGCGACATAAATGCCACCCGCGCGCCGGGGCTGGTGGGCGCGCGCACGGTAACGTTGGTGGAACTCTGCGCGGTGGCAATACCGCCAAACGAGGCGTTGATCGCCGCCGCAATGTTGTTGGCGTCTTTAAACGACGGGCGTTTCAGGTTGAGGGTGATGGTATCGCCCATCTGAAAATCGCTGGGGATCTCGCGCTCCACCGTTGCGCCGTTAGGAATTAACCCGGCGGTTGGCGTATTAACCGTTACGCTGGAACCGCTGGCCCCGGTGGCGTTCATCCCGCCCACCACCACGCTGCCCTGTGCCAGGGCGTAAACTTCCCCATCCGCGCCGTGCAGTTGGGTCAGCAGCAAAGTGCCGCCGCGAATACTTTTGGCATCGCCAATCGACGAAACGGTGACATCAATGGTCTGCCCGCGCGAGTACATCGGCGGCAGCGTGGCGCTCACCGCCACCGCGGCGACGTTTTTCACCTTCGGGTCGATTTTATTCGGCAGTTGCACGCCGAACTGGCGCAGCATATTGGTGATGGTCTGGTTGGTGAATTTGACCTGGTTTTTATCACCGGTACCGTCGAGGCCGACCACCAGGCTGTAGCCGACCAGTTGGTTTTCACGCACGCCCTGTACGTTGACCAGTGACTCCAGCGATTGCGCCAGCACCACGCCGGGTAGCGCCAGGCTTACGGCTACGACCACTGTTTTTATCCAGTTTTGCATTGCACTCTCCGGCATTAAATCGGGAACAGAGGATGGTTAAACAACCGCGTCAGCCAGCCTGCGGCATTGGCGTCGCTTAACGCGCCACGTCCGGCATAGGAGATACGGGCGTCGGCGATCCGCTGGGAGGAAACCGAGTTGTCGTTCTGGATGTCGTCGGCGCGCACCAGGCCGCTTAAGCGGATGTACTCATCGCCCTGGTTGAGGGTGAGCCATTTCTCGCCGCGAATTTCCAGGATGCCGTTGGGCTGCACCGCATGGACGGAAACGGTGATCTCCCCGCGCAGGCTGTTCTGCTGCTGGGAAGTGGCGCTGCCGTCAAAGTCGCGGTTGGCGTCGATAGAGCCGGAAAGCTTATCTTTGGTGTGACCAAAAATCGTCGGTGCGCCAATATCGACGGTGTTGCTTTTGCCGAAGTTGGTTTTCGCCTGTTTGCTCGACTGGGTCGATTCTTCGAGGATCACCGTCAGGATATCGCCCACGCGGTAAGCCCGCCGGTCGGCGGTCAGCGACCAATTGTAGCCGGTTTCAAATACCCCCCCGGCACGCCCGTCTGCCGGAGGCGGCGCTTCGGTTTTCGGTGGCGCAAAGTATGCGTCGTCTTTTTTGACCAGAATGGCCTGCGATTCACACCCGCTAAGCAGGGGAAGCAGCGCCACCAGCCAGAGATAATTTTTCACGTTCTGCCTGTTTTAAATACAGTGAGTTATGTGCTCTTGTAGGTCGGATAAGACGCGTCAGCGTCGCATCCGACATTTCGCCTTACAGCGTCTGGCTGATGTACTGCAACATATCGTCCGCTGCTGACACCATTTTGGCGTTCATCTCGTACGCGCGTTGCACCGTAATCATCGCCACCATTTCATTGACGATATCCACGTTCGAGCCTTCCAGCGCGTTGTCCTGCAAGGTGCCAAGCCCATCTTCGCCCGGTACGCCTTCGGTCGGCTGACCGCTGGCAGCGGTTTCCAGATACAGGTTGTCGCCCTCGGCGGAAAGCCCCGCCGGGTTAGCGAAGTTCACCAGTGTCAGTTGCCCTAACTCGGTCACATCGCTGTCGCCGGGTAAGATCGCCGTCACCGTGCCGTCCTCACCAAACGCAACGTTAGTCGCCCCCGCCGGAACGTCGATTTCCGGTTGTAACGGCAAACCCTGCGAGATAGTCAGCACGCCGTCGGCGTTCACTTGCAAGTTGCCATCGCGGGTATAGGCGATATCGCCGTTAGCCTTTTGCACCTGTAAAAATCCCTGCCCCATAATGGCGACATTCATCGCGTTGTCGGTGGTTTCGACGTTGCCTTCGGTGAAGGTTTTCTGGGTACCGACAATGCGTACGCCGCTCCCGAATTGCAGCCCGGTCGGCATAATGTTGTTCTGGTCGAGCATCGCGCCCGGCGCTTCCTGGGTCTGGTAGAACAGATCCTGAAACATCACCCGGTCGCGCTTGAAGCCAGTGGTGTTAACGTTGGCGATGTTGTTGGCAATCGCGCTCATTTCAGCATCCTGCGCCGAGAGGCCGGTTTTGCTGATCCATAATGCTGCGTTCATGGTGCTTTATTCCCTGGTGTCTGTTATCACGAGCCGCGCAATAAGCGGTTGCCCGCGTCGCTGATATCTTCGGCGGTTTTCATCATCTTGATCTGCGCTTCAAACTGGCGGTTCATGGCGATGGACGACATCATTTCGCTCACCGCTGAGACGTTGCTGCCTTCGAGAAAACCGCCGCTGACTTTGATATTTTCATCGCGCTGGGCCGGTACGCCGTCGGCAGTCACCAGCATCCCTTCAGGATTTTTTGCCAGGTTAGCGACCGGGATATCCACCAGCTTCAGGCGATCGATATCCATCGTCGCGGTCACGTCGCCGTCATCGGGCGTCACCGACAGCGTGCCGTCGCTGCCAAACGAAGCGATGGCGTTCGGCGGCAGAATGATCGGCCCGTTATCCCCCAGCACCAGATTGCCGTCGATAGTCAGTTGCCCCTGGTCGTCCTGCTGAATGTTGCCGTTGCGGGTATACACTTCGTTGCCGTTTTTATCCTGCACCGCAATGTAACCTGCCCCCTGAATCGCCACGTCCAGCGGGCGTTCGGTTTTCTCCGCCACACCCGTGCTGTCGTTCACGCCGCTGGCCCCTTCCTGCGCCATATAGCGCGTGTCGAAGCCGCCGCCTTTCACCTTGTTGTTGGTCGCCATCGCCATATCGGCGCGAAAACCGTTGGTGTTGACGTTCGCCAGGTTGTTGGCGCTAATTTGCTGCTCGTACAAAGTCTGAGAAGCCCCGCTCAGGGCGGTATAAATCAAACGGTCCATTACATTGCCTGGAACAGCGCGTCATCGAGCTGTGTGCTGGTAGCGATAACTTTGGTGTTGGCCTGATAGTTACGCTGGGCGGTCATCAGGTTGACCAGTTCGCTGGTGATATCGACGTTAGAGCTTTCGAGCACGCCCGATGAGAGCGTGCCGCAAGTGCCGGAGCCAGGAACGCCAATCAGCGGGGTGCCGGATTCCCCGGTTTGTACCCACGCGGTGCCGCTTACCGCTTCAAGGCCGTTTTCATTCGGGAAAGTCGCCAGCACCACCTGCCCCTGCAACATGCGCTCGCCGTTGCTGTAGGTGGCGTAAACTTTGCCATCGTCATCAACCTGCACACCATTCTGAGTCGCGGAGGCGTAGCCGTTGGCGGCGTTGGTGGTGACCGAAAATTCAGAGCCGTATTGCGTACAGGTCGAGTAATCAACGGTTAAGTCGATGGGTGCGGCAGCGTCGGTTTGAAATTCAATGGTCTGCGGCGTGGTTGGCGAGGTCAGCTTCCCGGTGTTCGGGTCGAAGGTTAACGTCGTCGCCGGAACGCCGGTCTGCTGCTGACCGTCGAAGGTGTACTGCACTTCCCAGGTGTTGTCGCTGGTTTTGGTGAAGTACTGGCATACCGAATGTTCGTTGCCTAATGAGTCATACACCGTGGTGGTGTAGCTGTCGGTGTACGAGCTGCTGTTGGTGGCGTCGAACGGTACGGTTGTGCGATCGATAGCGTCGTCGCTGGCATCGAAGTTGGCGGTAAAAGTCAGGCTGCTGCTGGCCTGCGCCGGGATATTGCCGGTTTTGATCTGGATATCGGTGACCGTACCGGTTTGCAGAGTGCCAGTGTCATCGACCGGATAGCCCTGCAAATAAGCGCCCGAGGCGTTGACAATATAGCCGTTTTTGTCGGTTTCAAACGATCCGGCGCGGGTATAAGAAATGTTGCCCGCGCTGTCGCAGGTAACAAAAAAGCCATCGTTGTTAATCGCCAGATCCAGCGCGTTACCGGTGGAGACCAGCGAACCGCCGCGCGAAATACTTTGCGCGGTGCCCGCTACGCTAACGCCCATCGCCTGGCTTCCGGCATACATGGCGGAAAACTGGGTGGTCATCGACTTATAGCCCACCGTTCCGGCGTTAGCGATGTTGTTACTGATCCCGTCCAGCTGTTCGTTAACGGCATTCAGCCCCGTTGCGGCAATTTCATAACTCATTGTGTCTTCCTGTTAATTCAAATTTTGACAGCGTGCCCGTTGTTTTGCCGGATGCGGCGTGAACGCCTTATCCGGCCTACAAAATCAGGCCACATCACTGTCGGCATCGGGTACGCCAAACTGGCTAATCATGGTGAACGGCACTTCGCCGACGCCTGCAACGTTGAGCACCGGAGAGCTGCCGTCGAGCGGGATGCGCACATCTTCCACTTCGCCGGAGACTTCAATCGGCACCTCTTCTTCCCCGGTGTTGGTGACCACCGAGACGTCGTAATCGCCCGGCGGGATACCGTAATCCGCGGGATTCACCGAGAAATCCACCTGGCCTGGCCCGACGGACGAACTCCCTTGCGGGATCAGCGAGACGGTGTAGTCATCGCCTGCGGCATCGGTAAAGTGGAGATCGGCGGTGGTACAGGCGTCGTCCAGCGTAGCGCGACCATTAATGGTCTGGTCGCTCACCTGCAAGGCGGTGGTCTGCACCATAATGTCGTCGCCCACCAGGTTACCGAGCGCCATCACCTGAATGTTGCTCATCAGCACCGCGTTGGTGTTGGCCTGCACGCTCATCTCTTCCATCATCGCCACCTGCGCCATCGACGACAGCTGGTCGATGTATTCGGTAGCGTCGGTCGGGTCGGTCGGGTCCTGGTTTTGGATCTCGGCGACAAACAGCGTCAGGAAGGTATCGACAGGCGAGCTATCGCTGCTGCTTTGCGTGTCGCTGGCCGCCACATTACTGCTTTCCTGCGTGGCCGTTGGCTGCGGCGATTGCGCATTCAGCGCCAGGGTATTCATCAGGCTTCTCCCAGTTTCAGCAAACTTTGCTGCATACTTTTCACGTTGTTGAGCACATCGACATTGGTTTCGAAATCGCGCGAGGCCGACATCATGTCCGCCATCTGTTCCACCACGTTGACGTCGGGATACCAGACATCACCGTTAGCATCGGCGAGCGGCGAATGCGGTTCATAGCGTTTCACCGCCCCGCCGGTTTGCAGCACGTCCTGTACCTGCACGCTGGCACTGTCAATGGCATGACGATGTGTACCCGCCAGCAGGCTGTGGTGATACACCGCGGCAAACACCGGGCTGCGCGCTTTATACGCCTGCGCCTCGCTGCTGGCGGGCGCATTGGCATTCGCCAGGTTACTGGCAACGGTATTCAGACGTAGCGTTTGCGCCGTCATCGCCGAGCCGGAAATCTGATAGATATCAGTAAATGACATGCTTATTTCCCTTCAATGGCCTCTCTGATGCCGCTGATTTGCAGATTCAGAAAGGTCAAACTGCTTTGATAATCCATACTATTTTGTGAAAACCGCGCCTGTTCGCTGTTCAGTTCCACGGTGTTGCCATCTTCCGACGGCTGCATCGGCACGCGGTACTGGACATCCACCGCCGCGTTATTTGCCCGTTGCATCTCCCTGGCAAAATCAATATCTTTAGCCTTGAAATTTGGCGTATCGACGTTCGCCAGATTCGCAGTCAGTAGCTCGGTCCTCTCAAGACGTAACTTCACTGCCTGCGGATGTACTCCCAATGCCTGCTGAAAACTGATCCCCATTTCCTGCATCACTCCTGCTTCAATCCGCATACGCTAAGCAATCGCCATGCCATTTTTTAAGTCACTGATGAGAAAGGGTTTATGAGTTTTCAATTTTGCAGGCGGAAGTTTTACTTCCTCCTGGCGCTGGCCTTACCGGGCTACGCCGCCGTCCATCCCGTGCAACACAGCGCGCGGGAACAAGTCAACGCCCAGGTGCTGAATGCCGCGAGCCAAAAAATTGAATCGCTGGCGCAGCAGCGGCAGTGGCATGACTATCGCTACACCTTTAAGATCTACATTCCCTCGCAGATTGCGACCGCCGCGCCCTGTACTAAAACACCCGGCGTCACGCTGACTTCGCCTGCGGAAATCGCCCTCAACCGGATGAACTTCACCGTTAGTTGCCCGCAAAGCTGGCAGATGAACGTGGCGGTGCGCCCGGATGTACTGGTGCCGGTGGTAATGACGAAGTCACTGGTTGCCCGCGATATGCCGCTCACCGCGAATGATGTGGAGCTTAAGCCCTACAACGTCAGCGCCCAGCGCCGCGATGTGTTGATGGAGCTTGATGACGCGATTGGTTTAAGCAGTAAGCACGCATTGCAACCAGGCAGACCCATCACCAAAGAAGAACTGGTGTCTCCGGTGCTGGTCGGGCGCGATCAGCCGGTGATGATTGTTTACCAGAGCGCGGGGATCACCGCCTCGATGCCCGGCGTGGCGCTGAAAAATGGTCGTAAGGGCGAGATGGTGAAAGTGCGCAATGCCAGCAGCCAGTGGGTCATCAGCGCAATGGTGGCCGAAAGCGGCGTGGTGACGACGGTAAGCGCGGAGTAATTTGCGCAGGCGATTAAAGTTTTGCCGCCTGTTAACCGCTTTACCGGAGTAACCCACCCAATTACCGAGACGAGGTTGCGATGAAAATCACCCCGACTATGCCAGGCAATCGCCCGACAGCCACGACGGCAGGCTCCAACCAGCCGCGCAAAACCACGGCGACCACCACCACGACGCTGAGCGCCGACGACATTACTCAGGCGGGATTGCAGTCCGCCCAGCAAACGCTGAACGACCAGCAAGAGAGCGATATCGACAGCGACAAAGTGGCGCAAATGCAGGCGATGCTGGCCTCCGGCAGCCTGCAAGTGGACACCGAACAGTTAGCCAGCGACATGCTGAGTTTTTTCCAGAACTAAGAGGCCGATGAAGTGAGTATCCGGTTACAACAGGTGAAGGCGTTGCTGCAGGGAATTCGTGACGACGACGCGCTGTATGATTCCCTGCGCGAACGTCTCCAGCGCCAGCGGATCTGCATGATTCGCCGCGCCAGCGAGGAGCTGCTGGCAGTAAACGAGGAGATAACGCATCACTATGAGCAGTTGCATGGACATAGCCATCAACGGCACAGCCTGCTGAAAATGCTCGGTGTTAGCGTAAATCGTGACGGTCTGGCGCAGGTATTTGCCTGGCTTCCGGCGGTACAAAAAGCGGCAGCACAGCAGTTGTGGCAACGCCTTGAGCAAAAAGCGGAACGCTGCAAAGCCTACAACGATAAAAACGGCGAGCTGTTGATTCGCCAGTATGAATTTATTCAGTCGTTTTTAGGCAGCGAAGCAGATTTTCTCTATCAGGAATAACGCGAATACCTTCCCCATAGCGGAAATGGATTTTCCGCCTGATTTCCAATCCCTTGTTTTTGATTACAAAAATTCCCGGCACGCTTATTGCATATCCTGCACAGCATTAAAGACTGGAAGCCACCTATGAGTTTTATTGAATGTTACGAACCGGAATACGTGCGCAAATTTTTAGCGCGTCACCCCGGTTCGCCTTTATACGTCCGCAAGGTGTGGAAAAACGAGATTCGCCTGAGCCTGTCATTGACCGATATTGCCAGCTGCGAAGCGGTGCTCAACGATGTCAGGGCCTTTGATTTACAGCTCACCTACCGCCCTGTGGAAGATAATTCCGCAGAGCTTTCCGCGCGCGATGCGATAGTAAACCAGGTGATTTTGAGTACCCTCACGCTCCGTGATTTAACCCCGGAGCTTTCCCTGTATGCTGTCGGGATTTTGCTCTCCCGCGCCAGCAAAATGCCGGGCAGAGACGGAGACATCCTGGCCCGTTTGACGACGCTGCCACTGGCGCTGGCCGATCATGCGAAAAAAGGTACGCTACAGGCACAGTACGCCCAGCTCCCGCCCGTGCCACAGCTGGCGCGCCAGTTGATGACGCTGCTCGGCGGTTGTGCGTTTGACTGGTCGATTTTGCCGGAAAGCCCGCGCAAAGCCTCGCTGCCGTTGCAGGTTACTTTACTGACGCTGCATGACGCCAACAGCGAAGCCCTGTTACAACAGCAGCTTCAGACGCAGTGGCAAACCACCTGGCAACAGCATTTTGCCACCGCGCCCTGGATGATGCGTAACTGGCTGATTTACCGCGTTTACCACGATGTGATTGGGCAGACTGACGGGGCGGATTATTTCCCGCTGGTGTGCGATTTTTATCTCCTCCGCACGTTAATCAGTTTATGGACGCTGGATGGTTCTCCGCTGCGGCAGGAGGATATTTTCGCCCTCTTTGCCATGTTTGAACGCTGGCGAGCCAGTGAAAATGCGCTGTTGGTTCGCCAGCAAATTCAGTCGTTATGTGCCGCCGACCCGCTGCTTTCAGCGTTTTCGCTGCTAACGTGAGTCGCTCTGCGCGCGCTTTGCCCCTCACCCTAACCCTCTCCCCAAAGGGGCGAGGGGACCGATCGAGCACGGTGTTAAAATCGGCGCTGATTTTCTCCCTCTCCCTGTGGGAGAGGGTCGGGGTGAGGGCATCAGCACGCACGTTCATCACATTCACACATTAACTCACCCAAACACCATGCCAACACCAACCATCATCAAAACACTCGCCACCCACCGCGAAAAACCGTTTGTCAGCGTCGTCACGCCAACCTGGAACCGCGGCGCATTCCTGCCGTACCTGCTCTATATGTACCGCTATCAGGATTACCCGGCAGACCGCCGCGAACTCATCATCCTCGACGATTCCCCACAAAGCCATCAACACATCATCGACCGCCTGACCAATGGCACGCCGGAAGCCTTTAACATCCGCTACATCCATCAGCCGGAAAAACTGCCGCTGGGCAAAAAACGCAACATGCTCAACGAACTGGCGCGCGGCGAATACATCCTCTGCATGGATGATGACGACTACTATCCGGCAGATAAAATCTCTTACACCATCGCTATGATGCAAAAACACCGGGCGCTCATCTCCGGTTCCGACCAGATCCCCATCTGGTACAGCCATATCAACCGTATCTTTCAAAGCCGCAGCTTTGGCCCACATAATATCCTCAACGGCACCTTTTGCTATCACCGTAACTACCTGAAAAAGCACCGTTACGACGATGATTGCAATTTAGGCGAAGAGAAAAGTTTCACCGACAATTTCAGCGTTAACCCGCTGCAACTGCCCGGCGAGCGCACGATTTTGTGTTTCTCGCATAGCCACAACACCTTTGATAAAGACTTTATTATCGGGGCCAGCACGCCGGTAAACACGGCGCTTACGGATATCGTCCGCGATCCGCTGCTGCGCAATGCTTATCTGAGTCTGCATAACGCCACTCATCACCAGGCGATCAACCATCAGGCGATCGATCAGGTGGTCGTCGTGAATCTGGATAAACGCCCGGATCGCTTACAACAGATCCGTGAAGAACTGGCATTGCTGCATATTCCACCCGAGAAGATCACCCGCCTTGCCGCCAGTGAAGATGAAAACGGTCAACGGGGCCGCCGTCAGTCGCACTTGCAGGCGCTGCGTCTGGCGCAACAGCACGGCTGGCAAAACTATCTGTTACTGGAAGATGACGCGGTTATTCTCAAGCAGGAGAAACATATTCAGGTGCTGAACACGCTGCTGGCGAGCCTGGCGAAAATTCCCTGGCAGGTGATGCTCCTCGGCGGCGAAATTTCGCAGGGAACGATGCTAAAAAGTTTGCCTGGGCTGGTGCACGCGCGGGACTGCCGCAAGGTATGCGCTTATCTGGTGAACAGCCGCTGCTACCCGCAACTGGCGCAGCAGATGAGCAACGATGAGCACTCGCTGGAAGACGGCTGGCAGCCGCTGCTACGCACCGACAAATGGCTGGCCTGTTACCCGAGCCTTTGTTACCAGCGACCGGGCTTTAGTGATATCGAGAAAAAAATTACCGACAATATTAGTTACTATTTCAATAAGTTACCCGTAGCCACCAAGCCATCTACATTACCCATCGCCGACACCATCGGCTTTTTTATGGAAACCTCATTCCACTACACGCTGTACCGCCCAATCATCACCGCTCTACAGGCGCAGGGGCAGAGCTGCACACTAGTGATCAATGACCGCGTGTTTAAACCGTTTCTTGATGAGATGCTGGAAACACTGAAAAACATCGACGATCCGCAGCTTAAAGGTATGCGTCTGTCAGAAATGCAGACACATGGTCAGCGGGTGAAATGCCTGGTCAGCCCCTACCACACGCCTGCGCTCAATGGCCTGGCGGCGGTGAACATCCGCGCTATGTACGGCTTAGCCAAAGAGACGTGGAACCACGCCGACTGGAATCGTTTTTACCAAAGCATTTTGTGTTATAGCCACTACAGTCAGCAGGCGCTGGCGCATTTCGGCAGCGCAAAAGTGGTCGGCAACCCGCGCTTCGACGCCTGGCATAACGGCACGTTCGATCGCGCGTTGCCGGAAAACATCCAATCAGATTACCGTAAACCTACGGTGCTCTATGCCCCAACGTTTGGCGCATTAAGCTCCCTGCCCCACTGGGCTGAAAAATTGGGCCGCTTGAGCGGTGATGTGAACCTGATTTGCAAACTGCACCATGGCACCTGCTCACGCCCGGAAGAAGCAGCATCGCTGGCCCTGGTGCGCAGGCATTTAAAACAGCGCACCGACTCCGCCCGCCACACGCTGGCGCTGCTGGCAAAAGCCGATTACGTGCTGACCGATAACAGCGGGTTTATTTTCGATGCTATCCACGTTGATAAGCGGGTGATCCTGCTCGACTTTCCGGGCATGAATGATTTGCTCGACGGTGAGAAAAGTTATTCCACGGCAGAGAGCGCCGACCAGCGAATCCGCGAAATATTGCCGGTTGCTCATGATGTTGCAGAACTGCGTTATTTGTTGTCAGAGGCGTTTGACTGGGGGTCGGTGCAGGCGCGGCTTACGGAGATTCGCCATCACTATTGCGATGCGTTTATGGATGGCAAGGCGGGAGAACGGGCGGCGATTGTGATTGTGGAGGCGCTGGGGTAAACCGCGCAACTGCCTGATGCGCTTCGCTTATCAGGCCTACGGATCGATCACGTCCTGTAGGCCGGATAAGGCGTTTACGCCGCATCCGGCAAGAAAATACATCTCTGTTTTAGTACTTTATAAAAGCCCTCTAATCACCTCAATAATCCCCGTCGTCGACACCGACGGCGTGCGGGGGAAATAGACCACCTCACAAATATACGCAAAGCTGTCAAACTTCCCTGCCCAGTCATCCCCCATCACTAAAATATCCGCACTGTACCCGCGCAAATACTCCGCTTTTTGCTCCAGCGACTCTTCCAGAAATACGCCATCCACGCACGCCAGCCCGGCGATGATCGCCATGCGGTCATCCTGATGGTAAACCGGTGCCCTGCCCTTTTTGGCGATGTTCAGGGCGTCGGACGATACGCCGACCAGCAGCCGCTCGCCCAATGCGCGGGCGCGTTGTAAAAGGCGCAGATGACCGACATGAAACACATCGAAGGTGCCGAAGGTGATGACCGTTTTCATGGCTACTCCACTAATTTGTGCCGCAGCCAGCACTGCACGGCGATGTCGTCCACCGCTTTTTGCGCTTTCGCCGTGGCGCTTTCTTGTTGCTCGCGGCGTTTGTCGTCCAGCGTCAGGGCGACTACTTTCTCTTCGCACGCCGCCGCCGTGAGGTTTTTCTGCATTCGCGTGGCTTTGATATTGGCCAGCGTTTTTTCCTGCTCCTGCCAGGCGATTACCTTGCGCAGGGTGCCTTTGTAGCCGCTGACGTTTTTCAGCGATTCCACCGACACCGCCGCACCCGCAGATGTTTTCTCGACAAGGTAGCCTAACGCCTTGATATTGTTGTCATAACCCGCGCAAATCTGTTTTTGCTTTGCCAGCTCGACGGTTTTGTCTTTGACCGATTTATCCCGCAGGCGCTGCAACTGCGCCAGGGTGTCGATGATTTGTCGCATAGTTACTGTTCTGCCTTTTTGACACCAGGAAAGAGAATTTGCAGGCGGCTTTGCACCAGTTCGAGGGAGGCGGGTTCGCGCATCTCCTGGCGCAAAAATCGCTCAATGGCCGGAAACATTTTCACCGCTTTGTCGACGCTGGCGTCGGCACCTGCCACATAGCCGCCGAGCGGGATCAGAGGTTTGATCTCCATATAGGCGGCATAGTTTTGCTTTAACGCGCGGGCGGATTGCTGATGTTCCAGGCTGGTGACCTGGTTCATGCAGCGGCTGATCGACTGGCCGATATCAATGGCCGGATAGTGCCCCGCTTCCGCCAGTTTGCGGGTTAATACGATATGCCCGTCCAGCACCGCGCGCGCGCAGTCGACAATCGGATCTTGCTGGTCGTCACCTTCCGCCAGCACGGTGTAGATGGCGGTCATCGATCCCGCGCTTTCGCTGTTGCCTGCGCTTTCGACCAGTTTGGGGATCATGCCGAATGCCGATGGCGGATAACCTTTGGTGGCGGGCGGTTCGCCGAGCGAGAGGGCGATTTCCCGCTGCGCCATCGCGTAGCGGGTCAGGGAATCCACCAGCAGTAAGACGTGATGCCCGCGGTCGCGAAACCAGGCGGCGATGGAGTGGCACAGTTCGGTGGCTTTCAGACGCATCAGCGGCGATTCATCGGCAGGCGCGACGACGACGATAGACTTTGCCAGCCCGTCCGCGCCCAGCGAGTGGTCGATAAACTCTTTCACTTCGCGCCCGCGTTCCCCAATCAGCCCAACCACCACGATATCGGCTTTGGTCTGGCGGGTGATCATCCCCAGCAGCACGCTTTTCCCGACGCCGCTGCCCGCCATTAGTCCGACGCGCTGGCCTTTGCCGATGGTCAGCAGGCCGTTGATCGCTTTCACGCCCACGTCCAGCGGTTCGTCTACCGAACGACGAGTTAAGGGATTAACCGAGGGCGGCAACGGCGGCAGAAGGTCGTTGCCGTTCAGGCGGCCTTTGCCATCCAGCGGTTCGCCGAGGCCATTCACCACGCGGCCTAACCAGCTTTCGCCTATCAGGATGTCGTGGGCTTTTTCTTCCGGGAAGACGCGTGCGCCTGCCATCAGGCCGACCGGCTGTTTAAACGGCATTAAATAGGTGATGTCGCGATTAAAGCCCACGGCCTGCGCGTCGATCAGCGTGTGATTGGCACTTTCGATGCGGCACAGCTGCCCGGTCATTAGCGGGCAGCCGACACTCTCCAGCAGGATGCCGTTAAGGCGCACCAGCCGCCCGGCGACGCGGGCCAGCGGGATCGACTCCAGCGAGCGCAGGGCGTTATCGAACGCAGAAAAATCACTCACCCTGCGACTCCGGCGTGAGTGTTTCTTTCAGCGCGGTCATGCATTGTTCAAGGCGATGCTCGCAGCCGATATCCAGTTCGGATTTGTCGGTGATCACCCGGCATTCGCCCGGTGGCAAATCCGGCGAAGGCGTCAGCCCCCATTCGCTGACCTTTTCCGGCACCGCGTCGCGCAGGCGGTTAAACTCTTCCGTGCTCAGCATTACTTGCAGGGTTTCCGGCATCGCCGGGAAGGCCGCCAGCGCCTCTTCCACCAGCGCCAGCAACTGCGTGGGTTGCAGCGCCAGTTCACAACGGATCACCTGGCGGGTGACTTTTTCCACCAGTTGCAGCAAATCTTCCCGCTGTTTACGTTCGATATGAGCGAGGAAGTCGTTCACTTTACCGGTGATGGCTTCCAGCGGCTGCGCCGCCTCAACAAACTGTTTGCGCCCTTCCTGCTGCCCGGCGAGGCTGCCTTCGGTGTAACCCTGGCGTCGCCCCTCGGCAAAACCTTGCTGATGACCTTCGCTAAAGCCCTGCTCCTGGCCTTCGGTCATTCCTTGAGCAAACCCTTTTTGCAGCCCTTCCTGAAATCCGTCCATCAACTGGCGCTGGTAATCGGCGGCGCTAATACTGGTAGTGAGCGGTTCTCCGGTCACCGCACGCTGGCGCGGCGGGAAACGGTGCAGGCGATAGCGCCCGCGCAGTGTTTCAATGGTCATGGTTACTCCGCCGTCTGTTCCGCAAAGAGCTGTAGCTGAATTTCGCCCGCCTCTTCCAGTTCACGGGCGATGCCCATGATTTCGCGGCGGATCTGTTCGATACGGCTGACCGGCACCGGCCCCAGACGCGCGGTGATGGCTTCCAGTTGCTGCGCCTGCCGTTTTGGCATTACCGCGTAAATCGAACGGCGCAGCAGGGCTTCGGTGCCTTTCAGCGCCACCGCCCAGTCTTCCATCGGCACTTCGTCAAGCAGACGTCGACGCACCTCTTCGTTCTGGCGGCTGAGGATAAAGAAGTCGTACATCTCATCCTGAAGCTGCTCCAGCACCTCTTCGTCGCGCTCGCGCATCTGGTCGAGGATCACCTGCTGGTTGCCCTGGAAGCGGTTGACGATATCCGCCGCCTGTTTGATGCCTTTCACTTTTGAGCCGTGTTCCGAAAGCACCGACAGGCCGCGTTCGATCAGCCTGTCCAGTTCATCCACCACGTCGCGGTTGACGTCGTTGAGTTTCGCCACCCGGTAGAGAATTTCGTTTTGCACCGATTCGTTGAGATACGAGAGCACCGCTGCCGAGATTTCCGGCGTCAGAAACGCGAGGAACACCGCCTGTAATTGCAGATGTTCTTCGGAGATCAGCATCGCCAGCTGGCGTGGTTCCACCCATTGCAGGCGCGCCATCCGCGAGCGGATCTCATCGCCGTAGATGCCGTTGATCACGCTGCTGGCGATCTCGGTGCCGAGGGCTTTGTTGAGAATACCCTGCAACATGGATCGCGATGCGCCGTTGATCCCGCTCTGTTCGCGGAACTCATCAAAGAAGTTATTGATCACTTTGCGCGCCATGCTGGTTTTGACGCCGGAAAGCCGCGCCATGTTTTCGCTCAGGCGCACTACTTCTTCGCGGCTGAGTTTTTGCATCACCGTCGCCGCCGCCTCTTCGCCCAGACACAGCAGCAGGATCGCCGCCTGTTCCAGGTAGCTGTTGCTCTTATTTGTTGTCAATTCGCTCATTGCTGGTGATCCATTGTCTGAGAACTTCGGCTACGCGATCGGTGTCGCTCATGGCCAGTTTTTGCAGGAACTCGAGTTTCACTTCGAGGCCGGAACTCTGCGAAGGCAGGCTGTCATCGCCGGGCAGCGACGGCAGATCGACGTTTTTGCACTCCTCTTCCGGCATAGCGATCCACGGTTCGCTGACAGCTTCCGGTTCTGGTGTGATAACCGGCGCACGCACCGCCGTCAGGCGTTTCATTACCGGGCGCACCACAAAGAACAGCAACAACAGCGCCAGCAGGCCGCAGCCAATCAGCCGCACCCAGGCCAGCACGCTGTCATCTTTCCACAGCGGGATCACCGGTTCGACCGGGACCACCTGCGGGACAAAGTTAAGCAGTGAAAGCGTCAGGTTATCTCCACGTTGCGCGTCGATCCCGGCGGCATTGTTCAGCAACGCGGTAAGCTGCGTGGTCTGTTCCGGCTTCCAGTTTTTCAGCGCCGGGGCGTTTTGATTGAGCACCACCGCCACGTTGAGGCGTTTCACCGCAAAGCCGGGATGCTGAATATGCTGGACGCTACGGTCGTAAGAGTAATCGCGCTTGCTTTCGCTGTGTTTGGATAACGCTTCAGGCGAGCGATTTTCTTCCGTACCGTTAGTCATTTGATTCGCCGCAACCGGCGGACGGTTGCTGAGAGAGCCGGGCACACCCATCGCCACCTGATTGGTGTCGCTGTCCAGCACGCTCTCTTCGCGGTTTATTTTCGGCGCGTCGCCGTAGTGTTCCTGAGTTTCGTCGATAGTGCTGAGATCGAGATCCGGCATCACGCTGACGCGGTAATTCCCTGTGCCAACCAGAGAATCCAGCACGTTTGCCACGCTGGCGCGGGTTTTGTCCTGAATATCTTTGAGGATCTGATCGCGTTTACGGGTAGCGGCAGAAACCGCCTCGCCCGCGCCAATACCGTCGGTCAGCAGATTTCCCGCCTGATCGACGACGCTGACTTTGCTGGCGTGCAGCCCCGGAATACTGCCGGAAACCAGATGCACAATGGCGTTCACCTGGTCCATATTCAGCTTCGCGCCGTAGTGCATGCGCACCACCACCGAGGCGCTGTTTTGCGGCTCATCGCTGACCACAAACGAGCTTTCTTCGTTGAGCGCCAGATGCACCCGCGCGCTCTCCACCGCGTCCAGCGACATAATGCTCTGCGCCAGCTCCCCTTCGAGGCTGCGTTTATAGCGCACGTTCTGCACGAACTGGCTGCTGCCAAGCACTTCGTCTTTGTCCATCAGCTCGTAGCCGCTGGGCAAAATCGCCTGCACACCTTTGGCGGCAAGGGTCATGCGCGTTTTCGACAGCGCCTCTTCCGGCACCAGTATCTGCCCGCTTTGCGGGTCAATGCGGTAGGTGAGCTTTTCGCCGTCCAGCACGGTGACAATCTGCGACACGGGCAGATTTTCCTGGCGTCCGTAGAGCGAGACGTAGCCGCGATTGCCGGTCCACAGCACGCTAACGATAATCGCCGTCGCCGCCACGGCAAGCCCCACACCCGCCATCAGCGCCCAGCGTTTGTTATCTGCGAGACGCAGTCGAAACGCCGGAAACGCCTGGGTTAACTTCTTTATTTGTGCATTCATAGGGTTAGATCGACATACTCATCAGATCGTTAAATCCGGTGGCGATTTTGTTGCGCACCTGCACCAGCGCGGAGAAAGAGAGCGACGCCTGCTGGCTGGCGATCATCGCACCTGCCAGATCATCGCTTTTGCCCATGTCGATAGCCGTTTGCTGCTGCTCCGCCACCTGCTGGAACTGGTCAACGTGACCGAGCGCGCCCTGCATAATGCGGTGAAACGAAACGTCCGGGTCGGTGGAACTGAAGGTCATGGCGGGCAGCACCGGCGCCTGGGCGTTGGCCTGCATCCGCTGCACGTCCTGCATGATCTGCGCCTGCATGGTGCTGTTGATTGTGGTAATGCTCATTTTTAACTTCCGGGTCAGGAGAAAACTTCGATACCGTGCTTGCGCATGGAGGCCAGTCGATAGCGCAGTGCGCGCGGGGTAATGCCTAACAGGTCGGCGATTTTGCTGCGGTTACCCTGATATTTACGCATCAGGTCGGCGATATATTGATATTGCGCGCTTCGTCCGTGCTGGCCTAAATCGCTGGTTTCGGCAATGTGGGCGGTGGGCTGAGCAGGCCATTGCAGTTCGCTGCGGTCGGCAACGTCATTTTCCGACAGGCCTAACGCGTCGGGGTAAATAACGCCGTCGCGGTTTAAAATCATTCCCCGCTGAATGGCGTTCTCCAGCTGGCGCACATTGCCGGGCCAGCGGTAATTCAGCATCGCACGGCGGGTAGATTCTGAAAGGGTGATATTTTTCACCAGCACCGTGGAGTATTTTTTTATAAATGACTCTGCCAGCGGAATAATATCGTTCAGACGTTCACGCAGCGGCGGCATGGTAATAGGAATAACCGCCAGACGATAATAGAGATCTTCACGAAAACGCCCGGCGGCGACTTCCTGCTCAAGGTTTTTATTGGTGCAGGCAATCAGGCGAAAATTGAGTTTAATTTGTCGGTTGCTGCCTAATCGCTCAACCTGTTGTTCCTGCAATACGCGTAATATTTTGGCCTGTAACGCCAGCGGCATATCGCCAATTTCATCGAGTAATAAGGTGCCGTTATTCGCCAGTTCCATTTTTCCTGGCACACTGGCAATTGCGCCGGTAAATGCGCCTTTGTCGTAGCCAAATAAGGTTGCTTCCAGCATGTTTTCCGGGATCGCAGCGCAGTTCACGCCGATATAGGGCGCGTTTTCATTTTCACCAAAGGCGACTGTGTGAATATATTTCGCCACGCACTCTTTGCCCGCGCCGGTTTCGCCCTGAATGAGCACCGGCACGTTAAATGCGGCGACACGCTTTGCCAGAGTAAAAGCGTTAATGCTGGAAGCGGCAGTTGCAATAAGTTCAGACATAGGGTGAACGATATAAGTAGCGACAATAATCAGGATGTTCTGAAGCGTATCACCGGCGGGATTAACAAGTTCGAATTAAACGATAATAAAAATATTATTTGTTTATAAACAATGATTTATCCATGTAGGCCGGATAAGGCGTTTACGCCGCATCCGGCAATTGTGCACCGGTGCCTGATGCGATGCGGCGCGTCTTATCAGGCCTACGGTTCGTGCAATGTGTTATGACGATGCCTGATATCTCGCCCTTTAATAATTTAATTATTTTTTCACCCTATTAATAATTTGCCCCTTTCACGCCCCCTCTATTTAATACCTCACCTTGTGTCACTGCCGGATTTGCGTGCACAAAATCGCCCATACCATTACAGCAGAGAAAGTAAGCCATGCTGAAGTACAGTAAAACGCCAGGCATCTTTAAATTAGAAGGTAATCGGCTCGGACGCCCCTACCATCGCCTGCCGACCCTGTTTACAGGGAATTTTGACGTGATTGATTCGCATCTGGGCAGCTACTTTCTCAAAAAGCATCGCAGCAATATCACCCTAAAAAAGATTGGCTGCGAAATGGATATTATTAATAAAAACGCTGAACTGATGGTTTCCCAGGTCGGGCATCTGGCGTTTGATATTGATCGCTCTTTGCTGTTAATGCTGCTGGGCAATTTTTATGGTCTGGAGTCCTCTCTTGAAGAGGCGAAAGCGCATAACGGGCTGCCGACCAAAACCGAAACGCGGTTAAAAAACCGTCTGGCGCTGGATATCTGCACGCTGATTTTTAATCTGCAAACCTCCGGTATTGCGCTGAAATTAAAGCTGGACAGCAGCACGGTAATTACCCACTGGGCGTATCAATTAACCTTTACCCTTGCGGGCGATGAAGAGAGCTGTTTTCGTATTTTGCTCGACGACGCCCACACCGATTTTATTTTAAATCTGATCCGCCACAGCGAGCACAGTAAACCGCAGCAGGTGGCGAAATCGGTCAATAAACCGGCCCTGATTAAAGAGATCATCCGCTCCCTGCCGCTGACCCTGAACGTCAAAATCGCCGAGCTATCGATGAATGTCGCGGATCTCACGCAGATAAAAGCCGGGGACATTTTACCCATCTCGCTGGGAGAAACGTTCCCGGTGGCGATTGGGCAATCTGAATTATTTAGCGCCCTGATTGTGGAAGACAAAGACAAACTGTTTTTGTCGGAGCTGGCGGGCAAAAATGAGAATAGCCATGAGTAAGCAAGAAGATATTTTAGCCGGGGATTTTGGCCTCACCGATGAAGTTGCGCCTGTCGCAAAATCCGCCGACGCTGAAACGCTGGTCACCCGCCTGGAAGACCGTTTTTCCGACTCGATGACGCTGCTAAAACGCATTCCGGTGACCTTAACGCTGGAAGTGTCATCAGTAGAAATAATGTTAGCCGACCTCCTTAACATCGACGACGACACGGTGATTGAGTTGGATAAACTCGCCGGGGAGCCGCTGGATATCAAAGTGAACAATATCCTGCTGGGCAAAGCGGAAGTGGTGGTGGTCAACGAGAAGTACGGCCTGCGCGTGCTGGAATTTAACACCCGCGATATCAACGACCTGGCACCATGAAACGCCGCACTCAACTGACGCTGGGCCTTGGGCTGCTGGCGCTTGCGCCGGTGGCGTTGGCCCAGGGCGGCGATATTGCGCTGCTTAACGTGGTCACCCACGGCAACACTCAGGAGTACAGCGTCAAAATCCAGGTGCTGATTCTGATGACCCTCGTCGGTTTGCTGCCTACGATGGTGCTGATGATGACCTGCTTTACGCGCTTTATTATCGTGCTGTCGCTGCTGCGCCAGGCGCTAGGGCTACAACAAACGCCGCCAAACCGCATTCTGATTGGCATTGCGCTCTCCCTCACCATGCTGGTGATGCGCCCCATCTGGCTCAATATTTACGACCACGCAGTAGTGCCGTTTGAAAATGATCAGATTACCCTGACCGATGCGTTAAGCACCGCCGCGACGCCACTCAAACGCTTTATGCTGGCGCAGACTGACAAAAAAGCGATGGCGCAAATCATGACTATCGGCGGCGCGAAGGGCCATGCCGCCGACCAGGATCTCTCGATTGTGGTGCCCGCCTATGTGTTGAGCGAGCTGAAAACCGCCTTCCAGATTGGCTTTATGATTTACATCCCGTTTCTGGTTATCGACCTGATTGTCGCCAGCGTACTGATGGCGATGGGGATGATGATGCTGTCGCCGCTGATCGTTTCGCTACCCTTTAAGCTGATGCTGTTTGTGCTGATCGACGGCTGGTCGCTGACCATCGGTACACTCACCACCAGCATTCGCGGGCTGGGGCTGGGCGTGTGCGGTAAATGGATGATTATCCAGTTGCATGATCTCTGCATTCACCTGTTTACCCAGGCCGCGTTGCTGGTTCATTGAGATGCGCACAAGCGACGTTACGCAACTGATGGATCTGGCGCTGGGGCTGTGGTTTCCCTTTGTGCGCATTATGGCGTTTCTGCGCTATGTGCCTGTGCTGGATAACAGCGCCCTGACCGTGCGCGTGCGGATTATTTTGTCGCTGGCGCTGGCAATCATCATCACGCCGTTGATCCCCCATCCTGTTCCCCACGACCTGATATCGCTCAACAGCCTGATCCTGACGGTGGAGCAAATTTTATGGGGCATGTTATTCGGGCTGATGTTTCAGTTTTTGTTTCTGGCGCTACAGCTGGCCGGGCAAATTCTCTCGTTCAATATGGGGATGAGCATGGCGGTGATGAACGACCCGAGCAGTGGCGCATCGACCACCGTGCTGGCGGAGCTCATCAACGTCTACGCGATCCTGCTGTTTTTTGCCATGGACGGGCATCTGCTGCTGGTGAGTGTGCTGTATAAGGGCTTTACCTACTGGCCGATTGGCAACGCGCTGCATCCGCAAACCCTGCGCACCATCGCGCTGGCCTTTAGCTGGGTGCTGGCGTCCGCATCGCTGCTGGCGCTGCCAACCACTTTTATCATGCTGATTGTGCAGGGCTGCTTTGGCCTGCTCAACCGCATTGCGCCGCCGCTGAACCTTTTTTCACTCGGTTTTCCCATCAACATGCTGGCGGGGCTGGTCTGCTTTGCCACCCTGCTCTACAACCTGCCGGATCACTATCTGCATCTGGCGAATTTTGTGTTGCAGCAACTCGACGCGCTGAAAGGTCACTATGGCGGATAGCAGCAGCGAAGAAAAAACAGAGAAACCCTCGGCGCAAAAGCTGCGTAAAGCGCGCGAAGAGGGGCAACTGCCGCGCTCGAAGGATATGGGGCTGGCGGCGAGCCTGTTTGCGGCATTTGTGGTGATCTCCAGCAGCTTCCCGTGGTATGCCGATTTTGTGCGCGAGAGTTTTATCAGCGTGCACCAGTATGCACAGGAGATTAATAACCCAGAGGTGATCGGCCAGTTTCTGCGCCATCACCTGTTAATTCTCGGCAAGTTTATTCTCACCTTGCTGCCGATGCCCGCCGCCGCGCTACTCTCCTCACTAGTGCCCGGCGGCTGGCTGTTTCTGCCGAAAAAAATCCTCCCGGATTTCAGCAAAATCAGCCCGTTAAAAGGCATTGGGCGGCTGTTTTCCAGTGAACATCTGGCGGAAACGGGAAAGATGACGGTGAAGTCGGTGGTGGTGCTGGTGATGCTGTGGGTAAGCCTGCGCAATAACTTTGCCTCCTTTCTCGGCCTGCAGGCGCTACCGTTCAAACTGGCGATGAATGAGGGTTTATCGCTCTACGCCTGCGTGATGCGCAACTTTGTCATCCTGTTTATCTTCTTTGCGTTAATCGACGTGCCGCTGGCGAAAGCCCTGTTTACCAAAGGGCTGAAGATGACCAAACAGGAGCTGAAAGAAGAGTATAAAAACCAGGAAGGCAAGCCGGAAGTGAAGGCGCGCGTGCGGCGTCTGCAACGGCAGTTGGCGATGGGGCAAATTCGCAAAGTGGTGCCGAAAGCCAACGTGGTGATCACCAACCCGACCCACTACGCCGTGGCGTTGCAGTATGACTCGTCGCGCGCCGCCGCGCCGTTTGTGGTGGCAAAAGGCACCGATGAAATCGCCCTCTATATTCGCCAGGTCGCCGCTGAGAATCAGGTGGAAGTGGTCGAGTTCCCGCGACTGGCGCGCTCGGTTTACTACACCACCCAGGTGAACCAGCAAATTCCGTTTCAGCTTTACCGGGCCATCGCCCACGTTCTGACCTACGTCCTGCAAATGAAACACTGGCGCGAGGGTGCACAGCCGCGCCCGGCCCTGAACAGACATATTTCCATTCCCAAAGAGGTGCTTAAACTGGATGGCGAAAACAACTAAATCGTTCCTCGCGCTGCTGCGCGGCGGCAATCTTGGCGTGCCGCTGGTGATCCTGTGTATTCTGGCGATGGTTATTTTGCCGCTGCCGCCTGCGCTGCTGGATATTCTGTTCACCTTCAACATTGTGCTGGCGGTGATGGTGCTGCTGGTGGCGGTGTCGGCGAAACGACCGCTGGAATTCAGCCTGTTCCCGACCATTTTGCTGATCACCACCTTAATGCGCCTGACGCTCAACGTCGCCTCTACGCGCGTGGTGCTGCTGCACGGGCATCTCGGCGCGGACGCGGCGGGTAAGGTGATTGAGTCGTTTGGTCAGGTGGTGATCGGCGGCAACTTTGTTGTCGGCTTTGTGGTGTTTATCATCCTGATGATCATCAACTTTATTGTCGTCACCAAAGGGGCCGAGCGTATTTCCGAGGTTTCAGCCCGCTTTACCCTGGATGCGATGCCCGGTAAGCAGATGGCGATTGACGCCGATCTTAATGCCGGGTTGATCAATCAGGCGCAGGCACAAACCCGACGTAAAGATGTTGCCAGCGAGGCCGATTTCTACGGCGCGATGGACGGGGCATCGAAATTTGTGCGCGGGGATGCTATCGCCGGGATGATGATTCTGGCGATCAACCTGATCGGCGGCGTCTGTATCGGGATCTTCAAATACAACCTGAGCGCCGACGCCGCCTTCCAGCAGTATGTGCTGATGACCATCGGCGACGGGCTGGTGGCGCAAATCCCTTCCCTGCTACTCTCCACCGCGGCGGCGATTATCGTCACCCGCGTCAGCGACAACGGCGATATCGCCCATGACGTGCGTCACCAGTTGCTGGCAAGCCCATCGGTGCTCTACACCGCTACCGGAATTATGTTCGTACTGGCGGTAGTGCCTGGAATGCCACATCTGCCGTTTTTGCTGTTCAGCGCCCTGCTTGGCTTTACCGGCTGGCGGATGAGCAAACGCCCGCAGGCGGCGGAAGCGGAAGAGAAAAGTCTCGAAACGCTGACCCGCACCATCACCGAAACCAGCGAGCAACAGGTCAGTTGGGAAACCATTCCGCTGATCGAGCCCATCAGCTTAAGCCTCGGCTACAAGCTGGTGGCGCTGGTGGACAAAGCCCAGGGCAACCCGCTCACCCAGCGTATTCGCGGCGTGCGACAGGTGATATCCGACGGCAACGGCGTGCTGCTGCCGGAGATCCGCATTCGGGAAAACTTCCGCCTTAAGCCCAGCCAGTACGCTATTTTCATCAACGGCATTAAGGCTGATGAAGCGGATATTCCGGCGGATAAACTGATGGCGCTGCCCTCCAGCGAAACCTACGGCGAGATAGACGGCGTGCTGGGGAACGACCCGGCGTACGGGATGCCGGTGACCTGGATCCAGCCTGCGCAGAAAGCGAAGGCGCTGAATATGGGGTATCAGGTGATCGACAGCGCCAGCGTGATTGCTACCCATGTAAATAAGATTGTGCGCAGCTATATTCCTGATTTATTTAACTATGACGATATTACGCAGTTGCATAACCGTTTGGCGTCGATGGCACCGCGCCTGGCGGAGGATTTAAGCGCGGTGCTCAATTACAGCCAGTTGCTGAAAGTGTACCGGGCGCTGCTGACCGAAGGCGTTTCCCTGCGCGATATCGTCACCATCGCCACCGTGCTGGTCGCCAGTAGCGCGGTGACCAAAGATCATATTCTGCTGGCAGCCGATGTGCGCCTGGCGCTGCGGCGCAGCATTACCCATCCGTTCGTTCGCAAGCAGGAGCTGACGGTGTATACCCTGAATAATGAGCTGGAAAATCTGCTGACTAACCTAGTGAATCAGGCGCAACAGGGCGGTAAAGTGATGCTCGACAGCGTGCCAGTGGACCCGAATATGCTCAACCAGTTCCAGAGTACGATGCCACAGGTGAAAGAGCAGATGAAAGCGGCGGGGAAAGACCCGGTGCTGCTGGTGCCACCGCAGCTGCGCCCTTTGCTGGCGCGTTATGCAAGGTTGTTTGCGCCGGGGCTGCATGTGCTGTCGTATAACGAAGTGCCGGATGAGCTGGAGTTGAAGATTATGGGGGCGTTGAGTTGATGGGGGATTCTTTTCCATGCTTTGCAGCACCTGACACCATTAATTGACGTCACACTGCAAAGAGACTACGATGACACCATACAATGACGTCATGGATTGATAGTATGATTAAGGTCAGCGCGCTAGGTTCTCGTCATAGAAAAACATTCGACGATGTAATGACGGAGCCGCCAAAATCTGGAATTAAATGGGATGATGTTGTTGCACTCATTAAAGCTGTGGGTGGAACAATAAAAAATAACAACGGCTCCAGACGAAAATTTCAGATTGGAACGACCAAATTCAGCACACATGAGCCACATCCAAAAAATGTGATGGATAAAGGCGCAGTAGCAGGTCTTAAGGAGTGGTTTGTTAACTGTGTAGGGGTAGATTATGAATAAAGCATCGAACATTATCACAATTAAAGGTCAACCAGCCGCAGTAACATTTGAAGCCGATATCAACGCATTTCGCGGCAAGTTCCTCAATGTAAACGGTTATTGTGACTTTGTAGCCACAAGTATTGAGGCATTATATCGTGAAGGCGAAAGCGCGCTGGATGAGTGGATGGCGGATTGTGAAGAGGACGGTATTGCCCCTTTTCGTGAAGAAGAAGAGCAAAAACGCCTGACGCTTCGTGTTCCTCATCACATTGATTCGCGGCTGACCATCGTCGCCAGACAACATTCCATTTCAAAAAACCAGCTCATTGTTGATGTCTTAGAACGTGAGTTTTCAGCCCAGATGTAAACAGGTCGGATGCCGCGTGGCATCCGAACTTTTGCCAGTTCGTCAATATTACCCATTTACAAAATCGTCTCTTCCGTCAATATCCGCCGCGCGCCTAAAAAGTGATCCTGCCAGAAAGGTTCAGCTAACCGACTTACCCGAATGGTTTCCCCGGTGCGCGGTGACTCAATAAACTGACCGTCGCCCAGATACACCCCCATATGGTCGGCAATCTCGCGGCTGTGGATATGGAAAAATAGCAAATCTCCCCGGCGCAGGTCGTTATTCGCCACAATGGTTGCCCGGCGATAGTGATACATCTCATTAGCCGTGCGTGGGAGTTTCGCCTCAAGGATCTTGTTGTAGGCATAAAAAACTAACCCGCTACAGTCGAAGCCTTGATCGGGCCGCGTACCGCCCCAGACGTAAGGCTTGCCAAGCTGTTGCTCCAGACGGTGAATCGCCACTTCGGTGATGTTATGCAGATGGTCGCTGCTTAAGAAATGGTTGTTTTCCGCCAGCGCCTGCCAGCGTCTGTCACTCGCCTTGAGCGGCGCAGGAAACCATTCTGGATGCTGTTTTATCTGTTCGCGGTTGTGCTGGCGTAGCGCCCTTCTGCTTTCGGCATTGCCTTCCACAATATAGCTGGCCTGTTTTTTCAGATGGGTTTGGTACTGTTTTAATAAACGCGCACGATTTTGCATCCGCTGGCGGGCGGCGTAGCTGAAAGTGATATGTGATGTGGTGGCGCTGGCAAATGAAGAAAACGGCAAGCAAAGCAACAGTAATCCCGACAACACAAAAGAGGGAATCGACGGCAAGGACATACTCAATAATGGCTGATCATGCATTGATGTTGCAGTGTATCCCGGCCCGTACCTGAACAAACTTAATAAACCATTATTATAAAATTAATAAATATATTTCAGTTAATTATGTAAAAACATCCGTTTATTAAATTACTCATGGATTGTCGCTGTTGCTCATTTGAGCTACAATTCAAGCTGAATAAATATACAGCACAGGAGATACCCCAATGGCTGCTAACGCATTTGTTCGCGCCCGAATCGATGAAGATCTGAAGAATCAGGCGGCGGACGTACTGGCCGGGATGGGGCTGACCATCTCTGACCTGGTTCGCATAACCCTCACAAAGGTCGCGCGTGAAAAGGCATTGCCGTTTGATTTACGCGAGCCTAATCAATTAACCATTCAATCAATCAAAAACAGCGAAGCTGGCGTTGATGTTCATAAGGCCAAAGACGCCGATGATTTATTTGATAAATTAGGAATTTAAATATGATTCAAAGGGATATTGAATACTCGGGACAATTTTCAAAGGATGTAAAAGTTGCACAAAAGCGTCATAAGGATATGAATAAATTGAAATATCTTATGACGCTTCTTATCAATAATACTTTACCGCTTCCAGCTGTTTATAAAGACCACCCGCTGCAAGGTTCATGGAAAGGTTATCGCGATGCTCATGTCGAACCGGACTGGATCCTGATTTACAAACTTACCGATAAACTTTTACGATTTGAGAGAACTGGAACTCACGCGGCGCTCTTTGGGTAAAGCACGCTGCCGATGAAATTTGTAAACCCTGCGCCGACAGGCTTGCGTAAAACTCTTTTGGTGATAATGTGAGCCTTCCAAATCCAGACTATTCCGATTTGGGATCTATTTTGCCGTCCTGGCGTGTGTAACCGTTTTATCAAGGAATAAGCAGTATGCGTAAAATCGCATTAATTCTTGCGATGTTGTTGATCCCGTGCGTTTCGTTTGCCGGTTTGCTGGGCAGCAGTAGCTCGACCACGCCAGTGAGCAAAGAGTATAAGCAGCAGTTGATGGGATCCCCTGTCTACATCCAGATCTTCAAGGAAGAACGTACGCTCGATCTCTACGTCAAAATGGGCGAGCAATATCAGCTGCTCGACAGTTATAAAATCTGTAAATATTCCGGCGGCTTAGGGCCAAAACAGCGTCAGGGCGATTTCAAAAGCCCGGAAGGGTTTTATAGCGTCCAGCGTAATCAGTTAAAACCAGACAGCCGTTACTACAAAGCGATTAATATTGGTTTCCCCAATGCCTATGACCGTGCGCATGGTTATGAAGGGAAATACCTGATGATCCACGGCGATTGTGTTTCCATCGGCTGCTACGCAATGACCAATCAGGGTATTGATGAGATCTTCCAGTTCGTTACTGGTGCGCTGGTGTTTGGTCAGCCGAGCGTGCAAGTGAGTATTTACCCGTTCCGCATGACCGACGCCAATATGAAGCGCCATAAATATTCCAACTTTAAGGACTTCTGGGAGCAACTGAAGCCGGGTTACGACTACTTTGAGCAAACCCGTAAGCCACCGACCGTTTCTGTGGTCAATGGTCGTTACGTGGTCAGCAAGCCGTTAAGCCACGAAGTTGTGCAGCCACAACTGGCATCAAACTACACGCTCCCCGAGGCAAAATAAGCGCCATTCGCCTGGCATAATCTTTTGCCAGGTTTCATTGCCCGTCAGCGGCTGTGTTGCAATCACCGTGACCACATCATTCGGTGTGGTCTGCGAGCTGAAGTCGATTTCCACATCCTGATCCAGCAGCGTTGCCACGCCAAACGGCGCGCGGCGGGTGATCCAGTGTAAATTAGTCGAGCAATACGCCATCACATAGCGCCCGTCAGAAAGCAGCATGTTGAAAACGCCCTTCTGCCGCAGTTCATCCGCCAGTGAGGCGATATATTTAAACACTGCCGCCATGTTGCCCGGTGTGCGCGGGTAACGCTGCGTTAATTTATGCAGGAGCCAGCAGAAGGCTTTTTCGCTATCGGTTTCACCGACCGGGCGGAAGTTGCCGGTTTCCAGTGATTTGTAGCCCGTCAGTTGTCCGTTATGGGCATAAGTCCAGTTACGCCCCCATAACTCGCGGGTAAATGGGTGAGTATTTTCCAGCGCCACCTCGCCCCGATTAGCCTGGCGAATATGAGCCACCACCGAACAGGATTTTATCGGGTAGTCCTGGACAAGTTTGGCGATGGGGGAATTAAAGCTGGGTTGTGGATCTTTAAATGTGCGACAGCCTTTACCTTCGTAAAAGGTAATGCCCCAGCCATCTTTATGTGGCCCGGTTCCACCACCACGCTGTACAAGTCCGGTGAAACTAAAGCAGATATCGGTAGGGACGTTGGCGCTCATCCCGAGCAATTCGCACATGGGTAACCTCCACAACAGCGGGAGCGCATGGCCCCCGGCGAAGATTGATTTAAGAATTTTCAGGTCGGATGCGGCGTAAACGAATTATTCGGCCTACGGTTCGGGTACAGATTTGTAGGCATGATAAGACGCGTCAGCATCGCATCAGGCATCAGCGCACAAGTGCCGGATGCGGCGTAAACGCCTTATCCGGCCTACGCCAGACTTACTTAACCATCTCTTTTTCAATTAACTGGATCAGGATATGGATCACTTTAATGTGAATCTCCTGAATGCGGTCGGCATAACCAAAGTGCGGTACGCGAATTTCGATATCCGCCGTGCCAGCCATTTTGCCGCCGTCTTTACCGGTCAGGGTGATCACTTTCATCCCCTTCTCACGCGCCGCTGCGATCGCTTTGATCACGTTTGCAGAGTTACCGGAGGTGGAGATCCCCAGCAGTACATCGCCTTCGCGACCTACCGCTTCAACGTAGCGGGAGAAAATATCATTGAAACCGAAATCATTACCGACGCAGGAAATATGACTAACGTCAGAAATAGCAATCGCCGGGTAGCCCGGACGGTTTTCACGGTAGCGACCGGTCAACTCTTCGGCAAAGTGCATAGCGTCGCAATGGGAACCGCCGTTGCCGCAGGAAAGCACTTTGCCACCGGCTTTAAAGCTGTCTGCTAACAGGACCGCCGCGCGCTGAATGGCGTGAATATTGGCGTCATCTTTTAAAAAGTTAGCCAGCGTTTCCGCCGCTTCGTTCAGTTCGTTACGAATAAGATCCTGGTACATGAGGATATCCTTCAGCATAAATGTAATAGACAAAATGCAGTGTACCGGATACCGCCAAAAGCGAGAAGTACGGGCAGGTGCTATGACCAGGACTTTTTGACCTGAAGTGCGGATAAAAACAGCAACAATGTGAGCTTTGTTGTAATTATATTGTAAACACATTGCTAAATGTTTTTACATCCACTACAACCATATCATCACAAGTGGTCAGACCTCCTACAAGTAAGGGGCTTTTCGTTATGATGATTTTGAGTATTCTCGCTACGGTTGTCCTGCTCGGCGCGTTGTTCTATCACCGCGTGAGCTTATTTATCAGCAGTCTGATTTTGCTCGCCTGGACAGCCGCCCTCGGCGTTGCTGGTCTGTGGTCGGCGTGGGTACTGGTGCCTCTGGCCATTATCCTCGTGCCATTTAACTTTGCGCCTATGCGTAAGTCGATGATTTCCGCGCCGGTATTTCGCGGTTTCCGTAAGGTGATGCCGCCGATGTCGCGCACTGAGAAAGAAGCGATTGATGCGGGCACCACCTGGTGGGAGGGCGACTTGTTCCAGGGCAAGCCGGACTGGAAAAAGCTGCATAACTATCCGCAGCCGCGCCTGACCGCCGAAGAGCAAGCGTTTCTCGCCGGCCCGGTAGAAGAAGCCTGCCGGATGGCGAATGATTTCCAGATTACTCATGAGCTGGCGGATCTGCCGCCGGAGTTGTGGGCGTACCTTAAAGAGCATCGCTTCTTCGCGATGATTATCAAAAAAGAGTACGGCGGACTGGAGTTCTCAGCTTATGCCCAGTCTCGCGTGCTGCAAAAACTCTCCGGCGTGAGCGGGATCCTGGCTATTACCGTCGGCGTGCCGAACTCATTAGGCCCGGGCGAGCTGCTGCAACATTACGGCACTGACGAGCAGAAAGATCACTATCTGCCGCGTCTGGCGCGTGGTCAGGAGATCCCTTGCTTTGCACTGACAAGCCCGGAAGCGGGTTCCGATGCGGGCGCGATTCCGGACACCGGGATTGTCTGCATGGGCGAATGGCAGGGCCAGCAGGTGCTGGGGATGCGTCTGACCTGGAACAAACGCTATATTACGCTGGCACCGATTGCGACTGTGCTTGGGCTGGCGTTTAAACTCTCCGACCCGGAAAAGCTGCTGGGTGGCGCAGAAGATTTAGGTATTACCTGTGCGCTGATCCCGACCACCACGCCGGGCGTGGAAATTGGTCGTCGCCACTTCCCGCTGAACGTACCGTTCCAGAACGGACCGACGCGCGGTAAAGATGTCTTCGTACCGATCGATTACATCATCGGGGGGCCGAAAATGGCCGGGCAAGGCTGGCGGATGCTGGTGGAGTGCCTCTCGGTAGGCCGCGGCATCACCCTGCCTTCCAACTCAACCGGCGGCGTGAAATCGGTAGCGCTGGCAACGGGCGCGTATGCTCACATTCGCCGTCAGTTCAAAATCTCTATCGGTAAGATGGAAGGGATTGAAGAGCCGCTGGCGCGTATTGCCGGTAATGCCTACGTGATGGATGCTGCGGCATCGCTGATTACCTACGGCATTATGCTCGGCGAAAAACCTGCCGTGCTGTCGGCTATCGTTAAGTATCACTGTACCCACCGCGGGCAGCAGTCGATTATTGATGCGATGGATATCACTGGTGGCAAAGGCATTATGCTCGGGCAAAGCAACTTCCTGGCGCGTGCTTACCAGGGCGCACCGATTGCCATCACCGTTGAAGGGGCTAACATTCTGACCCGCAGCATGATGATCTTCGGACAAGGAGCGATTCGTTGCCATCCGTACGTGCTGGAAGAGATGGAAGCGGCGAAGAACAATGACGTCAACGCGTTCGATAAACTGTTGTTCAAACATATCGGTCACGTCGGTAGCAACAAAGTTCGCAGCTTCTGGCTGGGCCTGACGCGCGGTTTAACCAGCAGCACGCCAACCGGCGATGCCACTAAACGCTACTATCAGCACCTGAACCGCCTGAGCGCCAACCTCGCCCTGCTTTCTGATGTCTCGATGGCAGTGCTGGGCGGCAGCCTGAAACGTCGCGAGCGCATCTCGGCCCGTCTGGGGGATATTTTAAGCCAGCTCTACCTCGCCTCTGCCGTGCTGAAGCGTTATGACGACGAAGGCCGTAATGAAGCCGACCTGCCGCTGGTGCACTGGGGCGTACAAGATGCGCTGTATCAGGCTGAACAGGCGATGGATGATTTACTGCAAAACTTCCCGAACCGCGTGGTTGCCGGGCTGCTGAATGTGGTGATCTTCCCGACCGGACGTCATTATCTGGCACCTTCTGACAAGCTGGATCATAAAGTGGCGAAGATTTTACAAGTGCCGAACGCCACCCGTTCCCGCATTGGTCGCGGTCAGTACCTGACGCCGAGCGAGCATAATCCGGTTGGCTTGCTGGAAGAGGCGCTGGTGGATGTGATTGCCGCCGACCCAATTCATCAGCGGATCTGTAAAGAGCTGGGTAAAAACCTGCCGTTTACCCGTCTGGATGAACTGGCGCACAACGCGCTGGCGAAGGGGCTGATTGATAAAGATGAAGCCGCTATTCTGGTGAAAGCTGAAGAAAGCCGTCTGCGCAGTATTAACGTTGATGACTTTGATCCGGAAGAGCTGGCGACGAAGCCGGTAAAGTTGCCGGAGAAAGTGCGGAAAGTTGAAGCCGCGTAAATGAATAACGGAGCCGAAAGGCTCCGTTTCTTTATCCGCTAATTATTTAAAATTAAAGCCATCCGGATGGTTTTCCAGGCTGCCGGTCAACGCCGCGAACAACACCGTTTTACCATCAATCGAAAGCGCATCGTTCACATTCAGCCAGGTGAGTTTCTCTTGCGACGTTTTCTCATCAATAGTCGAGAACAGCCCCGTCATCTGATTAGATTTCTCGGACCACATCACAGCGATACGTTGCGAGCCACAGTCATGCGGTTTGCACGCGCTCATCACCTGATACGTCTCATCTCCCAACGTTACGGTTTGTGCGGGAGTATAAGTACCGCCTTTCATCACCCAGGCAGGCAGCTTATGCCCTTGTACCATCTGATTAAATGCAGCTTTGGTGGTTTCGCCCTTTGCAAGGCTGCTAATGGTTAAATCATCCTGCGCCATTGCACTGGTGGCGATGACCAGAGCGGCGACTGTCGTTATTGCCTTAAACATCATTCCTCCCGAGCTTATCCTGCCCATGTTATTAACCTTCTAAAGCCTGGCGATAACACGATAATTTGCAAATCAGATATTTCCAATATCAGCATTTGTTATCAATTTATTCTGCGCTAAGGCAACTGCCTGATAAGGTGTTAAAGTTATAAAACCCTTCGCATAAAGGAGTTGTACACCGTGCCTGGTTTGAAGATTACGCTTTTGCAGCAACCACTGGTGTGGATGGATGGCCCTGCCAACCTGCGTCATTTTGATCGTCAACTGGAAGGTATTACCGGGCGCGATGTGATCGTTCTACCGGAGATGTTTACCAGCGGCTTTGCCATGGAAGCGGCAGCTTCGTCGCTAGCACAAGATGACGTAGTGAACTGGATGACAGCTAAGGCGCAGCAGTGCAATGCGCTGATTGCAGGCAGTGTTGCATTACAAACGGAGTCTGGTTCGGTTAACCGCTTTTTGCTGGTTGAGCCGGGCGGCACGGTACATTTTTATGATAAGCGTCATCTGTTCCGCATGGCAGATGAGCATCTACATTATAAAGCGGGCAATGCGCGAGTGATTGTGGAATGGCGCGGCTGGCGTATTTTGCCGTTGGTGTGCTACGACTTACGTTTTCCGGTGTGGTCGCGCAATCTCAACGATTATTACCTCGCCATCTACGTTGCCAACTGGCCTGCTCCGCGCTCTCTGCACTGGCAGGCATTGCTGACGGCCCGCGCGATTGAGAATCAGGCGTATGTGGCGGGATGCAATCGCGTCGGCAGCGATGGCAACGGCTGCCATTATCGCGGTGACAGCCGGGTGATTAACCCGCAGGGCGAGATTATCGCTACTGCCGACGCGCATCAGGCAACGCGCATTGATGCGGAGCTGTCGATGGTGGCATTGCGGGAATATAGAGAAAAGTTTCCGGCATGGCAGGATGCGGATGAGTTTAGGTTGCGGTGAGTGGGGGTTGTGTTTAAGGCTGGGGGAGAGTCGGGGTAAGACTACGAAAGCCCGCTCTCCGCAAGGACTGACGCCAGATAGTTTCTGTCCATAGCTGCTTTTCGCATCTTACGTCTTAACCCTGCCTTGAATACCTTATCATTCGTCA